>ERZ773010.119-NODE-119-length-60768-cov-25.147085_pt1 | contig 60768 bp, 39 predicted proteins | sample MGYA00580842_ERZ773010 | MGnify/ENA primary metagenome ERZ773010 (study PRJEB29015, sample SAMEA2737982) | human oral metagenome | biome: human oral; feature: human-associated habitat; material: dental | place: China | collected 2107 ... | reverse complement strand
GAGGGCAGAGGGCAGAGGGCAGAGGGCAGAGGGCAGAGGGCAGAGGGCAGAGGGCAGAGGGCAGAGGGCAGAGGGCAGAGGGCAGAGGGCGACTCTGTGGGGCGGCGACCCAAAAGGAGTGTTAAATCAAGCGACAACGTAAGCGTTTATGTGTAGATGCAACAGTTGTTGTCTGTTTCGGCGTTAGACTGCGCCAATGAAGAAAACGATGCTTGCCAGCAGGGATCTGAACTTCCTGCTGTATGAGTGGCTGGACGTTCTGTCCCTGTGCCGCCGCGCCCGCTTCGATGCCCATCACCGCGACCGTTTCGATGCGGTGCTCGTGCAGGCGGCAAGGCTGGCCCATGACTACCTTGCTCCGGTCAACCGTCTGCTCGACGAGCAGGAGCCGCGGCTGACCGAGGCGGGTATCCGCACGCCCGAGGTGCTGCGCGAGGCACTGGCGGCCGTGCGGCAGTCGGGCCTGCTGGCGATTTCGCAGGACCGGGCGCTGGGTGGGCTGCAGTTGCCGGTGCTGATCGAGAAGGCGGCAGCCGCCTGGTTCTATGCAGGCAGTGCGGCGGCCACTGCGTATCTGTTTCCTGGGCGGGCCGGCAGCCGTCTGCTGCAGCGCCACGGCGGTGCGGCCATGGTGGCCGAATGGGTGCCCCCGCTGCTCGATGGCCGGGCCACGTGCACTTTCTGTGTATCTGAACCGCAGGCCGGTTCATCGCTGTCGGACATCCGCACACGGGCGGTCCGCCAGGCAGATGGGAGTTTCCGGCTCTACGGCAACAAGATGTGGATCGTCGGCGGTGATCACGAGCTGTGCGACAACATCGTGCATCTGGTGCTGGCCCAGATCGAGGATGAGGACGGGCGGATCGAGAACGATACCGGCCATCTGTCACTGTTTCTGGCCCCGAAGTATCTGCCGGGCAGCAACGCAAATGAGCCGGCAGTGCCATCGGCCCGTCCAGGGGGATGGGTACACAACGACATTGCGGCTACCGGTCTGTATCCGCAGATGGGCCAGCGAGGTGCCACCAGCTGTCTGCTGAGCTTTGGCGAGGGCAATCATCTGCCGTTCGGGCAGGCCGGTGCGGTGGCCTGGCTGGTGGGTGAGGAGAATGCCGGCATGCGTCTGGTGACCGAAGCCTCACCGGAGATCCAGATCGATGTGGGCCTGTCGGCGGTGGCACTGGGCTATGCCGGTTACCTGCAGGCGCTGGACTATGCCCGGGAGCGCCGGCAGGGGCGGGTACCGGGGGTGAGCGCCCTGGGCAGTGGCCAGATTCCGATCATCGAGCACGCCGACATCCGTCGCATGCTGCTGATCCAGAAGAGCTTTGCCGAGGGCGGGCTGGCGCTGGCCCTGTGGTGTGCCCGGCTGATGGACGAGAGGGATACGGCCGAAACCGCCACCGAGCGGGCCCGGGCACACGACCTGCTGCTGCTGATGGCGCCGGTGCTCAAGAGCTGGTGTGCACAGCACTGTGTGGTGGCCAATTCGCTGGCCATCCAGGTGCTGGGCTGCTATGGCTACACGCGCGACTACCCGGTCGAGCAGCTCTACCGGGACAACCGCTTCAATGCCATCCAGGAAGGCACGCACGGGATTCTGGCGCTGGAGCTGATGCGCGACCGGTTGCTGAAGGATGACTTCCGGGGCCTGCAGCGCTTCATCACGGAGGTGGAAGAAACGCTGGGGCGGGCGGCTGCGCGCTGCGGCGATGTGCGCCACATGGCGGTACAGCTGCAGAAGTATGCCGAACGTTTTGGCTGGATCGTCAACCGGCTGCGCCAGGAGCCGGAAGCCGGCCGCCGGCTGGCCAATGCCTCGGTATTCATGGAGGCTTTCGGGCATTTCGTGATCGGGTGGATCTGGCTGGAGCAGGCGCTGGTGGCCGAGGTGGCCTATCTGTCGGCCTATGGTGCCGAACGCAATTTCTATGCGGGCAAGTGCCAGACGGCGCGCTTTTACTTCCAGCACGAGCTGCCGCGCATCGAGCCGCAGCTCGTGCTGCTGGAGCAGCTGGACATGTCGGCGATGGACATGCAGCCCACCTGGTTCTGACGCGTTTCCGGCCTGGATGGACATGCAGCCCGCATGGTTCTGATGTGTCTCCGGCCTGAGCGGACGCCCCGTCCCGTCCGTGAACGAGGCCCGGGCATCAGCCCCGGCTGCGGGGCAGCCCGGGAGCGGGGGCCCCATGAGACATACCAGACCGTGCAGGGACGAATGCGCCCATGACACGCGCCCGGCCAGTCGCCCGTCTCAGCCTTCGGGCAGGGGGTAGGGCAGCTGCAGCAGGCCGATGGCGGCGTTGCCGATGCGCAGGCTGGTGGCGATCATGCCGGCCAGACGGGGCTGGGCGCCAACGGCCTCGAGGCGGGCCTCGAAGAGCAGCAGGAAGCGACGCCCGACCAGAGTGATCGGCAGCTCGTCGGGGTTGTAGTCCGGCTGGCCGTCGCCGCTGGCCAGGGCCTCGTCATCGGTGTCGGCCGAAAGGCGTGCCACGCAGATGACCTGGCCGATCGGACTGCCGTCCCAGGCCAGCACGTCGGTACCGGCCTCGGGGAGCGGACCGCTGCACATGCCGGCGAACATCCGGCGTTTGACCTTGCCGCGGTATTCGCTGCGGGCCACCACTTCCTGGCCGGGGTAGCAGCCTTTCTTGAAGCTCACGCCACCGGCCAGTTCGAGGTTGAGCATCTGAGGCACGAAGGATTCGGTGGTCGCAGCCGTGATCCAGGGCACGCCGCTGGCCACGTCGAGCTGGAGCCAGTCGGCCTCGGTGAAGCGGAACTCGGCCGAGGCCGGGAGTGACCGGGGAGGCGTGCCGTCTGCGGCAGCAGCCGTGTCACCGGATGGGGTGGTGCTGGCGGCGGTCGCTGGTTCACCCGATGCCGCGGTGTTGCCAGATGCCCCGACATTGCCGGATGCCGCCGCGTTGTCAGATGCTGCATCGTTGCCAGAGGCTGTGTCGTCGCCAGAGGGGACGTCATCGCCGGACGCTGCATCACCATCGCCAGAGGCTGCATCATTGCCGGACGCAACATCACCATCATCAGAGGCTGCATCATCGTCGGTCGCTGCAGCATTGCCGGATGTCGCGGCGTCGGAGCCGGCGTTGCCGGCATCGCCGGCAGCCGGTGTCTCCGGTGCTGCGTCGGCCGGTAGCGTATCTGCCGGTGACGGGTCTGCCGGTCCTGTGTCTGCCCGTGCCGTGGCGGTGGCGGCGGCCGGTGCTGCGTCCTGTGGTGCGGATGGGTCGTCGTCGCCGGCCTGCGGGCGGGGTACGACCAGCAGGCTGCGCACCAGCAGGCGGCCGGGGGCCAGCTGATGCTTGGCCGGGGTGGTCAGCAGGTCGGCCGTGGTTTCGGTGATCTGCACCTCGGGCAGTTCGGCCATCACCGGCTGGATGCCCCGTTTGGTCAGGGCGCGGGCCGCACGGCTGGTGGCGCCGACAAAGCCCAGCAGCTGGTGGCTGTCGCTCATGTCGCGTACCCGGCACTTGGCGCGCAGCACGTACATCGACAGGCGTTTGGCCATGGGTGCGGCCAGATCCCGGGCGCAGACCATCCAGAAAACCGGTTCGTCGGGTTTGCCGGCCTCGGGCGGCGCGTCGTGGCGCAGAACCCAGAAGGTGGCGAGCAGCCGGCCGTTGGGGGTGAGATAGCCCGCCAGACGGGCCTGGCCCGCCGGGAGGGAGAGGATGTCGTTGCTGAGCTGGCCCTGCAGGAAGGTGGGTGCGTCGTTGCCGTGCACCTTCAGTACGCCCAGGTGCTCGAGCGGTGCATAGGGCAGGGCATGCGTGGCGGCGTTGGGGCCGGCCTGCATGGAACGGGCGGGGGATGTCAGGTCGTTCATGGCGGATGGGCTGTGACTGGGGTGTTGTACGCAGGAATCGAACGCGGCCCAGTCCTGTCTACTCTGTATCATAGCGTGTAGCGCCACATTCTTTCGGCGAAATATCTGGCCGGTCAACTTCCTATGCGTCTGCTTCGTCGTCTTTTGCTGTCCGTGCTGCTGGTGTGCCTGTCCGTGGCGGGCTGGCAATGGTGGAGCTACGGCCACCGGGTGCTGGTTGCCGACGGTGCCGAGGCCGCCTTCGATGTGCCGCGCGGGCAGGCCGGTCCGCAGCGGCTGGCCGGTGTGCTGCAGCAGGCCGGGGTGCCGGTGTCGTCCTGGCAGCTGGCGGCGGCACTGCGCCTGCGGGGTGATGCGGCGCAGATCAAAGCCGGCAATTACCTGATCACCGGGCCGGCCACGCTGCAGGACGTGCTGGGCGAGCTGGTGGCCGGGCAGCAGGAAAAGGGCAGGCTGCTGACGCTGCTCGAGGGCTGGCGCATGCGTGACATCCGGGCAGCCCTCAAAAGGGCGCCCGAGCTGAACGATACGCTGTCGGCGCTGAGCGATGCCGAGGTGATGGAACGGCTGGGGGTGGCCGGTGCGAGTCCCGAGGGACGCTTTGCGCCCGACACCTACGCCTACCGTCCGGGCAGTGACGACATCACCGTGCTGCACCGGGCCCTGGCGCTGCAGCAGAACCGGCTGCAGGCCGCCTGGGAGAACCGGGCCACCGATTCCCCCCTGAAAACCCCGGACGAGCTGCTGACACTGGCCTCGGTGGTGGAGAAGGAGACGGGCCACGAGCTGGACCGCGACATGGTGGCCTCGGTGTTCATCAACCGCCTGAAAAAGGGCATGCCGCTGCAGAGTGACCCCACCACCATCTACGGGCTGGGCGAGGGCTTCGACGGCAACCTGCGCAAGAAGGATCTGCGCCATCCGTCACCCTACAACACCTATGTGCACAAGGGGCTGCCGCCCACGCCCATCTCCCTGCCCGGCATGCGGGCTTTACAGGCAACCGCCCGCCCGGCCCGCTCGGACAACCTGTACTTCGTGGCACGGGGAGATGGCCGCTCGGAGTTCTCGGCCGATCTGGCCAGCCACAACCGGGCCGTGAACCGCTTCCAGCGCAAGGCGGGGGGCCAGCCGCTCAAGGGGACGGCAGCGGCAGCCGAGGCCACGGGGGCGGCGTCCAACCACGCGCCAGTGAGACAGAATCATGAGTGAAGCCATGAAACACAAGCAGGGCTGCTTCATCAGCTTCGAGGGTATCGACGGTGCCGGCAAGAGCACGCACGTGGATGCCTGTGTGCAGTGGCTGCAGGGGCGGGGCGAACAGGTGACGCTGACCCGGGAGCCGGGCGGCAGCCCGCTGGCCGAGACGCTGCGCGGGCTGCTGCTGGCGCAGGACATGCAGCCCGATACCGAGGCGCTGCTGGCCTTTGCGGCGCGCAGCGACCATCTGCAGCGGGTGATCCGTCCGGCCCTGGCGGCGGGCGGCTGGGTGGTCTGTGACCGCTTTACCGATTCGACCTTTGCCTATCAGGGAGGCGGTTCGGGGGTGGATACCACCCGGCTGGCCCAGCTCGAGGCGTGGGTGCAGGGCGGGCTGTCACCGGTGCGCACCTACCTGTTCGACCTGCCGCCCGAGGTGGCGGCGGCGCGTCGCGCTGCCGTGCGGGCAGCCGACCGCTTCGAGGCCCGCGAACTGGACTACTTTGCCCGGGTACGCCAGACCTACCTGGACCGGGTGGCGGCCGACCCCGGCCGCTTCTTCGTACTGGATGCCACGGCCACGCCGGACGTGGTCGGCGCCCTGCTGCTGGCCGATCTGGCCGGCGTGCACGCGCGCTGGCAGGAGGGCGCGTGAACGCCGCCAGCCGGACCGCCAGCAGCGGCGCCACCCGCAGTGCCGCCGGCAGGGGGGGCGGGGGCAGCCTGGCGTCTGACGTCCGTCCTGCCGTGGGGCGCGAGCGTACCCGCCAGCCGGTGCAGCACGGTGAGGGGAAGGCACTTGCCTCCGGTGCCGATGAAGCAATCGCCACCACGCCGGTCGGTCCGCTGTTGCCCGTGTTCGACAGCCAGCAGCCGCTGCTGCACCGTCTGCTCGGCGAGGGTGACGACCTGCACCACGCCCTGCTGCTGGCCGGGCTGCCGGGCATCGGCAAGGGAGCGTTTGCGCGGGCGCTGGCCCAGGGGCTGCTGTGCGAGCAGTTGCCGAAACCGCCCGCGCCGGTCCAGGCCTGCGGGGCATGTCCGGCCTGCCGCTGGTTTGCGTCCGGCCATCATCCGGATTTCCGGCTGCTGGAACTGGCCACCTCCGAGTCGCGCAGCAGCCGGGCGAAGGAGGGGGCACAGACCACGAAGGCGTGGGACATCTCCATCGACCAGGTGCGCGATCTGGAGCACTTCATCACCACCACCAGTGCCCGCGGGCATGCACGGGTGGTGATCATCGATCCGGCCGAGACGCTGTCCACGCCGGCAGCCAATGCGCTGCTCAAGATGCTTGAAGAGCCGGGCGAACATACGTGGTTCCTGCTGGTGTCCCACCTGCCGGCCCAGCTGCCGCCCACGGTACGCTCCCGCTGCCGGTCGGTGGCAGTGCCGCAGCCCGCGCAGGACGAGGCGATGCGCTGGCTGCAGGCGGTCACCGGGCTGCCGGCGGCCGATGCCGCCCAGCTGCTGGCGTGGTCGGGCATGGCGCCGCTGCACGCGCGCGATCTCGCCGACCCAGCACACCTGACCGTCTATCGGACGCTGCTTTCATCGCTGTCGGCGTTGCCCGACACTGGGCTGGATACGGTGGCCGACAAGGCGACGACGGTGCCGGCGGCAACCTGGTATTACCTGCTGCTGCGCTGGATCAGTGATCTGCTGCGTGCCCACGCCGGTGCCGCGCCCCGTTTCTTTCCGGAGTCTGCATCCCGGCTGGCCAGCCTGGCCCAGCGCAGTTCGCTGGTCCGGCTGGCCGAGGTGTCAGCAGCGTTGCAGCGGCAGGCGGGGCTGGTTCGGCATCCGCTCAACCCGCGCCTGTTCATGGAGTCTGCGCTGACGGCCTATCTGGAGGCATTCGTCCGTCGTCAAACCCCAGGACGCGCACACCCACGATGAGCACCATGTACCCGGCGCCCGGCGCCACCTCCGGCAACCGGCCCGCCACCCGCCCCGGCGTGATCCCGCTGTCGATCAAGGAAAAGTCTGCCCTGCTGGCGGCCTACATTCCGTTCCTGGAAAACGGCGGGCTGTTCGTTCCCACCGACAAGCCGGCGCAGCTGGGCGATGAACTCTACATCATCCTCACGCTGATGGATGACAGCACCAAGACCGCCATTCCCGGCCGGGTGGCCTGGATCACCCCGGCAGGCGCCACCAACCGCCGCCAGGGCGTCGGCATCCAGTTCAGCAAGACCGATGCCAGTGTGGTGGCCCGGGAAAAGATCGAGACGCTGCTGGGGCCTGCACTAAAATCGCCTCCCAATTCGTACACGATCTGAACGGGCTGCATGTTTGTCGACTCCCACTGTCACCTGAATTTTCCTGAATTTCACGACCCGGAGCACCCGGAGCGCTGGCCGGAGGTGCTGGCCACCATGGCCGCCAACGGGGTCGAGCATGCGCTGTGCGTGTCCGTCAATCTGGAAGACTGGCCGGACATGATGACGCTGGTGGGCAGGCACGCCGGCCTGCTCAGCGCGTCGGTGGGGGTTCATCCCGACTATCTGGATGTGGCCGAACCCACCGTGGCCCAGCTGGTCCAGCTGGCCATGCATCCGCAGGTGGTGGCCATCGGCGAGACCGGGCTCGATTACTACCGCATGCCGGCCGCGGAGCTGGACTGGCAGCGCGAGCGCTTCCGGGTACACATCCGGGCCGCGCGCGAGGCGGGCAAGCCACTGATCATCCATACCCGTGCGGCGGCCGAAGACACGATGCGCCTGCTGCGGGAAGAGGGCGCCGGGGCGGCCGGTGGGGTGATGCACTGCTTCACCGAAGACTGGGAGATCGCCCGGCAGGCGCTGGATATCGGCTTCTACATCTCGATGTCGGGCATCGTCAGTTTCAAGAAGGCCACCACGGTGCACGAGGTGGCCCGCCGGGTGCCCGCCGACCGGCTGCTGATCGAAACCGATTCGCCCTTTCTGGCGCCGGTGCCGTACCGGGGCAAGCAGAACCAGCCGGGCTGGGTGGCCCATGTGGCCGAGGCTGTTGCCGCCCTGCGACAGGTGCCGGTCGGGGAGATCGGCCGCATCACCACCGAAAACTACGACCGGCTGTTCGGTCGTGGCCGTCCGGCTGCCGGTGTGATACCTGCCAATACACGGATTCACGGCCCAGGCGGAGACGAATGTACCCATGGCCCATCCTGATGGGTTTCCTGCAACATCCGGGGCCGTTTCAGCCGCCCCAGGTGGCCGCTCATGCCCGGGTTGACGCAGTCCGTCCGGCGTCCGAAGATACTTGAAGCCGTTCGAGACCCCGGCCCACACGACATGAACCGCGCATTCGCCCCGTTGTCCGATTCCTCATCCCTTCGCCCGGCCCCGGCGCCGCGGCATGAATCGATCTTCCAGCCTGCCATGTCCCCATCCGATGCTTCCGCTCCGGTCTCCCGCCTGCCTGCCGTGTCGCTGCCGTCCATCCATTCGCCGGGGGGGCGCCTGCGGGGCGCTGCGCTGGCACGGGGCATCCAGGCGGCCCTGCTGGGCATGGGGCTGGCGGCACTGGCCGCCTGCAGCACACCCGGCAGCAGTTCCGGGGGGAGCGGTGCCGACTACAGTACCAATTCGTCGATTTCCGGAGCGGGCAGCGTCAGCAGCCCGGCTTCCGAGCGCGTGCTCGATGGTGTGGTGGACCTGGCGCTGACCGACCGCGTGACCGGCAGCTTCGACGAGGCGCGTGCGCACCCGGTCGGTACGGTGAAGGATGGCCAGTCGCTGTACCTGTACCTGCGTTCCACCCGGCCCTTGGGCGAGATCGCCCACCCGGCCGACCCCTACGGCAAGAATTCGTTCTCGGGTTATCCGCATCTGTTCGTGCAGATCGGTGACAACCAGAGCCTGCGCATCATCAATACCTGCTATGTGACGCTCACCCCGGCCGAAGCCAAAGCCACCGAGCTGATCGTGCCGCTGGCGCCGCTGTCGAACCGCGTGGGGGATCTGCCCACCGACTGCTGGCTGGAGACGGTGACCCATCTCGAGCCGGTGCGCCAGACGCTGGAAGTGCGCCTGGCCGGTTTCCCCGGCAAGTTCGAGAGCTGGCTGCCGGTGCCCGACCTGCTCGGGGTGGTGGCGGTCGATACCGACCTGTCGGGTGGCAGCGCGGCCTGGGGCCAAATGCTGCGCGCCAAACCGGTTGAATCCCCCGCGCTGCCAGCAGCCGGGCGTGCCGGCAAGGCGGCCGCAGCTGCCGGGGCCACCGGTGCTGCCGGTGCTGTGGGTACTGCCGGTGCCGCAGCATCCGCCCGCAAGGCCGAGGAAGCTCGCCGTGCCGAGGAGGCACGCAAGGCCGAAGAGGCCCGCCGGGCAGAAGCAGCCCGCAGGGCCGAGGAATCGCGCAGGGCTGAAGAGGCCCGTCGTGCCGACGAAGCTCGCAGGGCAGAGGAAGCCCGTCGTGCCGAGGAGGCCCGCAAGGCAGAAGAAGCGCGTCGTGCCGAAGAGGCCCGCAAGGCAGAAGAGGCCCGTCGTGCCGAAGAGGCTCGCAGGGCAGAAGAAGCACGCCGCGCCGAGGAAGCCCGCAAGGCCGAGGAGGCCCGTCGCCTCGAAGAAGCCCGCAAGGCGGATGAGGCACGCCGTGCCGAGGCCCTGAAGGCAGCCCAGGCGGCACAGGCCGAACGCGCTGCCCGTGCCGCCGAAGAGGCGCGTCAGGCCGAAGCCGCCCGCAAGGCTGCCCGTGACAAGGCCCAGAGCCCCATCACCCGTAACGAGATCTTCCCGCTGAACCGTGCGGGCAGTGCGGTTGCACAGGGCGGCGCCGCTGCTGTCGGTGGCGCGGCCGCGGTGGCTGGTGGTGCAGCCTCGGCGGCTGGTGCTGCCGCTTCGGCCACCACGGCCCAGCCTGCAGTACCCGTCAACAGTCGCGCCGCCACGGCCGCCTCGACGGCGGCAGCCGTCAAGGGCGCTCGCGAAAGCGCTGCCCAGCAGCCGGTCAAGCCGATCAATACCATGCCGGCCGGTGCCCGGCTGGCCGCAGTGACGCCGCTGCGTCCGGCTGCCCGGCAGGCCGTGGGTACCCAGCGCATGGCCCACCAGCTGCAGAGTCTGACCAGCACGCTGCTGGGACGTGAACCGAGCGAGACCTATTTCATCGATCGCCGCTGGCAGACCCAGCGGGAACGGGGCGCACCGCGCAGTTCGGCCCGCCAGACCATCCATGCGGTGGCCGTGTTCCGCGGCGAGGAATGCAGCTGGCAGTCGCTGCTGGTGACCCGCCGTCCGGGCTCCGGCACGCTGACCGAGGTGGTGGCCGAGGGGGATGAGGTTCGCATTCCCTGTCCGGACCTGAAAGCCGCGCCCTGATGGCGGAGCAGGCGTCTTCGCGCCGGCGATGGCTGGCGGATTCTCCACTGGGCATCCCGGCCTACCGGCAGCTCTATACCGGAGCCGTGACCACCTCCATGGCCTACACCATGCAGTCGGCCATGGCCGGCTGGCTGATGGCCGGGCTGAGCGGATCCGCGCTGCTGGTTGGGCTGGTCCAGGCGGCCAGCACCCTGCCTTTTCTGCTGTTCGGGCTGGTGTCGGGGTCGCTCTCCGACGTGTTCGACCGTCGCTACATTCTGGTGTTCACCCATCTGATGATGGGGCTGGCCACGGCCGCCGTCGGGCTGATGGCCCAGCACGGTTCCCTGCAGCCCTGGTCGCTGGTGGCCTGCACGCTCCTGTGCGGGCTGGGCTATACCTTCTACCAGCCGGCACAGCAGGCTTCGATCAATGGCCTGGTGCCGCGCCCGCTGCTGCCCAAGGCGGTGGCGCTGGGTTCCGTGGCCTTCAATGCCGCCCGTTCGGTGGGGCCGGCGCTGGCCGGCCTGATCGCAGCCACGCTCGGCGAAGGACTGGCCGTGATGGCGGCTGCACTTTTCTTCCTGCCGATGCTGCCGGCCGCCCTGCGTGCACTGCCGCCGCAGCCACCGGCCTACAGCACGGGCCGCGAAACCCTGTGGGCCGGCATCCGCAGTGGCATGCGCTTTGCCGGTCATGCCCGCGTGCTGCGGGCGGCGCTCATCGTCAACTTTGCCTTCTGCTTCTGTGCGGCCGCCCTGTGGGCGATGTTCCCGCTGGTGGCGCAGCAGCGTCTGGGTCTGGCGGCCGACGGCTATGGCTTTCTGTACAGCACCTTTGGGCTCGGTGCCGTGGCCTCGGCCCTGTGGCTGCCGCGCTTTCTGCGCCAGGGGCCCGGTGCCGGACGCATCGTGCGGGGTTCCCTGTGGTTCTGGAGTGCAGCCAGCCTGACGGTGGGGCTGTCGCGCTGGGTACCCCAGGCCGTGGTGGGCACCTTTCTGGCCGGCATGGCGTGGGTGGGCGTGCTGGCGGGCCTGTCCACGGTGGCCCAGAGCATTGCGCCGGCGTGGGTCCGTGCCCGCGCCGTGGCCAACAACCAGATTTCCGTTCAGGCCGGACTGGCACTGGGCAGCCTCTTCTGGGGGGCCGTGGTGAACGTGAGTGGCCTGCAGCAGGTGCTGATCGCGTCGGCCGTGCTGCTGGCCGTCTTTGCCGTACTGGCACGGCGTCTGCCGGTGCGGCTGGGTACGGACGAGGATGTGACGGCCGATGACTACATGGTGCGCCAGCTGGACACCATGGACGGGCAGGGCGGTGATGTTCCCTCCCGGCCGGCAGCCATGGAGATGCCGGATGGCCGCTATCGGGTGAGCGTGGGTTATCGTGTCCGCGCGGGGCAGGAAGCCGCATTCCAGCGTGCGATGCAGGGGGGGATGCGCGAAAGCCGCCTGCGCAACGGCGCTTCCCGCTGGCAGCTGCGGCAGATGCCGGTGGCGGGAGGGGCCTCTGTCTGGGAAGAGGTGTTCCTGCTGCCCTCGGCGGCCGAATGGCAGCGTTTTCCGGAGCGGATGACCCAGGCCGACCGCATCGCCTTCGAAGGTGTGCTGGCCGTGCTGGCCCCCGCCAGCGGTGCTGCTGCCGGCGAGCCGGAGGCCGGGACACCCTAGGGACACGACACTATAATCGGAAGCAGTACAGCTGCTGCCGGAGGGTGCCATCCGTATGAAACGCGTGACCCGACAACGCACCGAGATCCTGCGGGTCATCGACGAGTCCGAACGGCCGCTGGGGCCGCAGGAAATTCTGCAGGCGGGCCGCGAGGCCATCCCCTCGCTCAGCATCGCCACCATCTACCGTACGCTGCGCGACCTGCTGGCCGAGGAGCTGATCAAGACCGTGGCCCTGCCGGGCGACAGCCCGCGCTACGAGAGCCTGCACGCCCACGCCCATCACCACCACCATTTTCAGTGCACGCGCTGCCAGAAGGTGTTCGACATCCATGGCTGTCCGGGCAGCCTGCAGGGCATGGAGGTGCCGCCCGGCTTTCAGGTGGACCACCATGAGGTGACGCTGTACGGCCTGTGTGCCGACTGCGTGGGGACCTCCTAAAGCACGTGTTCGAGGAAGGCGCGCGCGCGCTCGTGCTGCGGGTTCTCGAAGAAGGCGGGGGCAGCGCGCTCCTCCACGATCTGCCCCTTGTCCATGAAGCAGACCCGATGGGCCACCTCGCGGGCGAAGGCCATTTCGTGGGTAACGACCAGCATCGTCATGTGTTCGTGGGCCAGCTGGCGCATCGTGCGCAGCACCTCGCCGGTCAGCTCCGGGTCGAGTGCCGAGGTGGGCTCGTCGAACAGCATGATGTCCGGGTCCATGGCCAGTGCCCGGGCAATGGCCACCCGCTGCTTCTGGCCGCCCGATAGCCGGTTGGGGTAGGCACCAGCCTTGTCCAGCAGGCCCACCTTGCGCAGCAGCTCCTCGGCACGCGGCACGATCTCGTCGCGCTTCATCCCCTTGACGGTGACGGGGGCCTCGATGAGGTTTTCCAGCACCGTGAAGTGCGGGAACAGATTGAAATGCTGGAACACCATGCCCATGCGCCGGCAGACGCGACGGATCTCTGCCTCGGGTATATAGCGCGCGCGGCCCTGGGTGTCGGTGTCGACCAGCTTCTCGCCGGCGATGAGAATTTCGCCGCGGTCGATGATTTCCAGATGGTTGAGGCAGCGCAGCAGCGTGCTCTTGCCCGAGCCGGACGGGCCGATCAGCGCGATGACCTCGCCACGGTCGATGTGCAGCGACACCCCGCCCAGCACCTGCAGGGCGCCGAAACGCTTGTGCAGGTCGCGGGCCACCACCATCGAAGAGCCGGGCAGGGCGGTCGTGGACTCAGGCGTCATGGCTGGCATAGCGTTTTTCGAGAGACTGGAACATCCAGGTCAGCAGCAGCGTCATCAGCAGATAGAACACGGCCGCCACGATGAACGGGGTGATGGTGAAATCGCGCTGCACGATGCCGCGCGCGGCGCGCAGCAGGTCATTGAGGGCCAGCACGTAGATCAGCGAGGTGTCCTTGACCAGCGTGATGAACTCGTTGGACAGCGGCGGCAGAATGCGTCGGATGACCTGTGGCATGATGACGCGGCGCATGGTCTGCGGATAGCTCATGCCCAGCACCTTGGCCCCTTCATACTGGCCCCGGTCGATCGACTGGATGCCGGCCCGGAAGATTTCGGCGAAGTAGGCGGCGTAGTTCAGCACGAAGGCCACCACGGCCGCCGGAAAATCCGGCAGCTGGATGCCGCCACCCGGCAGCAGCGGCAGCGCATAGTAGATGAACAGCAGCTGCAGCATCAGCGGCGTGCCCCGCATCAGCCACAGATAGCCGCTGACACCCAGCCCCAGCCAGCGATGGCGGGACAGGCGCATCAGCGCCAGCACCACGCCCAGCGGGATGGACAGCAGCAGCGTGATGAAAAAGAGCTGCAGCGAGACCAGCGAGCCTTCACCCAGTGGTCCGAGAAGGGAAAGAATGTAGTCCAAGACGGGAACGGCCTGTCAGGAAGGTCGGGGGAAGCAGGGTGGTGAGGGGGGCCTTGCGGCGGGCGCCGAGAGGTGCCGTGCAGCCCCCGGCACGTGCATCACTGGATGATGTTCTTGCCGAACCATCTGGTGGAGATTTCGCCGGCCTTGCCATCCTTTTTCATGGCGTCGATGGCAGCGCCCAGCTTCTGCTGCAGCGCCGTGTCGTCCTTGCGCAGGCCCACGCCGTACTCCTCGGTGCCGAAGTTGTCGTCGAGCACCACGTAGGCATCGGGCTTCTTGGCGATGTAGTAGCGGCCGACCACCTCATCCAGCACGGCCGCATCCAGGCGGCCGGCATCCAGATCCAGCAGCACCGACACGTTGTCACCGTATTTTTTGAGGGTTTTCATGGATTTGAGCGTGGCCTCGTCCTTCTCGATGGCATCGACCGCGCTGCTGCCATCCTGCGTGCCGACCACCTTGCCGGCCAGGCCGGCCTTGTTCGTGATGGGCGAGCCGGCCTTCACGATGATGATCTGGTGGTTGGTCATGTAGGGCTGCGTGAAGGCGATGTTCTGCTTGCGCTTCTCGGTGATGGTCAGCCCGTTCCAGAGCGCATCGACCCGCTTGCCGATCAGCTCGGCTTCCTTGGCGTTCCAGTCGATGGGCTTGAACTCGACCTCGATGCCCATGCGGCTGGCTGCTTCACGGGCGAAGTCGATGTCGAAGCCGACCAGCTGGTTCTTTTCGTCCCGAAAGCCCATGGGCGGGAAGTTGTCGTCCAGGCCGATGACCATGTGTGTGGGCGCGGCTGCCTTGCCGGCATCGGTGCCCGGGGCCGGCGCGTCGGAGGATTTGGTACAGGCAGCCAGGACCAGGGCAGCGGACATGGCCAGCAGGAGACGGCGACGGGACGGTGTAATCATGGCGCAGGGAGTCTGAAGGTGCAGGGGCTGGGGGAACCATGCAAACCCGCACGGCAGAAGCGGCGTACCCGGAGACGCTCCCGCAGGCGGTGTATGGCACAGACCACGATGTTAAACGAAAGTTGCGTTATGTTTTCCTGCCACAAGAAGCGCCAGCAATGGAGGGCGTGGATTGGGCGGGCGTGTGCAGCGATCCCGGTGAACCCGGGTGGCGGGATGATAGTACTATATTTCGCATAATCAGTATTATGTCAAATTGATGATGCTACTGATGCTGGCTGCAGCCAGGCCCGGCGTAAGCTTCCCTGTCATCAGGTGCTCAAGCTCCAGCCTGGGTAAAGCTGCGCTGCACGTCGCGCGGCATCTTTTCGATGGCATAGCGCAAGGTGGAGCGTTTGATCCGTGCCAGATGCCGGTGCAGGAAGTCATGCACGGCCTGAAGTTCATATTGGCTGAGCACCTTCAGCATCCAGCCGACGCCCTTCTGCACATACGGGTCGGCATCGCCAAGCAGGCGCTCGCAGTTGGCAAAGACCAGCGCCTGATCGACGTCGGGGCTACGGCCCACGAACTTGATCAGCGCCACATTCGAGGCGCGCCGGCACCACGGGCCTGGCAACGTTCCCCAGTCGTGGATACGCTCCAGCAGCTGCGGACGCCGCTGCAGATACACGTACAGCGGTTTGGTGCAAAGGTCATCGCATTGCGCCCAGTTGCTCACATAGCGTTCCAGCCAGACTTGCAGGCGCTTCAGCAGGCGGCCGTCTTTGTCATCCAGGCCACGCGCCACTTTCGCCACCAGCGCCGAGGCCATGATGAAATACTCGTGATACGTATGATCCTGGGCGAAGCGCTCGGCACGCGCCAGCCAATCCTCGGCCGTCAAGCCGCGGTGCTGGGCGAAGGCGACTCCAGCCAGCTTGATCACCTCAGTATTCGAAACCCCCAGTAGCGTCTGCGTCGACTCGGGAAAGTAGCGCCGCAGCGAGTTCGCCAGGGCGGGTGAGGCGGCCGACGCCAGCGCGCACTTGAGTTCGGCCTCAACCGCATCTGGGCCAACACCCATCGCGTCGCCCCTCATGCCCTTCAACCCCCAACCTTGTTGTGCACATCGACGTATGCACGCAGTACGGCGTTGATGCGGGTCTGGTACCGGCTGCCGGTGCTTTTGAAGTAATCGAGGATGTCTGCATCCAGCCGCAAGGTGATCTGCTGTTTGGTTCGCGGGAGCGCTGCAGCACGCACCCAGACCGTGTCGTCCGGCATCGGTGGGGCATCGCTGTAATCGATGTCGTCATCTGACATGGCCGCGAGCGCCTCCAGCCTGGCCTTCTGCGCGGGTGTCAGAGGTGGTGGCGGCTTGCTCAGGTCAAGCGTCATTCTCACGATATTCTCTTTTTTCGCTGGCATTGGCTCTTCTCGCTGATTCGAAGTCCATAGCCGCATATTGTACCTGCGTTTTGTAGTTACAGTGATAGGTATGCAGGCTGAAGTTCATTGCGAAGGACCGCCGAAACTCGGCGGGCGGTACCCTCGCCACGCTGCTGCAAAGGTACCGCCCGTGATCGGAGCGCATGCGTCCCCGCGAAACCCCTTGGATGTACAGGGGACACTTTGGGTGTCGACAGGACCGCGCAGCATCCTGTCAGGCCCATCATTTGCATCAGGTCATCCGCATCAGGCCGCCTGCAGCGCGTCGATGGCCGCTGCCGTGGAAGCAGGCTTGCGCACGACGCGAACCTGTCGGGCCACCATCAGCTCGTGCAGCTGGCGACGGTTGACCGTCCAGTGCTCGCGCGGATAGCGCGAGAAGATGTACACGGTGGCCGACGGGCTGACCCAGCCCAGCTTGTAGCGGCGTGTCTCACCGTCGATGTCGCGTTCGATCTCGTCGCCGTGGGCCAGCCGGTTGCGGGTAATTTCGTCCCAGGCCGGATCGTAGTCATCTGCGACACCGGGTGTGCCGCCGGTGGTTGCCGGCTGTGCAGCCTGCAGCGTGCTGCCGTCGGACATCGGCCGGGTGGCCGGGCCTGCCATGGTACCTGCGGCACGGGCCGTCGAGGCTGCCAGGCTGGGCGAGGCAGCGATGGCCGAACCCGGTGCGCTGCCGGTGCGCATCGGGCCGGTGGCCGGTGCGGTGGTCGTCTGGTGTGCCTGGGCGGTGGCTGGTGCGGCGGTCGTCTGGTGTGCCTGGGTGGTGGCCGATGCGCCGGTGGCCGGTTGTGTCCGGCTGGCTGCAGCAGCCATGGTGCCTGCCGGGCGTGTCTGGGAGGCTGCAGGCGCCGTGGCGGATGGGCGTGCGCCGTGTGCCTGCGTGGCCGGTGTGCCCGGCTGCCCTGCCCGGCCCGTGGCGCCATGCTTCGCCGTGATGGTCTGGCCGGTACTGCTCGCTGGTTGGTGCTTGCTCTGTTCGATCACCTTGCCATGGGTGGCCATCAGTTCCTTGAAGAACGCCTCGCGCTCGTTGCTGGGCATGGCGATGAAGGCCAGGCCGCGTGACAGGTCGGCAATCAGCTGTGGCAGTGTCTTTGCCAGCTCCTTGATGTCCGTGGCTTTCTTGGGCTGAACGCTCCAGATGAGGGTTTCCAGCACGCGCTGGGCACGGGCCTCGTCGAAGGGCAGCTCGCCGGTTTCGTCGCGCAGCCGCACGATGACTTCGGTCCAGGCGTGTTCGGCAAAGTGCTGGATGGATTCCGGCACGCCGCCGGCACCGATGCGGGTACGCATGCCCTGACGGATTTCCTGGCGCAGCAGGTCGATGCGTTCGGCACGGCTGGCGGCTTCGGCGATCTTCTGCAGGCGTTCGTCGCGGCGGGCGGTTTCCTCGGCAATGATCTTCTCGGTGCGGTCCAGTGCCTCGGCAATCACCACCAGTTCGCGCTCGAAGTTGTTGAGCACCCAGGTGACCAGCGCTTCGGTGGCGTTGACCAGTGGCGAGCCGGGTTCCGTCTCGAAGTCCGGATCCGAACCCATTTCGGCCAGCCGGTCGACGAAGCGGCGCATCGGGTGGTCGGGCCGGGCAAAGAAGCTGGCGTCGATCAGGGCGGCCTTGAAGGCGGCCACCTGCAGGCGCAGCAGCTGCTGCTTGATGGCGTTGGCAATGGCGTCGTCTTCGTAGACGTGCTGGAACACCTGGGCCACGGTTTCGACGATCAGCCGGTCCAGCGGTGTGCCGTGCGACTGGGCGGCGGCCGACGACTGCTGGCGCACTTCCTGAACCAGCACGCCCATGTCCTCGGGGCTGTTGGCCTCCTCGGTACGGGCCTGCAGCTCGTTGAGTACGGCCATCAGCTGGTCGGAGGCAGCCTGCCGGTGGGCGGCCACCTGGCCATCCTGACCGAAGTTGCGCGGATCGGCCAGATAGCGGGTGGCCTGGGCCAGCGAAGCCGACCGCTCGTGGCTGTCCACGGTGCCGATCTGGTCGGCCCACCGGCCCAGTTCGGCCTCGGAGACCTCGACGGCACCCAGGCCGCGAGCGCTGCCCGCACCCCCTGCCCGTCCAGAGCTGCCTTCGCCCTGGGCGTCCTCTGTCGCACCACCCTCGCCTTCCTGCCCGAAGACGCCGGCCTGCTGGGAACCGCGCGATTTGGCAATGCTGTAGCGCAGTTCCGGCAGCACGCCGCGGGCGATCAGCTGGCGGTTGACGTCCTGGTAGGTCTCGATCAGTTCGACCGTCAGTTTGGGCTCGAACAGGTCCAGCAGGAACGAAGCGGTACTGGCATTCTGCCGCTGCGCCTGTCCCTGGTGTGCGGTGAAGATCTCGCGCAGCATCTCGAAGATGATGTCCGGCGCGATCGGGTATTCGTTTTCGGCAAACCAGTCCTGGCCCAGCAGCGCGCCGAAGCGGGCACGCAGGCCATCGGCCAGTTCCTCGTCCATGCGGCGGCGGGCACGGGCCGAAATGCGGGCGACCAGCAGCTGGTCGCGCATGGTGTCGTCGTCGACGAGACGCAGTGTGGGCGGTTCGTCGCTCAGCAGGACGGCCTCCGGCATGCTGTACGAGCCATCGGCCGAGACGCCGGTACGGCGCTTCCAGTTGCGGGCGCAGGCGGTTTCGAACTGCTGCTCGATGCTGGCCTTGCCGTTGCGCAGCAGGTCGAGCGAGGCGTTGAGCTGGTCCTGCCGCTCCCAGGAGGTTTCGAGCACGATCTGCTCGACCAGCTGGTCCACCACGGCGACGTAGGCGTTGCGGAAGCTCCGGCTCAGCGCAAAGAGGATGGGCTGGCGAATATCCCGCAGGATTTCCAAGTGTCTGGCTTCGATCTCGGTACCGGTGGTTGGCACAGGGGGGCTCCCGGGTATGGCTTGGAGGGCTCGGGAGCCTCCGGGAAAGTCCTGGGACCAGGGCGCTGGCAGACTTTTTCGGAGGCTCCCTGGGGAGTCTCTCCGGTCAGGCTGCCCGTGCTGCCTGCTGGCCCGGCTGGAGACTCCCCTGCAGGAAATCCCGGATGCCACTGGCAATGGGGTGTCTTTTGCTGCCATGACACCACATGCCCGGTTTCCGGGAATTCCCTGCCCCGCGAGAATGCCAGTTTGTGCACGAAAATCCGCCGGCTGCCGTCTATTCGTCTGACGGCAGCCGACTGCCGGTCGGCTGTGCGGCGTGCCGGACACGTCATGGCCGTGATGCGCGGTGCTTCCTGCCCCGGACTGCGTCCTGCTGGTGGCCAGTCATTTCCGCGCAATGCGGCAGCCTGGCGTTCTCCGGCCGATTGCTGCGGCCGCGGAGCATGTGATGCCAGGGCTAGCGGCCGCTTCCGGTCGCGCGAGTGCGCGTGATCGTGATCAGCAGTCCTTGCAGAGCACCTTCTGCCGGTGCAGATGCCGGCGGTGCCGGGTGGCCGGGGTGCGCATCGTCATCAGCTCCTCGGCGCTGCTGGGGTGCAGCGGCATGGTCTGGTCGAGGTCGCGCTTGGTCACGCCCATGCGCATCAGTGTGGCGATGATCTGCACGGTCTCGGCCGAATCCGGGCCCAGCAGCTGCACACCCAGCACCTTGTCGGTACAGGGATCGACGAGGATTTTCTGGTGCATGCGTTCCTGCGTGCCCGACAGCGTGGCCTTGAGCGTACGGAAACTGGTGCGGTAGACATCGACCAGCGGGTAACGCTCGACGGCCTGCTCCTCGTTGAGCCCCACGGTGCCCAGCTCCGGCGTCGAGAAGATGGCGGTTGGAATGAAGTCCAGATCGGCCACCCAGGGCTTGTCGCCGAAGGTGGTGTCGGCAAAGGCGTGGCCCTGGCGGATGGCCACCGGGGTCAGCGCCACGGTGCCGGTGACATCGCCCACCGCGTAGATGCCCGGCACATTGGTGCGCGAGAGCCGGTCGACGATGATCTCGCCCTGTTTGCCGGTTTCCACACCCACATTCTCGAGGCCGAGGTTGCGCGTGGCCGGACGGCGGCCGGTGGCGATCAGCACCTGGTCCACGTCGAGTGTGCTGTCGTCGTGCAGGGAGATGCGGATGCTGCCGTCGGGCTGGCGGTCCAGCCGCTGGAGGGTGGTGTTCATCCGCATGTCGATGCCCTTTTCGCGATAGGCTTCGACGATCAGGTCGGCCATCTGTACGTCGAAACCGCGCAGCACGCGCGGCCCGCGGTGGATCTGCGTGACCTGCGCACCCAGCCCGCTGAAGATGCCGGCAAATTCGACGCCGATGTAGCCTCCCCCCACCACGGCGATGCGACGGGGAAACTCGGGCAGATCGAACACCTCGTTGGAGCTGATGGCCAGTTCCACGCCGGGCAGGTCGTCCGGCATCACCGGCTCACCGCCCGTGGCAATGAGAATGTCCCTGCTGCTGACGGTTTTCCTGCCGTCGGCCGTGGTGATTTCCAGCTGGTTGGGGCCCAGGAAGCGGGCGTAACCGGCAAAACGCTGGACACCAGCCTTGTCGAGGTTGCCCGAATAGGCCCCTTCCAGGCGGGTGATTTCGGCATTCTTGGCGGCCACCAGTTTCTTCCAGTCGAAATGGACCTCCGGCACTTCCCAGCCGAAGCCGCGGCTTTCGGCAAAACCCTGCGGAAAGCGTGAGGCGAACACCAGCAGCTTTTTGGGCACGCAGCCACGAATGACACAGGTACCGCCATAGCGGAAGCCCTCGGCAATGCCCACGCGGGCGCCATGCTGGGCTGCGATGCGGGCGGCGCGCACGCCCCCCGAACCGCCACCGATGACGAAGAGATCGAAGTCGAATTGCTGTTCTGCGGTCATGCGGGAATCCTGTGGGTTATTTGGTACCGAATATCCGGTCGCCGGCATCGCCCAGGCCGGGCAGGATGTAGCCGTGATCGTTCAGGCAGCGGTCCACCGCTGCGGTGAAGACGGGCACGTCGGGGTGGGCCTTCGTGAAGGTGTCGATGCCTTCCGGGGCCGCCAGCAGGCAGACGAACTTGATCGAGCGCGGCTTCGTTTCCTTGATGCGCGAGACGGCCGCCACGGCCGAGTGACCGGTGGCCAGCATGGGATCGACGACGATCACGTCACGCTCGTCCAGCTCCGGTGGCATCTTGAAGTAGTATTCGACGGCCTGCAGCGTTTTCGGGTCGCGGTACAGGCCGATGTGACCGACGCGGGCGCCCGGCACGATGGCCAGAAAACCATCCAGAATGCCACTGCCGGCCCGCAGGATCGAGACCAGGCACAGTTTCTTGCCGTCGATCAGGCGGGACTGCATGGTCTCCAGCGGGGTTTCGATGGTGACTTCGTGCATGGGCATGTCGCGCAGCACTTCATAGGCCAGCAGCGCACTCAGCTCGCCCAGCAGGCGGCGGAAGTTGGCGGTGCTGGTTTCGGCCCGGCGCATCAGGGTGAGTTTGTGCTGGACCAGCGGGTGATCGACAACCGTGACGTTGGCACGATCCATGGCAGTATGGGCTCCTGGAATGTCCTGGAATGTGAATGCGCCCCCGGGGAAACGCCGTCGAAGTGCCGCAGGACCTTTGCAGAGGCTTCAAGGGCCTTTGCGGGATTGCCCGGGCCGGCAGGCGGCGCAGAACGCCGGCGCGGACGACCTTGCAGGGGCGCCTGCCCGGGCGGCACGGTTTTTCGGGGGCTCAGGGTAAACCATGAAAGACTAGCACGGATCGGGTACTGGTGCAGGTACCTGGTGTGGTGGATGCTTCCGGTGCCCGGACAGCGGAGATTCAGATGCAGCATGTGGTGGTGATTGGCGGTGGGCTGGCGGGCTGTGCGCTGGCCGAGGCGTTTTCCCGCCGAGGCTGGCAGGTGACGGTGCTGGAGGCACGCGACCGGCTGGGCGGTGCGGTGGCCGGGCTGCCGCTGATTGCCCAGCATCCGGCACTCACGCCGGATTTCGATCTGCGCAGCCGGCTGCTGGTAGCGGCGCTGCAGCAGCATGCCCGGTTGCGGGCCGGGCCGGCAGCCGATCTGGCGCCAGCTTTCGAGGTCTGCGGGCGGCTGCAGCCGATGGCTGCCGCGCGGGCCGCACGCTGCGTGGCCCACGTGGCGGCCCCGGTGGCGCAGGTCTGGCTGGCTGCTGCCCATCCGATGGCAGCCACCCCTGTGATGGTGGCATCGCGCCGGACCGGCCCTGCCGGCCAGGGATCCCGTACGGTGCAGGATGAGCTGCCACCCGATGTGCCCGGGCAGCCTGCGCAGGCCGGCATCTGGTTCCCCGGTTGTGCGGCGGTGTCGCCGGCACGCTGGTGGCAGCAGGTACGGCAGCGGCCGCAGGTGACGGTCCGGCTGGGTGTGAAGGTGGGGCGGATCCGGGAGCATGCGCCCCGGGAGGGCGCGCCGGCACCGTTTTGCTGGCAGGTGTTCGACATGGCCGGTGCGCTGCTGGCCCGGGCCGATGTCGTGGTGCTGGCCTGCCAGCTGGACAGTTTTGCGCTGGCGGACATGCAGGAGGCCGATCATGGCCGGCTGCGCCTGAGTGCCGCCTGTGCATGGACGGCCCGGGCCGACGGTGGCTCCCGGGATGAGGACCCTGGCCACCCTGCCCTGTTGCCCATGGTGGGCGGGAAAGGTCTCGTACTGACGCGGCCGGGGAGCTTCTGGCTGCGTTCGGACGAGGCCCATCGGCACTGGCTGGACACCGGGGTGTTGCCCGCCGCCGTGTACTGGCCGGGTCCGGCGAACGCGGCTGCTCCGGATGAGGCGGGGCCTGATGCCGGGGAAGGCATGCCCACATGCGCCGTTACCGGCCGTGAAATGTCGTGCGGCACCGTTGCGCAGGGTTCCACCCCATGGGGAGGTGCTGCGGGGGGCTCCTCCGCATGGGATGACGACGCGCTGCAGGACTATCTGTCGCGCCCCGAATCGTGGCTGCAGGGGCCGGTCGGTGAGCGACTGCAGCTGCGTGACAACCTGCCGATGATCGGCCGGGCACCGGACCTCGTGGCCATTGCCGCGCAGGCCGATGCGCTGGCACGCAACGACCGGCTGCCGGTGCCGCGGCGGGCGGGGCTGCACATCCTGACCGGCATGGCTGGCCGGGGGGCGCTGTATGCCGCCATCGGCGCCGAGATGATCGCGGCCGACGCCTGCGGCGAGCCGCCGGTGGTGGAGGCCACACTGGCCCGTGCCGTGGATCCGGCCCGTTTCATCAAGCGCCGGCTGCAGCGGGCGTGGAGCCGGAGGGACTCATCTGGCGCCAGTGGTTCTGCCTTTGCCGACAGATGATGTCTTCAGGCGCTCATCCCGGTTCGGGGTCCAGAGCGCCCGCAGATTTGTGCAGAGATTCCTCTGCGGTGCTTCATCCCGATCCCGGGGCCGCCCGGAGGGCATCCATTACCCGAACTGCCGCCGCGCGTTGTGCCACAGACGCATCCACGGCGAGTGATCCAGGCCGCTGTCGCGCAGCTCGCGCGGTGCCCACGACCACTGCGCCAGACGGAATACCCGCTCGGGGTGCGGCATCATGATGGTGGCGCGGCCGTCGGCGCTGGCAAAGCCCGTCACCCCCTGCGGTGAGCCGTTGGGGTTCAGCGGATAGGTCTCGGTGGCCTGGCCCAGGCCATCGACGAAGCCCAGCGCCGGGTGGGCGGCAGCCATGCGTGCGGCCAGTGCGTCGGTGGTGCCTGTGTCGGCATCGCCACCCTGCCCGTCCAGGCCGAAATCGGCCCGGCCCTCGCCGTGCGAGACGACGATGGGCAGCCGGTCACCGGCCATGCCGTCCAGCCACAGGGAGGGGGAAGACAGGATTTCCACGCTGGACAGGCGCCCTTCGTACTGCTCGGAACGGTTGCGTACGAAGCGCGGCCAGGCGTCGGCCCCCGGAATCAGCCCCTTCAGGTGCGAGAGCATCTGGCAGCCGTTGCACACGCCCAGCGACAGTGTGTCGGGGCGGGCAAAGAAGGCGGCAAAGGCATCGGCCAGCTGCGGGCTGAACAGGATGGTGCGCGCCCAGCCGGCACCGGCACCCAGCACATCGCCGTAGGAGAAGCCGCCGCAGGCCACCAGTGCCTGGAAGGTGGCCAGATCGTGGCGGCCGGCGATCAGGTCGCTCATGTGCACGTCGAAGGCGTCGAAGCCGGCCAGGTCGAAGGCCGCCGCCATTTCGCGCTGGCTGTTGACGCCCTGCTCGCGCAGGATGGCCACGCGCGGCCGCTTGCCGCCGACCGCCGGAACCGGCATGTTGCGCCAGGCCTCGCGGGAGGCGTCGGACAGGTGCACCGACAGCGGTGCGGGATCGTCGCGGGTGGCCCCTTCCAGCGCAAAGGCTTCAGCCGTGCAGGCCGGATTGTCGCGCAGGCTGGCGATGCGATGGCTGGTCTCGGACCACGCCTGCTGCAGCGTGGTACGCGGCAGGCTCAGCAGGCATTTGCCGTCGTTGTGGACCTCGATGGTGTCCTGGGCGTTGGGCGTGCCCACCACGTGCGAGTGCACCGACAGGCCGTGGGCGCGCAACAGGCCCAGCAGGGTGTCGCGCTGGGCACGGGTGGTCTGCAGCAGTACGCCCGGCTCCTCGTTGAACAGGGCACGCAGCACCCGGGCCTGCCGCAGTTCGGCCACCTGTTCGGTGCGGATCTTGAAGTCGCCGGCATCGGCCGTGAACGGGTCGATGGTCAGCATGTCGAGCTGCAGCGACACGCCGCAGTGGCCGGCAAAGGCCATCTCGCAGGCGGTGGCGAAGAGGCCGCCGTCGGAGCGGTCGTGGTACGCCAGCAGCAGGCCCTGGGCCTGCGCCTCGCGCACGGCATCCCACAGCCGGACGAGCAGCTGCGGATCGTCCAGATCCGGGGCGGCATCGCCGGTGCGGCCGGTGATCTGCGCCAGTGCCGAACCGCCCAGGCGCTGGTTGCCGGCGCCCAGATCGACCAGCACGAAGCAGGTCTGCAGGTCGGCGCTGATCTCCGGGGTGAGCGCACGGCGCACGTCGCTGACCGGGGTGTGGGCGGTGACGATCAGCGAGACGGGCGAGCCGACTTCCACGGCCTGTTCACCATCCTGCCAGCGGGCACGCATGGACAGCGAATCCTTGCCCACCGGGATGCTGATGCCCAGATCGATGCACAGCCGGCTGGCGGCCTGTACGGCGGCGTAGAGGGCGGCGTCTTGTCCGGCACTGCCGGCATTGGCCATCCAGTTGGCCGAGAGCTTCGTCTGGCGCAGGTCGTCCGGCACGGCCGACAGCAGGTTGGTCAGCGATTCGGCAATGGCCAGGCGCGAGGCCGCGGCGGCATCCAGCACGGCCACCGGCGTGCGCTCGCCCATGGAGAGTGCATCGCCGTGGTGGTTGCGGTAGTCCAGCAGACCCACGGCGCAGTCGGCCACCGGCACCTGCCACGGGCCGACCATCGGGTCGCGCACCGACAGGCCACCGACGGTCCGGTCGGCAATGGTGATCAGGAAGCTCTTGCTGGCCACGGCCGGCAGCTGCAGGATCTGCATGGCCAGCGTGTCGAGGTTCAGTTCGGCCAGTTCCATGCCGGGCAGTTCGCCGGCTGCGGGGGTCTGGCCCTCGCGGCGCAGCTTTGGCGACTTGCCGAACAGCACGCTCATGTCGATGTCCACGGCAGGGGCCTCACCGGGGCTGGCCAGCTTCAGGTGTTCGGTGTCGGTGACGGTGCCGACCACGGCCATCGGGCAGCGCTCGCGCGCGCACAGGGCCTGCAGCTCGGGCAGACGTGCCGGATCGATGCCCAGCACATAGCGTTCCTGCGACTCGTTGCACCAGATCTCGGCCGGTGACATGCCGCTCTCGGCCACCGGGATGCGGGAGAGATCGAAATCGGCCCCTTTGTCGGCATCGTGCGCCAGTTCCGGGAAGGCATTGGACAGACCCCCTGCCCCCACGTCGTGGATGGACAGGATCGGGTTGTGCTCGCCCATGGCGCGGCAGGCATTGATGACTTCCTGCGCGCGGCGCTCCATTTCGGGGTTGGCACGCTGCACCGAGGCAAAGTCCAGCTCGGCGGCATTGCTGCCCACGCCCATGCTGGAGGCTGCCCCGCCGCCCAGGCCGATGCGCATGCCCGGACCGCCCAGCTGCACCATCAGGGTGCCGGCCGGCAGCGGGCGTTTGCTCTGGTGGCGGGCATCCACCGAGCCCACGCCACCGGCGATCATGATGGGTTTGTGATAGCCCCAGCCGGACAGGGCGGAGACATCCCTGCCCTGCACGGCAGCGGTCTTTCCGGCCTGCGCACTGCCTGTCGCGGCAGCATGCTTCGGTTGCAGCGGTGTTTCGAAGGTCCGGAAATAGCCCAGCAGGTTCGGGCGGCCGAACTCGTTGTTGAAGGCAGCGCCGCCCAGCGGCCCCTCGATCATGATCGAGAGCGGCGTGGCCAGGGTGGGCGGACGGCTGTTGGCAGCCTCCCAGGGCTGTTCCCAGCCGGGAATGCGCAGGTTCGAGACGGTGAAGCCGGTCAGGCCGTAGCGCGGGGTGCCGCCGCGGCCGGTGGCGCCTTCGTCACGGATCTCGCCGCCGCTGCCGGTGGCCGCGCCCGGGTGCGGGGCGATGGCGGTGGGGTGATTGTGTGTTTCGACCTTCAGCAGGCGGTGCACCGGGGTGTCGGTCCAGCGGTACTGGCCGGTGGCCGGATCGGGCGCCCAGCCTTGCTGCGTGCCGCCTTCGAGAATGGCGGCATTGTCGGAATACGCCACCACGGTGCCCTGCGGATGGGCCTTGTGGGTGTCGCGGATCAGGCCAAACAGGGATTTTTCCTGCGGCTGGCCGTCGATGACGAAATCGGCGTTGAAGATCTTGTGGCGGCAGTGCTCGGAGTTGGCCTGCGCGAACATCATCAGCTCGACATCGGTCGGGTCGCGGCCCAGGTCGCTGTAGGTGCGGGCCAGATAGTCGATCTCGTCGGCCGACAGGGCCAGGCCCAGGCGGGTGTTGGCGGCCCGCAGTGCGGCACCGGCATCATCGCCCAGGGGCACCGCGATCAGCGGCACGGGGGCGTGTTCGGCAAAGAGCTTCGCCGGGTCCGGTGCTTCGGTGAACCAGCTCTCGGTCATCGGATCGTGCAGGCAGGCGGCCAGCTGCGCGAGGCGTTCGGCCGGATAGTCCCTTGCCTTGCTGCCCCCCAGCAGGCCGTGTCTGAAGCCCAGCTGGTAGCGGATGCCGCGCTCGATGCGTGTCACGTCGCCAAAGCCCGCATGCTGCAGGATGTCGATGGCCTTGGATGACCAGGGTGACAGCGTGCCCTGCCGGGCCGTGACCCAGAGGGAACGCTGGTGTTTGCCGTCGGCTCCCAGAGGCGCGGGCTGGTCGTCGACCAGCTGCTGCAGGCGGGCCAGCCGGTCGCCTTCGAGCGGTGTTGCGGCCGGATCCTGTCCGGAGCATGGGGTGCCACCCTGCCCGGCCGCTGCGGCCTTGCCGCCTGACCCGGTCCGGATTGCGAGGGGGTAGAACCATTCGGCCCCGATGCTTTCGATGTTTTCGTCGATGGCCTGCAGCCGCGCAAGCAGTGCCTGGGCGCGGAAGGGGCTCAGGGCCTGCCCACCGGGCAGCGTTTGATAGGGTGTGGCGCTCATGGATCCGGACCGGGTGGTGTGTGCAAAACTCTGCAAACGGGGATTATAGAGCGTGTCATGGGCTCGTCCGGTCCCGCATCGCCCTTCTCCCGGTGTGCGCTGCCCGATACCCGGGTCGTGGAATTCCCAATGGATTCAGGGTATTGCCAGCCCGGAGGGAAACCACCTCCAGACGCGCATGACTGTGCTGGCAGTGCCTTGACGCCGTCAAGGATTCTGCGGTCCTGCCGCCCTGTCCTGCACGCCCGGAGGGGCGCGGGGATGATGGGTTCTTGACACGTTCAAGGCTCGCCCTGGCCGTGCGCTGCCGGTGCTGGTTGCCCTGTCCGGCAAAAGGCCAGCCTCTGCCTGTGCACGGCATCTGCCAGCATCCGGCGCGTCTGTCGGCATCACGGCGTCTGCCGGCAACATGGTCGAAGCCGGTGCGCAGAGGAACAGGAATGCGCATCGCGTTACCAGAAACGCGATGCCAGAAAAAGACAGCTTCCCGAATGGGTCCGATTCGCGGGATGCTTCATTTCGCGGACAGCGGTAGTATCGTGGTTTTCAACCACTGACGATGGAGACATCATGTCGAAGCTGTCGTATCTCAGGCCGCAATCTGGCAGCCCCTGGGATACCTATCTGGCACAGGTCGACCAGGTCACGCCCCACCTCGGGCCGCTGGCCAAATGGGTCGAAACCCTGAAAAAACCCAAGCGTGCCCTGATCGTCGATATTCCGATCGAGCTGGACAATGGCACCGTGGCCCACTTCGAGGGCTACCGCGTGCAGCACAACGTCTCGCGCGGGCCCGGCAAGGGCGGCGTGCGCTATCACCCGGACGTGACGCTGGAAGAGGTGATGGCACTCTCGGCATGGATGACCATCAAGAACGCCGCGGTCAACATCCCCTACGGCGGTGCCAAGGGCGGCATCCGAGTCGATCCGAAGAAACTCTCGGCCAACGAGCTGGAAAAACTCACCCGCCGCTACACCAGCGAGATCGGCGTGATCATCGGGCCGACCAAGGACATCCCGGCGCCTGACGTCAACACCAACGGCCAGATCATGGCCTGGATGATGGACACCTACTCCGCCAACCAGGGTGCCACCGTCACCGGCGTCGTCACCGGCAAGCCGGTCGAACTGGGCGGCTCGCTGGGCCGGGTCAAGGCCACGGGGCGCGGTGTGTACTTCACCACCCGCGAGTCGGCCCGCGAACTGGGCATCCCGCTCGAAGGGGCGAAGGTGGTCGTGCAGGGCTTCGGCAACGTGGGCGGCGTGGCCGCCGAGCTGCTGTCGCAGGCCGGTGGGAAGGTCATTGCGGTGCAGGATCACACCGGTTCGGTGAAGAACGACAAGGGTCTGGACATCACCGCCCTGGCCGAGCACGCCAGGAAAACCGGCGGTGTCAAGGGCTTTGCCGAAGCCGAAGCCATCGACAATGAAGACCTCTGGGGTCTGCCCTGCGACATCCTGGTGCCGGCCGCGCTGGAAGGCCAGGTCGACGAGAAACGCGCCGAACGCGTCAAGGCCCGGCTGGTGGTCGAGGGCGCCAACGGTCCGGTCACCAAGTCCGGCGACAAGGTGTTCAACGACCGCGGCATCACCGTGGTGCCGGACGTGATCGCCAACTCGGGCGGCGTGATCGTCTCGTACTTCGAATGGGTGCAGGACTTCTCCAGCTTCTTCTGGGGCGAGGACGAGATCAACCAGCGGCTGGAAGTCATCCAGCTCTCGGCCTTCCGCGACATCCAGAAACTGGCGAAGGAAAAAGGCGTCACGCTGCGTACCGCGGCCTACATCATCGCCTGCCAGCGAGTGCTGCAGGCCCGCGCCGAACGTGGCCTGTATCCATGATCCGCGTGGTGGCCTGAATCCTGCCAGCCGGTTCGCAGCCGGCTGACGGACACGGTGCATCCCTGCCGGTTCTGTTCCGGAAGACCTTGGGTCATCCGAGACCTCGTGTCATCCGGACGTGACCGGCCCCGGGCCCCTGCCTGGACGCGCCCTCCCCCGTGGGGGCTCGTTCCGGGCAGGGGCTTTGTGCCTTTGCGTTCACGGCGTGCCCAGGGGCCTCGTGTCTGCCTGCGGGGGGCCGGGACCGTTGCCGGCAGTGGCATACTGTCAGGATGAAGGAAAAGCGCCTGCCGGTTTTTCGGCGGGGGTGTTTTCCGGTGTCTCTCTGGCGTCCGAATCATGAAACTGCATGCGATCACCCCGGCCGTTCACCCCTGCCTGCGGCCCCTGCCGGCCTCCCTGCTGAGCCTGGCCACCATCCGGCGGCTTGAGGCGCACTGGTTGGAAGAAACCGGTCCCGGCGAGCTGATGGCCTCGGCCGGGGCGGCCGTGGCGAAGGTGGCACTGGCCATGTGGCAGGACATGCCGGCGCAGGCGCCGGTGATCCTGCTGGTGGGGCCGGGCAACAATGGGGGTGATGCGCTGGTGGCGGGCCGGATTCTCCGGCGCGCCGGGCTGGATGTTCGGGCCGTGGGGGTGGCGGGGCTGGAGCAGTCGCCACCTTCGGCTGCCGATGCCCGCGCCGCATGGCAGGCCTGGCGTGATGACGGACAGGTCATTCATCCGCTGGCACAACTGCTGTCGTGGCTCTGGCCCGACGGCGATGCGCCTGTCGTGCCGGACGCTCATGAGGCACGTGATGACCAGTGGGTGTCCAGCCATGATCCCGCGGGCGATGACGCGTCTGCCCAGGGGGCCGGGCGCGAGGCCGTGTGGCCGGATCCGCTGGCTGGCCAGGGCGCGCCGGGTGGACTGGATGCGGCCGGGCAGACACCGGCTGCGCCGGCCCTGCTCATCGACGGACTGTTCGGTATCGGTCTGGACAGGCCCATGCGCGGGGCGCTGGCCACGCTGGTGCGGCAGATCAACCAGGGCCGCGTGCCGGTACTGGCCATCGATGTCCCCAGCGGGCTGGATGCCGACCGCGGTGCGCCGGTGGGTGATGACGATGCGCCGGTGCTGATGGCCCGCCAGACGGTGACGATGATCGCCGACAAGCCGGGGCTGCACACGGGGCTGGGGCTGCGGGCCGCAGGTCGGGTCTGGGTGGCACCATTGTCGGACCGGCCGCTGGAAGCGGAGCTGGTTCGCATCGGTGAAGCTGCGCCGGCGGGTGGTGGTGCATCTGCCCGTTCTGCCGGCGCTGGTGTATCTGCTGCTTCGGCCGGTGGTGATGTGGCGGGTGCGGATGACGCGGCCGTAGGCGACGTGGCCGGTGTGCTGCTCAATGGCCCGCTGGCTTCGCTGCTGATGCCGCCGCGGGATGTCGATGCCCACAAGGGATCGGCCGGCGATGTGCTGGTGGTGGGTGGCCGTCTGGGCATGGCAGGGGCTGCCCGGCTGGCGGCCCGAGGTGCCGTGATGGCCGGTGCCGGCCGGGTGTGGGTGACCACGGAAGCGGCCGATGGGCAGAACATGGCAGCGGGCGCAGATACTGCTGATCTGGCGGACGGGGCGGATCGTCCCGGGCATGCTGCCCCCGTCGATCCGCAGCAGCCGGAGATCATGCGCTGCGACTGGCCGGGCGCCGGGGAAGCACAGGAGCCTGTTTTCTCCCATGCCGGAGATGAAGACGGGTTCTCTGACTGGCCCGAAGCACCGAAGCCAGCGAAGGGGGATGCGGAGGGCGACGGACCCACGGAAGATGGCGGGAAAGCGCTGCCCCCGCCCTTCCCCGGCCGCGACCCCGTGCTGGTGCTGGGCTGTGGTCTGGGCCGTGACGATACCGCCTGGCAATGGCTGCAGTGGTCGCTGGAGAGCGCAGCACCCGTGGTGATCGATGCCGACGCCCTGGGGCTGCTGGCCGAGGACCTGTGGGATCTGCTGGACCCGGATGCCGCGGATGAAGATGCCATGGAGGCGGAAGCCGCGGGTGCCGGTGGTACGGAGAGGAACGTCCGGGCTGGCGATGCTCCCTGGTCTGATGACGCACCCTGGCCCGATGACGATTTCTGGCCCGATGAGGACGATGATGCACGCTCGCCCGGCCGCGCCCGGCCGCTGGACGTGGCGCTTTCCGAGGCCTACGGCACCGTGGAAGACAGTACCGGCACGGCTGCTGCATCCATGCTGTCCAGCGTGCTGTATGCGGGCGTGGATGCAGATCTCGATCCGGAAGCCGAACTGGATGATGATTTCGTAGGCCCGGAAACCGGACCGGATGATGACTTCGGCGACGACCTGCCGGAAGACGGCGGGCCGGCGCCGCTGATGGCTGATGACGACGGACTGGAGCCGCTGATCGTCGATTATCCGGACGATGACGATCTGCTCCTGCCTGAAGAAATCGCCCGGCAGGCAGCGCTCGATGTCGCGGAAGCACCGTTCGATGATTTTGCCGCGCCGTCTGCGGCAGATCCGTCGTGGGGTGAATACGGCGATGGCGACGATGGATACGCCAGCGCTGCCCCCGAAGACGAACCGGTGGTCGAAGAGGTACCGGCTGTCGAGGTGGCCCGCATCATGACCCCGCATCCGCTGGAGGCCGCAAGGCTGCTGGGGGTGCCGGTCAGTGTGGTCCAGACCGACCGGCTGGGCAGTGCGCTGCAGCTGGCGCATGCCTTCGATGCCGTGGTGGTGCTCAAGGGCGCCGGTACCGTGGTGGCCACACCCGACGGGCGCTATGCCATCAACACCAGTGGTCACCCGGTGCTGGCCACGGCGGGCACCGGCGATGTGCTGGCCGGAACCATTGGCGCCCTGCTCGCTGGTCTGCTGCGCGCCCAGTGCCCACCGGCCGAGGCCGCCTGGCAGGCGGCCTGTGGTGGTGTCTGGCTGCATGGCCGGGCAGGCGAGCGCGTGGCGGCGCAGTTCGGCCCGCGCGGCGTGCCGGCCAGCGCCCTGCCCCGGCAGTATCCGGCCATCATGGGGGCGCTGGCGCGCCTGCGGCCCACCTTGCCGGGCTGATGATGGGGCGCCCGCCAAGCGCCTCCTGGCTATGCTATGTATGGCGTCCTGTTGCTGCGCGGATTCAGGCCAGTACGGAGGTGAACACGTTCGGGATATGCGCCAGCCTGCTCGATCCTTCAGGAGAACACCATGGAACATGACACCGCGTCCATGACGCGCATCTACCGGCAATGGCACGATCATGCCCGGAATCGCGATACGGCCGCCCTGATCGGCCTGTACGCCGACGACGCCGTGTTCGAGAGCCCGCTGGTGCCGGTGATCATGCACACGGACAGTGGCATTCTGCGCGGCCGGGAACGGATTCTGGCCTTTCTGGAAGAAGGTACCCGTCGCCGCCCCAACGAATTGGTGCGCTGGTACCGTACGGGCCAGTATCTGGTGGCGGGAGATACGCTGGTCTGGGAATACCCCCGCCAGACGCCCGATGGTGACCAGATCGACATTCTGGAGCTGATGCAAATCCGCGACGGCCTGATCTGCCATCACCGCATCTACTGGGGCTGGTTCGGCACCCAGATGCTGCTGGCTTCCGCTGCGGCCAAGGCGTCTGGTCAGGGCTGACCGGCGACCAGGGCTGACCGGCGCCGTGATGTCTGGCAGCGGGGGCACGTGCCGACGCGACGGCCGGTTCAGCCAGTGCCATCTTGCCTGCCCGGGCCTGCCTCATGCCCTCAAATGACAGAATTTCCGTCAGGCGGAATCTGACTGGTCTGTCTGACTGATCAGCCGTCCGCGGGTGATTTCCAGCCGGCGGCCGCAACGGGCGGCCAGGCGCGGATCGTGCGTGACCAGGATCAGCGTGGCGCCGAAGTCGCGGTTCATCTCGAAGAGCAGATCGATCACCCGCTCGCCGGTGGCATGATCGAGGCTGCCGGTCGGCTCATCGGCAAACAGCAGCCGGGGCGAGACGGCAAAGGCACGTGCCAGCGCCACCCGCTGCTGCTCGCCGCCCGAGAGCGTGCGCGGATAGTGCCCGGCCCGCTCGGCCAGCCCGACCCGGGCCAGCAGGGCCTCGGCCGTCTGGCGTGCCCTGGGGTGAGCGGCCAGCTCCAGTGGCAGCATGACGTTTTCCAGGGCCGTCATGGCCGGCAGCAGCTGGAAGGACTGAAACACGAACCCCACTTCTTCGGCCCGCCAGCGGGCACGCTGCTCCTCGTCCCGCGCAAACAGCGACTGGCCGTCCACCTGCACGTCGCCGCTGCTGGGCAGGTCCAGCCCGGCCAGCAGGCCCAGCAGCGTGGACTTGCCTGAACCGGAAGCGCCGATGATGGCCACGGTTTCACCGGCCTGTACCGTGAAGCTCACATCGTCGAGAATGGTCAGCAGCCGGCCACTGTCGGGCACGCGCCTCGTGAGGTTCTGGACTTGGATCAGGGCCATGGGAACGGGGCCACATCAGGTGGCTGGGAAGTAGAAGGGGCAGTGCCCGGTACGGGGTGTTCCGGTTCGACCGGGCAGCTCGCACGCGGGCTGGCGGCACATGGTAAACCGGGATGCGCCGGTTGTGCATCGGTTCCGCTGTGCATCGGCGCCGGGGTCCATATATACCTATATGGCCTTTCGTCAACACGGCAGGCTGGTGTTGCGTTTGCTCTTCGATGATGTGCGGCAACCCGGGTGTACATGGGCGGGGTGTGCCGGACGGCGTGATGCTGGACGGAACGTGTCTGGTGAGGTGTGCCGGTGCGGTTTGGAGGTCGATGACATGGTATGCCAGTATTCTGCCCGTCGGGCTGCTGCTGAATGTCCGGGCGCTTCCTGCGTTTTTTCTGTGTACGGTTTTTCTGGATGCTTTCGATGAACAGGTCTTTCCTTGCGGATGGGCGTTTCCCGTCCGTTAATTTTCCTGCCCGCCGGCGTTTGCTGATGTCTGGCCTGACACTGACGGCGCTGGGCGTGGCTGCCCTGCCCGCCCGGAAGGTCCGGGCGGCCGGACTGGGAGAGCCCGGTGCCGCCTTCGAGGACACCGGGAACGCAGCGCCACGTGCAGGTGGTTCGGCAGAAGGGACAACGGGCAGCCCCGAAGCCATGGGGCATGCGGGGGGGAAGGATACGCCCGCCGGCCCGAACGCCACGGGCAGCGCGGCCGCGCGTGGTGGCGGTGCGGATGCGCCCCGCAGCGCAGACGCCACCGGCAGCTCGAACGCTGGTGGCCCCACCCTGCTGGTGCTGGGCGACAGCCTGTCGGCCGAGTATGGGCTCTCGCGTGGCCAGGGCTGGGTGGCCCTGCTGGAGAAACGTCTGGCTGCCGATGAAAGGACCCGGCGCTGGCAGGTGGTCAATGCCAGCATCAGCGGCGAGACCACCGCGGGTGGCAAGGGGCGGCTCCCTGCCCTGCTGGCGCAGCACAGGCCGAAGGTGGTGGTGATCGAGCTGGGCGCCAACGATGCGCTGCGTGGCCTGCCCCTGAAGGCCACCACGGCCAACCTGCGCCAGATGGTGGCTGATGTGCAGGCGGTAGGTGCCCGTGCCGTGCTGGTGGGGCTGCAGGTACCGCCCAATTACGGGCCGGCCTACACGCGCCAGTTCAGCCAGATGTTCGGCAGGGTGGCTGCCGACACGGACAGCCCGCTGGTGCCCTTCCTGCTGGAAGGCTTTGCCGATGACCCGGACTGGTTCCAGGCCGACCGCATCCACCCGCAGGCGAAGGCCCACCCGCGCATGCTGGACACGGTGTGGGCGGTGCTGAAGGATGTGCTGTAGCGCCGTGTGGCGCTGCGTCCTCACGGACGCAGCGAAAGGTAGCTGACAGCCCCACGGCTGCCAGTTTGATATGGCTGGGACTGTATGCCCACCAGCTCGGCATGCAGCGCAATGGCATGACGCCGATGCGGTGCAGGGGCAGCGGCCACGGGTGTCTGGCCGCTGCGAGATGGTTGGTGCCCGAGGCCGGAATCGAACCGGCACGACCGAAGGTCGAGGGATTTTCATGCCACTGCGGCTTTCGCCGCCCGCTGTGCCGGGCACGACGGTTTGTGGTCTGGAGCACGCCTTCACCATGGCCGTAGCCGGTCAGGTCCGATGCAACCGCAGTGCGGTACGCCATGGGGCGAACTGCAGGGCCATCCGGCCCGGGTCGTCAGTCTGCCGGCAGGGCGACAGGTGCCCGCCGTCTGCTCTCTACACCTTCCCGGGGAGGCGCTGCCCCGGCCTGTTCGGGCCACGGGCTGCCAATGCGCAATGCCGGCCGCAAGCCTCGGGCTGCTGCCTTGCAATGCCTTGCGGCAACTGCATGATGCCCTTGCAGCTGCCCTGCCTCTCCCCGGGCTTGGCTCGGCGTTGGCTCGAAGGTGCGGCAGGCCGGGGCCGCCAGCGCCTTCAGGGCGTTCGCCGAGTTTGACGGGGTTCATCCCGCAGGTTTCCCCACGGGCGCTCAAATTTTCAAGTCCCTTGTGTCTACCAGTTTCACCACTCGGGCAGGCACAGGGAGCAATTACACCACACAATGCGGGCGAGCTGGGAGGGGGCGTGCCCTGCCCTGCCAAATCTCATCGGGGTCAGGGCCTTACGGACTGGAGATCACACCAATCCGGTAGGTAGCAACGAACCGGGGCCAGTCGATATGGTCAGCCAGATCGATGTCTGCGATCACACGGACCTTGGTGGCAGCCCGTTCGAACAGTGCAATGCTTGCGGCAGGATAGTTGTTGCGCGACGGGAAGCGAATTCCATCGAAAGAAGCCTGGTCTCCTCCCCGTGTCATGGCATGAATCCGGGCCGATATCTGCTGGGTATGGGTGTAGTCCCGGCTGGCCAGCTGTTCGAGATTCAGGCCAAAGTATCCTGCCATGATGCCGGGGGCGGTCAGATCGGCCAGGTACAGATCCATCAGCACACCCGTTGCGCGGACCATCCGGCCCTGCACCTCCTGCAGGGTAATGGCACGCCTCCCCTCCTCCAGCCATCGATGCTTGTGAAAGACCGACTCCATCAATGCAGTGGACAGGTCGAAACCCAGATAAAGCACACCATAGCCTTGGGCGGGATCGTCGTAGCGGTTGGTGCCGCTCCGGCCAAAGTACAGGGGGCAGCCGCGGTATACCGTACGGCTGGCATGCTGCAGCAGTTCGCCCTTTCTGACGCGAAAGGATGGCAATGGCTGGTTCATGTGGGCTCAGTCTGGCTGTATGCCCAGGGTGTTGAGTACCACCATGACCGTGCCCTGGAGCGAGGCAGGCGTAACTGCTTCCACCGGTGAGCGTCCGGCCAGCCCTTCCAGGGGCTGGGAAAGCGCATCATGGATCGTCCAGCTGTCGATGCCCGTTGCTTGCTGCAGGACTGATTCGGTCAGCCGTTGCCGCAAGGGATCCAGCTGCCAGTCAGGCAGTTTCTGGCCACGCCGCCCCACGCTCAGGGCAAGCAGCCGGTGCGCCGCGATGTCCTTGTAGATCTGCTGGCGCGACTTGCCGGCGAGTCTGGCAAATTCGGGCAGGGGCAGATTGTGGGGGTTTGCGAATGCTTCCAGCAGCAGCGCGCGTCCACGCTGGATATCGGTTTCCGATGGGGTCCAGCGTACCGGGGCATGCAAGGCGGCAGCCCTGTGGGCCAGGGCTTCCTCGACGGGCGGTTTCTGCCCGGCAACAGGCAGTTTGACGGCCCGCAGGCGTTCAAGTACGAACGCCTGCAGCTCCGATGCGAAAGCACGGGCATCGCGGATGTCGACCACACCGGCGAAGCGATGTATGTCGTTTTCGGTGATGCGTGGCAGGTGCTGGGCCGTGATGTCGGTACGCATGGCCTCCCCTCGCAGAGGTGTTGACGGCCTCCACTTTGGTCTACTTTGTCTATTTTGTCAACTATGTCTATCATATCCCTTGCCAGCCTTTTCCCTGTTTTTCCCGGTAATCAACTCATTCATCCCGATGAACCTCGTCTATCCCCTGATGGCCCTCGGGGCCGGTGTCGGCACGGCGTTACAGGCGGCGGTCAACAGCCGGTTGAGCGCGGGTCTTGGCGGGCAACCGCTGGCCGCCTCGTTCTTTTCCTTTGCCATTGGCACGCTGTGTCTGGGTGTGGTGGCCGCGTTTTCGGCGGACTGGTCCGGAATGGCGGGCAGTCTGGGCCAGCAGCCATGGTGGCGCTGGCTGGGCGGGGTCATTGGCGCGGGCTTCGTCTATACCGCCGTTTTTCTGGCGCCACGCATCGGGATCACCAGCGTCATGTTCCTGTTCATCATCGGCCAGCTGCTGGCCGGGATGTTCATCGATGGCTTCGGGCTGATCCAGATGCCGGTGCGGCCCCTTCACTGGTGGAAGTTCGTCGGGCTGGGCGTGATGCTCCTCGGTCTGGCCTGCTTCATGTTTGGCGACCGGGTTTTTGGGGATGGATGAACGGGGGCATCCATCACGCGGGCGGAGGGTTGCGGCTGGGTGGCAGCAGTGACGGGCTTGCCCCGGTCGCTTTCATCGCGCGGGCAAGGAGCGCCGGAAACGGGCGCGAGGATAGCCCAGGGCACTAACCCTCCCAATGGAGGCACACATGATGGAAGCACACATCGTGAAAACGAAAAGGCCGCCAGCGGCATGAACCGGGCGGCCTTTGAAAATCTGGAGCGGGAAACGAGTCTCGAACTCGCGACCTCAACCTTGGCAAGGTTGCGCTCTACCAACTGAGCTATTCCCGCGTCGAAGAAGACGTGATTATAGGGAAGTTTTGTCCGGGTGCAAATCTGTTGTGTCAGTTTTTGTTAATTCTGGGGCGTGTCACGGGTCTGCCTGCCCTTTCATCTTCCCATCCATGGCCGGAACCATTGGACTGAGAGCTTTGGGCTGGGGGCGGTATGATCTCCCCAACCCGTTCCCTGCCCCGACCCGTCCCGATGAAACCGAGTATCCCCACCCGGCTCTTTCTGGCCGTGCTCTCGGCCTGTGCCGTGGTGCTGGCCGTCAATGGCGTGGCCGAGCGCTTCAGTTTCGAGCGGGTGTTTCTGCAGTATCTGAACGAACAGGGCATGCAGCGCATGCAGCAGCTGGCTGCGGTGGTGGCTGGCGAGTACCGGTCGCATGGCAGCTGGGATTTCATGCGGGCCGATCCCGACGAGTGGTTCTGGAACCGGATTCTGCCCCAGCTGGTGGAGCATGTGAGCCCGCCCGGAACGACAGCGGCGCCTGCCGGGCATGCCGGCTCGCGGCCGGAGGCGCCGGCCACGGGGGCATCCACGGCAGGTGGGACGGATGCACCCGCAACAGGCGGCCCGTATGGCCCGGAGGATGCACCGGAACCACCGCTGTCCGACCTGGCGGGCGTGATGCTGCGCATGGCCCTGATGGACACGCAGGGCCGGCTGCTGATGGGCAATCCGGCGGCGGCCACACCGCGGGGTGTCCGGCTACCCGTGCGGGTCGATGGGCAGACGGTGGGCTGGCTGTCGATGCTGCCGCTGGAAAAGGCGGTCGAGCGCAGTGACGTACGCTTCTACGAAGCCCAGCAGCGGGCGCGCTGGCTGAACATCGCGGCCTCCATTGCCGTGGCGGCGCTGCTGGCGTGGCTGCTGTCGCGTGCCCTGCTCTCGCGGCTGAAAGTGCTGGCCGGGGGGATCCGGCGGCTGGCGCGTGGCGATTATGACAGCCGTCTGCCGGCTGGTTCGGACGATGAGCTGGGGCGTCTGCGCGATGACGTGAACCATCTGGCCCAGGTGCTGGAAAGCACCGAGGAAAGCCGGCGCGATTTCATGGCCGACATCTCGCACGAGCTGCGTACCCCGCTGGCAGTGCTGCGGGCCGAGCTGGAAGCCATGCAGGACGGCATCCGCCCGCTGACGCCCGAAGGCCTGCAGGCGGTACAGGGACCGGTACAGCAGCTGGGCAAGCTGGTGGAAGACCTGCACGAACTGTCGATGGCCCAGGCCGAGGTGTCGTACCAGCATGAGCCGCTGGATGTGGGCGTGGTGCTGGCGCAGGCGCTGGCGGGCATGGCGTCACGCCTGGCGGATGCCGGATTGCAGCTGCATCAGGTACTGCCGGCCAGCCCCCTGCCGGTGCTGGGCGAGGCCCGCCGCCTGGAGCAGGTCTTCGTCAATCTGCTGGAGAATGCGGCCCGTTATACGGATGCCGGTGGCCAGGTACGGGTCGTCGCCCGCACCGTGTCCGGCCGGCAGGTGGAAATCGTCGTGGAAGACAGTGCTCCCGGCGTGCCGGCCGACAGGCGGGTCCGGCTCTTCGTGCGTTTCTACCGGGTCGACAGTTCCCGTGCCCGGGCCCGGGGCGGCAGCGGACTGGGCCTGGCCATCTGCCAGCACATCGTGCAGGCGCATCGGGGTACGATCACGGCGGATGATTCGCCCCTGGGAGGGCTGCGCATCACCCTGACCCTGCCGCTGCAGCCATGATGCGTGCATCCATCCGGCCCGTCTGGCATGCTTGCGGCATGGGCGCCGGCATCTGCCCGCTGCGCCGAACATCCACATCCCGTTCCCCGATCATTCCCACGACCGTCCTGTATCCCACGGGTGTCATGCGCCGGATGGGGCCGTCTCTCCATGAATCTGTCTGCCGATGAACCCGCCCGCATCCTGGTGGTGGAAGACGAGCCGCAGCTGGCGGCCGTGCTGTGTGACTATCTGAAGGCGTCCGGATACGAGACCTGTCATCTGGCCGATGGCGAGGCGGTGCTGGACACCTTCACGCGCTGGCAGCCCGGGCTGGTGCTGCTGGACCTGATGCTGCCGGGCGCGGATGGTGTGTCCCTGTGCCGGGAACTGCGGGCGCACAGCGATGTCAGGCCACAGGCATGCCGGAGGCCGGCATGCCCGGGACTGCACCGGCTGGTTCCGGCGTGCCGGGGAGCCTGCCGGGAAAGAGCCTGTACGTGGACGTACCCGGCTGTCGCGCCGCGCTGCATGGGCGCTGGCTGGACCTGACCCCGGTGGAATTCCGCCTGCTGCGCACGCTGGCCGGTTCACCGGGGCGGGCGTGGTCGCGGTCGCAGCTGATGGATCATCTGTACGAGGATGACCGGGTGGTGACCGACCGCACGGTGGACAGCCATGTGAAGAACCTGCGCCGCAAGCTGGCCGAGGCCGGTGCCGGAGAAGATCCGATCACCTCCATCTACGGGGTGGGCTACCGTTTCGAGCTGGGGTGAGTGCTGCGCCGTTGTCATGAAGTGCAGGGCCGTGCCTTTGCCGACGCTGCCTTGCGTGCAGTCGGGGGTTTCCGGCGCCCTCATGACCTCATGATGTGCAGACCCGGGCATGTTTGTGCAGACCCGGGCATGTTTGTGCAGACCCGGGCATGTTTGTGCAGACCTGGGCATGTTTGTGCAGACCTGGGCATGTTTGTGCAGACCTGGGCATGTTCCGCTGCGCTCACGGTACGCCACGGTCCGGATGTTCTGGCGTCCTGGCCAGAAATTTTTCATCTCGCAGCGTGAATCTGCCCAATTGCTGCACATTTGCATGTCACCATGTGACGTATCGGGATGATTCCGTGCCTGCGACCTTGCCGGTGGCGACAGCCCCTGTCCGGCAGACGCTGTCCAGCAGAGGCCGTTTCCGGCTCCTCCCCGCGCCGGCCGTACCGGCTGGAATCCATCCTTCCCCTCTCAGGAGATCCCCGCATGTCCGCTTGTCCTGCTGCCGTGTCCCGGCCAGCTGCTCACCGACGCGTGTCGCGTCGTGCAACATCCTGCGCACGCAGGCCTGTTCGCGCCCTGCCCGGTGCCCACCTGCTGATTGCCACCGCCGTTGCGCTGGCGCTTGCCGGTTGCCAGAAGGCCGGGGCGCCCGCGCCTGCGCCAGAGGAAACCACCGTGGTGGTGCAGCCCATCGTCACGCAGCGCCTGGCGGTGGAACAGTCGCTGGCTGGCCGGACGGTGGCGCACATGAGCGCCGAGGTTCGGCCCCAGGTGGGTGGCATCATCCAGAAGCGGCTGTTCACCGAAGGCCAGGAGGTGAAGGAAGGTCAGGTGCTCTACCAGCTGGATGCCGCCAGCTACGAGGCAGCCTACGACAATGCGAAGGCATCGCTCGTTCAGGCGCAGGCCGTGGTACGCGCGGCCAAACCGAAGGCGCAGCGCTACCGTGATCTGCTGGCCATCGACGCGGTGAGCAAACAGGACGTGGACGATGCCGAAGCCACCCTGCAGCAGAACCGGGCCGCCGTGGTGGCCGCCCAGGCTTCGCTGCAGTCGGCGAAGATCAATCTGGACTATACGCGCATCAAGGCGCCCATTTCCGGCCGTATCGGCACCTCCACCTATACGCCGGGGGCACTGGTCACGGCCAGCCAGGACACGGCACTAACCACCATCCAGCAGCTCGACCCCATCTACGTGGATGTGACGCAGACCAGCGCCCAGCTGCTGGCGCTGCGCAAGGCCATCGACAGTGGCGCGCTGCAGGCCGTCAACGGCAAGGTGAAGGTGAAGATCTTCCTGGAAGACGGCAGCCTCTACAACCACGAGGGAACGCTGGAATTCGTGGGCACCTCCATTTCCACCAGTACCGGCAACATCACGCTGCGGGCGGTGGTGCCGAACCCCGACCATCTGCTGCTGCCGGGTGCCTATGTGCGCGCGGTGCTGCCGCTGGCCATCGACGAACAGGCCATCCTGGTGCCGCAGACGGCGCTGACCCGCAATACCCGCGGTGAGGCCGTGGTCAAGCTGGTGGGCAACGACGGCAAGGTCGAGGAACGGGTGATCGGCGTGGCCGACACCGATGGCGACCAGTGGATCGTGACCAGTGGCCTGAAGGCTGGCGAGAAACTGGTCATCGAAGGAGGCAGCCGGGCATCCGGTGGCCAGACCGTGAAGGTCGAGGAAAAGCAGGCAGCCCATGGCCCGATTCTTCATTGACCGTCCCATTTTTGCGTGGGTGATCGCCATCGTCATCACCCTGGCGGGGGCGATGGCGGTCTTCTCCCTGCCGGTGGAGCAGTACCCCAACATTGCGCCGCCCAGCGTCTCGGTCCGTGCCACCTATTCCGGTGCCTCGGCCGAGACCACCGAGAACTCGGTCACCCAGGTGATCGAGCAGGCCATGACCGGCATCGACAACCTGCTGTACATGTCGTCGAGCAGTTCGTCGGATGGCAGCTCGGAAATCGAGCTGACCTTTGCCTCGGGCACCGACCCGGATGTGGCGCAGATGCAGGTGCAGAACAAGCTGCAGGAGGCCCAGTCCAGCCTGCCGGAGTCGGTGCAGAATGATGGCGTGACCGTGACCAAGTCCTCCGGTGACATGTTCATGGTGCTGGCTTTCACGTCCGAGAACGGCAGCATGACCGAGAGCGACATTGCCGACTACATGGTGTCGTCGGTGAAGGACTCGATCAGCCGTGTCTCCGGTGTGGGCCGGGTGCAGGTGATGGGGTCGAAGTATGCGATGCGCATCTGGCTGAACCCGGAGAAGCTGCGCCATTATTCGCTGATGCCGTCGGATGTGACCTCGGCCATCACGGCGCAGAATGCCGACGTCTCGTCCGGCTCGCTGGGGGCGGTACCTTCAGTCCGGGGGCAGCGGCTGGATGCGACGGTGTCCTCGCGCAGCCGCCTGAAGACGGTCGACCAGTTCCGGAACATCATCCTCAAGTCCGACAGCAGTGGTGCCGTGGTGAGGCTGTCGGACGTGGCCACCGTCGAACTGGGTTCGGAAGACTATTCGGCAGCCAGTACCTTCAATGGTCAGCCGGCCTCCGGTGTGGGTATCGAGCTGGCCTCCGGTGCCAATGCCATCAGCGTGGCCAGTGCCGTGCAGGCGAAGCTGGACGAGCTGGCGCCCTTCTTCCCCACCGGGCTCAAGTATCACGTTGCCTACAGTACGACCCCCTTCGTGAAGATCTCCATCGAGGAGGTGGTCAAGACGCTGGTCGAGGCCATCGCGCTGGTGCTGATCATCATGTACCTGTTCCTGCAGAACTGGCGGGTCACGCTGATTCCGGCGGTGGCCGTGCCGGTGGTGCTGATGGGTACCTTCGGGGTGCTGTCGCTGCTGGGCTATTCGATCAATACGCTGTCGATGTTCGCCATGGTGCTGGCCATCGGCCTGCTGGTGGACGATGCCATCGTGGTGGTGGAAAACGTCGAACGGGTGATGAGCGAGGAAGGGCTCTCCCCTTATGAGGCCACCCGCAAGTCGATGGGCCAGATCACCGGCGCACTGGTGGGCATTGCGCTGGTGCTGACAGCGGTATTCCTGCCGATGGCCTTCTTCGGGGGCTCCACCGGCGCCATCTACCGGCAGTTCTCCGTCACCATTGCGTCGTCGATGATCCTTTCGGTGCTGGTGGCCATGACGCTGACGCCGGCTCTGTGCGCCACCATCCTGCTGCCCATCGAAAAGGGGGGGCATACCACGCCGCGCGGGCCGCTGGGGCGTTTCTTTGCCTGGTTCAACCGTGGGTTCGACCGCATGGGGCGCGGTTATCAGGGCGGTGTGGGCCTGATCACGCGCCACCGCAAGACCGGCATGCTGACCTATCTGGCCATTCTGGTGGCCCTGGGGTTCCTGTTCTGGCAGTTGCCCACCTCCTTCCTGCCGGAAGAGGATCAGGGCGAGCTGATGGTGCAGGTCAAGTTGCCGTCGGGGTCCACACAGGAGCAGACGGTGAAGGTGATCAACGAGGTCACGGCCTGGGTGCGCGAGCAGCCCGAGGTGGCGTCGATGATGGCGGTGGCGGGCTTCAGCATGGGCGGCAGCGGGCAGAACTCCGGCATGGGCTTCATCGAGCTGAAGGACTGGAATTCGCGCAAGGCCAGTGCCGGCGAGATTGCCGACCGCATCACGGCGGCCATGGCCGGCAAGTACAAGGATGCCCAGATCTTTGCCTTCTCGCCGTCGGGCATTCCCGGGCTGGGTGAAAGTGCCGGCTTCTCGATGCGGCTGCAGGATCTGGGCGGCGCCGGCCATGAAGCACTGGTGTCGGCCCGCGAGCAGCTGCTGAGTCTGGCCAACCAGAATCCGAAGCTCAATGCCGTACGTTATTCGGCGCTGGAAGATGCACCGACCTTCGATATCAAGATCGATGATGCCAAGGCCAGCGCGCTCGATCTGAGCATCAGCGACATCAACAGTACACTGAGCACCGCGCTGGGCGGCTCCTATGTGAACGACTTCGTCAACCGGGGCCGGATCAAGCGGGTGTATGTCCAGGGTGAGGCCGGCGCGCGGATGGCACCGCAGGACATCAACCGCTGGGCCGTGCGCAACAGCAGCAATGCGATGGTGCCCTTCGCCTCCTTCAGCTCGACCGGCTGGAGCTATGCACCGGCCTCACTCGCCCGTTTCAATGGCTATTCCTCGATGGCCATCACCGGCGAGCCGGCCAGTGGTGTGAGTTCCGGTGACGCCATGAATGAAATGGCCAGGCTGGTCAGCCAGCTGCCCAACGGCTTCGGTTACGCCTGGACGGACCTGTCCTATCAGGAGCAGCAGTCGGGCTCCCAGGCACCGATGCTCTACGCAGTGTCGCTGCTCTTCGTGTTCCTGTGTCTGGCCGCGCTGTATGAAAGCTGGTCCATTCCGTTCTCGGTGATGCTGGCGGTGCCGATCGGCATTCTGGGTTCGGTACTGGCCACCACGCTGCGCGGTCACGAGAACGACATCTACTTCCAGGTGGGCCTGCTGGCCACGGTGGGTCTGGCTGCCAAGAACGGCATCCTGATCGTCGAGTTTGCCAAGGAACTGGAGGAACAGGGACGCACGCTGATCGATGCCACGCTGGAGGCGGCCCGCCAGCGCCTGCGCCCCATCCTGATGACCTCGCTGGCCTTCATGCTGGGTGTGCTGCCGCTGGTGGTCAGCACCGGCGCCGGTTCGGGGGGGCGCCAGTCGCTGGGGACCGGTGTGTTCGGTGGAACGCTGGTGTCGACCGTGCTGGGCATCTTCTTCGTGCCGCTCTTCTACGTGATCGTGCGGTCCATCTTCCCGGGTCGCCGGCGCAACACCCCTGCCGTGGAGCAGCTCTCATGATGAAATCCTCGCACATCAGGCTGAAGCCTTCGTCCATGAGGCTGAACCCCTCATGCCTCTGGCGGAAACCCTCGACCACCCGGCCTGCCTCGCAGCAGCCGTCCCGTCTGGCCGTCGCCATGGCCGTGGCCTGTGCCGCCGTGCCGGCCGGATGCAGCAGCATGGCGCCCAGCTACCAGCGCCCTGAATCGCCGGTGCCGGATACGTTCCGGGATGGTGCGGCCGCAGCAGATGCGGTGCGCGGCAGCCAGGTGGCCGGTCATGGCCAGAGGATGCAGGACAGGCATCATGGCGGCTGGGCCGATGGCATGGTGGCCTCCCCGCAGGCCGGCAAGGGCGCGGGTGCGGCCAGCCGTACAGGGGCGGCTTCTGCCGGTGCCCCGGCGAATGACACCATGACCGCCATGCCCGACTGGCAGCAGCTGTTCGTCGACGAACGCCTGCGGCAGGTCATTGCCCTGGCCCTGAACAACAACCGCGACCTGCGCGTGGCCATGCTGAACATCGAGAAGGCCCGGGCCGAGTACCGCATCCAGCGTGCCAGCCTGTTCCCGGCCGTCACCGCCACGGGCAGCCATACGGCGCAGCGCAGCAGCTCGGTGGGTGGCATGAGCGGCAGCACGGGCACGCAGGCCGGCGGGACGGGGGCCGCGTCCGGCGGCCTGTCGGGTGATTCCCGCACCAGCCGTACCGCCAGTCTGGACGTGGGCATCACCAGCTGGGAGCTGGACCTGTTCGGCCGCGTGCGCAGCCTGAAGGACCAGGCGCTGGAGAGCTGGCTGTCCATGAACGAGACCCAGCGCAGCACCCGCCTGAGCCTGGTGGCCGAGGTGGCCACCGACTGGCTGACGGTGGCGGCGTACCAGCAGCGGCTGGCGCTGGCGCAGGAAACGCTGGCCAGCCAGCAGCAGACCCTGCTGCTCACGCAGCGCAAGCATGCGCTGGGCGTGGTGTCGGGCGTGGACCTGGCCTCGGTGCAGGGCAGCGTGGAGAGCGCCCGGGTGGATGTGGCCAACTATGGCAGCGAGCTGGGCCAGGCCATCAATGCCCTGGAGCTGGTGGTGGGTTCACGCGTGCCCGATGCCCTGCTGCCCGAGCCCGGCGCCCATGTGGATGCCAGTGCCGTGGCGCTGGCGCCGCTGCCGGCCAACCTGTCGTCGAAGGTGCTGCTGGAGAGGCCGGACGTGCTGGCGGCCGAACATACGCTGAAGGCCGCCAATGCCAACATCGGGGCAGCACGTGCGGCCTTCTTCCCGACCATTTCGCTCACGGCCACCACGGGCCGCTCCAGCGATTCGCTCTCCAGCCTGTTCGACGGTGGGCGCGGTACCTGGACCTTCATGCCCAGCATCAGCGTGCCGATCTTCAATGCGGGCTCGCTCAAGGGCTCGCTCGATTCGGCGAAGATCGCCAGTGCCATCGAGGTGGCCAACTATGAAAAGGCCATCCAGACGGCCTTCAGCGAGGTGGCCAATGCGCTGGCCGTCCGGGCGCGCGTACAGGAGCAGCTCGATGCCCAGAAAGCCTACGTGAACACCATGACCCGCGCCCACCGGCTGGCCGAGGCGCGCTACCGCCATGGTGTGCAGAGCTATCTGGAGGCGCTGGACGCCCAGCGTACCCTGTACAGCGCCCAGCAGAGCCTGATCACCCTGCTGCTGCAGGAAGCCAGCAACCGGGTGACGCTCTACAAGGTGCTGGGGGGCGATGCGCAGGCGCAGGCGGGCGCGGCTGCCTCGGGCACTGCATTGCGGTGAGCCGGATGCCCTGGTCAGGCTGGTGGCCCCGGATCTTCGGGGACCACCAGCATCTGCTGAAAATGTTGCCTGGAGCGCCCCGCCTGCCGGCCTCTCAGCCGGCACAGCGGGGCGTTTTCAACCAGCGCAACGGGTATCCGGGTCCTTGCCCTCAGAAATTGCCGTCGATGTCGGTCACGCCGATCAGCTTGTGATTGACGAACTCCTTCAGGCCCAGGTCGATCAACTCGCGACCGAAGCCCGAACGGCGGATGCCGCCGAACGGCAGGTCAGCCTTCACCGCTGTGGGATGGTTGATGTAGACCATGCCGGTGGAGATCTGTGCCGCCACACGGCGGCCGCGCTCGATGTCCTGCGTGAACACCGAACCACCCAGCCCGAACGGTGAGTCATTGGCCACCGCGATGGCTTCGGCCTCGTCCCTGACCCTGAACACCATCGACACCGGACCGAAGAACTCGCACTTGAAGGCGGGGTTCTCGAGCGTGACGTTGGTGAGCAGCACCGGGCGGGCAAAGGAACCCTTAGACGGTACTTCGGCGCCGATCACCTCCAGTTTGGCACCACGGGCCACGGCCTGGTCGATCTGTTTCTTCAGGTCGTCGACGGCCGCCTGCGACGACAGCGGGGCCAGCGTGGTGTCGGGATCCATCGGGTCGCCGGCCTTGAGCGCCGCCACGCCGGCCCGGTATTTTTCCATGAAGGCGTCGTAGACCGACTCGACCACGATGATCCGCTTGGACGAGCAGCAGACCTGGCCGGCGTTCCAGTGACGGCCGAACACGGCCCACTTTGCGGCCTTCTCGATGTCGGCATCGTCCAGCACGATGAAGGCGTCGGAACCGCCCAGTTCGAGCGTGGCCTTCTTCATGGCCTTGCCGGCCTGTGCGGCCACGATGGCCCCTGCCCCTTCCGATCCGGTCAGCGCCACGCCGTGCACGCGCGGGTCGTTGATGATCGTCTCGATCTGGTCGCGCGTGGCGTAGAGGTTCGTGAAGCCGCCCTGCGGCAGGCCCGCGTCGAGCATCAGTTTCTCGAACAGCGCGGCGCACTGTGGCACGTTGGAGGCGTGCTTGAGGATGACCACGTTACCCGCGGCCAGCTGCGGCGCGATGATGCGGGCAATCTGGTAGTACGGGAAGTTCCATGGTTCGATGGCCAGGATGATGCCCAGCGGATCGTGAACCAGTACGGCGTCGGAGACGGCCGGATCCTTGCACGGCAGCTTCTGCGGGGCCAGCTGGGCCTCGGCGTTGTGCACGTAATACTCGAAGATGGCGGCCGACAGTTCGACCTCGCCCTTGGCCTCGGTGAGCAGCTTGCCCATCTCGAGGGTCAGCATCTTCGCGTACTCGTTCCTGTTGGCCCGCAGCAGGTCGGCCGCCTTCTGCAAGACGGTCACGCGCTGGCTCACCGGTTTTGCCTTCCACTGCCGGAATGCCGCGTCACCCTGCTGCAGTGCCTGCTGTACCTCGGCATCGGTGGCATTGGGGAAGGTCTTCAGGGTCTCGCCCGTGAACGGGTTGGTGGTTGCGTAAGCCATGGTCATGCTCCTTCGGTTGAATGAAGGGGAAAACGCACAGGCGCGTTTCCGGACATCACTTTCGGGGCCGAAGGCTCGACACCCGAACGGGAGCCGGCATGACTGTGGCCTGCGCGAAGTCTCCGCCGGCGGTCTGTCCCGAAGTGTGTCATGGCCTCATCCAAACCCTTGACCCCCTCTTTGGGCGCGCAGGACGAGGCGGCCCGCCCTGCCTGCGCAGCCGCGCCCTGTCGGCACAGGGCCGGGGTCACGCGGGGATGAATGAGGTCATGACACGCTCCAGCGGCCGTCACTGGTGTGTCTGGGCATCATAGTACAAATGACAAACCCACGTTCGGGACAGGCCCTGTTGACCGTGATGGTGGTGCGGGAAAGGGGCTGGCGCTGGATGCCCAGCCCCCTTGCGAAGTCATGACGAAGATTCTCGATAACTACGCCAGCCCTCTCGTTGCACTTGATTCTTGAGATTGCCCGATGCTTCGGATGGCTACAAAAGGGAAAGGTCCGGCAGGCAAGACCGGATCCGCTCACGGAAGAGAAAAGTCCGGCAGAGAAAAGCGATCGACCATGAAAAAGGCCGCCAGCGGCATGAACCGGGCGGCCCCTTTGAAACCTGGAGCGGGAAACGAGTCTCGAACTCGCGACCTCAACCTTGGCAAGGTTGCGCTCTACCAACTGAGCTATTCCCGCATCGAAGAAGACATGATTATAGGGGGTTTCCGGCTCCTGTGGATGGGTGTTGCAAATAAACGTCACGGGCGGCGTCGTTCACCCACGCGGGTGCGAGTCTTTCGCGCTCATCAAAACATGTCCACTGCGTCAGAGCGCGTCATTCGCCTCTGCCAGAACGCGTCATCCACCCACGCACGTCATCCATCCACGCGCCAGCGTGAGCGGGCGGCGCGCTCTGGTGCAGATGAATGACACATGCGGGTCGAGCGAACGACACGCGCCAACGTGCCATTCGCTCACGCCGGTGTCCAGCTTCCCGCCAGCAGGCGCTGTGCATCCGCCGCCGGCAGCGGGTGACCGTAGAACAGCCGGAAGAAGTGCTGCACGGTCTGTGGCAGTGGGTTCTGTCCCCGCAGTGCCGGATGGCCGGGGTGCAGGTGTTCCAGCAGCCAGCGGATGCCGATCAGCCGGTTGACGCCCGGGGGGCTGTCCAGCCAGCCAAAGGGCAGCGCCGGTGCGCAATGCACGCGTCCCGTGCGCACGGCGCTGATGTCCCGCCAGAGCGGATCGGTACGTACCCGGCGGGCAAAGGCTGCATCCTGCGTGACGATGACCTGTGGATTCCACTGCAGCAGCTGTTCCATCGACACGCGGGCCAGTGAGCCCTGCTTCATGGAGGCCGCCACATTGTGGCCGCCGCAGAAATCCAGCAGTTCGGCGTTGATGCTGCCGGGACGTGCCGTTTCCAGTCCGTCCGTGCCCCGGCCGAAATACACGCGTGGACGTTGGGCCGGCGGGATGCCGTTGCGTATCCGCGTGGCCAGATCGATGAAATGCTGCGCCTCGCCGGCCAGCCGGGCTCCCCGCTCGGCTGTGCCGAGCAGATGTCCCACTTCTCGCAGCTGGGCGGCCTGTTCGCCGATCCGGCCCTGGATGAGCACGGTGGGCAGGCCGGTCTGCTCGCTCACGCGCCGCATGCCGGACACGTAGGTGGCATCCGCCGTGCCGGCGTCCAGTACCAGATCGGGCGCCTGCTCGATCAGCGCCTCGAGTGGCACCGCGTTGCCCCGACCGGCCAGCCGGCCGGTGACGGGCAGGTTGCGCAGCGCCGGGCCGAGCAGCGCCCGTGCACCGTCGGCCAGTGGTGTGGGCCAGCCCAGCAGTTTTTCTGGGGCGAGCACGGCCACCAGCACGCCGGCGGGCGGACCGGCTGCGAAGACCCGGCGGATGTGTGCGGGGGCCGGCAGCCCGGCACGGCCGCCGAACCGGGCCACGATCACCTCGCCGGAGGCCGTTGCCGGCTCCTGCGCCTGTCCCTGTCTCTGTGCCCTTCCCTGCAGCCGCGCCTGTTCCTGCCCTTGCTTCTGCCCCTGCCTCTGTTCCTGTTCCTTTCCTGGCGTCTGCGCCTGTCCGTGTGCCGGCCCCTGTTCCTGCGCCTGCGTCGCGGCAGCGATTCGCAGGTGTGCGGACGAGACGGTCAGACCCAGCCCGGCCAGCAGCTGCAGGCAGTGGCGCCGTTGCGGGGGGATGTCCTGGTCCATGGCGGGAGCCTCAGAAGCGGTAGGTACCATTGATGAACCAGGTCCGGCCTGGCATGGGCAGGCCGTCGGCCAGCTCATACCACCGGTTGCCGATGTTGTTCACGCCAACGTCCAGCGACACGTCGGAGCGTGGCGTCCAGGTGGCACCGAGGCCCACCACGCCGTAGCCGCCCGGGTCGCGCCACGTATTGGTGCGCGCGGTGGCAAAGGATACCTTGCGGCCCTGTTCGGCCTCCACCGTCGACATCAGTGCCCACTGGGCGTGAACCTGCCAGCGTACGGCGGCAAACAGGCGGTGACGTGGCGTATCGAGCAGCACGACGCTGCGATCACTCAGGTTGGTGCGGTCCAGGTAGGTATAGCTGGCATCTGCCTGCCAGTCATGTCCGAACTGCTGCGACAGCGACAGCTCCACGCCCTGGTTGCGGGCGCGGCTGATGTTCTGCGCCTGTTCGCAGGTGGTGCCGCCACAGCTCGTGGAAGGCACGACGGCCGTCTGTATCAGGTTGCTCACACGGCTGTGGAACACGGCGGCCTGTCCTGTCGCGCCCGTCCAGGGTTGCCCGGTGATACCCACTTCGAGATGATTGGCCGTTTCGGGCCGGAGATCGGGATTGGGCAGCGCTCGGCCCATGCGGGCGGAGTAGCGGTCCTTGATGGTGGGAAAGCGTGTCCGGTGCGAGAGGGCCACGTACACTTCATCGCCCTGCGGCGTGAGACTCCAGCCCAGCCGGGCCCGTCCATTGGTGGCGCTGGCCGAACCCGTGGGCCACTGCCAGACCCATTTGGCATCGCGCTTCTCGTGGCTGGCTCCCAGCGCCAGATGCAGCCGGTCGGAGAGCGTGAGGGTGTCTTCGGCCACCAGCGAGGTGGTCACGTCGCGGTAGTAACGGCCGGTGTCGTCGTGGGTGTCGGTCTTGTAGTGCGCGGCCAGGCGCAGGTCGTGCCCTTTCCAGCGGGCGTTGGCCCATTCTAGGGTGGCGCCCTTGCTGGTGTCGCGGTAGCTGCTGGTGGGACTGTGCTGGCTGTACGTGGCGTCGGTGTACATGTCCAGCCCGTTTTTGTAGGTGTCGTGATAGAGGCGCACCCTGAGCGCGTTGTCGGCGTTCAGGCGCGTGCTGCTCACGAAATAGACGCTGTCCTTGTCCCAGTACGGCCAGCGCCAGTAGCGCACGGCGTTGCGCTGGGTGGACCGGCCGGTGTAGACCGGATTGCCCTTCTCGCCCCGCTGGCGCACATAGCCCAGCGCGTATTCATCGGTGGCATTGGGCGTCAGCCCCAGCTTGAACGACAGGCGGTTGTCGGTGCGCGCGGCGTTGGCGCGGCTGTGGCCCGTGTCGGTGGGCGTGCGCTTGTAGTCCCGGAAACCGTGTGGCAGCGGGAAGGTGTCGGCATCCAGCCGGGACGCACCCAGCTGGTAGTACCAGCCTTGCTGCCTGCCGCCCAGATTGACGGCTGCCTTGCGGGTCTGGCCCGAACCCAGGCCCAGACGTACATCGCCCTCGAAGGGCCTGACCGGCTTGCGGGTGACGAGGTTGATGGCACCGCCCAGGGTGTTGGGGCCATAGAGCAGCGAGGCATCGGCACGGGCCACTCGGATCTCGGCCAGGTCGAAGGTGGTGAAGCGGCCGAAGTCCACGTAGCCGTCGTAGGGAACGTACAGGGGCACCCCATCGACGAACACCGGGACCTGACGGGGATCGAAGCCGCGCAGGTTGATCATTTCCTCGTTGCGCCCGTTGCGCGACAGGCTCACACCCGGCAGCAGGCGGGTCGCGTCGGCCACGGTGTCGGCGTTGTGGCGGGCGATGGCCTGCTGGCGCAGGGTGCTCTCACCGGATGTCTGCCCGCCGTCCCGCGTGTCCGACACCGTCACGGTGCCCAGTGCGAACACGCCATCTGCGGCCTGTGTGCCTGAGTCCTGCGTGCCCGCCGCCGCCTGCATGTCTGCCCTTTGCATGTTTGCCGTTTGCATGTCTGCAGCGGGCGCGTCGGCCATCCCGGCGCGGGTGGTCTGTGTTTCTGCCGCCCGCACCTCGTCTGCCGGCGTGCCGCTGGCCTGTATGCCGGCCGCGTGGACGCCCGTGGCCATGAACCCGAGCGTGGCGAGCAGCAGCAGGCGGCCGGCCTGGTGACTGGTATGGGGGCTGTTGTGATGGCTGATGTGGTAGCCGTTGTGGTGGCTGGTGTGGTGGTTGGTGTGGTGGTTGGCGTGGTGGTTGGCGTGGTGGTTGGCGTGATGGCGCCGTTGAGGGGATTTTTGTGGGGTGTGTGCCTTGTCTGCCATGTCGATGCGTTATGTTCGAGGTTATATAACGGTGACAATGCGACTATAAGCGATGAGGGCCGATGCCGGCGCTGACCCGGGTCAAGGCAGACGGCCGATGTGTGACGGGTCACACGCAGGGGCATGCGCAGGGCGCAGGTACTCGTCATGGCACCGGCATCCGTACATGGTGCGGATGTCTGCATGGCACGGGTGGTCGCAGGGTGCAACGGGTTCCTGTCCATGGCAGGGCGCAGGCGCCCATGCACGCAAAAAGGCCGCCAGCGGCATGAACCGGGCGGCCTTTGAAAACTGGAGCGGGAAACGAGTCTCGAACTCGCGACCTCAACCTTGGCAAGGTTGCGCTCTACCAACTGAGCTATTCCCGCATCGAAGAAGACGTGATTATAGGGATGTTTCCGGAGAATGCAAGGCCCTGCACGCAGGGCCTGATCAACGCTCAGCCCTGCAGGTACACCACCTGCGTATGGGTGTACTCGTACAGCCCGTGCTTGCCGTCGGCACCGCCCAGGCCGGACTTGCGCACGCCGGCGTGAAAACCCTGCATGGCCTCGAAGTTCTCGCGGTTGATGTAGGTTTCGCCAAAATCCAGTTCGCGCATGGCCTGCATGGCCTTGCCCAGATCGCGGGTATAGACCGAGGAAGTCAGGCCGTAGTCGCAGTCGTTGGCCAGTGTGATGGCCTCGTCCAGATCGTCCACCACCTGAATGGGAACCACGGGCCCGAAAATCTCGCGACGCATGATGTCCATGCCATTGTGGCAGTTGGTCAGCACCGTGGGCTGGTAGTGAAAGCCCTGCCCCAGGTCGGCAATGCGGCCGCCGGTGACGACGGTGGCGCCGTCGTCCACGGCCCGGCGCACGCTGGCCGCCACGTTGTCCAGGCCCTTGCGGTTGATCAGGGGCCCCATCTCCACCTCGTCGTCGCCCCCGAGCGGGTCGCCGTAGCGGGTGGCGGCCATGGCCTCGGCCAGGCGGGCGATGAATTCGTCGGCCACCGGCCGCTCCACATAGACGCGCTCGACGCAGTTGCATACCTGGCCGGTGTTGATGACGCGCGAGCTGCGAACGGCATGGACGGCCAGTGCCAGGTCGGCATCGGCCAGCACGATGGCGGGGGCCTTGCCACCCAGTTCCAGATTGAGCTTGGTGATGTACGGGGCCGCTGCTGCCGCGATGCGTTCACCGGTGGCCACGCTGCCGGTGAAGCTGATCATGTCCACGCCCGCATGGGAGGCCATGGCCGCTCCGGTCGTGCCCTGCCCGTAGACCACGTTGAAGACGCCGGGGGGCAGCTCGCACTGGGCCAGCAGCTCGGTGAACAGGTGGCAGTTGATGGGCGTTTCCTCGCTGGGCTTGATGACGAGGGTGTTGCCGGTCACCAGGGCCGGTGCCATCTTGCGGGCGATCAGGAAGAACGGAAAATTCCACGGCAGGATGCCAACCACCACTCCCATCGGCTTGCGCAGCAGCAGGATCTGTTCGTCGGGACGGTCGCTGGTGATGATCTCGCCCTCGATGCGGCGTGCCCACTCGGCCATGTAATCCATGTAGTCGGCGGTGAAGGCAACCTCCACGGCGGCCAGGCTGCTGATCTTGCCCTGCTCCTCGGTCAGGGTGCGGGCGATGCGTGTGGCGTTGTCGCGGATGCGGCTGGCCACGCGACGCAGGTACTGGGCCCGTTCGATGGCGGGCCGGCGTGCCCACGCCTGCCGGGCGCCATGGGCCGCGGCAATGGCCCGGTCCACATCGCCCTGGGTGGACCGGGGAGCCCGGGCCAGCAGGGCACCGGTGGCGGGGTTGGTCACGTCGAGCAGGTCGGCGCTGTCGGTGAAGGTGCCGGCGATGTAATTGCGCAGCACGGGGACGGCAGTCATGTGAAGTCTCCTTTAAAAAGCTGTCCGTAACATGCGCTGGTCCCCGGGCCAGCGGCTACACGGTGCATGAGGCGAATCCTCTGCGGGATCTGGCCTGCCTCATTTTTCCTTCACATCTTACTCCTCCAGGGCCGCCGTGGGCGGGTCTGCCGTACCGGCAAAAAAATCCCCGGAAGTGGACCGGTGTCCGGCTTCCGGGGCGTGTCTGGCGCGTGTCATGGTTATGTTTGCCCACGCGCTTCCCTGTTTTTGGGCGTACTCTGCCCTACCCCGCCCACAGCAGCACCGCCAGTACCTGCGGCAGGATGATCCGCAAAAACATCACCAGTGGGTAGACGGTGGCATAGGCCAGGGCCGGTGCCCCGCTCTCCTCGCGCAGGCCGTTGGCAAAGGCCAGGGCCGGGGGATCGGTCATCGAACCGGCCAGCAGACCGCAGAGCGTGAGGTAGTTGAGCTTGCCGCGCCAGCGGGCCAGAAAGCCCACGACGAGCAGCGGGATGAGGGTGATCAGTGCACCATAGCCCATCCAGGTCAGACCGTCGTGGCTGAGCAGCGTCTGGAAGAAATGCCCGCCAGCCTTCAGGCCCACCACCGACAGGAACAGCACGATGCCGATCTCGCGCAGCGCCAGGTTGGCACTGGGGGGCATGAACCAGTACACCTTGCCGATGGTGCCGATCCGCGCCAGCACGATGGCCACCACCAGCGGCCCGCCGGCCAGACCCAGCTTCAGCGCCACCGGCAGCCCCGGCACCGACACGGGAATGGAGCCCAGCAGCACGCCCAGACCGATGCCGACGAACACGGGCAGCATCTGCACCTGCTGCAGCTTCTGCTGGGCGTTGCCCACCAGCGCCATCACGGTCTCGATGTCTTCCTGCCGGCCCACCAGGTTGATCACGTCGCCGAACTGCAGCGTCATGCCGCCGGTGGGCACCAGTTCGATACCGGCCCGGTTCAGGCGCGAGATCACCACGTCGTGGTTGGACTGCAGGTTCAGGTGACGGATCTTCTTGCCGATCACGGCCTCGTTGGTGACCACCGCCCGTTCCGAGCGGTAGGCCGTGTTGTGGATGGGGGTGCTGTCGACGAACTCCTCGCCGATGATCATCTGCATGCGCCGCAATGCCGGTGGTGCTCCCACCAGATACAGCACGTCGCCCAGCGCCAGCCGCGTATCCACACGGGGAATGAAGAACTGCTCGCCCCGGCGCAGCCGCGAGTACATCACGTCGTGCCGGTCGAAATCGGGAATGTCGGAGATGCGCACCCCGTCCAGATTGGTGTTGGTGATGCGCACGTTGCAGCTCTCCAGCCCGTGCTGGCGCTTGCTGAGGCTCTCCTCGTGCTCATGGGCCTCGGCGGCGATGTCGATGCGAAACACCAGCCGGATCAGCCACATGGTGAACAGGATGCCCAGAATGCCGATCGGGTAGGCAATGGCATAGCCCATGCCCATCACCTCGGTGGCCTGCTCGCCACCCAGCTCGGCCAGCGTCTGCTGCCCGGCCCCCAGCGAGGGCGTGTTGGTGACCGCCCCGGAGAAGATGCCCAGAATCACCCCTAGTGGCACGTCCATGCCCAGGTGCAGGGCCACCACCAGCACGCCACTGAGTGCCACGATGGCCATGGCCACCCCGTTGAGACGCAGCCCGCTGTGCCGCAGCGACGCAAAGAAGCCCGGCCCCACCTGGTTGCCGATGGTGTAGACGAAGAGGATCAGGCCGAATTCCTGGATGAAGTGCAGCGTGTGCTCGTTGAGCACGAAGTCGTAGCGGTTGAGCCAGTGCCCCACCAGAATGCCGCCGAACAGGACGCCACCGATACCCAGGCTGATGCCGCGGATGCGGATGTGTCCAATGGCCAGGCCGAGCACGGCCACCAGGGAAAGCAGGCAGATGGTGAGGGCTACGTCGCTCATGACAGGGGCCCGCGCAGGCAGGCCGGATGCAGTAAGGGCCGTGGACAGCCCCCATCATGCGGGCGGCCCGGCAGCATGCGCCGGATGGCTGGCCCGCAGGGAGACTGAACGGCACGTCCCGGTAAGGTGGAGGAGAAAAACCGTCGGCCCATTCTATAGCCGTTGGCGGAGGTGTTGAAGATTGTCCCACCGTATATGCCCGGTGCTGGCGTGGCTGGCCGTGCCTGTGGCAGGGCCGTGAATGGGGCCATGGCACGCGCCGACACGGGACCAGGGGCGCCGCTGGCCCGGCCCGCAGCGACCGGCCGGCAGCCGGTACGGTGAGCGTGTGACTTTTTTCCGGTATCAAGGGTGTGTCATGGACGCATGCGTCCCAGAGTCACACCCAGCCCGACACGCTCTCCGCGAGGCCCTCCGTTGGAATTTCTGCCTGCTTCCTACTCCCCCGGTGTGGTGACGGCCTCGGTGCTGATCGCCATGTTTGCCTCATATGTGGCGCTCGATCTGGCCAAACGCGTGCGCAACCACGACCGCCGGGTGGCCATGACCTGGCTGGTGGGCGGCTCGCTCACCATGGGCACCGGCATCTGGTGCATGCACTTCGTGGGCATGCTGGCCTTCTCGCTGCCCATCGAGCTGGGCTACACGGTGGGGCTGACCGTGCTGTCGTGGGTGACGGCCGTGGGTGTCTCGGCGGTGGCACTGTACGTGGCCAGCCGCGGGCCGGCCTCGTGGCGTGATCTGGGCGGGGCGTCGCTGCTGATGGGGATCGGCATCTGTGCCATGCACTATCTGGGCATGGCGGCGCTGGACATGACGCCGCTGATCGTCTGGGATCCCTGGCTGATCGCGGCCTCGGCAGTCATTGCGGTGGGTGCCTCGGCCGGCGCCCTGCTGATCTTCGGCTGGCTCGGCACGGTGGGCGAGGCACGCAGCCTGTTCCTGCAGCCGGTGGCGGCCGTGGTGATGGGGGCAGCCATCAGCGGCATGCACTATACCGGCATGGCGGCCGCCAGCTTTCCGCTGGATTCGGTGTGTCTGAGTGCCGGCGCGCTGGCAGGCACCCAGCTGGGCACGGTGGTGGCCTTCTCGTCGGTGGCGCTGCTGACCATGACGCTGTTCACCTCCATTCTGGATGCGCGCATGCGCAGCTCGCTGTCGCTGGCCAACCTGAAGCTGGAATCGGCCAACGAGGAACTGCGCCAGCGGGCCTTCATCGATCCGCTCACCGGCCTGCCCAACCGCCTGCTGTTCGAAGATCGCCTCAGCCACGCCCTGCAGCGCTACGAGCGCAACCTGGACAACCGCCTCAAGCGCGAGCCCCGCAAGATGGCGGTGCTCTTCGTCGACCTGGACGGCTTCAAGCCGGTCAACGACCTGCTGGGCCATGCCGTGGGGGACGAGGTACTGAAGGAAGTGGCCCGTCGCCTGCGCGTGGCCACCCGTGACAGCGACACCGTGGCCCGCATCGGCGGGGACGAGTTCGTGCTGCTGATGGAGGATGTCTCCGGTGTGGCCGACTGTGCCGCCCTGGCCAGCCGGATCATCGGGCTGGTGGCCGAACCGCTGGAGGTTCATGGCCACAAGGTGTCGCTGGCCTGCTCGGTCGGGGTGGCCCTCTACCCCGACCATGGCGACCGTCACCAGCTGGTGATGCATGCCGATGCCGCCATGTACACCGCCAAGCGGGCCGGCGGGCACACCTATGCGCTGTTCGAGTCGCGGATGAACGAGGGCGTGCAGGAGCAGCTGGCCCTGCAGCACGACCTGCGCCATGCCGTGGAGCGCAACGAGCTGCTGCTGCACTACCAGCCCAAGATCGATGCGCGGCTGGGCCGCCTGCAGGGGGTGGAGGCGCTGCTGCGCTGGCAGCATCCCACACGCGGCATGATCGGTCCCAATGTGTTCATTCCCATTGCCGAGCGCTTCGGGCTGATCAACGGGCTGGGCAACTGGGTGATCGAGGAGAGCTGCCGGCAGATGCGGGTCTGGGCGGATCAGGGCATGCTGATGAGTGTGGCCATCAACCTGTCGGTGCATCAGCTGCGCACGGAGGATCTGGTGCATCGCATCGAATCGGCCCTGACCCGCCACCGGGTGATGCCCAGCCAGCTGCTGTGCGAGATCACCGAGTCGGTGGCGATGGAGGACATCAAGAGCACGCAGCGTGCCTTCGAGGAGCTGCAGCGCATCGGGGTGTATCTGTCCATCGATGATTTCGGGACGGGCTATTCGAGCCTGAGCTATCTGCGGCAGCTGCCGGCGCGGCAACTGAAGATCGACCGCAGTTTCGTGGCCGATATCGAGGTGCGGCCGGATGCGCGGGCCATCGTGGGGGCAGTGATCCAGCTGGCGCACCAGCTGGGGCTGCGGGTGGTGGCCGAGGGGGTGGAGACGGAGGGCCAGCGCGACATTCTGCTGGCGCTGCAGTGCGATGAGCTGCAGGGCTATCTGCTGGCGCGGCCGATGCCGGAGGCGGCGCTGGGGGTGTGGATGTCGCAGCAGGCGGTAATGGTGCCGTCGGTGCCGGCGCCGGTGGGAGCACCGCGGGCGCTGATCGATGCCACGGATGTGGAGGCGGTGGTGCGGGAAGGTGCCTGTGCGCTGCTGGCGCGGGAGCTGGAGGGGGGGCGGAAGGAGCGGGTCGAGACGGCTTTGTCGTGAGATGCCCTGGACGGCGGGTTGCTTCTCTTTCGCCCGACATTGACAGTCCTCCGCCCGGGACCTGCGATTCATGGAAGACGGCTTCGTTGTGGCACGCGCCGCGGAGCGGGATAGTCAGTCCTGAACAACCCAGAATCCGCACGTCAGCCTGTTGCTGAACGGAACGACCGAGAAACTGGACAGGACCGGGTTGGTGCCGCTCTGCCGTCTACAACGTTATTTCTGACCGATCCGGCAGCATCAGCCGTACACAGGCCAGAATCGACAGCAAAATAAAGGCACAAAAACGCCGCAGCCGGCGCTGCAGCCGACGCAGCAGCAGCCGGATGTTGTGTCCGGCACCGCACAGCACGGCGTGAAGTGCATCTCCCAATGCCCCCTTGAGCCAGTTCCGGTCAAGTTTGCCATCGGTCTTCATGTGACCTATCGTCGGTTCGATGGCGCTGCGGCGTCTGATCATCGCCTTCAGTCCCCGGGTCACGCCTCGCCTCTGTCCTGATCGCAGGATTCTCACGCCCGGCACGTCAGCACCGCGATAGCCCTTGTCCACAACGGCAGTGTCGATACGGCAATCTCCCACAATCGACGCCTGCTCCAGCGCTTCGTACAGGGTATGGCCATCGTACGGCCGGCCCGGCATCGATCTTGCGCCCACAACGAAACCTTCCCTGTGCGTCGTGGTGATCGAAACCTTGACACCGAACTCGTAGGGGTTTCGGGCCTTGCCCTTGCTGATGCACTCCACCTCCTGCGCATGCAAGGCGTACAGCTTGTTTTTGTCTTTCGGTTGCTGCATCAGAATCCGTTCGGCCCGTGCCATCAGGTCATCAAGCCATTGACGCAATGGACCGGTCACCTGCTCTCGTTGCCGGTCGATATCCCGCCAGATACGCCCGACCCGTTTGCGCAGCTTGCCGAGCACATTTCGCATCCGCTTGAACTGTCT
>ERZ773010.118-NODE-118-length-61833-cov-9.254492_pt1 | contig 61833 bp, 66 predicted proteins | sample MGYA00580842_ERZ773010 | MGnify/ENA primary metagenome ERZ773010 (study PRJEB29015, sample SAMEA2737982) | human oral metagenome | biome: human oral; feature: human-associated habitat; material: dental | place: China | collected 2107 ... | reverse complement strand
GTGAATTAGCAGGTGTTGAGGAGCTATTATCTCTATGGATAAACTTTATAATTTATAATTTATGGAAGCCTAGAAATAGGTGGGAGGAAATTTTATGATTACTAAAACTCATACAACAAATGAAGCTTGTTTCTTTTCGTCAGTAGTAGACCCTACTAACAGAAACGATGTTCGAAACCATATTGCAGAAGTTGTTCTATTTTATTTGAACCACATTGAGAAACAGGCCGTTTCTAAAAATGTGATTGTTCAGAAAGATTATCAAGAACTTCTTTCTTTTGTGACATTTGGTAATTATGGATTGAGTGCAAACTAATCGTAATCAATTTATATTATTTAGAAACCCCTATATAGTGGGTAGGAGGAAAAATAATGATAGAATATACAACATCACGCGCTTATGCGAGCGCACGTAAACAGCAAAAGACTGCTTACCGTAAGTCTTTCTGGGACGCAAACTCATTGATCGAACTCACTCCTAGTGAGTGGGCTAGCGAAAAGCTACTAGGAGAAGATAGTCTCTTTGATTTACGAGTGTCTAATGACACAATCAAGGGGAGAGAAAACCTTCCTAGATTAGATTACAAGCTAGGCTGGTTGCCAAACGGACATCGTTACCGTTTAGGTGCTAAAAAGAAACCAGTATCAAAGATTATGCCTTTCCAACCACGGAAAGACGATGACGATCTTCTGAGCGCAGAAGAATTCGAGCAGTTGCTATCGACACTTTAAAAAGTGTCCTGTTGTTAGTTTATTTATTTTAAAAGCCTAAAGATAGGTGAGGAGGAAAAATAATGAAAAAATATATTCGTGTTTATGATGTGAAGCCAGGTAATGGTTTTAATCTGGTAGAAGAAGCAGAAATAGATTCTTTGACACCAGAGCAGTTTGAGGAGTTGGCTTTGAAATACGCCAATAAAACATATCTGCACATTTATATTTACTTTGATGTGGACTCGTCTATGGGAACAGTTCCGGAAAAAACACCTTACAAATCTCGTAACTTTGACATCCCTTTTCATGAGATTGTCAGTAAAGTATTGGGTGAAGGTGAAACTGGTAATGTTTTTCGTCGAATCAAGTTAGCTCATACAAAATCTGGGCTTGAAAAAATCATGTCATCTTACAGATAGTAGTTGCAATATTGGACTACTGGGCAAAACGTGGCATCCACGTATTCTAATCAATTTTATAGAAACCTATTAAAATGATAGGTAGGAGGAAATTTTAATGTTTAATAAAGTTATTTTAATTGGGCGCACTACATCTGATGTTGAGTTGAAATATACTCCAACCAATGTTGCAGTTGCACAGGTTACACTTGCTGTAAACCGTTCTTTTAAGAATGCTAACGGCGATCGTGAAGCTGACTTTATCCGTCTTGTTATTTGGACCAAAACCGCAGAACTTTTTGCCGAATGGATTAAGAAAGGATATTTGGTTCAAGTTGAGGGAGAGTTACGAACTCGCTCTTATGATGATGACCACGGAAAACGTCAGTATGTTACTGAGGTTGTGGTTCAATCGTTTAACAACTTAGAACAAAAACGAGAAAAAAGTAACTCAGCTACCGCAGCTGCAAATCCTTTTGGAGAGGCTATGCCTTATCCTGATAACGATTTGCCTTTTTAATAATAATTTAGGAATAAAATAAAGAGATAGGATGTTACCTATCTCTTTACTTATGGAGGAAAATGGAAATATGGAAACTAAAATCATTGATCAACTTAAAGCTGACACGATTGAAACGATTGAAGAAAAAATCGCTTTAATCAAAAATGAAAGATTGGCCAGCATCTCGCAAGGTCAACTAGACCTGTTAAAGGTAACTAAAGCAAAATTATCAGACTACAAGGCATTATTGGATGATGTCGAATTTATCCTGAAGCATCAGTAATTGGAATTGCTTATGAGAATAACAGTTCCAACATTAACCGAAGAAACCTATTATCAAGACACATTTTATATGTCTAATAGTCGGTTTAAAGAATATATAGATTGTCCTTTGAGACAACAATCTATTGACTTAGGTTTTTGGAGAGGAAGGGAATCAACTAATGCACTGTTACTAGGAAATTATGTTCACTCTTATTTTGAGAGTGAACAGGCTCATGCCAAATTCCTAGAGGAAAATGGTTCAGAGTTGCTTTCTACAAGAGGGACTACAAAGGGCCAACTTAAAACCTCTTTCAAAATTGCTGATAAAATGATAAGGTCTTTGGAACAGGATGAACTATTCAATTTATTTTATCATGGTTCTGAGGACGACCTTGTTGAAAAGGAATCAATCCTTACTGGTGAGATTGCAGGGATCCCTTTCAAAGCTAAAGTTGATAGTCTAAACATTTCCAAAGGATACTTCGTTGATTTAAAAACGATGGAGTCTATCAGGAAAGAAACTTACTCACCAACCTTGCGTCAGTATACGAGGCAAGGGATTTACAACATAATTGAGTATAGGTATCACATGCAAATGTATATCTATCAGGAGTTGTTGAGGCAAAGATACGGATATGAACTTACTCCGTACATTGCTGCAGTGAGTAAAGAACCGATTCCGGATAAGGAAATAATTTGGATCACAGATGATATTCTTCTGAGTGGAAAAGAATTTTTTGAGGCCCATGTCGATAATATTCGAGATGTGTTTCTCAATCATACAACACCCCAAGGATGTGGGCATTGTGATTTTTGTTTGACTCATAAGAAGTTGACACGTTCAATAACATTGGACGAACTGATTTAATATGGAAGCCTATGGAAAATAGGTAGGAGGAAAAATATAATGGAAAATACTATTGCAACAACTACAACAAACTCTGATTTGCTTCAGCGCCTAATTGATGCTGAAGTAGCGCTTCGAGTTAAGAACGAAATGGACTCACTCAAGTCTATGGATACAGAAGCAGATAAAGGCGAATTGTACGAGGCTTTATCACGCGCACAGTCAAATTTTGACCAGGTTAAAAAGAGTGGGAAAGCAAATATTCCTACCAAATCTGGAGGGAACTATTCTTATAATTTCGCAAAATTGAGTGACGTGTTGGCTGCTACGGTACCAGCGCTAAATGCTGAGGGAATTTACTTTAGTCAAAACCCAAAACATTCATTTACAAATAATGGTGGGGCATTATTGACTATTGTGAGTACACTCAGTCATAAATCTGGGGCAACTCTTTCATATGAGAGCATCCCATTGTTCTACAATATGAATGATGCCAAACAGGCAGGTTCAGTAATGACGTATTTGCGTCGTTACAGCGCGTGCCAAATCTTGGGTATTGAGGGGGACGAGGACGATGATGCAAATGTGGCTATGGAGAGCAATTCTTCTTTTGGTCGCAACGGCAACCAAAACGGTCCAACTTCAGCTAAAAAACCAGCTAAAAAACAGCCCCCTAAAAAGCAAGAGCAAGATAGTCAGTCAGAAGCTTCAAGTACCCCTGTTTGTCCAATTAGTGACAAAGAAAAGGGGAATGTACCAGGTTCTACTGAGTCAGTTGAACCTAGTAAGATCGTAGAAAAAGAAGAAGTTAAATCAGATGAACAGTTGGATTCACAAATTGATGAAGGAATTGAAGAAGTAACTGAAATTCCAAAGGCTCCGGCAAGGGATATGGATGCCATCTTCCAATGTGGTTTGAATGCTGCTGAGGAATATGGTGCTACACCAGAACAACTTGACGAGTGGATCAACATGGACAGAGAAGCAGCTATTGATTCTATGTCTAATTTTGTTAGAAGTGCTATGGCATAATGTATGTAGGAAAGAAAGGCTACGCACGCGCGTGGTCTTTTGCTTTTAGAAAAAATAAGGAAGCCTATGGGAAATAGGTAGGAGGAAAAATAATGACAGGATATACAAAGAAAATTGAAGCTGTTGACAGCATGTCAGATACAAAGTTGTTTATTACTATGCTAAGAGGAGTAACCAACGGACGCTTAACAGAAATTGAAGCCTATGATATGGCCAGGGAAATGATTAAGTATACTAGTTTCTTTACTCGTATAGATACAGCATCTGTATCGGAGTTTATGGACTTTGGTCTTGAAGAAAACGAAGCATTAGCGTTAGTTGCTATGGCTGAAATTCTTAGACGTTCATTAGTCAGGAAAGCAGAGAGAGAAACTATTTTCAGTAGCGAAGGTTTAGGGAATAGATTAATAGCTCAAATTGGATGTCGAGAACAAGAACATCTTATGGCGTTTTATCTAGACACTCAAAACAAAGTCATTGATGAGCGTGTGATCTCCATTGGTTCTAATAAAAGAACAGCTGCATCACCTGCTGACATTCTTCGTTATGCAGTTCGATGTAATGCTTCGTCTATCATTGTTGCTCATAATCATCCTTCTGGAGAGGTTAGGCCAAGTAACAAGGATAGAGAGTTCACTAAAATTCTCTTTGATGCTGCTAAACTCTTTGATATAGTCTTATTGGATCATCTGGTAATAGGTAGAGATGCTTATTACTCATTTAGAGAGAGAGACTATATTTTGGATTAATTGAAAACCCAACTTTGGGTAGGAGGAAAATATGAATTATATTGAATTACAAACGGCTTTCTATCACTCTTTTGTAGAGTTGATGACTGTTTTGTTTTACGGCTGTGTACTATTTATGCTTGTCCGCAGTGTTCTTCGTAATCGGAAAATCTTTAAGATGGTATCTTTTATTGTTCTGATTATTCCCTTTTCACTATTGACGCTTACTATGTCTGTATTAGACTATATTCGTCATTAAAGGAAGGAGGGAAATATGACGGACTTGGAAAAGGCCAAATGGCTTAGGAAGAATTATCGAGAGTACGCTCTTGATTGGTATCTCTCAGACCACGCGCGTCTGAATGCTATCTTCAAGAAACAGTACCAAAAATACCTTTCTGCCTTAAATGCCCAACTTGTAGAACAGCAGCAGGCTGAACTCAATGAGATTGAGGAAAGAATGCGTTGTGTATACAGGGACTATTACGGTACCGACTATCTATCTGATAGTCGAATAGACCGTAGAGGGACTTTTGAAAGAGTACGGGAGATCAGTCATCTTTGGTCTCCTGCACCTGTTCATTAAAATAAGGATGTAGAGATGGAAAGACAAGAACAAATCGATTTAGTTTTCTACTTATGTCAAAGAAAAGGAATCTCTTATTACACGTTAGACTATAATTATGATGGTAAAGGTAGGGTGTTATTCTCAGCTTATAATGCAAAAGAAGTACCCATCATCCGTTACAGTTTATATTCTAATGAAATTAAGAGTTTGACAGCTCTTTTGGATGATATGCTTATTAAGCAAGCAGAAGAAAAGCATACTTTGATTTATAGAAAAGATAGAAAGTAAGAATGGGAAACCCAACTTTGGGTAGGAGGAAGAAACATGTTACACGTTGTGTATTTTAATAGCAAATATGTTACAGGGGAAGGAGCTATAAAAACTGCAAGGAGACGTTACAAAAAGTTGCTTGGAGCAGGTTTTAACGTCGATATGCACAAGCTCAACCAGGAAGATATGGCTAATTTTAAAAGACTTAAAATAAACCCATATTCTCAAAAGCATCAGGAAATGAATTGGCTGATCATCTATGATGATGAGACCGGCAAACACGTTACGAATGAAACAAAGGATATTTCAACAAATGATTTACCTTATTACTTTCGTTCTAGACGTGACCGTCGTCTTACTCTTGAGGTCGCTTTGGAAAGAGCTTATGCTTTAGGTTGCTAGTAACATTATTTGTATAAAATTAAAAATAACAGGAAAGAAAAAACAGGAAATATCGGTTATTCAAAAAATGAGTATCCGAGTTCCTGTTTTTTTATGGAGGAAAATTAAATGGATAAGTTTACAGTATTACAGTAGAGGTAAAAGAGACACTTAGTCGTTCTGTAGAAGTGCAAGCAGACAGCGCTTATGATGCTATTGCTCAAGCAGAGAACCAGTATCGATCTAAAGAGATTGCTTTAGACAAGATGGATTCCTCAGAAGTTACATTCACTTTAGGGAAGGATTCAATGGTCTTGACAAAAGAGATTGAGCGCGTGCTTGTAGAGTGGCTGCCTAATTCCAAATATTTATTTGTTGGTAAAGATGGGAAACCTACGTATCAGCAATACTGGGATTATAATGACGATATCTCAACAAATATGTTTGAAGAGATAATGGAATTCGCTCAAAAAGACTTGTATAACTGGGATAAAGAAAACCATTCTTTAGAGAATGCTATTCTTAGTTATGGTTGGGATAATTTCTGGTTTGAAGACTCTGCTGATATTGTTGACTACAATGTTGCAAAAGAGTTTTTCTTGGCCCATCAAGAGCTTTTTAGTATCTATGGTTTTGACTGTGTTTTTGATATTGAAGGAACACCAATTTTTGATAGCTTACGTGAAGTGATTATGGAGCACATTGATATTGATTACAATGTTAAACAATTACTGAAGAACACAAGCAATCTGAATGCAACTTTGTTTTTTGATAGTGAACTGTTCTCGGATTTAGATGAAGCGTGGAATCCCAATTATGAGGATTTTGAAGATACTAATGACAATCGAAAAGAGTCGTTTGTTGGTTGGCTTCTGAAAACTCAAGGTTATACCATTGAGGAACTTGTAGATGAAGAGAAACGCCTCAAGAATCCGTTTTTAGATAAAGTATGGTCAGAACTTTATGATTATCGTGATTTACTTTATTTAGATGCAGTTGCGATTATTCCAGTTTCTTTAGATGATATATTTAATTATAAATTTAAAGGGAATGCTGTGATTAAGGCTGGGACAACATTTGGATTTTTCAATTCTTTTGTGGGTTCAGGAACAGGACTTGAAATTGAAATTGAGAAAGACATAGTTCTTGAGGATGAAATTTATCAGAAGACTTACCTTAACCCACGAGAACGTGGACAACGAGGGAATTGGACCGTTACAGATACCTATGGAAAACTTTATGGAATAAAAGGTGGTTTAGCCTTTCATACAAACGATGAGGCCTAAAATAGACCAGGAGGAAAATATGATTGAGGAAAAATTTTACAAAAACAATGTTGGACAAATGTTAGAAGTCTATATTGAACTTGATACAGAAACTTCTAATCCCATGGATCAGGATACCCCTTTGCATTTTAACACATGGAAACCATACTATTCTCTACAAAAGAGTAGCTATAATAGTTTGGAGCAATGGTTTAATGCACATATTGGAGAGGATGCGTTTGAACAATTGAGACAAAATTCAGTTTCAATCCATGAAACGATGAAAGAATTTCTCAAAAAAATGTGTGAATCTTTAGAAGAAAAAAGTATCTTAGCTTTTCCTATTTTTTGTTATGACACGGATTTTGATGCACCTCTTTGCTTTTTTACAGGAGACAAGAGTAAAAATCTAGTTATAGACTTTGTAGGCTTTGCTTGGGCTGGCCAGAACGAGTTAGAAAAAGAATATGGCAGTTTATGTATAACTGATGAAATTCGTGAGAAAGCCAAAGAATTTGTTCAAGAACATTTAAACTTATTCACACATTTTTGTAATGGTGAAGTTTACGGTTATAATCTATATGATGCAGCTGGAACTGAAATTGATGGTGGCAGTGGATTTATCGCTGACACTGAAAAAGATTTGCTTGAGGTTATCAAAGAGAATTTGCCGTGCTTTATCAAAGATAAAGATTTTGTAGAATTTATACCAGAAGAAGAACTAGCTTAATAATAGGCTGTGTAGGAGAAAAAATGAAACTTAAAGATTTGTTGTCTAGATTTGAGAGCAATGGCATTGTTTTGATTATCAATAAGCTATCATACAATGGTACAGTCAAAGATGAGGAAGTTATTTGGAGTCATGAATTACACTCTAATAATGAGTTTAAACAATTCGGTGTTAATGCTAACTATATTTATTTGAAGAAGAATGATAAAAAGGTTCCCATGTGTTCCATTGGCGTCTTTAATCATTGGAATGAGTTTGGAATTAAACATAGTGATCTCGTACATGTTCGGTCACTGTTATCTTATCTGAATGTTTCTAACGATGTAGTACCTTTCGTGGAATTGTTTCGTTCTTTAATAAGTGAATACGGTAGTTGGGCCGACTATATCAAGGCTGTGATTCAGATTGAGAATGAGCAAGCATCATCAGAAATGATTGAAAAGGCCTATGACTTTTTCGTAGAAACTGATGATTGTACTCTTATTAGTCCTATGATTGACGAGTATATTGCTGGAGTTAGTTTAGAAGCAGAGGAAACAGTAGCATAACTACTGTATGGAGGAATTAAAAATGGTTAATTTACTTAAAGGAAGAAAAGACTTGGAGAAAGCACCAACTTTACCAAAGTTTTCAGCAAAGGACGACGTACATAGCAAATTCAAGAAACTGGTGCGATATTATAACAAAGTTTTTGAAATCGGCGCAGTTGATTTGGAAAACGTTATCGAAGGCTTGGAAGGTGATTATCACCGGTATCTTAATAAACCAGAAAATTATTCTGGCTATAAATGTTATAAGCTTAGTGAAATTCCAGGAAATGCTTATTGTAATGTTGTAAATGTTCTTGAGAGTAGAGCGAGGATTGAAGAATTTGAGTTTGCAAGTGTCAAAGTTCTTATGGATAAAGAACAAGATCAAGTGTTTGCAATCGTACCTCGACTTGCTTTTTCAAAAGAGTCCAAATTTTATGGCATGCACAAAAAAACTGGCTATCATTTTGTAGGTTTCAACTCAGTAGGTTATGCCTTGCTTAAAAGCAAGATCGCTGAACTGAAACGAGAAAAAGGTTACGACTTTGAGAGAGCAGTTAATCATATTGCCTTTGTGGAGCATAATTTTGTTTTAAATCAGAAATATTCAAGACAAAGTAGTGCAACAATCGCTACTATCCAGACCGACAAGAAATACCAAGATGGCGAGTTGAATAAGAGTACAATCTTTAATCAACTAGGCTTTCGCAAGGTAGAGGTGGATACGCAGAAGTATGAGGGGAAAGAGTTTGATTACAACCTATTCAAGAAAGTTGAAGAGGACTTTGAAGAAATCTGTAACAAACTACCTCACGCATCTGCTCAACCAGAGTTGAAGTTTAGGAAGTTAGGTAAGCATAAGGCTACTGGTCTTTATGCACCATTCCTCAACATTCTTGCAGTGGACGTGCGTAACACTGAGAGCTTTATCCATGAATACGGTCACTACTTAGACTATAAGCATGATGGTAAGGAAAATTATTCTTTAAGAGATGATTTCGAGCATATTATTACTTCTTATAGCAATAATTTCAAAATCACCTTCAAAAAGAAAGAAGATGAACTCCTTACTCGTTTGATGAAAGCGAGCAAAGAGTCAGCTTCAGGTACTAGTGTTGTTTCGCTAGAGGAGAAGCGTTTGTCAGCAGAATTGAAACTATTGAAGAAATCTAACAAAATGTTTGACTACTTTACCACGCCGACAGAAATCTTTGCTAGAGGTTTCGAGTTGTGGGTATTTGAAACAATTACCTCAAACTCTTCATTGCTGAAGAGTAAAGAAGAATACTCTAATCGTATTGAGTATGTTTCTTTCAATGGGATCAAAGAAAGTCTATTCTCTTTCTTTGCGACAATCTTCCCAGAAGCAACAATCCAGATGAATAGCTTTGCAGCAAGCAGAACTATTCTCACACCTAAACGTGAATGGACGCTAGTTTCACCTACAAATGTAGGAGAACAAATGAGCCTATTCTAGTATAGGTTAGAGTAACAGGGTTTATCCTTGTTGCTCTTTTTTATTATTTCTTTGCACAAATAGTTGCCTTATGGCATATATTTTGATATAATACTTATATAGAGAAAGGAAGAAGAAATGGCACTTGGGAAAAGTCGATAAACTTGATCTTAATAAATACCGTTTTATCAATGCGATTAATTTGGAGCATGATATTAAGTGCTATCTTAAAGGGTACAAGACAAAAAAAGAAGTAGTATAACGGAAGTATAGAAAAGGGGGGGAAATAAAATGTTACATCTAGTTCAAACTGTCGAGGTTGAGGGGTTAAATGTTCAATCAAAAGAAGGCAATCATCTCTTTATTGATGGCTATGTAGGCTGTTATTCAGACTATGAAGGATGTACTTCTATGGAACATATTAAAGGCATGATAGAAGTCAGTGTAGAAGGAGATAAAATTAACTATATTTTATCAGAAGATTTAGAACACATTAGCAGCGAATATGACGGTGCTGAGTGGGAAGATATAATCATAGAATTGGAAGATACGCTGAGAACATGTTTTAGAATTGTTTTAGAGTAATTCATCTTCCAAAACTTAGATTGTTTGGATAATTTGGCAAAATATCCCATGATCACGCGCATCAATTAAGATGTTCTTTATTTTAAAAAACCATAATGTACTCTTTGAATTATATCTTATATAAGAAAAGTGCATTTTTTTGTTTACAGTATGATTTATCGTTGATATAATGGGGTTATGGAGAAAATAGTTATAAAAAATAAAGAGAATATAAATCAGACCTTATTTGTTGATTTTTTTAAAAGTTCTAAAAACGATATTTTACCAGAAATTGATTTGAAATCTGACAATATCCCTAAAAAGAATTTTATAAACGAAATGAATTATGCCTATTTATTTGCATTTGATGGGAATAGTTACTTATCTGCAGAACAGTTAAGAAAACGTCAGGAAAAAGTTCTGGGAAGCTTTAAGGAAATATATCCTTTTACAGGATCAAGTATTGAAATCAGTAACTCCCCTTATAATTTCTTACTTGTGGAGGTTAAGGAAGAATGTTTAATTCTAAGTAAATTTACTATCAATCTGGTTGCTTTTAGTGAGGATGAGGACGGAGAAGTAAAAAGTTATTTTCTGTTTAAAGAAAAGGATAAACATATTTTATTTTATGAAAGTCTTGATGTAATGTTTGTAAAAGATAAGCATTATAAACCTGTACGTCTAGGATTCGGTGGGATAGGGGCTACTGAAATGAAAGAAACAGTATTTAAAGGAATGCCGCTATTTTACCAAGTAGAGGATTTTGAAAGGGATAAGGTTAGAGATTGGCCAACAACTCTAACTTATGGCGATCTATTAAGAGCGCAGAGAGATTCGCTGAATAGAAAAGAACTATTACAAAAGCATTTAAAAAAGGCAAGTGACCTAGATGGAGTCATAAACTTCAACAAGTTTACAGTAACAGAAGTCTATACATTAGTAAAAGCAGCCACCGAGTTTGAAGAAAAAACTTTTATCAATTTTGTTAAGTGGTTTAGAGAAAAAGGAAGGTATATAAAGCTTTTTTCTTATATCCCATATAAATTTAAAAATTATCGTTCAGAGATAATGATTGCTTTTGTATTGGATTCAATAGGAGAAAGTGGAATTTATGAAGATGATGACATAGCTTTAGATGATACTTCTTATTATTTAGCGAGAGATTATATAAGAATGTGCAGAATGAGAAGAAGAAAGGTGAAAATTGATTTTTCATCAAGTAGAAAACTAGAAGAAAAGCATGATAAGCTATTTGCATCTATTGAAAACAAAAACTTAAAAGAAAGACACGGAAATTCAAAATTTGAAATATATGATGAATATCGTCCTTTGATAGAAGCTGTTAAAAAACATAGCAATCCTTTCAAATATCTCAAGAGACCGGTTGACCTGGTAGTTGAAGGTAATAAGATGGGGCATTGTGTCGGTTCTTATATTGGATCAGTGGAAGAGGGAGAGTGTATTATTTTAACTGTTGATTTAGATGGTATACATTATACGTTAGAAGTTAGCGCCGTTGTGAAAGACGATGGCTTAGTCGGATATCATTTGTGTCAAATGCAGAGTAAATATAATGGTGGTGTAAAAAATCCTGAGCATAGGAATCAAGTAATTACATTTCTTAACAATATTGATCTGAGTGTTAAAAAGAGGAAAAAGAAATAAGGACGTCGAGTTATCGAGGTTCTTTTTGCTTTTAGTGGATATGTGGAGTTTGATGCGCGTGTAGATATATAAAATGGCAATTATTTTTGAAGCAATATTTGAAGAATTTGAATATTTTAATCAAAAAAATTAGACCTTTTACTTGCCGAACGGCAAGTATTTTGATATAATATAATCAAGATAAAGAAAGGGAGAACAAAGTTCTCACGGTAAAACAAAATGATGCGTTATTATATCGAAGACGCGAATAAACCGCTTTTAGAATTAGAAGTTTTAGGGACAGAAGGGAAGGAATGGCCTGAAGGTTTCAGAGAACCGACACTTCTGGAAAAATATGAGTTAGTAGAGAACTCAAATTTTTGGGATGACTTTGACCGCAGTTTTTACGAGGGCATCCTCGAAGAACTAGACATCGAATTTGACTTCACTGATGAAGATGCGAATTGGGATGCCACATGGGATAAAGTCACTAAAGCTATCGAAGATTTAAAGAAAGCACAAGAAAGCAAATAGAAAAAGAAAGGGAGAGCAAAAGGCTCTCATGGTAAAACAAAATGGCATCAAAACAAATTCTAGTTGAAGGTATGACAGAGCAAGAAATTCGAGATATGTTCAATAAATATCGAGTTGCAACAATCAACTTTATTAAACCATATAAAGATAAACTAATCGTGAATTTTGAATATCTTTGGGAACGCAACACAAAGAACTATCCTTATTTTAGTCGAACGCTTGATTACTTTCTTAAGGAAAGCAATAAAAAATATTTGCAACATTTGTATAATCGTCTGTGGACTGAAGCTGAACAAGAGAATTTTGGTGGCTCACGGATTCTATTTAAACTAGATGGTAAAAGTTATCAAATTGTAAGCAAAATAAATCTTCCTGATGGTGATTACATTCCGCTTTCACCAATTACAATTATTGATATTTTTGAAACAGATACATATTTAGTTGATAAGGAATATCAATTAACAGATGAAGAAGTTATGCAGGATATTTTTGGTCAGACAGAAAGTAATGTTGAACGACAGTTAAAAGAAGTACTAATTGGTATTTATGAAACAGACTACAAGGATGAACAAACATTTGAAGAATTCGCAGATGGCTGGGATTTTTGGATTGACAAAGACGGAGAGATCTTAGTAGAGGGGCGTGGCATGAAACCGATTGATGGAATTGAAAAAATTGGATATGCTGATAATGGAGAAGTATATGCGTATTAACACATCGAAAATTGAGACAGTCTTGATGGATAAGACTGTCTCAGCCTATCGTCTAGCAAAAGAGATAGGCGTACAAGAAAGCGCCATATCTCGTTTGAGAAATGGAAAGAAAGATTTTACTAAATTAAGCCTTGAGTTCGTTATGAGAGTTCAAGCATGGATCGATAAAAACGAGAAATGATGATTTGACATTTTTCGTTTTTTATTTTAGATACAAAAAACACTACGAGAGGAAAAATCGTAGTGTTTTTTTGTATGTAGGAGACACTGGGAAATAGGAAGGAAAAAATAGGAATTTCCGCTTGGTGTCAATTAAATAGTCAAAGTTTTCAGAATGGAATATAGGGAGGTTCTGGAAGCTTTGGGGAAAAATAATGAATTACTGTTGCTGTACTTGTTATCAAGTACAATTATAGTATATCAGATAACCTCAAAATGATGCAAATGAAATGTCGGTATTTTTTAACTTTTTTAAAAAATTTTTTTTAATATCATAGCTTGCCTTTTTTAAAAGTAGTGGTTACAATATTAGTATGATGCAAAAAAATTACTATGATGAAAATGTTCCGAAGAGTTATAAAGAAAAGATCATTGACTGGTTCGTTGATTTAAAAGAATTGGCCCTTTTTCGATATTTTCGTAGGAAGATATTGTTTAGAAAGACTTTATTTGCTGGCATTTTACTGTTTAGCTGCGTTGTTTTAGTGATAGGGGGATTGACTTCTCCAAAACGTGTAACCTTTAAAGCAGAGCAACTAGATACCTCTAAAACATTCACGAATTCTAGTGGGAGCATGGAATTGGTAAATCAGCGCTATTCCAAAGAAAATGGAATTGCTGTCCTAGAGTTTGAAACCAAAGATGATACAAGTGTTATTGAAGAGGGAATCAAGGCTGAAAACCTGGAATGGCAACTCTTTTTCCCACCAACTGTAAAAGCTGAAAAAACTGAGATGCAGGTGATCCCTTTGACAGAGAATAAAATTTCTGTAGTAGTTAAGAATATACCTGCGAATTACGGTGTCTTTATTGTCCGGGCCACTAATAATACTCCTGTTGATAAAAGCGTCGATGTAAACTACAAGAGTTACAAGACCTACTTACAAGAGGAGAAAGGCAAGGAAGAAAAAGAAAAGGGTAAACCTAAGGAGCAGCAAGAGGAAGTAGATGATAATCCTAACTCTCTCGATTTCTATGTGACGCTGCAAAATAAAAAGTTAGTAGAGACAAGTATTCAGGATTTGACTCGTGAGGAATTTGCTCTTTCAATTTTTAACTCAGAAATTGATTACCAGACAAGCCAGGTCACGCGCCTAGAAGATGCTATTAAGACTTTGAAGAATAGCACAGTCAATGACAAAAAGTCCATTGATAATCTTACTAAGGAGTCTAAATACTCAATCGGAGAGGAATTGATACAAAAGCAAGATCAAATCCGAACTTTGATGAACAGCATCGATAGTAAAAATAAGCAGATAGACACTGCTGAAACAAGCATCAAAACGACAAAAGAAATCATTGCTAACCTACAAAAAAATGTGAAAGCAGTTCAGGAGGGGACATTCCAATTTAACGCTCCCGTTCGTTCTGTATCTGCTAAAATTGACTAAATTTAGTCATCGCCTTGTGGTTTTTTCAAGGGTTCGACTCCCTGGAAGGCGATAGGGGTAGTAGCCCCCTAAATACAATTTATAATCGTTTGATACGAATTATAGGATTGTCCTTTTCATAGAGGCTGGCAAGGTGTTGCCTTCGTTATCTCCAGTTACTTTCGAGAAAGCACCTGCGGATTCTCAAACCGTATCGCCCAGGATATTTTGAGAAGATGGCTACACTCATGTGTAGCTTTTTATCATGTCTTTACTATCTAACAAATACAGTATAAAATAGTATTGAGAACTTTAAACTACCAGGTTTATTATAGAAAAGAAAGGAATAATCTGTATGACAGAAGATGAAAAAAAAGCAGTTGAAAATCCGCTGCTTGAAGGAGGTTGGAGTGTTCCACGTGGATACTATTCGAAGTTAAAATACTATGGAATCAATATCCAGAAAGGATTTATCTCCTTTGCCTCTTTTATGACCAGTTTACAATTACAAAACCGTGTCTTTCCTCATGAGCAAACTTTCCAATTCATATTATTTGTCATTTTGTTCAATATATTGGTTATCTATTTACTCTTACCTACCAGAACCGGAGGGACCAATGCCAATGCAATCTGGTATTTCTTAACACACCGAAAGAAAACATATGATTGCATTGATTGCAATATATATCCTGAATTTAATGGTGGATTGCAAACGAAAAAACATGGTCGCTTCCGGAGGTAGAAATGTCTAACAAGCAAATAACGAAGGCCTCTAAAACCCCTTATCTCGACAAGTATACAGAGGACCTGACTGATAAGGTTAGAAGGAACATAGAGGATTTTGAGGCCTATGGTCGAGAAGATGAGATAAAGCAGATCTTTGTTTCTTTGCTTCGATTGCATAAGAACTCACCCACGCTTGTAGGAGAAGCAGGGGTTGGGAAAACTCATATTGTAGAGGGTGCTTGCGCTGCAATTATAAGAAAGACGAATATTCCCCCAGAATTTCACAATGTGAAAGTTCGTAGCTTATCCCTCAGTGCAATAAACTCTAAAACTAGAAATAAAAATGGTGATGAAGAGGATATTATTTCTAAACTATATAATATCATTCAGGAACTAATCACTTATAAAGACGAAAACATTCTCTTTATTGATGAAGTTCATACAATTATAGGCACTGGAGCAACGGATCAGTCTACGCTAGACGTAGCAAACCTTTTGAAACCATCCCTATCACGTGGGGATATTTATTTCATTTCAGCGACCACGCATAAAGAATTTCGCTTAATTGAAAAAGACCCTGCCATGGAACGTCGTCTCCAGCCCATCTATGTTGAAGAGCCTGATAGAGAATCGGCTATTAAGATCATGTCTAAAGTTAAACGAAGACATGAACGTATTAGAGGTGTTAAGGTAACAGATGATGCGATTATTGCAACTGTTGACTTATCCACGCGCTATATGGCTGAGAAAAATTTACCGGACAAGTCAATAGACTTACTAGATGAAGCAGTAGCAGCTGCTTATCTGACTGGAAAAAAAATCATCACATACAATGATATTGCTCAGATAATTCACATTCGCAAAGGAATCGATCTTGAAATTTTGCTACAGGATAGTAGGACAGAAAGAATCATTTTTGAAGATAAAATTTCTAGGGTTGTAAAAGGCCAGAATGAAGCGATCAAGGCTATTGCTGATATAACTTATCGTAGTAAGATTGATAGGCAAAACAAAAACAAGCCTTTAGGATCTATACTATTCCTGGGTACCACAGGGGTTGGGAAAACGGAGGCAGCTAAACAAGCTGCTTTAGCCATCTTTGGTTCAGAAGATATGTTGTCACGCATAGACTGTTCAGAATACAGCGATAAGACGGCAGTATCACGCTTGATTGGAACAAATACTGAAGAGGGGGCCTTAACTGAAAAGGTTAAACGTAGACCTTATCAAGTATTACTCTTTGATGAAATTGAAAAAGGGCATCCATCAATTCAAAATTTGCTTTTGCAGGTTTTAGATGCTGGCCGACTAACTGATGGAAGTGGTAGATTAATCAACTTTAAGAATGTGGTAATCATCGTAACAACAAATGTAGGCCACGAAACAATCAAGCAGAAATTCAGGACGCTCAATAAAGAACAGACTTTTGAGAATCTAGACTCAGCAACAAGAAAGTCCTTTATGTCGAATATTAACGATGACCTAGAAATTTATTTTAGAGCAGAATTTATCAATCGTTTTGACAAAAAAGTTGTCTTAAATATGCTGACGGGTAATGTTATTATGGATATTATCCGATCTAAAATGGCTGTTATAGAGAAAGATTGGGCTAAACGTGGTCTATTCATTAAATATGTTGGAGAAGAAGGAAATGATGCGCGTGAGCTATTCTATCAGTATTTAAAAAATATTGGTACAGATGAAGAAAATGGTGCACGTCCTTTAGAACGTACTATCGAAGAACAATTAGGTTATCCAATAGATCGACAGTTCTATTTTTTGAGAGATAGGGAGGCAGTTGAGTATACTGTTAAAGTGATTTTAACAGGAAAACCACCTAAAACAGAGGTTGAAGGATCTGGAGGAAAGTATACTGCTAAAGATCATCGAACAATAACTATAGAACTTATTCCAAGAAATTAAATTATCATGGTTTTACTTTTTGGCTATTTGAATGTAAAATAGTATATGTAAAAAAAGAGAGGAAAAATATTTTATGAAAAAGAATTTTTTCAAAAAACTAACAACAACGGCAAGTCTTTTATTCTTCGCTACTGCAAATCAAATGGTCGCTTTAGCTGATTCAAAGAATCCTTTCACGAAAGCAACTAAAGATATTGACAACTTTGGAAAAAATGTTAAGATGATTTCATATGGTGTTGCTGGAGCTTGTTTACTTGTAGCAGGTTTGGTATATATGTTTGGAGATGTTGGGAAAAAGAAAAGCACGTCTTGGATGTCAGGCATATTTATAGGATTACTAGTAATTTCTTTTGCAAGTGCACTTGTAGGTTACTTCTACGGTATGGGAGAATAATTTATGGCTAAAATCCAACCATTTGGATTTAAAGGTACAAAAAGGGTTTCAATTCAAGAGCCCTTGTTTCTTTATATTGAGTGGGGTAATATTACTCCGGATAATAATGAAGAATTGAAAGGAATCATTGATGAAATTGACCTTGACCTTTATCCAAACGATGTAAATAAAAGTATTGGAAAGAATTTTCCCTTCCTAACTTTTCTTCAAGCAGAAAATTTGTTTAGTGAGATAAAAGAAAACTTTCACCACTTTACGTTTAAGGGAATCGCGCTTGTATCACAAGTAAGTGGGAAAGTTTCTTTTGGTAATGGACCTAGAATAACACCATTTGTTATTGATGAACAATACGAAAATATCGTCCTTTCCTTAATCGCAGAAACGAGACGTGATAAGCGTTTCGAACAGTATTCTTTCGATGATTTAGCTAACTACTTTTGTACGGTAGAGCCGAACTTGATGGATGCTTACAAGGATAGTTTAGGAATATCAGTTGCTGATTTACCTGTCTATCCACCTAGTAACTCAATAGAAGGCGAATTAGATAGAGATGGAGTATCAGGTGTCGAAAGAATAACACCCAAAACTGCCACCTCCAAATCAACTTCTAACAGTTATTCTGAACCTTATTTATCTAATAATGAGGGGAAGAGTAAGAATACCTTAATACTAGGAGCACTAGCATTAGTGATAAGTGTTTTTGCTATTGGATTTTGTTCAGTTACTTATAAAACTGTAAAAGACCAAAATCAAAAGCTAGATTTTCTGTATGAAAATCTAGAGATGGTAAAAAAAGTGCAGGAAAATGAGCATGCTGTTGACACGGTATCTAGGTATTTTATTACTTACTACTTTACTGGTAAAAAAGAGGCTATAAAACCATATTTATCAAATGGTGATGCAAAATTTACACAGCCTGAAAAAGCACAAGTTACAAGTACGATTTTGGAAAAAATATCATTGAATGATGATGGGGAAACGTACAACGTTACTTATGTTATAGGCCTTCGTTCCGACAATTCAACTGTTTCGTCAGAAAGAATTAGTTTCAATATAAAAGAGGATGAACAATCACTTATGAAATGGGTTGTAACTTCTGAACCTTTAAGAGAGCCATTTTCATCTACTAACGACAAGGTAAATTAGGGGGTGATCATTTGGCTGAAATTCCAACATATGAAACGGGTAGTGGTGTCATTAAAAACCTTAAGGAATTAACAACTTACTGGACTTCAAAGTATGGATTTGATAAGATGTCTGCTCCAGATAAACAAGTTTGGAAAGATAACACGATATCTACAATAAAAACAATTGATTTTTATAATCAATGGAGTTTATATCTGTCAGATACACTTCCTTTTCTCCACATGCTAAATGCTATACCAGCGGCAATAATGAAGTTTTTCTACACAGTCTCGTCTTCGTTAGAAATCTTGTTATCCAAAATTTTTATACTATTTGGGTTATTTGATTATTTGAATGATCAATCAACATGGCTAGGAAAATTTTATTTTTGGGGTCGCTTTTTAGGCATTGCTATATTTGTAGTTTTAGTGATTGCTCGAATAACTCTTAGTTTTTTAGGAGGGTCATTTAGATATAAAGAATTTTTCAATAATTTGATTTTGATTAGTTTTGCTTTAAATGTATTACCCACAGCACTTGTTGCTTCCGGTAATTTAGTTGGTCAAGCTACTAAAACTTTAATGACTGCCAATGGAAGTCAAAATGTTGATTCATTATCTCTAACTCCGATACGAAGTAATACGGTGGATCTATTTCGAATAATTGATGAAGATTTTGATACTGATAAATTAAAATATGATCCAGATTCCAAATATATATTGAAGGACCCTGCGGATTTAAACGATATCACGGATAAGAATATCCTCTATACAAAGTTTGAATCATTTGTAGGAGCATCTACAGAAGAGTTGTTAAATTTCTATATCTACAAAGATGGAGATAAGAAAGAAAAACGTACTAGTTCTGATGACTACTATGGCGTTGCTACTCTTTTAACATCTGTAAAACAAATTGGCGAGACCAGGAAGAATGGTTCTAAACATTATGTAATTGCAGGGGTTGAGGTGTCTAGTATGTTCGGGGTAGATTTTTCGATTTTCTCTCCTGTATATCCTAGATATAATATTAACTACTTTACTGTTTTCATTCAGCAAATTATGTTAATTGCTCTTTTAGTCGGTTTATTAATCTCTATGATAATGACTATATTTAGAGTTACACTATCATCAGGAGTTGCTCCATTTGTAGCCTACACATCGGTAGAAGATAGTTCAAAATTTATGGAATTGCTACAATCAATATTCTCTGGTATTGCTGGTATTTTCTTTGAGATAGCTATTGTTCAGTTTTCTATGTGGTTTTTACGAAATGCTCAAACAGTTACGGTAGGAGCACAGACTATTTTTAATGATCTAGGGTTCATGAGTAGAACTTTATTAATAATAGCTCTCTACATTGCTACATTCTTAAGTGCTATTCAGGGTTCAGCAGCAATCAGTGCCTGGCTAGGTGTTTCAACAGGAAGCAAGAATGGATTGGCCACAGCACTTGGGGCAGGATATCTTGCACAACAAGGAATTAAACATGGGAAAAATGGGATCTTCGGAAGAAGAAGTCCTATTACTGGCCAACGACATGGTGGCTTAATCAATAATGCCAAAACTGCTACTAGTTTTGCTGCAAGGGCTGGACGTAGTGGAGTAGATGGTGCTAAGGCTTTGGGTGGTTTTGCTGCACGTACTGCTGGTAGGGTTGCTGGTGGAGCAGCGAACGTTTATTCAGGAATGAAGAATTATGGTGCGAGCGGAGCATCAATCTATAATGCTGCTGCTAAAACGGTTTTAGATAGGGCTGGTGTTGCAGGACATAATGCTCTAACTGCATCTAAAACAGGATTAAGGAATGCTCAGCGAAGTGTTAAGCGTGCAGCAAATAATGCTTGGAATACAGCTAAATCTCCAATAATGGATGGATATAAACAAACTAGAAATGCTTGGACTACGAAAAAAGTTCCTCCTCTCGAATCTAATAAGAGAGTTGGAAATACTTATAAAGTACCTCGTGATTTGGCTAATCAATACAGAGAAAATATCCAATCTTATCAACCAAAACCGTCTGAAAGCGGTATGAAACCAGTTAATACAACACACTATAAAAAAGTTGGAGCTGGTACACCTAAAAATTCTATTTCAGATTTATCACTTTCAAGTGGTGAAACTGAGGAATTCTAATTTATATAAAAGAGTTAGGCACACACGCGCCCAACTCTTTTATTATGTAGGTAATTTTTTTTGCTTTTTTTATAGAATATCTGTTATACTTAATCTAACAGATAGATTAATAACTTAGGAGGGATACTATGTTCAATAATTTGTATTTATTTTTTATTGACTATTTAAAAACATTGCTTACAAATCCAATTTTAAAGGGAATTGAATTGACTTTTATTATACTGCTATGGCAAGTGTTTGGTATTTTTTTAGTTTCATTTGTACGGGATATTTCTGAACCATTAAGAAAAAGAATGAATCTTGAAGTCAATTATTTTGCTTTATCCTTTGCAGCAGTAACTGGTTTGTTCTTACCTCTATATTTAGCTTTGGCATTTGAATCAAATAAAATCCACAGTAGAGTTTTCAGAACAATAGCTATTTTTGGTTGTGCTGTTTTACTTTTGATTCCTTCATCTTTAATTTTGGGGGCTGGAGTTATTATTCCGGTCTATTCAATAATTATGTGGGGGCTTAATCTCTTAATTGGAATCTTACCCATTTTAGGTGCTCTTGCAATAATTATGCCAGTTGTATTTTTTGGAGGAATTCTTTCTATAGTTGGTATGGTGGTAGGACGTATTTAATAGTAAAGTCGCTTTTAAAAAGCGACTTTTTTTATCATAGCTTTACTATCTAACAAATACAGTATAAAATAGTATTATCTAAAAATAATGGAGAATAAGATGGACATTGACAAATCATTAAAAAGAAAGAAAAAGAAGAAAGATAAGATAGTGACAGAGGAACAAGGTAGTCTTAATTTAGTTACAGGAGACCATAAACCTCGATACAAATATGACAAAAATTGGGAAAACCGAGATTTTCTTGATATTGTTAGAAGATTGAATTACAAGGCAATCTTATTTAATATCCCTGGTGCTCCAATTGCCCTTAGCAATGGATATGGATTCATTCAGATTCTCGAAATCAAAGGAAAGGATATTGAAGTTCTTTCTATCTCCGAGCAGATTGATACAATTTCAAGCTATATGCAGTATCTTTCCGGAGCTATCTTTGACTTTACAGAACAAACAACGACACTTCCAACTAACACTGAGACACAAATATCAGAAAAGAGAGCGATCTTAGATGAAGTTATTCATCAACTTTTAGACCCTCACCTAGAAGAGCGAAAAAAAGCACAGCTAGAGTATCGGCGTGAGATTTTGATCCATAACATTATTGTTGATGAAATTGTAGGGAGGGAGCAATATAACACTGAGTTCTTCATCTGGATTTATGGGAACTCATTACAAGAATTAGAATCTTATGTGAATTTATCGAATACTCTTTCCATAGGATTTAGACCAAGTCCTATTTCCGTTGAAAAAAAAGAGCAGATTTTGAAACAGTATAATAATTTGAATGAAAGGATATAAATTGATTTATGTTTTTAAGACGAAAAAGGGTTAATAGTTATATTAGAAAAGGGTATGACCTTAATTTAATCAGTAGGACCCAACCTCCTCGACTAAATTTTCAAGAAGACGATTCCTATATCAAAACGGGGCATGGGTATGTTTCAGTTTCTTATATCCCTAACAATGGCTATCCTGAAACCTTGCCTAATTATTGGGGCAGTCAGCTAGTCCAAATTCAAGATGCTACTGTATTTAGACCAATCATTCATGCTTCGAATGAGGATATTACGCAAGAAACCCAAGATGCTATTTCTAATCTTTCTAATTCATCTAACCGTTATGAGACAAGTGATTTGGAAGATAGCGGAGACATAGGGAAGTTGCTTGAATTAAAAGCTGCTGCTGCTAACAACATTGTTACAAAAAAGGTTGGAACTAGTTTTTATATTTCTGCTGATACTCCTGAGTTATTGAAACAAAAAGAAAAAGAGATCCGGTCTAAATTAACTTCTTACAAGCTATTTCCTAGTCACGGAATGCTTGATGTAGAATATGACATGGTTTTTATTCCACCAAGTATTCACAGCAGCCTTCCTACAAGAAGAAAATACCAGCCCATCCCAGTTACAACATTGGGAGCAGGATATCCTTTTGTTCACACCACTTTAATGGATAAACACGGTGTATTTTTAGGCTCTACTCGTACTGGAGGAGCAGTTTATTTTGACTTATTGCATCGAGATAGTGAACGATTGGCACCGACCATGATGATTGCCGGGCAAAATAATGTGGGTAAGGGTAAACTTCTTGCTAAGCAACTAGATGCTTTATTTGCTAAAGGACATACGATGATCAATATTGATTTATCTGGTATTTTGAAAGACCTCACGAATAAGCAAGGAGGACTTCATATTGATATTGTTGATGGTGAAAGTGAGTACCACATCAACCCACTTCATGTTATGGCCACACGTATTTTGGATGGTACGTTAAATACTAACCACATTAGAAGCTATAAAGTTCATAGAAATAAGTTGAAAGTATTAGCTTGTATGAAGGATAGTAGCCTTAAAGAAACAGATCTTAGCAACTTAACAAAAACAGTTGATAAGTTATATAAAGATTTTGGATTGTGGGAATTAAGTGAAGCTGAACAGAAGAATGATATCTTACACATTACTGACGTAGTAAACGAAGATTATCCTTTATTAGGTAACTTAGTTGACGCACTAGATGCAGATTGGAGAAACGCTCAAAGTAAAGGAGACGCAGGAAAAGCAAAAGCAGATAGTTATGAGAAATTAGTCTCTGCCTTCCAAAGTATTTTAGATGACTATCGATTTTTAAATAACCATTCACGATTTTTTGATCTAGATGATGAAAAAGTAGTAACATTTGACTTGTCATCCATTGATGATAAAACATTGCTTCATATTCAGCTTTATCAGATTCTTAGTATGGCAGCATCTTTGTCTGTTAAAAATGGTATTAAGAACAGAATGGATGAGGATATAGATGAGGACGAGGTGGTTAATCACTGTATTATTACTATTACAGGCGCTGACAAATTATTTGATCCAACTCACGCGCAGTCTTTAACTTTCTTATCTGAAATGATTGAAGAAATCAGTAAGACAGATTCAGCATTTATTTTGGAAATTTCATCATTGGATAAAATTCTATCTTCAGCAAAATTGGATGATGTTAGTCCATATATTTTAGCAACTCGAAGTGTCTTCTCTCAAATTCGTTATCGTATTTTCTCACAACTAGATGTCATGGTCATTCCAAAATTGGCAGAGGCCCTACGAGGAGAAATGACGCCTTCAGAGTTAGAAAGTCTTCGTTATCTTCAATATGGCCAGTTCTTCTTAAATATTGCCAATGTCAATAACTACTCGTTTGAAATGCAGTTGTCGGCCAATGAAGATATTGCTTATTACAATGTACCGTATGCAGAGAGTGCTAGGTATCATAAACTTAGATAAGAAAGGGAAATCATGGTAACTGCGTTAAACTTATATTTCAAATTACAGAAAAAATTACACAATACTAGAACATTGCATATCCTAAACTTATTAGCATTGTCTGGTCAAATTGGTTTTTTAGCTGGCGCCTTTCTCGCGTATTCGATTCATATGAGAGAATTGGTTGGGAGGTATGGTATAAATATAGTCTTATTGGGCTTTATTCCTTACATTTTAGTTGGGTTTGTTGCAGCCACTATGTTACTATTTTTAGGTAAGAAAAACCTTATTTTTTTGGTTGTCTTAATGATTCTTTCACCAACAGCTCTATTAACTGAATCAGGAATGAATGCTCTTACATTCTCCTTAATCGCTTATCTAATTCGAAGAATTGAGTTGGGGCATAGACGATTTATCGTTAGTGCCGTTTCGGGGTTTTCTGCGAAATATTCCCCCCTTTATGAAAAACGTTTAGCGAATAAGCGGAAATATAAAGAATATGTTCAAGCGTACACTATCTTAGACTTTTTTGATGCTGATGATTTCATTTTACTTGATGAATGGGATGAAAAATATACAAATAAGAAACTGGGCGTCTATGAGCGTAAACTAACACGTACTTTCAAAATTAAGGGAGTGTGGGGAAAAGTAAAAGTAAGTGATGATCTTTTTATTGCACCCCAAAAACGTTCTATCTTTACTAGACTAAGAAAAGGAGTTCGATATTTTGGTTAGAGAAAATGATTTTGATCCAAATGTAGAAGATGAGCAAATCTCACAAAGCGATTACGCTGACTACTATGATGAATATTATGGTGAATTTGATGAGCAAGAAATTGAACGTGAATATCATCGAAAAAGATCGATGTTTTCAAGAGGACGTCTGTACGTTAACGATGTGAGAACAAACATTACCAACACAATCAATAGTGAAATTGATTTACAAAAAGAATATTATGCTGATAAAGAAAATGATGTTTTGTATTATCAGCAGCTTAATAGAAATAGAATATTCTATCGAAAACTAATTGGTGCTGTTTTAACTGGGGGAGTTATAGTTGGCTTATTATATCTATTTCTGATATTGCTGCGGAGATAGATTTATGAAAAAATTACTAAAAATAAAGTTGATCATTGGAGTAACAGCGATATTATCCACTTTTCTTGTTCTTTTCATTGGATTGGTAATATTTGCTTCTATATTTTCAGCTTTAATAACATCTACATCCCATCAATCAAATGATTGTAAACCAGGTAAAACTGGGCAAACTCAATATGAGACAACATCAGCGAACCAGACTATTGATTCGTTTGTAAAAGAGCATGAAGAGGCTTATATTCTCTCATGGAAAGCTGGCGGCTATTTACCGTCATTTTCAATTGCTCAGACTTACGTAGAGTATGGTTTTAACTTTACAAATCCATCTGGGACCAGCTTCTGGATGGCCCATAATATGGGAGGTGTTAAAACAGGCGGAAGTATTGATAATTTTCCCATAACATTAGCTACATATGGGGTTGACTCAGTTGATTTATCTGGAACACGCCCAGGTACAAATGTCGGAGACTTCACAGGTGGAAATTATGCGTGGTTTAAGTCATATGACTCGGGTATTGTAGCGAAATCCGAGTTTATGGCTCACCAGACACTTTACGAAGGGGCAATCAATAATACCGATCCTCGTTCAATATCTAAAGCTATTGCACAAGGTGGCTGGGCCAGCGATCCATCTGCTTATGAAACTTCTTTAAATAACGCTTATGATACAATCGGAGCTCAATACAAATGGCTTGACGAGAAAGCTATTAAGAAACATGGGAACTCTCCATTTGTTAAGATAGGTCCTGTAAAAGCTGAAGGTGATAGTGACGCTGCTAAAGCAGCATCTAAGAGTAGAAGAGACAAGTGTGGGAAACGTTCTAAAAAGGTTTCTGATGGGGTTGGTAAAGTACCAAGTGATGTTAAAGTAAATGGATCTGGTTGGATACCGAGTGACCTACCAGCATCACTAAAAGAGTATATTATTGATCCACAGACTCTTGGGTTAGAGTACAATAGTTCAACGGGTTGGGTTGAAAAATCTGGGGAATGTGTTGATTTAACTGTTAGTTTAGGAAATATTCTTTGGGGACATTCTGGAACAGTTATAGGTGATGGGAAAGACCAGGCAGGCGCGTGGGCTAAGATATTTGGAAATAGCACATCAACTAAACCAAGAAAAGGAGCAATTTTTTCTAGTATGGAAGAGCCTACCTATGGACATACTGGGATTGTCTGTCATGTATTTGAAGATGGCAGTTTCCTAGTTTGTGAACAAAATTACTCAGTAAGCGGTAATGCTGTAAAGAAACCAAATACTTATAGCTATCGTCTGCTTAGCGAAAGCGCTATTGCTGACAGAGGTTTTACATTTGCTTATGGAAATGAAGCAAACTTAAAACTATCAAAATAAACAAAAAAACAGTGACATTTGTCGCTGTTTCATTTTTATCTATTTTATTAGATAGCTACCGCGAAGTGAGTAGCAACCTCTTTCAATAAAGTATTGACTTTATTGAAATCTTCAGCAGAAAAATCTTTTACAGTAAACTTTCTGCCGAAATCATCAAGTGATTGAAGCGTGTTTGTGTCAAAATTTTTGTTTCCGCTTAGCTTTTTAAGAAGTTTAGCATGATTTTTTTGTGCTTGATCACTAAACTCACGTAGTCTGAAATCTTGAGTATGTTCATCATGTTCAATCATAATTATGGCTTCTAAGATATAGGACTGGACTGAAATGCCATAACTGGCCTGTCTTACAAGTGCATCCTCAATTCGATCAATGATTTCTTTGGACGTTGTAATAATCTTCATTTTGTTTTACCATGAGAACCTTTTGTTCTCCCTTTCTTTATCTTAATTATATCAAAATACTTGCCATACGTCAACTATTTTTGTAAGTTTTTTATCGTCTAAACGATATTTAACTTGATTTTATATCGCCAAAGCGTTATAATACAAATATAAACATAAAGAGAGGATGAAATGTAGTGGTAGTAATCACTTTAAAGGAGACACTATTAGAACATAAGATAACTCAGTCAGAATTATCTAAGTTATCTGGTTTAAGACCTAACACGATTTCATCGTTACTCAATGGGAACACGCGCATTGAGTTTGAAACGATAGATAAAATAGCAAAAGCATTGGGAATAAATGATATTAGTAAAATTATTTCTTTAGAAAATAGGGAGGAATAGGGAATGGATACAGATTTATTTGATATGGAAGAAGAAATTGAAGTTAGTCGAGATGATTACAAACGTCTACGGGATACGGTAGAGGATCCAGATAATAATATTGACTTTGTAATAACAGAAGAGTTTCTTCAGCGAAAAAAAGAGGAATATTTAGAGCAGCAAAGGCAAGATAAACTAAAAGCGAAACGTGATGAAGAATATCGTAAATATTCTTTAGGTATTGAAAACTTTATAAAATGGATGATTGGTGTATCACTATTTTCTATTGGAGCAGTTGGTTACTTTTTATATAAAGATTACTTTTTCTTAACGTTTCAAGGTGGCATCACTGTTTCTGGGGAAACACAGTCTTTAGGGAAGGCTATTATTGAAGTGATTTTTTCCCTTTTTATCTGTTTTTTAGCTCCAGCATTATTGGCTATCTTTGTAATTGATAAGGAGGATTAGTTTATGTCAAAATTGAAATATATTCTTGTTACTTTATTTGTTGTTTTCGGGCTTACGATGATAGCTATTATCTACATCCAGCATCTAAATAAAGAGCAGCCAAAGCAAGTAGAAACTACACAAAGCAGCTCGGAGGAGCAAAGGACAGTAGAACCATCGGAGAGAGTAGAAATCACTGAAGATGATAGAAACCATAATACAGCCTTATCCTCTCTTGAAATGCCTGGTCACAAAGTAAAACCAGAAATAGAAAAAGAAGTGAAAGAGGCCTTTAAGGTCGTTATTAAAGAATGTAAAACAGCCAATATTCTAGAGATTGATTTTTCTATGGAGAAGCATTTAAAAATGGCAGATAGGGCTCCTATAAGATCCTTTGCAGTGTCATTCCAACAAAATGGATATGATGTAAACGTAGATGATATTGAAGTCTATGAATCTAAATCATCAGACGTAGTTCAGTTTATTGTTAAGTCCACTAAAAAAGGCGAAGATAGCATCTTTTGGGTTGGAAACTATAACACATTGGCTCACCAAGTTAGTATTTCTAATTATTACGGTGGTAAAGTAGGAAAGGCATTCGGGTGATTTATATGACTGTTTTATACTTATATCGTTCGCTGATTATTAAGGAAACTGAAAAAGCTATGTTGATCCGTTTCCCTAAAAAAAGCCGATACAATTACATGGCAACATGGATTCCTAAAAAGCGTATTGCGATAAAAAAAGCCGAGGATGGAGAGCTATTTTACAAACTAGAGGTTAAACCGTTTTATACCTATGAAATCAGTTCGTTGAAGAACTCGCATGAAAGCTCAATAGTGATCACTGCGGAGCAATTTATTGAGATTTTTAAAGGTGTAGATAGTTATTCTCGAAAAGAATTAGATATTCAATCACCTGCAGATGAACAAGGGGAGCCCGATTATATTTCTTTGAAAGCTATCCGGGAATTAATATTTTCAGAGAATGTTGATACTGCAAAGTTGGCGCGTGATACAGGTATTTCTCGTCAGACACTTGTTTCATTGAATAAGAAAGAAAGACCTTTGTCTGGCGTGAAGTTAGATACGCTCATAAAGCTGCAAAAGTACATCCAATTAAAAGCAAGAAAGGGAGATAATGAGTAAAAAAGACCAGGAATTTTTGAAACAGTTATATCAAATTTATCCAATTATTGTGATCATAACTGGAATCATTATGACTCCTTTATTTATAACAGCAGGAAATCTGGTTGTTTATCATTTTTCTTTATCTGGAGTTTTTATTTGGCTGCTCCTATCATTTGCACTTTCACCTCTATTTCTCTATACGAAAGGTTTGAAGCAAATTTCTGAGAATTTTCTATTATCTGATTGGCGAAGAGGATTGTTTTTCTTTTGTCCGATATTACTAGCATTTTTAATAGGCATAGTAGTAGCTCAACAAGAAAGTAGAGAGAGCGTTAAAGAGTACAGCGTTGGAATCTCCTTTGTAGACTATCAAAGAAACACATTTAAACCACTTGATCAAACCCAAACCTCATTACTAGCAGAAAGGTTGAAAGTTTCAAAAGAGAGTTTGATTGATGAAAAAAATTCAAGGTATTATCTTTTTTATAAATCATCATGTCCTTACTGTAAAGTGGGAATGACGTCGCTGATAAAAAAACTAACGGAAGAAAAGAAGGCTGATATTATATTTATCAATCTAAATTTCAAAGATGCTGATAAAATTGCAGAGGCCTTAGAAGTTGATAAAGCTGGAATTGTTGTGGAAGTTAAAAAAGTTAATGGAGAGGTGACTTATAAATCTAACACCATTGCCTTTGATGATGAAAACGGTGGCATTGTTGCTAATGATCAATTTATAGAGGAATTGACTGCCGAGGAGGGGAATATATGAGTTTGTTATTAAGTATACTACAAGTATTCCTCTTTACCTTATTTTGGTTCTGCTTACGAACTTTGACACTCATTTATCGATATCGCCTTCTTGTAATAAAACATGAATTTAACTTTAGTGTGAGTTTTCATTGGTTGGTATGGTTGATCAGGTGGGTAATTCTCCCTCTTGCTTTTCTAGGAATAATCTCTGATATTGTAGGTACTAGAAACTATCTTTTAATTATTGTCCTTTTTGGAGGTTTTATCCTGCCCCTATTAATTTTCTTCGGGAAAAAACCTAGTAATTTTTTTCTATCTGCTATAGATGACTATTTTTATAGCCGCAGAACTAAAATCTTTGATAGCTGTCCACACTGTAATAAGTCAAAAGTTTTTTATTGTCATCTATATGAAGTAACACCTGAGAGTCTGGAAGTGGGAGAGTTGATAGATGAATGTTACTACCTTGTAAATAAAGAGGGGCAATTATATAGTTTAGGTTTCATCCTTGATCCAGAAAGTCCAGCTTTGGCCTTTGTTCAAGAACCTGAAAAATTTGATATTTATATCAATAAATTTTTCCCTTTATTAGAAATTTATCAGTCATCTAACAACTTATTTGAATTTGATGATATTGTCTTATGGCAAGAACCTTATCTGTATTGTTCTAACTGCCATGAGCAAGTCAATCAGTCGCCAATTTTTTATGGAACAACAATCTTGAAATAAAGAAAGGAAATAGCTCATGGTTATTACAGCAATGCCGTCTTCTACTTGGAGAAGACGTATTGAAGAATTGGGGCATTTTTTGCGAGAGAGAAATATAGAGCGTGATCTAGAATTTTCAAAGAAACACTATCAGACAACTGGAAATATTACATTTAGTATTCCTGTTAATGATTTGCCAAAGGATTTCAATAATCTTGAAGTAAATCTTGAAGTAAATCTGTATAACCTCATTCATTATGTTTATTCTGATAATGAATTTAGAGTTTTTTATAAGACATCTCAAATCAAATTCATCTCGAATTTAGCGGATGTTCTTAATATCTCTGAAGATATTGCATCACAGGTCCATTCTTTATTGTCAGCCGAAGACTATATTATAAAATCACTTCATGAAAGTTTGTTTAGATTATATGAAGTCAATGAGAGAAATAGACTACTCAATAGTAAATATGGTTCTTATGATCCCTTTTGTAAGACGGTTAGCAATTCCTTCCTGGCGAAAATTGAAAAGTTAAAATCGAAGAGTAGCTTTATAAAAAACTGGAGGAATAATCGTTTTTGGAAAAAGAAAGGATTATCTCGGGAAAGTATTTCAAAATTGTACTCACTTGTAAGTTTTTTCTACCTAGAACATGATTGGGATAGGGTTGCTTATCAAAAATTATTTGGTATCCAGATACGAGGAGATAACGGATAATGAATGGATAAAAATTATTTACTTTATAAATGATAAATGAATAGAAATGATTTATTTTTTGAATAAAATTTAACAAATTAGAGAAAGAGGAATAGGAGTAAATAGAATATGATGGCATCCAGTAAAAACAAGCGAATTATGAGTATCTGCCTATTTATTTTAATTGCTGCTTTTATTACATTGTATTTGTTCTTTAGCTTTACAATGTTCCTTACTTATCAATGGTTTATAAATATGGATTTCAATACTGTAATAACTAATTATGATTATGATGCAGCAAGCGTAGCATGGTTCAGCGTTCTAAGTGCTATCATTTTAACAACAGTGTTGTATCGACCATTATCTCATTCAATTTGGTTTAAACCACTTTGGGGTAAATTAGAACAGGAAGTTACATCAAAACAATGTGTAGACGAAAGGAAATAAGATAATGGCAAAAGATAGTGTAGGAGTTGTTAAACTTCAGCCGTGGGTTATGTTGAGTGGAGAGAAGTATAGTTCAGAAGGGAATTTAGAGGCACATTATTATCATGCAAAGGATAACGATGGTAAGGTTCTTTTTACTACCAAATCTGGCCGACTTAGAAAGAATCCTGACTATGTACTACTTGCTTTATCCAATGGGCAGAAAGGGGTAATGTATAGACTAGTTGAGCAAGGACGCTATCCAGAGCTACCTAGTGATCCATCTTTTGAAGTTCCTTCACAGTGGAAGGTTCAAAATGTAGAACATGAACAAGCAGAACGTTATTATTGGTATGCTTTAGAGGTAGTGTCAGATATTCTAACTGACCTAGACACCAAAACAGAAGTGCCCAGAGGACAGAGCCCACGGTATAGTGATATACGCTTATTCAAAGATAGAATAAACATAGAGGTTTCTGAGTAAAGATTTCGCAGGAATGATCTGTATGGATTTTAATTTAATGAAACATGATAAGTCACATTAAAGGAGCATAGTAATGAACGAACAAGTTAAATTAGCAAAAAGCGAAGAACAGCCTATCAGAAAGTATCGTACTGTATTTACAAGCACTAAAGGGCTTTTTAAACTGATACGCGCTACTATAAAACTTTTTTCACTGAGGAAGAGATTATTGAAGGCGGATTCGAGTGGACCTTGAATAGTCCAGGAGTAAAAATAAAAGAAATAGACGACAGCTGGGGGTTTCGTGTAAACGTAGAAAAGGATGATAAAATAATCTTTTTTGAATGTTTTGGAGATAATTTTCCAATCCACGAAAAAGAGTGGGAAGAATATAAATCTTTATTTCAAGAAGATTATTTTAGGTTTGTGCTGCAACATGATATTGGTTTACTGACAATTTATGATGCTGAATATGAGCAGACGATCCTTTGGCAATCTAGTGGCTATCCATTCTCATCATTGCATGATATTTATACGTATTTTAATGAATGGTCAAATCCTTTTGAAACATTCATTTATGGAGATAGAATTTTAGAATCTTCGTTTGATAAAGATGAAAATGGAAATACAACGAATTTTTATTTAGAAAAAATTCGAGAAAAATTTAATCAAGCTTATGAATTCTATCTCCTAAACAACAAGTCAGAAAGTGAAAAGGGAGAACTAGAAGAAAAGGAGATACAAAATGGTTGATCAATAATAAATCATGGAGTGTCTACTAGTTACTTCTTTAGTGAATGAAGAGGTACATCAAAAAGAGGTAACAAAATGAAACAAGGTAGATTAGTAACAGATATCGCTTATGCAAATAGAATACAAAAACAAATGTATGAAATAGTTGAAAGCGACCCGAAAAAATTAATACCAATCACAAACAATAAATATATTAAAGCAATCTTTATAGACGAATTAAACCGATATATCGTAATAGATGACTACGGAAACATTATAGAAACGGCAAACGGTTGGGGCTATAAGTCGCTAGAATCAGCAGAAAAAGCTGCACTATATGCTGATATGAGAGCAGAACGAGCCATGCGGCGTCACAGAACAGCTAACAGCTATGATATCGATATGGAAATGGTCGATTGCTACTTTGGTTATAATCAAGCTGATTTTTATTAGTGAAGCTTCATCACCCCAAAGGCGCGTGCTATGTAGTAGCGATACTGACAGAGTATTCTAGAAAGAATAAAGAAAATTTTAGAAGATATAAAAAATAAAAGAAGAACTGGAGTAAGTGAACTATGACAATATTAACGCTGCATGAGAAGGAATGTTGTAAAATCGCTGAGGAGATTTTGAGTAAAAAAATCCAAAATCCAATTACAGTAGAAGTGTCTACTGATAGAGGAGATGCTACCTACTTAATTTTCTTAGATGGTCGAAAATTGGCCAAAGGTTTGGAATTAAAGGTAAAAAAAGAGTTAGAAAAAAGTGATCTTTCAGATACCTATGTTGTGGAATTTGATTTCAATAAATCAATTCAACAAAACAAAAGTCTATATTTTGAAAAAATAATTGAGTCTTCAATTATTTACCAGGTTCCACAACACATTTCTGAATCAGAACAATTATCAAATAAGTTGAAAGAGCTTTGTGCAGGAAAACAACCTAGCAAAGAATTGTTAGAAAAGGAATTAAACGCAGTGAAGATGAATCCAAAAGCAGAGATGGAATTCTTAGATTTGATTATTAGTTCACTAACAATAGTTGAGAATAATGTCGGCCTACCAGGACCTGAATTGGAACAAGCAGTATTTATACAAAGGATTCTTCCAAATGGAAAACCCTTTGAGCTGCCAAAAGAACTATCTGATATATACAGTTTGTCACAGGTGAGTACAAATTCTCCTTCTCAGTTCATTTCTAAAAGAATGACTACAGAAAATTATACTTTCCCAAAATTCAAAATAATTGAGACTGTTTTTCTTTACTTATTTCTTTTATTGACCCTAAAGTTCAGTAGACAAAAAGTGAATACAAGAACTGTCGAATATCAAACAGTAGCGGAATACAATGAAGAGCAATATCATTTTATAAATTGGGCTCGATTTATTGTAGAAAAGGTAGATGAGGAAATTCCTATTAAACAAAAATTTTACTATACCAGAAAAGAATTAGAAATGCTGATAGAATAGTTAAAACTAAACTAAAATAAAAGAAAGGAAAAAAGATGGAAATTTTTTGGATTGTTTTAATATGTTACATCATGGCCTTGATTGGAACGACTTTTTTAATATTGGGATGGCAAGGAAAACAGCATTTGGCTTTAAATAAGTTCGGGTATTTTGATTTTAGAACAATGTGGGAAGATTCGGATTTCTGGAAGTTATTACTTTATACCATGTCTATGATTTTGGGAATGACTTTTTTAATTTTTGTATTTATAGCCCTTTTTATCATTGCTTTACTAGTAACAAAATATATAAGTTTATAAAATAAGAAAGGAGAATGATATAGATATGAGTATAGATAGAAAAGATTTTAAATTTTTGTTTGTGACCTTGATAACAGTATGTTTGTCATTTGTTCTGTTGTATATCTTTGATACTGACGCATCTCAGAAAGTTTTAAATTTCACCTTTGAATTTTCTGAAAAATCTATGGAACTATTATCTCAATTTGTTGAGAAGTCCACGGATTCTTTTTATAAATTATTGCTATTTCCTTTCATGAATTAATTCACCCAATCCTAGGCGCTTCTTTATTAAATAAGAGGTGCTTTTTTTATCATAGCTTAACCTTTCGTATCTCTTGTAGTATAATCTAAGTATGATTATTACAGCACTTGCAGAAAAAGAGAGCCAAGGCATTGATTACTATCTAGCCTTATCACAAACTACTAACTCACGTGATGCGGTTGAAAAGATTGCTAAAAAACAAGGATATCTTGAGATTAAATCGTGTAGCTATCTGAATAACAACACACTCATTATAACCTGGGCAAAGGGCCATTTAGTTCGATTAAAAGAACCAGAGGAGTATGATGAAAAATGGAAAGATTGGTCTTTAGAAAATCTTCCTATTATCCCAGATAATTTTGAGTATGTTGTTGATGAAAAGCGAAAAAAACAATTTGAAATAGTCCAGAAGAAGTTGAAAGTAGCTCAACAGATTATTTGGGCGGGTGATATTGATCGTGAAGGCTCTTATATATCTTATATCATTTGTAAGGTGGCAGGAGTGTGGGGCGATAGTAGAAAGACTTTTAAAAGTCTTTGGATTGATGACTTAACTCCAAAACCTGTCCGAAAAGGATTTCAGAATCTTCAGGATATTGAGTATCGATATTTACAAGCACAAGAGGCTCAAGCACGCGCAATAGCTGATTGGCTTTTAGGGATGAACAGTAGTAGGTATCTGTCTAAGTCATTAGAAGAAAAGATGGGCTTACGAGTTCCAGAGAAAGAAGGGAGAATCGCTTCTGGCCGTATCATAGGCCCTACAACTTACTTCATCTATAAAAGGGAACTTGAGATAGAAAACTTTGTAGAGAGGAAATACTACGAACTAGAAGGTGTCTTTACGCACCCGAACGGTATTTATACAGGAAAATATATACCTGCAGAACTAGCCTATACCAAGGGCGAAAGAAAGGGGCAGAAGTGGAAGGGTGATTGTGATACCAAAGAGCAATGGGAAAAGTTAATACTTCATCCATCTTTTATTGGCCAGCACGATAAGGGGGAAATAGTTGAGTTAGAAAAAGAACTAAAAGAAACAAGATCCCCTAGATTGTATAGTCTAAGTGATATGCAAAAGGAAATGAATACGAAACTTGGGATTAGTCCAGCTGAAACACTAGCTATTCTTCAGGAATTGTACGATGATGATAAGTACGTTACCTATCCAAGAACATCGTCTAACCACATTTCCCAAGAACGTTTTGATTATCTTCACGAGAGCTTATACACCATGACGAAGTTGGCTGCTATACCATTATCTGAATGTAAGCCCGCAGGGAAGGTGGATGGTTTTTTTGTTAATAACAAAAAGGCAGCGGTTCACGCAGGTCTAACACCAACTACTGAATTTCCATCGATAGAGGAAATGGAAACCTGGTCAAACAATAAGCGAGTGATCTATATGGAAGTTCTGAAGCGTAGTCTGGCCATGTTCTTATTTAAGTATCAATATGAACAGACTACTATTATCACCCAGGTTGGGAATGGTAAGTTTCAGACGATTGGGCGCGTGACTGCTCGCAAAGGTTGGAAAATTTTATGGGAAGATACAGAGGCTTTGTTTGATGTTGGTAACGTAGATGAAAAATCTTTGATAAACGTATCGCTCAATGATCACGTGGTTCCGCAACTAACTCCTGTAGAGAAACATACCAGTAAGCCTAAATTGTATACTGAAGGCAAGCTGATTGAAGCAATGGAAACAGCAGGAAGAGACTTTGATGATGAGGAATTGAAAGCAATCATGAAAGAAACTCAAGGATTGGGAACAGAAGCAACCAGGGCACCAGCGTTAGAAAAGATAAAAAATAACCACTGGTATGTAATCAAAAAAGGGCGTATTCATTTAACGGAGTTAGGACGCTTACTTTGTCAATCTTACTCTAAAGTCAAAATCCTTAGTGATGCTCAAACTACTGCACTATGGGAGCAATCACTGAGAAAAATAACTAGTGGAGAAAATACAAAGGATAGGTTTATATCAAACATTATCAGATATTTAGACCGAACTTCTGAAAAAAATCTATTTACAGATCTTGAACATTCTATGGAGCAAGTTGATTTTGAACCTTACAAAGATTTTATGATGAAATTAAGTAAGTCTGCGACAGGAGAGGTAGGGACCTGTCCTAAGTGTGGCGCACCTGTACGTTACATAACTAGCAAAAATAAAAAAGTGTTCTTGAGGTGTTTAAATGGAATTCTGAGCCAACAACAATTAGATGATGGTGAGGTAGCAACTTGTGATTTCTTCTTGAGTATGGAAATCGCTGGTAAGAAGCTAACACAAAAAATGGCATCAGACCTTTTAGAAAAGAAAAAAACAAGTGTGGTCAAAGGATTTAAAAAGTCAAAGGACCAGGGGACATTTGATGCACGAGTTGTTTTGAAAGATGATGGGAAATTAGGATTTGAAGGCCCTTAAAATACTGTATTAAGTATGATACCAAAATATTCGGTATCATACTTTTACTTTTTGAAAACTTTAAGGTAAACTATATTTATAAATAAAAAAAGAAAAGAAAGGTATTGTCTATGCAAACTAAAAATTTAGTTCATGATAATGATTCATCTATCTCTAAAACAATGGCTATTGCTTTTGTAGCCAGTGCGTTATGGTCTGCAAGTGCTGTTGCAAGTGCGGATAGTACGTCACTTACAAGCAATCAATCTTCAACCACCGAAGTATCTCCTTCATCGGATACACCGATTGCTGAAACTCCAAAAAATTCAGCGTCTTCTTCAACGAGCGATTCGTCTACTCCGGCCACAGACACTCCAAGTGTTCCAGAAGCACCGAAAGTAGATGATAAAGGGAAAGATGGTGCTTCCGAAGAAAATCCAAAATCGCCTGAAACTCCAGTAACTCCACCAGCTTCAGACACTCCAAGTGCCCCAGAAGCACCGAAAGGGAAAGATGGTGCTTCCGAAGAAAATCCAAAATCACCTGAAACTCCGGGCACATCCGATTCAAATGTTGAACCAGGCAAAGAAAAGGAGAATCCTGATACAGCAGGTGTAGTGACTGAAAAACCAAAGCCAGCAGTTGAAGTTCCAAAACAAAACAATGGTACAGTTGATTCTGGAACAGTTCTTCAGCCACAAAAATCTTCTACTCCTACAGTAACACCTTCTGTTGAAGAGCCTGTAATTACTGACCAAGGGTATAAGATTGTTGATGTAGCAAAATCAACACTGACTCTTGAAAACGCGGACGGAACGCAGGTTAAAGTGAATCCAGAACTAATTGGAGGAGTCACAAATGATGATGGTACAGTCACAATCAAGAACTCTAAAGGGGGAATTGAAACCCTTCCGGAAACTGGAGTAGTTGAAAGTATGTTTTTGACTTTCATTGGATTCTTGTTGCTGATTTTTGGGTTTAAGTTGCTATACAAAAACAAAGTAGAACAACCAACATACACTTATTTGTAAGAAAGGAAGAGAAGTATGAATAGAAAAGAATTATTTAACAAAATGGCAGAAACACAAGGACGCGCTCGTTTGGTTAACACTAAAGCATACGGATTGATTAGCGCAGTAGTATTGGCAGGGGCAGTTAGCTTGGCAGTCGGTACAGGAAATGTAAGCGCAGATGAACAACCTGTAACAGTTACATCAGCAAAAACTCCAACACCAGTCAAAGATGGTAAAACTATTACAATCACATCAGAATCAACTTCTGCACCAGTTAATGTTGAAGCAACTTCTGAAACTGGTTATCCGTCAACAAACTTGACTGAAAAACAACCAGAGCCAACCGCTGAACACGTTGAAATGACAAACAACGCAAATAAGGCAGGCAAAGAAATTGTTTCACCAGTCGAAACACCAGAACTTGACAAAGCAGTTCAAAAAGCTAAAGATGCAGGCGTAGAAGTGACTGAAAATCCACAAGTTGCTCATGATACATTGGCTGAAGCTAAAGCAGATGAACAAGCACAAGTCACGAGAATTGAAACTGCTAAAGCTGAAAAGGTTACAAATACCGATGAAATCAAGCAAGCTCAAGCAACTAACGCTAAAATCAACGCTGAGAATAAGGCAGAAATGGAAAAATACGGTCTGACTTATACTGGCGATAGCAACAAAGACGCTAAAACAGTAGCAGATTACACTTCTAAAACTCTTGCGGAAAACAAGAGAAAAGAAGAAGATTACAAAAAAGCACAAGCAAGCGCTGAAAAAGTAAATGCAAGGAACAAAGCTACCATGGAAGCTAAAGGACTTACATATACTGGCGTTTGGGAAAAAGACAAACAAGCAGTCGATGAATGGAATGCAAAGAATGCAGGCGCTACCAGTGAATCTGGTTTGACTGCAACTGCTAATACAACTTTCGAAGCAGTTTCTGGTGCGTCTAAAGTAACACCACCAGCCTACGTTCAGAATGTTATCCAAGGTTACGCTCGTAACACAAACTTGGACGCTAAGTTTGACAATGTATTCTTATTTGACTACAAAACTGGAACTGCAACTATCAAAGTAAAAAACACTTCACACGGTGATGTTACGCTTAGCTTTGACAAAGTGACACCTTCCGCTGAATCTGGTTTCGTTCGTTCATACGTTGCCTTGTGGGCAGCAGAGGACGGAGGAATTGGATACGGAGTATTCATTTCTGCTGGTGCAGGCGAAGCTAACGGTGGCGGAGGCGTTGACGGTCAAGGCGGAGGCTACGGTGCTAGTGGCGCTTATCTTAATGACCGTCAAGGCTGGATTAAACAAGTGACTGTTGGAGTGATTACTGACGCTAATGACGTTAGTGAGGTAACTCTTAACGACGTTGATAGCAACCAAGTTATCAACGCTTCAACAATCAGTGGTGCTAAAATCACAACTGGTCAAAACATCACTCAAAGTGGTAATACATTTACTGCAAATGACTCAGCGCAATCTCAAAGTACAGCAGGAGTGCTAGATAGTAACGGTATCGGTTGGAGTTTGGATAAAGGTCAAAAAATTGACTTCTCATTCGACCATATCAACACTTCTGACACTTCTTACTCAATCGTAGGAGGTATCTTCGGACGTGCTTCACAGAAGAAAGCTAAACCTATCTCAATCGAAAAAGCAACTGTTCCGAACTTCGCACCTAAGAAAACACCTACTTTGAAACCACTTGTGAAAGTGCCACTTGAAAAGAAAATTGCAGTAGATTATCATAAAACTGCTGTCAAATATGCCCCTAAAATTTCTAAAGGAGTAGTGAACGACGATAACAAAGATATCGACGGTAAACTAGTTCCTAAAGGCTCACTCGTTAACTGGACGCTTAACACTGGCTTACTTAAAGCTGGACGTGAAGCGATGACTGCTATTGAGCTAAATGATCCACTTGAATCTGGTTATAAACTAGATGAAAAAGCAACCGCACAAGCAAACCCAACGTTTGAGTTTACTCATAACGGACAAGGTAGAACAGTTATTAAGTTCGGTGCTAGCGAACTTGCTAAAGCAAACGCAAACCTTGATAAAGACTACGTTATGCCACAAATCAAATTGATTGGTACAGTCTTGAATGACAATGGTTTCTACAACAACACTTACTCAATGACTTTGACAACTAAGTCTAAGAAGAAGTACACAGTTACCTCTAATACTCCTAAAGTTAAGACACCAGGCTCTAAACCAGTCAAAGACGTAGTTGATGATAAAGGAGTTTCAATCAATGGTAAGACAGTTCTACCTACAACAGAGTTGAACTATAAACTTACTCAAAACCTTTCTAACTACAAAGGGGTTGAAGCATCTAAATCATCAGTTATGAAAAACTTTGCCTTGATTGAAGATCCAGACGAAAATTCTATCGATACAAGCACATTGAAAGTTAAATCTATCACTGCTGGCAACAAAGACGTATCTGAATTGTTGCAAATGCACCACGTTCTTTCAATGGATACATTGGACGCTAAACTTCGTCAAATGGTTATTGATTCTGGTATCTCACCAGTAGGAGAATTCTACATGTGGGTTGCTAAAGAGCCTCAAAAATTCTACGAGGCTTACGTGAAGAAAGGAATGGATATTACCTACAACCTTTCATTCAAAATCAAGAAAACATTCACACAAGGTGATATCGTCAACGCAGTACACCAAATCGACTTTGGTAATGGATATGCAGGTAACAAGGTAGTCAACCATCTTCCTAAACCAGAAGTCCACAAAGACGTATTGAACGCTAAAGGTGATAGCATTGACGGTAAACGTGTTCAACTTGGCGACCTTCTCACTTACAAGCTAGAGGGTTGGGTTATCCCTGCTGACCGTGGTTATGATCTTTGGGAATATCGTTTCGTAGATACCCTTGACGTAGAACATGATGAATACCAAGGTTTCACAATCAAAGCTAAGAAAGACTTTGTTGTAGTGGACGCTAAAGGTAATCAAAAAACTATCAAGGCTGGCGACGACCTCAAAGCCTACACAGAAACAGTTTATAACGCTAAAACTGGATTATTTGAAACACGCTTTACAAAAGAATTCCTTGCCTCAATCCCTCGCACAAGCGAATTTGGAGCAGATGCCTTTGTAGAAGTTAAACGTATCAAACACGGTGAAGTTACTAACGAATACACTCTATTTGTGAACGGAACACCTGTACTTTCTAATGAAGTTAAGACATATAGCTTCCCAGATCCAGAGCCTAAGAAACCGCAACCTCAAAATGAATTACCAAACACTGGGGAAAGTCCAAGTATGTTAGGACTAGCAGGATTGATTTTGTCACTTGGAACTGCTGGCTATGTAGTTACTATGAAGCGCAAAGAAGATTAAGTAGAATAAAGGGTTAGCATGTGCTAACCCTTTATTTTTATAATTATGTCATTTTTTATTGCAAAAATAATTGAATTATTATATAATTAAATTATGAAATTTTTAAAGAAAAGGGGGAGTTAGATGTCAGTAGTTGTCAAGATAAAGATAAAAGAAGTTTTAGCAGAACGTGGCATGACGCAGAGTGAACTAGCTAAACTATCCAATCTAAGTGAAACTGCTATCAGTATGTTTGCACGTGGGCAAGGGAACTCAATCAACAAAGAGTACCTATCAAAGATCGCGAGCGCTTTGAACATCACCGACATTAGTGAAATTTTAGAATTAGAATTTATTTAGATTAGGAGTACATAGCATGCTTTATAATATCAAAATAGGAGCAATGGTTGTAAAAATCTTTATTTGGAGTTTAATTCCAGCTATACTTTTATATCTAATTGCTGGTAATTTCTGGCTTTCATTTATCTTGTGGAGCTTAACGTTAGTTTCTGAGTATTTAGCGGTTGCTGATTTTAAGGTATCACTTGAATCTGAAAAGCAGAACAAGAAAAATATTGAAATTGTAGAAGATTTTGGAAAAATGGAGTAAAAATATATGACTAAGAAAAAGAACATTGCAGTAGTAGGGGCATCTGCTCTTGCTCTAGGTTTGGGAGTTACTAACGTACACGCAGAGGAAGTAACGACAGTAGCACCGACAACTGATCAACAGATTGTTTCTAAGGAAGAAACAAAACCAGAGGTCAAAAAGGAAGTCACAAAAGGTCAAGTTGACGAAGCTAAGGATAAGCTTGATAAATCTACCAAAGAAGTAGAACAAGCACAAGCCAAGAAAGACCAAGCGCAGACCGAAAAAGACCAAGCGCAGACCGAAAAAGACCAAGCGCAAGCAGTCAAAGACAAGGCTACACCAAAAAACATTGAAAAGCAAAAGCAAGAAGTTGCTAATGCTGAAACTGGTAAAGCTGACGCTGAAAAGAAAGAAGAAAGCGCCAAGACTGACCTTGACAAAGCTAAACAAGTAGCAGCAGACCAAGAAAAAGTGGTCAAGAAGTCCGAGGACAAGGTAGCTAGTGCTGAAACTGAAGTCAAGAACGCACAGACTAACGTAGATAACGCACAAGCCATCCTTGACGGTACAGGACAAGCGAAAGTTATCGCTGAAAAGGATAACGCTGAAAAAGCGCAAGCACAAGCGCAAACCAGTGTATCGAACGCTGAAAATTCTTTGACACAAGCCAAGGCTGATGATAAGAAACTTGCTGAAGATATTTCAAGCACTCAGAAAGAACTGACACAAGCTAAAAATACCGTAGCAAGCACTCAAAATACCTTGACAAATGCAACAAATAAGGCTGAGCAGACACAAGCTAACCTTAATAATGCGCAGACTGCTTTCTCTAAAGCTGAAAGCAACTACAAGGCTATCAATACTATCCAATTATCAGATGCCTATGTTTCTGCCTTGAAAGCCTATGCGACAAACCCTTACCACCCTTTCAATCAAGAAGCACAGTGGAAAGCGCACAATGACAAAGCAGTTAAAACACTAGTAGCAGAGTACAAACCGAATATCAACGCAAACTCATTCAAATCTAATGCGAATGACAAAGCGACAAAAGTTGACGCTAACAATCTGACAACAGAACAAATGACCGAACTTTCTCTTTATGCTAGCGACCTCTTGAACCAAATCCGTGAACGTTTTGGAACACCTAAAACAGTAGTTACTAAAGGTATGGTTAAAGTGGCTGATGAAGTGACTGACGGTTACGTGGCTGACGGTTGGGAATATGGTAAAGGCCATGACAACAAAGCAGTAAACAACGTGGCTCGTAAGTACGGATTGCCTACTTATGAAGATGATACACACCAATACATTGAGAACTTGAACAGTGTCAATAGTGGTGATGAAATTCATAACATGGATGATGCTAAGAAGTGGGTTTACACAAGCATTATCGAAATGATGTTCACTGACTGGGAGTGGGAACACGCTCAAAATCTCGCAGGCTTATCATCTGCTGGCGCTAATAAAGAATATCTAGGAGTGGACGTATCTAGTCGCCTTGGACGAACTAGCGCTCATTTCTTGACTGTATCAGACAAACAAGTGTCTGGCAACAAGCTAGACAAGACAGAAGTACCTAACACTAACTCAGTAGAAAACATTGTAAAAACCTACAATACTGCTAAAGCTGCCCTATTAAATGCTCAGACTGAAAACTCTAAGGCACAACGTGAGAAAACAAGTGCCACGACAGAGAATATCAAAGCTAAAGAGAACCAAGCAACTATTGAAAAACGCTTGAATGCTCTTAAAGCAACACCACTTAAAACACCGACTGCTGAAAGCAATCTTGCAAAGGCAAAAGACACGCTCGCTAATGCGAACGAGCGCTTAAAAAATGCTAAAAAAGCACTAGAAGCCTTGACTGCTGATGTTAAAATCAAGCAACAAAACCTTGATAAAGCGAAACAAGAACTTGCTAATAAGAAAACTGCCCTTACTAACGCTAAAAACAACCTAGCAAATGAAAAAGCTAAGTTGGAAGAGTTGAAAACTCTAATCAAGATCGCCGAGAAAAATCTAGCGCTATCTAAAGGGAAAGTAGCACAAGCAACTAAAACTCTTGAACAAGCCAAGGCTGATCTTGAAAACTTGCTCAATGCAGAGCCTAACTTAGCTAAAGCTAAGGAAGTACTTTCTAAGAAAGCAACTACTCTTGAAGAAAAAACAACTGCCTTGAAAGAAGCACAAGCTATCCTTGACAAGTTGTTGCAAGAGAAGAAAATCGCCCAGGAGACTTATGACAAACTCTTTGCTTTGTATAGCGCACAAGTAGAAGCTAAACGTTTAGCTGATCTTGAAGCACAAAAACAAGCTATCCTCAGTTCTGGTGAAACACCTATCGAAGTCTATGACGAAACTGGTAAACTTGTAGCGTATGAAGTGATGCCTAAAGCTGCTGCCCAGTCACCTGTATCTTACAATGGTGCATGGACTAAGAAACAAGCCAAGGCTCTTCCTAATACTGGTGAGGTCGAATCTACCGCTCTAGGATTGACAGGGCTATCTATGTTCTTTGGGCTTCTAGGATTGGCATCAACTAAACGTAAAAAAGCTAAATAAGGAGGGAGCATGGGTAAAGCAGGTAAGTATATTTTCTTAAAGCGACTAACAAGCATCCTATTTCCTTTTAGTTGTACGATTTTAGTATCAATCATCAGTGCGCTTATTCTTAATAGCTTCATTGATGATACCGAAACAGTTCGATATATCGTGTTTGGTTTATCAGCTTTCATTATGATTGTCGGAACAATCTTTGTTTATAATACTGACGAGCCAAACAAATATATCAAGCCAAAACGATTGGTAAACAATGCCTTTGGTCTTGCACTCATTGGATTTCTATTGTGGAGAGCTAGCGTGATTGATTATTTAACGACCACCTACGTTCTCGCCCCTCTTGTTTTGGTTATCTTAATCACTCTATTCTATGAGAAGAGATTTAAGAAGATTATCGTTAACGAAGTTCTGAAAGAGAATATTGATGAAGATTTTGACTTTCTGACGAATGATAATCAAGCAACTGCTGAAATGCTTGCTGAACAAATGACAAGCCGCTTAAAGGACAAGTACAAGGATAAAATCCTTGTTAAGACTTTGAACTATGCAAAGAATAGTACAAACAAGCTAACAGAGTTCGCAGTAGGTTTTCTAACGAATGACAAAAAACCTAAAATACTCTTTGAAATGATTATCGGTCTGGATATGGACTGATACACTATAAACTAGATAGAAAGAAGAAATATGACCGAAAAAAATATTCCAGTATTGACAAGAGAGCAAGCACGGTTCTTGCTCGATCTCGAATTAGACACTTATTCAAAGAAGGCACGTGCAATCGCGAAAGCAGCAAGAGAGTTGACCTTTGAAGATCAGTGGGATGAAGATAACTTTCACGATGCTATTAGACAAGGGTATTGGGATGTTCATACAGACTATTACTTTATCAACGTTCTTGCACCTCTAGGACAGGTTGCTTTTATCTCAGAAAGTGATTTCACTCATCCTACAACTGCAAAGAAGGTGTATGATATTACAGATGATTTCACAAAAGCCACACGCTTCTCAATGGAAGAGTTAGAAGCTTTATCAACTAAGAATGCGCTTTATCCCTATAAGCAAGGAGATTTCCTTTTAAGTGAATATAGCGCAGTCGTGAAATATGGTGATGTTTCTGCCTGGTTAAAAGAAAACCAAACTGAAGAGTCTTCTGATACAGTCGTTGAGACAAAAGAAGTGACAGTAGAGACTACATCAACTCCAGAGAATGTTCCTGCACCACCCGCAGATAAGCAATTAAAACATGGGAAAGCTGCTATCTCGTTGAAATAATAAAAGGTTCACCGTTTAGGTGGACCTTTTTAGTTGATTTAGCTTATCATACCTTTACTATCTAACATAAATGGTTTATCATAGATATATGCTATTATTAAAGGAATGATGAAAAAGAATGAGTAAAAATTTTAAGAATGTATTCAAAGGAATAATAGGAGAGCTAATAAAATCCAAAAATACTAATGATCCTTTAGGTTTAATGGTAAGTGATAGTAGAGATAAAAAAAATACATACCAGGTCCTAAAGCGTTTTGGAATATATAAAGCCGATGATGCAGGTGATATTTTCAAATCACCTGCCGTGTCAAATTTATCATTAGAATATTACCAGACATTCAGTATAAAGGTAGAGCCTTTTCCAAACAGCTATCCCTTTGCTATTGTAGTTTCTAGAGATAGTATCAATGTCATTTCTAATTCCTCCTCTGTCGAAGGAGAAGTGAGGGTGGAGTCCAATCCTGAAAAAACTAAATTACAGGGAAGTAAAAATGTAATCCATATCATTGATTATGAAGATGAATCTGCATATGATGTAGTTTATAATTTGCTGACAGATTTAGATAAGAAAATTTTGAGGATCATATCAGAATTTCGGAATGTTCAATATCTTCAACTATTAAGAGAACTAGGAGATAAGACTAAAAGAATTGAGAGAGCCCTGGAGCGTTTAAATAGTTTGTATTTGATCCAGAAATTTCGTTTTCCACTACCTAATGAAGTAGGTAAAGAACAGAAGTATGGATATAGCTATTCTATCTATTCTCATGGTTCGTACCTATTGATGAAGTATTTGAACTTGTCTCCTCAATATGCTTTCAAATGGAAAGAGCAGCAACGTCGTGATGATGATTTTTCACCTATAAGATATTGGAAAATTATGGATGCATATTTAAACTTTAGATTTCATAACGAATTTGTTGGTTTTATACCTTACTCGTACCTTAATAAATTCACTTATGACGAGGAAGTTGGTTCCAGACGAGATAGTCATCATCGTGCGGCATCTAAATCAGAAGAACGATTTATCCAATCTGCAGCCACTGCAGATGATAATAAAAAAATAACCAGGTTAGTGCGTCCAGTTCGTTTTAATGGTCAAATTCTATTGCACAATCAAGATATAAACAGAACCACTAAATTTGACCTCTATCCGTTTATTACAACGGATAAGGAGGATAGTGATTTAAGTAGATTAGAAACTATTTTCAAGCACTATGGGCGGTTTTCAGACGGATTAGATAGCGAAGGAAATAAACGTTTTTTACTGATTATTGTTGATAATCCAGTGGTGATTGAATTAATTGAAGAAGAATATCGATTATCTGATAGATATGTAAGCTTAGAGAATATTCTTTTCATGGATTTATCAGAGAGTAAGGAAGATTTTTTCTCATCAATAAAAAGGATTAAACATCTTGATAATAACAATCCTGAATTAAGAACAGTACAATTTAAAATTTCAGATAATATATGAGGAGGCTATAAATGGGAAAGTTTGTTTATATTGAGGGGCTAGTATCAGAGGATTTTCATAATTCTCCATTTTATCAAAAACTATGCCAGGTTTGTTCTTTGGCACCATCTGAAGATAGGAGGGCAGTAGTAGTAAACAGCCCAAATGAGAAAAAAATCTTTAATTACCTTCTTGAAACGAAACTAGATTTTTTTGCAGGAAATCCTAAGGACGCGAAGGATGGGACATTTCTCACAAGAGATATTCGAAACTTACATAATAAGACAGGGAATAACAAAGTTGAATTTGGTAAGTTGGGAATTAAGACCGTATTTATTATTGATCCTCTTGCCTCAATTAGTCCTGAGCAGCTGGAGCCCATTTTTAATATCGCGACAGATATTCATTATTTTACTACTGAATTGGCTTTTAAAAAACTCCTGATAAATGAGTTTAGTAATGAGGATAGCTTTTTCTTCAACATACCAATGTTTTCTAGTCCAGCAAATGTAGCAAATTCAGCTTTATTGACCAAAGGACATGATGCTTTTTGGAAGTTGTTAGGGTCAAACAATATTTTTAAGCAAACTTTCTATGAACCAGCAAATTATTTATTCTATGCACCAGAAAGATCATTAAAACTTTTTAACGGTATAAAAAAAGAGTTAGAAGAAGTTAATGAAAAATCAATCGTATTGACAGACACTGAAGCTGTTTCAAGTAAGACATTGGATTCTATTTCCAACTTAAAATCAAACCTTAACAAAAAAGACCAAGACAGTAAATTTGAACTTGTCTTAAGTCAAATAAAAGAGTATAATGAGAATCTACGAATTACATTTTCTGAAAAAATTGAACAAATGTCTCGACAAATTGAAGAGTTATCTTCTAGCCACAATCAAATCAAGGAAATGATAGAAGAATCAGCTCTACATCCAACGTTAGATACCGTCGAACAGTATGAAGTAATAGAAGAGGATGATCCTTTGAAAGCCTTCCGAAAATAAGCCACCAATCGAGAAACAGTTGAAAGGAGTAATCAACGTGACATAATGAGAACCGACTATCCACCCAATGAAAATTGTATTATCATATGTAATCCAAGCCTCATTGATGAAGTAAGAGATGAAATTGCAGTTGATGTTTACACTGCCGATTATAAACAATTCTGTATTATCCCTATCAGCAAATTACACGAATTGTCACAATCCCTATTTCAGACTTTAACCGCTGGAGTTAGCGTGATTTAGGTCTAAATAGCACAAAAAAAGCCTAGTCTTAATTGACTAGGTTTTTCTTTTTATAACATTGAAAGGCCATCTTTGACTTGACTATCTGCTATATGCGCATAGTGACTGACGAGAGCAGTGCTAGCGTGTCCTAATTGTTGCGCTACGATACCCTCTTGACCAGTTTTCTTGTATAAATCAGTAGCAAGAGCGTGTCTTAGCATGTGTGGAGTAATTTCAGTACCGAAAGCCTTGGAATACTTTCCAACTAAACGCTCGATACCAGAACCCTTTAATCGCATAGGTACACCAGTCTGGACTGATAGGAATAGTGGTAGGTTGGCATCTTTACCGTCAATCTTGTATCGACTAGCACGAATTTCAAGGAAAGGCTCGATATATGGAATGACATAAGGAGCGATATTTACATAGTCCTTTTTACCACCTTTACGAGTGACCTCGACAGATAGTGTCTGCAAGTTAAGGTCTTTCAAGTCCGTGTTGACTGCCTCACTTAAACGAATACCAGTACCAATGATTAAGGCTATGATCGCTACATCACGTTCTCTATCTCGATAGTAGGTAGATAAGGCACGGTTGCTCAAATTAGCCTTTTTAACATAACCTTCAGCAGAAGTATCATCCATAATGAAGTGTAGGAATTGCTTTGCTAGATCACCGAGGAAGAGTTTAGGAGCAATCTTGTTGGCCTTGGCAGAGAGTGTTTCTTTTTTCTTTGTCTTTATCTCTAGCTTTTTCATCACGTTACGATAGAAATAAGGCTCACCATTTTCGTTTTCAGTCTGCTCAGTCAGATATTTAAACAAACCAGACAACGCCCGGTACGTCCTATGGATCGTAACTTCAGATACGCTCTTATTAGTCGGTTTATTCGTGTTTAAAAGGTTGCGTTCGCGTAAAAAAATGAAAAAGCACTCAGCATCAGCTTTAGAGAGATTTTCAAGAGCAGATAATGGAATATCCTTAATATCTTTTACTGGAACAATATCAGCATCTAGCAGCCAAGTAAAAAATCGTCGATATTCATTTAGATATTCATAGAGAGTACGCTTGCTACGGCCAGCAATCATTTTAGTCCGATACCATTCTTTAATGTAAGGTGGCAGCTGGCCAAGTTGTTTCTCGATGTTTGATTGTAAGGTGAAATCATCAGCCATGTTATTTTTATCCTTTTCTAGTGTTAGTAGTACTATTATATCATATTTTCTTTTAGTAATAAAATTATACTTTTTCTACTAAAAGAAAGTGCGTTAAAAAATACCCCTTTCCAATAAGGTCAAGGGTTGGTATTTTCATCATTTATTATTCTTTAGGTATTCTACCTATACACCTCGATATTTTGTATCAGTACAAACTTGATATGTGGCTTTAGGAGTTTTGTTTCCAGTAACAACCTTTTTGGTGAAACGCAAAGTTTTCAACCTTCTGTTTCAATTCAGTTTTGCTACAAGTACATAGGGAATAGTTCCAAAACAAGTCTTAATATCTTCTTTCTCATCCGCAGGTTTTGCTACAAGTACATAGAGAACAGTTCCAAAACAAGGTCAGAAAAGGGATCAATGAAACCTAAGTTTTGCTACAAGTACATAGAGAACAGTTCCAAAACGAACGTTAGACAAAAATAATAACCAAACTCATTAGTTTTGCTACACGGTTCCAAAACCTCGTAGGCTTATATTGGTTGTACTGCATTCATAGCCTGTCTGCTTGACGATAGCGCCTTTCGATTAGCCATGAATGATTTTTGCATTTAAGCAACAGTCCACAAATCGACTTTAATATATTATACCAGAATGAGAATGAAAAAACCAGTACATAGTGACTATGATACCAATAATAACTCACTCAATCATTGTTTTTCTGGTAATTTCTGAGTATGATACCCCTACATATGATGCTTTTTGTTTCAGAAACTCTATAAACTCATAAGGTGCATTGAACATGATTTCAGCACCTCTTTGTTTGCGAGTGTCCGTCCACTTCATCTCTTCTGGGTTGTAATCTTTACGTTTTTGTAGTGCTTTGAAATCGTCTTTAATAACAATGATTTCATCACAATTTAGGACAATAGCCTTTGCTATATCGTGAAAACGGTCTTTTCTAGACTCTTTTATCTTATGCCAGAGGGTGCGTTTACGAGCAAGTAAGGTATTGTAGTTTTTTGACCTCACCCAAGTTCTCTTGCCCTCTTTAATAGTACCGTCCACGTTATAGTTATCCGGGTTAGACTGCCTACGACTTTCCTCTAGCTTTCTATCGTAATAAGATAGCTTTTCGGAGTAACCAAAGTCATTAGTAATATCAAAGAACACTTCTTGTCCGGTATCTACATCTAGAGTTTTTATCGCTAGTTTATCTATATCCACGCTTACTACTACTTTGCCTTGTTTGATTGGACTTTCTGGCATACCATAAGGCGCTTCGCTAAAGACAATCAGAACAGAATAGAGCCACTTGTTATGGCGATCCAGAGTTCTCTTGACACCATACCAAGCAATTTTCTGTCTTTCTAAGGCATAGGTAAAGCGAATTTCATCCGTACCTTTAAAGATATAAGGGAATATAATGTAGTTCCCTCTTTTACCAAATCGTAAACCGTCTGGTGTAATGTTGTTGTTGCATTTACGATACCACAATGTATTAAAATCAATATAACGTGGCACTTTTAAAGTATTGTCAGAGTCAGCTTGTTTTCTACGCTTCAAGTAACCTTGTTTAGTCGCTTGTGCCATATTCTCAAAACTAGACCAGTTTATGATACCATCGCTTGCGTAACGCTCATACATCACACTAGCTTGACCTAATTTTTTATAATCTACAAACTTACCATTGCCAAGACCGTAGCTATCGTTCAACTCAATCCAACCTTGTTTCACTTCATTACTAAGTTCTTTGTAGGCTTTTTTAAGCAATTTTTTCTTGTCTTTATCTTTGGTATCTTTAATTTCATCTTGTAGAGCATTTAATTCTTGCATCCGGCCAGCTAGCTCTTTGTATCTGTCGGAGTTTATGCGTCTGTTCTCTTGCATATTAAAGTAGTTTACCAAGGCTCTTTTCAACTTATAGCCATGCTTAAACTTTTTTTCAAGGTAATCATCATATCCTGTACTATCTATTCTTAATTCAATCGTGTACATATCGCCTTCACTACTTCTTAATTTTTATATGGATTGATTGTTGTGATGACTTCGCCTGTCAAATCGTCAATCAATTCAGCTTGATCATTAATAGAAATTGCCATTTTCTTTACTGAACTGCTAATCCAACTGTCAAGTTGGACATCATCAAAACCAATCTGGTCGGCAAACTCACTCAATTTACACTCCTGGGCCTTTGCTAGTTTGCTGAAAAATTCGCTGAGTTGGTTTAAATCAGTTGTAATTGGAGAGTACGCAAACATAATGGGCATTGTGATAAAGTTACTAGCTATGTTGTATGTTAATGTTCCTAAATATTGACTAGCACCTTCTCTAAAGATTGCGCTTACTTTAAATATTTTGTTAGTCTCCAAAGCTAGGTATTCTTGATATTCTTTTTGTAGAAATGACTCACCTGCTTGCAGCATAGGAAATAGTAACAGACGGTAATAATTTGTCATGATTTCATCTACACAATCAAATCTGCTATCTTTTAATAGACGTCGAATCGTTCGTTCAGCTAAAGATAGTGTTGAGGGTAAATTCATTTCAGTAACTATAGTATGAAGACCGTATCCTAAAATCATATACTCAAATACTGAATAGACAATTTTCTGGTCTTTTACCTGTTGCTGCTTCGTTTGTAAGTAATCAGTGAGTGCATCCGCTGTAAGTACAATCCCTTTATTTGAAAAGTTATTGACTGTTAGAATTGATCCTTTGTTACTCATAGAAATCTCCAGATTTCAGGGATGATTCGTATCACCCTGAAAATATTTTTTATTTTAATAATATTGTTGGTTTTATTGTATAACATTATTTCTAAAAATACAACTAAATCGATGAATATTTTTAGAAATGGGTTATATTTTTTAGAAACTGCACGGAAATATTGCTTTTCCTATTAATTTAGAGGTATTTTTTATAGATACCTCTCAGTAACAATCCTGAATGATAATAGATTGCTATTGAGAAGCATCTAATCAAAATGATTAGACACCTCTAAAATTAAATTTCAAAAAGGTCCAACTGCTCACATAAAACTAAGGTTTGTTGTGGGGGTTGTTCTTTTTTCATGATAACTTTGGTAGAACGTGATGCCAAGAAACTTTCTGCATCAGCAAGAAATTGTATAGCTGCATCGATGTTCCTAGATTGAAACTTCTTACATTCTGGAACTTCTTCTGTTTCAGCTTCAATAGCTTCTTCTTTCAGAGGTTCTAAAATTTCAACTTCTTCATTTTCTTCCTGACTGACTTCTACGTATTTATCAAGTATATTTGTTGTTTGATCATTAAGAGAGTATTGTGAAGAAAACTCTTCAAGTGCTTTCTCAATTTTTTCTACTGAAGCTTCAGCTTCTACTAGAGGTTTAACAACGTTACGTTTTGCAGTTACAAACTCTAAACGTTCCTGATCAGAGAATACTTCATCAGCAACACCTTTATCAATTGTTATTTGTTGTAGTCTAACAGTCTCCTCTAAACGATATTTAGTGAAAGTCAAACTATCAATAACGTTATTGATACGTTGGATTGTTCCTTTAGGTGATGTAAAATCAAGACTCACATTGTATTGATTTTGTCCTACGATTTTCAAATCGAGAAACTGGCCTTGACGATATTGCTCTTTAAGAGTAAGTGCTTTTAATTCAAAGCCACGATATTTTGCAAGCGTTACAAGTTTAAGAGTAGCCGACTGATTAAATTGCATATCATAAGCAAGTTGATTTCCTGCTTTAGCTGGCACATCAGTCGTATAACCATTAGTAAATTCCATGAAAAATGGATTTTTGATGATTTTTTCATCGCCTATTGTCACTTCTTCTTTCTTAGTAGCTTCTGCTTGCTCAATATCTTTATCGATCTTAACCAATTGACGCTTAGTCGTTGCAAGTAGTTCTTCTGCTTTTCTGACACGTTTTTTAGAAAGTTCAACATCACGCTCCCAGGCTTTTTTTCGTTTACTTAGCAACTCAAATTCGTTATCCAGTTCAATCTGTAATTTCAAATAGGGGTTGCCTGTCGCAATAGCCTTAAAATCTGAGGCCGTCATAGTTTGCTCATCAATATCATTTGCTGAACGTACTGGAGTTTTACTGGTCATAATTTGACTAATATATCGCAGCTTCGTTTCCTGGATCTGCCATAGGTAATTGTCAAATGAACCAGTAGTGATGTAGTAGTAAATTTGTACTTTACTATACATATTTCCTTGACGGATAATCCGTCCATTACGTTGAATGACATCAGATGGTTTCCAAGGGACGTCAAGGTGATGTACTGCTTTTAAACGTTTTTGGACGTTTAAACCTGTACCCCCTTTTTCAGTTGATGCGAGTAGGATGCGAACTTCTCCAGCATTCATTTGACGCTGTAGTTGTAATTTAGCATCTTTGTTATTTGCATCATGAATAAATGCTATCTCTTCTTCTGGGATACCCCGTTCAACTAGTAAGTATTTCAATTCATCATAAACTGAAAATCCTGCTTTAGTAGGAGTACCAATATCAGAGAAAATCATTTGAGTTCCACGATTAACCTTTTCGCGCTTATAAATCTTTTCAACTCTATCAACTACTTGTATGATTTTGTTATTATCGGTTAATTTGTAGCGCGTGCTATCCAATAGACGCATATCCAAGGCTAGCTTACGAGCTTCCAGAGTGATTTTCAACATGTTGTCTTGAGATGGATCAATACCAGAACCTTTAATTTTATCAGTACGTTTAACAAGTTCTTTGAGCTTCTCAACTTGTGCTTCAGTTAATTCTGATTTGACAGCGATTCGTTCTTCCATTGGAACTGGTAAGTCTAAATCTTCAGTCATCTGAATATCAGTTGTGCGCTTGAAAAGACTCATTAACTCCGGCAAATTGGTAAACTTAGTGAATCGTTTACGTGCAATGAACTTGTCTCCTGTTGTGTTAATTTCAAGGTTATTTTCAATAACTCCGAAAGCGCCCACCCAGGCATCAAAGTTATCCATACCGTAGTCACTAAGAATATCTGGCTGAATATAGTTCATCATGATATACATCTCGCTGATAGAATTTGAAACTGGTGTACCTGTAGCAAATACTACATTAGCTCCATCATGTTCTTCCTGAATACTACGAATTTTCATCTCCATATCCATATTCTTTTGAGCGGTTGTGGTGCCAATACCTGCCACGTTTCCTAAACTTGTAATTGGACGAACATTCTTATATTTGTGACATTCATCTACAAATAAGAAATCAATTCCAAGTTGTTCAAACTCGATAAAAGTATCCGTTTTGGATAATTTACCTGCTTCAAGGTTTTCTATCTGCTGCTCCAAACGTTTTTCCATCCGGGTAGCTTGCTTGAAAGTGATACGATCTTCATCATTTTGTGCCTGAGCAATAATGGAGCGTATCTCATACAGTCTATCCTGGTAAAATACTTCTTGTCTTTCAGTTGAGGTTTTGATTTTCTCAAATTGGCTATGGCCAATAACAATGGCATCATAGTTGTTAGAAGCGATACGTGAAATGAATAGCTTGCGTCTTGATTTCTCAAAGTCTCTTTCACTTGTGACAAAGACTTTTTTCGTTGGATAAAAACGCAGAATCTCTTGCCCAAATTGAGCAGTCAAGCTAGAAGGAACTACATATAATGGTTTATTGATTAGACCAAGTTCTTTTAACTTGAATCCAGCACTAACCATTGTTAATGTCTTACCTGTTCCAACTTCGTGGGCCAGGAGTGCGCGTTTATCTTCAAGAATACGTTGCACTGCATTTAGCTGGTGAGGTCTTAATTGATAGCCTTTGGCCAGCCCTTCAATATGAAGATGACTTCCATCATAGGATTTATTGATGAAACGATTGAACTTGTTGTTAAATGTAGTTTCAATAAGTTCCTTTACATCCTCGTTTTCACTAACAAACTCAATAAATCTTTTTTGGATTTTCTTTTCAATCTCACGAAGTTCAGCAGTTGCAACTTCATTTATCACACGCTTTTCTTTGCCTTCAACCATAACTGTTTTTTCAATAGTTGGCTGATTAGAGGTTAAGAGTTGCTGAAAAATTTCATGACCAACTGTATAAGTTCTAACATCTTCGGCACGTAATCCCAATTGTTGGTTCGGACGAGAATACTGAACTTCACGAATAAAACTCTTAGTAAGCCCTCGGCTGATTTTACTAGTAGCAATAGCCCCATGTGCTTCGTTAGAGTCAAGGTCAACATAGCAATCATCTAGCAATTGATAAGCAAATTTACCAAGAACATTTTGAGGAATCCAAATTGATCCTAGGTTAAACTCAATATCTGCCATTGTTATTGGTTCAGGTATTACTTCTTCTATTAACGTAAGATAATAACTCCAATCGGCTTGAGTATCGCCTTTTTCTATTAGGAAAGATAGTAAGTCTCTTTTAGTTAGCACATCTCCAGAGAGTAAGTCGGTTTTAAGCACCCATTTGAAAATACCCTGTTTGTAGTATTTTTCAATGTCAGGAGCTATCCTACTATAAATCTCAGTAATCAATACCTCCTTATTCTTTACTAGATAGAGGGAGCGAATGAAATCCAAATCAACTCCTCGACCTTCTGACAGACTGATCGCAAGAGCTTTTTCTGCACTGTCTACCTGAGTAATAGTCTTTTGAGGGCGAATAGTGGCCTCAAAAAAGGCTTTAGTCTTATGATAAACAATTTTGCTGCTATCATTATCTTCTGCTTCTTCTTCTAGGCTAGCGATAAGTGGATATCGATCATCACGCTCAAAAAGTCGAGCATTTACCGGAAGATTGATATACCCATGTTTTTTAACAAAATCATCATAAATTTTGTTTAGTAAATCAATTCTAGATTTAAACTCTTTTACTTTGTAGGTACTGGTTGATTGAATATCAATAACAGACTGGTAAGCTTCCTTAATAGCAATCATTCCTTTAATACGGTCATGTTCTTTAGGTTCTAAAGGTTTTTCATAGAAATGAACTCCCTTAAAAAGTCCTTTATTCAAGCCTCTTTTTGATGGCTCAGAACTGATATAGGTGCTGGTTATTGCACTAGCATCTTCTAAAGTAATTTTTTCAAATTCTTCTATAGCTACAGAACTATGTTTTTTGTCCCAGGATACGAATTTTCCATCACGATCCTGATAAAAAGTAATTTCTGCTGCCTTTGATAAAGCGCGTGCTTCTGTTCCGTTATGATAAACAATGTTGCCATTTTCATCATATCCGTATTCATACGGACGAACATTCGTAACCATTTTCTCTTTGGTTAGAATATCGATGGCTGATAAACTATAGCCTGCAAATGTTGGGCCATAAATTCTTGAAAGTCCATCTTTAATATCCTCAATTAGGTCACTATTTTTAGGTTTAACAGACAGTGTCGCACCGTTAAAGTAACGAACCTCATATTCTCCTAAAACATTGTAGTCCTCAAAATATTGATTGATAAAAATTCTTCCCTCTTCATCAAGTTCAGAACGCAAAACATCGGCAAAGAAAAGGTCATTACTATTCTTTGTCTTTTTCCCATCTTTCTCAAAAAATAGGATATCTGATGATACTTTAGTTCCTGCTAGTTCTTTAAATGCAGAACTAGGTAAACGAACTCCACCCAGGAAAGCAACCTCATCCTTAATTTCTTTCAAAATTGAATTGGAACGTTTGTTAGCAGTTCCCATAGAGGTTATAAAACCGATAACACCATTTTCATGTAGTAAGTTTACGGATTTTTTTAAAAAATAGTCGTGGATAACATATGGCTTATCAAAATTTAGATCAGTAATACGAAATTCTGAAAAAGGAACATTTGTCATAATCAAATCAAATGGCTGCCCCTTGAAATCAACCGTTTCAAATCCTTGAACAAGGATAGTCGCTTCTGGGAATAATTGTTTTGAAATGAGCCCACTGATTCTATCTAGTTCAATACCAACAAGAACTGAGTTCGCTTGTAGTTCTTTAGGCATTGTACCAAAGAAAATACCTGTTCCCATAGATGGATCAAGAATATTTCCACCTTTAAATCCGTTTTTTATAAGGTAGTTCCACATTTCTTCCACAATCTTAGGATCAGTATAATAGGCAGTCAAAGAACTTTGTTCCATTGAACGATATTCTTCAAAGGTTACCAGGGATTCTAACGCTGCACGTTGTTCTTCAAACTTGCCTGTATGTCTGTCAAAGAATACATTTGCAAGGCCTCCCCATCCTACATACTTCGCCAATATTGTTTGCTGTTCAGCAGTGGCCTGTTGTTTATTTTCCTCCAGTTCTTTTACTAGCTTGATGGCTGCAATATTAGCGAGAACTTTCTCTTTATCAGTTTTTGGGAAATCAAATCCCACAAAATTAAAGTTATTCATTATTTCCTCTAAAAAACAAAGACCACGAGTTATCGTGATCTTTGCCCTTTTCCTTTCTTTAAACAGCTATTTTATGGCTTTTAGCGTATGAAAGCAGAGTTTCTGACGCTTCCCAAGCCGATTCTTTAGCATTTTTATTATTTTTTCCTCTAAGCTGAACAATCTTTCCATCCTTTATTTCTAAGGTATAGAGAGGGTTATTAGCTTTTCTCTTTTGACGTACAAAAACAATTACTGTTTCACCATTAGCAACTCTATCAGCATAACTACCAACGCAATGTTTAAGGGCTTTGCCTTCAGCTTTTAACTCTTTTAGTTCTTTGGGCAGAATAAAGGTATAGTTACCTATCGTCTGTTCCAACTCTAAGAGTTTTTCAAGATGTTTATGATATTCTTGATTTTTAAGCTCATCCCTTAAATCATTATATGCAGCTACAGCATCGTCATGAGCTTGTTTGAAATTTTTAGGCATGATTCTGAAATCTCCTTCAAAACTTACACCTATTTTTTCTAACATATTCTGATAGTCACGATAATCATTTCCACTAACTGAGTTCTTAATAACCCAGTTTTGAAAACGAGTTATTTTTACTCCTGTAGGAATATATTTCAATTCTTCAATAGATTTGAAATAGCGAACAAATTTTGGATCAACTTTTGTACCAAGTTCTTTTTCCATTGCAATTATAATTTTATACTCCTCAAATCGTTTATCTGAGTTTTTAAAAACTTGCTTATGCTTTTTCAAGAACTTAAAAGTTAAGCGCCCCATATGTTCATGAACATGAGTAAAAGAGTAACCTCCGTAGTAGCTTACATTTCTGACTCCACCGATAATGTCCTTTTGAATACCACGCGCATTTATTTTCTGCGCATACTCAATCATCCCTCTATATTTATAGATATGTGGCATCATTATTGGTAAATCAAAAAAATTATAGCAACCATCTTCACAAACAGATTTGATTTTATTGAAATCCAAATATTGGAACATGTCATTTTTTTGAAGCCTTTTGAAAATATCATCTGTATTTTGAAAACCCCAATATAAAGAATAGGAACCAAGATATAGTCCCAGCATTTGTAACCCATAAGTATAATCAAAACCATTCCAACTATTTAGTTTAACATGCTCATTACAAGTATATTTTTCAAAGTTGTATAGAATCGCAGAGAAGCGCTCTTGTCCATTTTCAAAAAATTGTTGAATACGATACGTCTGAAATTCAACTCTCGTTTTTGATACCCCAATCCAAAGAAAATAATCCGCCTTACCAGAAAAAGTAAGCCGACTATTTTTAATTAGTCTTTTACGAATGATTTCTTTATCTATTTGAGAACGGTCAGAACTAACAATTTTGTCGGTCTTATTTTCCCAAATATAGATAGGGAATTTACTCATACATTCTTTGTAAAAAGAACGAGGTGGCCGTAATGCGTTTTTGATATGTTTGTCATTAGCATTGGTAAATTCAAACATTAGAACTCACCTCCAAACAAATCAAGCTGCTCTTCCACTACTTCTTTTGTTTTCTTATGACTTGTAGTAGCAGGCTTTTTAGAGATTTTTTCTTCGATATTTATGGGTGTCTTATTGACGGTAGAAATATTTTCTTCTAAATGATCTAGTTTAAAATACTCAGTTACCCATTCAAATACATCGGCATCCTCAATCATAATACCAGAAACGTTACCTTTGACTTCTTGTTCCATATACTGCTTTTTAGCAAGGTCATAGGCGTACTGATACGCCCCACCAATCGAACGACCTGCTTTTAAGATACCCGATACTAACTCAGGATCATAAGGCATCTTGTTACAAAGCCAGTTATGGATTCTGTCTTCTGAATGCGAATGTGGTTGACTCATTTCTTCCATGAGTTTACTTTCAGCTAACGTCAACAAAAATTCGTTAACTACAACTGTTTTTTCTGTAAGTGTTTCATTATTTGTCATTATTTTTCCTCCTACCTATTTCCCATAGGCTTCCTTATTTTTTAAAAAAGCAAAAGACCACGCGCGTGCGTAGCCTTTCTTTCCTACTAACTGTAAAATAGATGCGCCGTAATCTTTTGATTAAGCGATTCTTTGCTTAACAGGAAATCATCTAGTCCTTTGCCAACTTCCCATGTTAGCACTTTGATAGTTCTTCCTCCCTTTTTATGAAGATACTCAATCATCTTTTCAAGATTATTAAATACCGCATCATTTTCCTGGAAGTCACTATCAAAAGCTAGAAAAACTGTGTCAAACTTCGTTTTGGTTTCAAGAGCATTTGCAACTTGTTTCCAGCTATTCACTCCAGCCATTGAGATGACTAGTGTTGAACCAAGTTTATTCAAACGTGATTCAGGAATTTTTGTGGCAATGATGTCCCCTTTCAGAAATCCTTCCGTAACAATCACGTTTTGGCATTTTGACAAAAGGTGAACTCGAGCTTTCCCTTGCTCATCAAATTTAGCTTGCGCTAAAACAGAATCTGGAAAAGCATAGTGTGGAACGTTTTTAGCTCCGCAACCGTGTTCTTTATACGATGTAGATAACCATACGTATTTTGCGGATGATTTAATAGTGAATGACAGCCCGTTTTCAAATGTCAAACGCTTCTTATCAGTCACTCCTTCTGCTAACAACTCATAGTCTGGGAAAGTATAGATAGAATACTGATATTTGTTTCTATCAACATTCTTTATAATCACTTTCGCTTTATTAGCCCATGCAGAGTTAACTTTTGCAATGTATTTCATTTCACTTTCGTCAACTCTTATCTGGCCACCTATGATTTGTCCCCACTCGTTACGATTAGGAATGAAAATTCCTTTTGTTGAAGGTTCAAATATTGGTGTCTGATTTGCTTCAGAATACCAAAAACCAGGAACTCCTTTCCAGGCATCTCTAGGAAGTCCATTTTCTTCAAACAGGTCTTCCCAAATTGTTTTACCAACAGGTTTTCCATCTATTTCTTGAATCATTTTTATTTGTTTTTTTAGGGTTTCTTTCGTAAAAGATGTATACCCTCTTAAAAACATTTGATCCACAGTAAAACCGCGTGCAAACATTAACTTTGATACATGAATATCAGTTAATCCAAATAACGTAATGACCAATGAATAAACCTTGTGCAATACGTTTGTTGGTGCAATATTCTCTTGAGATACTTCACAAATCTCAACGTTTTTCATCGTAGAGCCAGACAATTCGTACACTGTTGCTCCAGCAAATGTAGGTCTATCACTGTCAAAATTACGACAACAATAGGCCTTGGTTAGTTTTGTATCAACAAAACACCAATCTGGTTTTTGACAAATAGGGCACGGATTCGCCTTGTCTACTCTTAGGAATGATGATTTTCCTATTTTAAAAGATTTCATTATTTTTCCTCCCACCTATTTCTAGGCTTCCATAAATTGTAAATTATAAAGTTTATCCATAGAGATAATAGCTCCTCAACACCTGCTAATTCAC
>ERZ773010.116-NODE-116-length-61975-cov-26.169089_pt1 | contig 61975 bp, 50 predicted proteins | sample MGYA00580842_ERZ773010 | MGnify/ENA primary metagenome ERZ773010 (study PRJEB29015, sample SAMEA2737982) | human oral metagenome | biome: human oral; feature: human-associated habitat; material: dental | place: China | collected 2107 ... | reverse complement strand
CGTTCACGCGTACCGCGAAATCGCCGCAGTGGCATCCCGCTCCGGGGCGCTTGTCAGAAGGCGGGAGGGAACCCAGCCCGGAGGAAAACCCCTTGGGGTGCGCATGACCGTATTGGCCGTGCCTCGCAGCCATTAGGACTTCTGCGGCTCTGCCGCCTTGTCCTGCACGTCCATGGGGGGGCGACAGGTCTCGGCATCCACGTTACGGATGGCCTGGATCGAGTCCAGCCTGGCCTCTATCCGTGATAACTGGTCGTCTTCCAGAGTCCGGTGACATCACCCCTCCGGATCATGGATGACTGGGGGCAGCAATCATGCCGGATCTGGCTGGCCAAAACCCCCGCTCCCCGTGCCGCCCCGCCCGAAGTCGTCTTTAATGAGTGGAGATCTCCACCCGGAGCCGTCTTCCATGAATGGAGATTCCCACCCAGCGTCGTCTTCCATGAAGGTACCCCGTCCCGGGGGCGTCTTTCGCAGGACGGGGCAGTCCTTCGAAAGACCAGGCACCCTCAATCCGTCAGCTTCCAGGTCACCCCCGTGATCAGCCGCCGGTCCAGCTTGTGAACGTTCGTCCCCGGATCGCTGTTGTAACGGAACTCGGTGGCCACGGTCAGCGCCAGACGCTCCGTGATCGACACACTCAGGTCCGCCGCAAACTCCGCCCGCCGGTCATGATTGCGGTTCAGCGCCGGATAGAACACCAGCCGCTGGTGCGCCGTCGTCGTCGACGTCAGCTGATGATGCGACTCCGTCCCCAGCGTCAGCTCGGCACGGCCATAACGCTTGCGCAGCTGGTCCGCCACGATGGTCGGCACCGCGTAGCGGTCTTCCGAATAACCAATACCGGCAAACAGGCTCCAGTCGTCGTGCGGTGTCGTCGTCACCTGATAACCCCAGCCCGTGGCTGCCGACAGCCGGTGTTCCAGATTGGCGATGCGGTCACGAAACCACGTGCCATTGGCAAAGATGTAGTGGCGCTCGTTCAGGTTTCGCTTGCCATTGATCTCCAGATTGGTGTTGTGCGCACTGGTCTTGTGGTCGCTGGTGTTGTAGAGCGCCTGGGCGCGCAGGCCCACCGTGTGGTGCCGTGTCTGGCGGGCGGCCTCGTAGTGCGCATTCATGCTGCTCAGGTTGCTGTTGCCGTCCGCAAAGGAGGCGCCGGCGCCCAGGATCTGCCGCCAGCGGCCGTCGGGCTGGGTCTTGATCTGGGCCTGGGTCAGCGCCGGAGTGGCCAGCAGCAGGGCGCAGGCGAGGGTGGCAAGGGCAGGGCGGGTGGGTATGTGTCCGGGCGCGATGGTCTTCATGTCGTGGGCAAATATCGGAATGCTTCCCTGCGGGTGCAGGGGCTGTTTTCGGGTTTGGGGTTACTGTACCGGATCGCGGGCTGTTATTCTTCTGGGTTGTCGGGTCGGCGGGTGCCAATGTGCCTGCTGGCCAGCCGGTCCCGTGTGCCGGTGCCGTCCGAATCCCGTCCGCACGAAGGAGCTTCCGTACCCATGAGTTCTGCCTCCAACTCCCCGCGCCTGCATTCGCTCCCCCTGCTGGGCAGCGGCAAGGTACGGGACAACTACGCGGTGGGCGACGATCGCCTGCTGATGGTGACCTCCGACCGGCTTTCGGCCTTCGACGTGATCATGGCCGAACCCATTCCCGACAAGGGCCGGGTGCTCAACACGCTGGCGCTCTTCTGGTTCGACCGCCTGAAGCACGTGGTGCCCAACCACCTCACCGGCGAGGCACCCGAATCGGTGGTGCAGCCCGACGAGGTGCCACAGGTGGCCGGACGCTCCATGCTGGTCAGGCGTCTGAAGCCCGTCCTGATCGAGGCCGTGGTACGCGGCTATCTGGTGGGGTCGGGCTACAAGGAGTATCAGGCCCAGGGCAGCGTCTCGGGCATTGCGCTGCCGCCGGGCATTGCGCAGGCCGAGCAGCTCGATGCCCCCATCTTCACGCCGGCTGCCAAGGCCGATCTGGGCCAGCACGACGAGAACATTTCGTTTGACGAGATGGTCACCCGCATCGGCCCCGACCTGGCCGAGCAGATCCGGGCCGTCAGTCTGCAGCTCTACCGCGAGGCCAGCGAGTATGCGGCTACGCGCGGCATCATCATTGCCGACACCAAGTTCGAGTTCGGCCTGGACGACAATGACCAGCTGGTGCTGATGGACGAGATCCTCACGCCCGATTCCTCCCGCTTCTGGCCGGTGGACCAGTACCGTCCGGGCATCTCGCCGCCCAGCTTCGACAAGCAGTTCGTGCGCGACTACCTCGACACGGTCAAGACCTGGAACCGCGAACCGCCGCCGCCGCCGCTGCCGATGACGGTCATCGAGGCCACCAGCAACCGCTATCGCGAAGCCTATGAACGGCTGACCGGCCAGTCGCTGTAAGCGTACCGGGACCGGCGCGTGGACGCATGCGTCCGTGCACGCGCCAGCTTGCCGTCGGTGATGCCATGGCGCAGGGTCCAGCCAGCGTCGTCCTTGCGCGCTGTTCAATGTTCTGTCCGAAATGAACCCCAACTCGATCATTCAGCCTCCGAATACCCAGGTGCCGCCCGTGGTAGGCGTGGTGATGGGCAGCAGTTCCGACTGGGATGTGATGCAGCACGCGGTGCATGTGCTCAAGCAGTTCGGCATTCCGCATGAATACCGGGTGGTGTCGGCGCACCGCATGCCCGACGACATGTTTGCCTATGCCGAGGAGGCAGGCCCGCGCGGGCTGCAGGCGATCATCGCCGGGGCTGGTGGGGCCGCCCATCTGCCGGGCATGCTGGCGGCCAAGACCACGGTGCCGGTGCTGGGAGTGCCCGTGCCCAGCCGTCACCTGCACGGACAGGATTCGCTGCTGTCCATCGTGCAGATGCCGCGCGGGGTGCCGGTGGCTACTTTCGCCATCGGTGAATCGGGGGCGGTCAATGCGGCGCTGTTTGCCGTGGCGCAGCTGGCGCTGGGCGATGCCGATCTGGCCACGGCGCTCAATGCCTATCGCCGCAGCCAGACCAAGGCCGCCCGGCAGATGGAGCTGCCTTGATTCGGGGCAGCCCGTGTCCGGCCCTGCAGGGGGCATGCCCTCACCGGGGGGCCGGGATGCGCACGCCGTTGCCGCTGGTGTTCCGTGTGCGGATCATCCTTCCCCATGGCAGGGGCTGAAACCGGCGGATGCCGGGGATACAGGAATTTCTGATGGACACTGAAAAGAAAAGGGGCCGCGGGCCGGCCTTCAAGGGGCTTTTCCACGAGCCCGAACAGGCCGTGGCGGCGCCGCAGCCTGGCTGGGAGCCCCTGCCGCCGGGCAGCTGGCTGGGTGTGCTGGGGGGCGGCCAGCTGGGCCGGATGTTCTGCCAGGCCGCGCAGCGGCTGGGCTACCGGGTGTGTGTGCTCGATCCCGAGCTGGATGGCATTGCCTCCCGGGTGGCCGACCGTCACATCTGTGCCGCCTATCTGGACGAGGCTGCGCTGCAGGAGCTGGGCGAGCTGTGCCAGGCCGTGACCACCGAGTTCGAGAATGTGCCGGCGGCGGCGCTGGAGCGGCTGGCTGCGCTGACGCGGGTGGCACCTGCGGCACGTTCGGTGGCCACGGCGCAGGACCGGGTGGTCGAGAAGGCGTTCTTCGTCGAGGCCGGTGTGCCGGTGGCCGACTATCGTGTGGTGATGACGCACGAGGACGTGGAGGGCCTGCCCGGGCATCTGTTTCCGGGCATCCTGAAGGTGGCGCGTCTGGGCTATGACGGCAAGGGTCAGGCCCGTGTGGCCAGCCTGCAGGAGGCACGGGCAGCCTTCCAGCGCTTCACGGAGGCTGCCGGTGGGCGCCCGCCCGTCTGCGTGCTGGAAGAGCAGGTGGATCTGGCGGCCGAGGTGTCGGTGCTGCTGGCGCGGGGTTCCGATGGCAAGGTGGCGGTCTATCCGGTGGCGGCCAACGAGCACCGCAACGGCATTCTGGCGGTGACGACGGTGCCGGCGCCCGAACCGGTCACGCCCGCCCTGGCCCGCAGGGCCAGCGAGCTGGCCACGGCCATTGCCTCCCGGCTCGATTATCACGGTGTGCTGTGCGTGGAGTTCTTCATCCTGAAGGATGGTCGGCTGCTGGCCAACGAGATGGCACCGCGCCCGCACAATTCCGGCCACTGGACGCTGGATGCGGCCGGCTGCAGCCAGTTCGAGCAGCAGGCGCGGGTGATGGCTGGGCTGCCGCTGGGCGATACCCGGCATACGCGGCCGGTGATCATGCTGAACATTCTGGGTGATGCCTGGTACCGGCGCCCGCCGCAGGCCCACAGGTCGGCCGCCGCGGCCGGGGGCGCCATGCCGGATCCGTCCGCGAAGATCGAACCCGACTGGCCCGCTGTGCTGGCGGTGCCCGGTGCGCACCTGCACCTGTATGGCAAGGATGATGCCCGGCGTGGCCGCAAGATGGGGCATGTGAACATCACGGCCACGACGGTGGCCGCGGTACACGGCAAGGCCGAAACGGTAGGCGCGCTGGTGGCCCAGCCGCTGAAGGGATAGGCGGGTTCCGGAGGTGTGGGGATGATGGAAACGCGGTCTGCGGCACCGGAAGGGCAACCGGGCACGGCTTCTTCGTCCGCCGCAGCGTCTGCGCCTGTCGCCGGGGCTGCCCATGTGGGCGAGGCCGACCTGGCCCGGGCGGTACGCATGCTGCAGGCGGGTGGTGTCATCGGCCTGCCCACCGAGACGGTCTACGGGCTGGCGGCCAATGCGGCCGATGCCGGCGCCGTGGCGAGCATCTACCGCATCAAGGGCCGGCCGGCCGATCACCCGCTGATCGTGCACGTGGCCAGTGCCGAGGCTGCTGCCCGCTGGGCGGTCTGGTCGCCGCAGGCCCAGCGGCTGGCCGCTGCCTTCTGGCCCGGGCCGCTGACACTGGTGCTGCCGCGCCGGCCGGAGGCGCCGCCCTTTGCCAGTGCCGGGCAGGACACCATTGCGCTGCGGGTGTCGTCGCATCCGGTGTTTGCGCAGCTGATGCAGGCGCTGGCGCCGGTGGGCATCACCGGGCTGGCGGCGCCGTCGGCCAACCGCTTCGGGCGGATCAGCCCCAGCCGGGCCGCGCACGTGCGCAGCGGGCTGGGTGAGGCCGTGCCGCTGGTGCTCGATGGCGGGCCATCGGCGGTGGGGGTCGAATCGACCATCGTCGATCTGTCGCGCGGGCAGCCGGTGCTGCTGCGCCCCGGGGGCATCAGCCTGCAGGCGCTGTCCGACTGTCTGGGTGTGCCGGTGCGGGCGGCCGATACCCAGGCCACGGCCGAGGCCGATGCCCCGCGCGTGCCGGGGGCGCTGCCGTCGCACTATGCGCCATCGGTGCCCGTACGTCTGCTGCCGGCGTCGGCCGTGCAGGCGCTGTACCGGGACTGGGCACGCGAGGCGGATGCGCCGGGTGTCGGGGTGGAAGAGGGTTCGTCCGGATGCTCATTCTGGTCGGAAGCGGGCATGCAGGCACTGGCCGGAGAGCCGGCCGGTTTTGGTACACCGCCCGCATTGCCGGTCGACCTGCGACCCGGGCTGCCCGTTGCGCTCTGGACCCGCCAGCCCCCGCCGGAAAGGGCGGGTGCCTTCTGGCGCCGTCAGCCCGCCGATGCCGCAACGGCCGCCCGCCATCTGTACGACACGCTGCACCAGCTCGACGCGCTCGGCGTGCAGACCATTCTGGTGGAGATGCCACCCGATACGCCCGAATGGCGGGCCGTGCGCGACCGGCTCACGCGGGCGGCGGCCTGACGGACAGATGCCTGTCGGAGGGCGGCAGCGGCGGGCCTGGCGTGTGTCATGGGCGCATGCGCTCCCACGTTGCCGATTCACGAAACTGTCATGTACACCATCATCTTCCTTTCCGTCGTCACCAATGCCTTTTTCCTCTGGCTGCTGTTCTACAGCCACAGGAAGGGGGAGCGTCACATCCTCGGGGTAGGGCTGTTCTTTCTGGTGGTCTCGCTCGTCATTCTCGTTGCGCTGTATGTGCGCAACTATCATGCGGATGCGCCTGCGGGCATGAAGGAGCAGGTTTTCGAGGATTACAACGAGAAAATCGAATGGCTGCTGGCCATCTTCGGCTTCGTGCCGGCCGTGTTCACCGGGAACATGATCAGCAAGGGGCTGGATGGTGTGTACCTGAAACGGGCCGGGCAGGAGCCGGAGGAGCGTTCATAATACGCATTGACCTTCAGGAACCGGGAGCCCCGTGATGGACGACAAGACCCCACGCCCCGAAGACACCGCCGAGGTGGTGCTCTCGAGCATTCCGCGCGACTACAACGCCGCTCACGACCTGCTGCAGCGCAACCTGCAGGCAGGCCGGGCCGACCAGGTGGTGTTCGTCGACGAGCGGGTGGCCATCACCTACGGCGAGCTGGCCCGGCGGGTGGACCATTTTGCGCGTGGTCTGCACTCCATCGGGGTGGGGCGCGAAGACCGCATCATGCTCTGCCTGAACGACAACATCGACTGGCCCACCATCTTCCTCGGGGCCATCAAGGCCGGGGTGGTGCCGGTCTGCGTCAATACGGGCCTGTCCAAGCACGATTACGACTACATGCTGCGCGACTCGCGTGCCAAGGCGCTGTTCGTGTCGCGCTCGGCCTATGCCGCCTTCGACGGGCTGCACAATTCCATCCCCACGCTGTCGCGGCTGCTGATCTCGGAAGCGCCGCTGGCCGATGGCGGCGACATCGGCGCCATTCTGGAAGCCGGTGCCGAGGACGACTACCGCGACACCATCGATACCCTCAGCGACGAGCCCTGCTTCTGGCTGTATTCGTCCGGCATCGACGGCCACCCGCGGGCCACCATCCATTGTCACGCCAGCCTGGTGCAGATGGGTGAGCTGTATGCGCAGGGCGTGCTGGGCATCAGCACGCGCGACCGCATCCTGTCGGTGGCGCCGCTCTACAGTGCCTACGGGCTGTGCAACTCGCTGATCTTTCCGATGGTGGCCGGGGCCATGGCGGTGCTCAAGTCCGGTCGCCGCACCATCAAGGACCTGATCCGCTACCTGACCGGCGTGGCGCCGGCCAAGGTGGTGGGCGCGCGGCCCACGGTGCTGTTCGGGGTGCCGGCGGCGTTCTCCGCGCTGCTGGCCGATGCCGAATGCCCGCAGGCCAGCGATGTGTCGCTGCGCCTGTGCGTCTCGGCCGGCGATGCCCTGTCGGCCAGCCTGCAGCGGCGCTTCGAGCAGCGGCTGGGCGTGCAGGTGCTCAACGGCTTCAGCGCCACCGAGATGCTGCACATCTACCTGTCCAACACGCCGCAGGAAAACGAGAACGGCACGGTGGGCAAGCCGGTGCCGGGTTTTCGCATGCGGCTGGTGGATGAGCAGAACGTCGATGTGCCCGACGGGCAGGTGGGTACGCTGCTGGTCAACGGGCCGACGGCGGCGCTGGGCTACTGGAACCAGCGCCAGCAGACCCGCGACGTGTTTCTGGGGCCGTGGGTGAAGACCGGTGACCGCTTCTGGCGGGATGCCGAGGGGTTCTATCACTATGCCGGCCGTTCGGACGATCTGCTGAAGATTTCCGGGCAGTTCGTGTCACCGGCCGAGATTGCCGGCGTGCTGGCGGCCCACGATGCCGTGGCCGAGGTGAAGGTGATCGGTGCCCCCGAAGAGGAGGGACTGATCCGGCCGAAGGCGCTGGTGGTGCTCAAGCACGGCGAGGAGCCCGACGAGAAGACGCACCGGCGCCTGATGGACTATCTGGGCGACAACCTGGCGCACTACAAGCTGCCGCGCTGGCTGGAGTTCGTGGATGTGCTGCCGGGCAACGGGCCGGTTGGATCACCGGACGTGACCGATACGGACGGCTCGGCCCTGGACCAGCCGTTCATGGCTCCGTCGCCCGTCAGCGCAGCCACCCTGGTCAACGATGTACTGGCCCAGTGCGATGCGGCGCATCACAACCTGCTGCAGGACGAGGACGGGGGACGGTGAGGCCGGGGTGGTGATACCCGGCCAGGCGGGTTGCTGGGCATCGTACTGCGTCACGCAGTGATGGCGTCCCGCATGCTGCCTGGTTGTGTGGCCCGGGACAATGTCTGACCCGGGCCATGCAGCGGGTCTGTCGTGTGTGCAGGCGTGCACAGTCCCGCTGTCAGGCTCATGGCCCGGCGCCCCTTATTTCTGCAGCGACGCCTTCAGCTCCTGCCGCCGGGCATGCAGCACCGGTTCGGTGTAGCCGGCCGGCTGTGCGCAGCCCTTGAACACCAGATCGCAGGCGGCCTGGAAGGCAATGCCGGTGAAATCGGGCGCCATGTTGCGATAGGCCGGGTCGCCCGCATTCTGCTTGTCCACCACGGCGGCCATGCGCCGGAAGGTCTCTTCCACCTGCGCGCGGCTGACCACGCCGTGACGCAGCCAGTTGGCCATGTGCTGGGAGGAGATCCGGCAGGTGGCGCGGTCTTCCATCAGGGCCACGTCGTTGATGTCCGGTACCTTCGAGCAGCCCACGCCCTGGTCCACCCAGCGCACCGCATAGCCCAGAATGCCCTGGGCGTTGTTGTCCAGCTCGGCCTGTCGGTCGGCTTCGGACCAGTCCGGGCTGGCGGCCACGGGCACGGTCAGGATGTCGTCCAGCTTCGCGCGCGGGCCGCCTGCGGCAATTTCCTGCTGGCGGGCCAGCACGTCCACCTGGTGATAGTGGGTGGCGTGCAGCGTGGCGGCCGTGGGGCTGGGCACCCAGGCGGTGTTGGCGCCGGCTTTGGGGTGGCCGATCTTCTGCTCCAGCATGGCATGCATCAGGTCCGGCATGGCCCACATGCCCTTGCCGATCTGTGCAATGCCCGACAGGCCACAGGCCAGCCCCACGTCGACGTTGTTGTCCTCGTAGGCCAGAATCCACGGCTGGGTCTTCATGTCACCCTTGCGCACCATCGGGCCGGCTTCCATCGAGGTGTGGATCTCGTCGCCGGTGCGGTCCAGGAAGCCCGTGTTGATGAAGGCCACGCGCGACTTCGCCGCCCGGATGGCTTCCTTCAGGTTCACGGTGGTGCGCCGTTCCTCGTCCATGATGCCCAGCTTCACCGTGTTGGCGGGCAGGCCGAGCACCTTCTCGACGTGGTTGAAGATTTCGTTGGCAAAGGCCACTTCCTCCGGCCCGTGCATTTTCGGCTTGACGATGTAGATCGAGCCGCGCGTGGAGTTGCGGGCGCCGCCGGTCTTTTTCAGGTCGTGCAGGGCGATCAGCACCGTGCTCATGGCGTCGATCATGCCCTCGGGCACCTCGTTGCCGTCGCGGTCCAGAATGGCCGGGCTGGTCATCAGGTGGCCCACATTGCGGATCAGCATCAGCGAACGGCCCTGCAGGCTCAGTTCGCCCTGGCCGTCGGGTGTGGTGTAGACGCGGTCCGGGTTGAGCCGGCGGGTGAAGGTCCTGTCGCCCTTGGCCACTTCTTCGGTGAGGTCGCCCTTCATCAGGCCCAGCCAGTTGCGGTAGACGGCGGCCTTGTCCTCGCCATCGACGGCGGCAATGGAATCCTCGCAGTCCATGATGGTGGACACGGCGGCTTCCAGCACGATATCGGCCACACCGGCCGGGTCGGCCTTGCCGATCGGGCTGTTGCGGTCGATGCGCAGGTCGATGTGCAGCCGGTGATGGCTGAGCAGCACGGAAGAGGGCGCTGCGGCGTCTCCCTGGTAGCCGGCCAGCAGCGATGGATCCTTCAGCCCGGTCGTGCCGGCCGGTGTGGTGGCCTGCAGCTGGCCATTGACCACCGCGTAGGCGGTCACGTCGGCATGGCTGCCCTGCGCCAGGGGTGCCACCTCATCCAGAAAGCGCTTGGCCCAGGCGATCACCTGCGCACCGCGTGCCGGATCGTAGCCCCTGCCGGCGGGCAGGCTGCCCAGCGCATCGGTGCCGTAGAGGGCGTCGTACAGGCTGCCCCAGCGGGCATTGGCGGCGTTGAGCGCATAGCGGGCGTTCATCACCGGCACCACCAGCTGCGGGCCGGGTACCTTCGCGATGGCATCGTCCACGTTGGGGGTGTCGATGGCAAAATCCGGCCCCTGCGGCACCAGATAGCCGATGTCCGTCAGAAAGGCCCGGTAGGCGGCCATGTCGGTGATGGGACCGGGGTGGGCGCGGTGCCAGGCGTCGATCTGCTGCTGGATTTCGTCCCGTTTGGCCAGCAGGGCACGGTTTTTCGGGCCCAGGTCGTGAATCAGGGACGACAGCCCCTGCCAGAAGGCGTCGGAGGCTACACCAGTACCGGGCAGCGCTTCCCGCTCGATCATGTCATGAAGGGGGGCCGACACCTGAAGGCCGAATTTCTCGATACGGCGGGTCATGTGAGAGTCTCCTTGAAATGGGTGTGGAGCGTGCCGTGAATGCATTCGTCCCTGCACGGGCGAGCGGGTCGTCCACCGGCCGTATCGGCCACAGGCACATTCAGCCTGGCACAGGCAACTGGCGATCCTGATGGAGCTGCGGGATGCCGCCCTGGCCTTGAAGCGCTTGCGGACTTTTGCAGAGGGTCCCTTGCGCAGGTGAATGGGTTCACAACACGTTTCGGGGCAGTATACTCGCGCGCAGCCGCCCCACCGGGCGCCGGAACATCAGCGAAAACCCTTGGTACTCCTCCCCATGATCGATAGAACTGCCGGTGACGCCAGCGTGTCCGCTGGTGACGAAACCCGTCCGGAGGCTGGTACCGGAGGGGACCGCGAAGCCCCCATGCACATGCTTCCCGCGGCCGAACTGGACCGCATTCGCCAGTTCGAGGCGCTCTACAACGAATGGGCAGCCATGCTGCCAGCGCTCGAAGCGGCCCAGCAGCAGTGGCAGCAGGCCCGGACCAGATTGCAGGCGCTGCGTGCCTATTACTTCGACGGTGACTGGCGCGCACACATGGAGGCCGATGAGGCCGGACGCATCCCAGCAGACCTGCCACGCGGCATCCTCACCGAAGACACGCTCTACAACGCCTTCATCGCCGAGCGTGAGCTGGCGCTGGAATGGGTGCAGCTGGGCGCCCAGGCACTGAAGGAACAGGAATAGAACAGGAACAGGGATAGGGCGCCGAAGGTGTTGAGGCGACTGTAGCGGCAGAGGTCACGGCTTGCTGCTCACTGCAGGATTGGCGTTGACGGGGGGTACCGGTTGCTGTCGGGATGGCGGGCACGGCTGGGGTGTCGGTTACTGTCCCGGATGGTGGCCGCGGCTGGGGTGTCGGTCACTGCCGGGTTAAAGATCGCTTCATCGCTTTAAAGAAGGCTTCAGGATTTTAAAAATAGCGTCGCTGGCCGCTTTTCCGGCTGTGGGGCAGGGGTTTGACTTGCGGAAACGGGGTTCTGCTGCAAGACTAATGGCCCCCGGGATCATCCGGGAATTGTGCCTGTTGCGCCCTGATGCCACTGCCCACATGACTTCTGCCTTCTCCCGACTGACCCTGCTCGCCGCTGCCCTGTCCTGTACTTTCGGTGCCCACGCAGCCACCTCGCGCAGCGATGTGGCCCGCCCGACGGATTTCACGGCGGTTGCCGTGACCAACGGCCCGGTGATCTGCCGTTCCGGCAAACTGCTCACCTGCGGCCGGCAGGTGGCAGGCAAGCTCGGCATGCCCGGCGGCAGCGCGGCCCACTCGGCCTACCGCTTCGTGGAAGAAGACTTCACCTTCGACAGTGGCGTGGGCATTTTCCTGCAGACGGCCGTCAGTGCCGCCCGCAAGGCCGGTCAGCCCGACTGGCGCCGGCGCCTGGCCTTCCGCAAGGTGCCCGAGGGCTATCAGCTGGTGCAGGTGGGGGTGCAGTATCGCTGCCAGGGGGGCGAATGGCAGAAGGCCGCCTGCGGCTCCATGAGCGCGGCCGGCAAGGCGGGTACTGCTGCTGCCGCTTCGGCCGGGCGGCCGGGTGCTCCGGTGCCTGCCGGCGGCTCCGTCCAGGCCGGCGCTTCTGCGCAGGCCGGTGTGTCCGCCCGGAACGATGCGCCATCGAAAGCCGGTGCGTCCGCGCAGGCAGGCGCTGTCCCGAAGGCCGATGTGCCGTCCCAGCCAGGGGCTGCATCGCGGGATGCTGCTTCGGCGTCACCTGCTGCCGGCCATCAGGCGGCAGGGGCCGCTTCGGGCACGGGGGCTGCAGCGGCCGGGGCTGCCGCTGCACGGCAGATGTCCGGAGCGGGCCAGAGCGCCACGGCACAGGATGCTGCGCCCGCGGGTCTCTCCGGGCAGGGGGCCGCACGGCAGGGGGCTGCCACTCAGCCCGCGCCTGTACAGGAGGCCGGCCATCGCCCGCCGGTCAGCAGCATGCCCGGGACTGCAGATACCGGCAATACGCCAGGCAACCCGCCGGCCGACCGGCACGATACGCCTGCGCCGACCACGCCGGCCACCCCCACCGAAACGCTGCAGTCGGCAGATACGCCGGCCAGCGTGCCTGCGCTGGACGCACGCTGGCGCCCGCGCCAGGATGCCACCGAAACCGGGGATGCCGCCGCCAGCTCCCCCTACGGTTCCGGCAGCCAGCATCACCGGCCGGTTCCGGTGGGTGAAGACCGCGAAGACAACACGCCTGGGCGTCATGCCGGCGGTCGTGATGCTGCCCCGCTGGCAGCCCGTGAGCGGCCAGCCGACATCGTGGCGGCCGAACCCTCGCTGTCGGCCAGCCAGCTCAAGCAGATGCACGAAGCGGAGGCCTCGCTGGCCCGCGCCACCGCTGCGCAGACGCCTGGTGTGGTCGATGCCGGGACACGTGCCGGTGCCGTCACGGCCGGCAAGGCCACGACCAGAACCCCGTCGGGTGTTCCCATGAACACGGCAGCTGCCGATGCCTCTGGCCTGTCCGTACCGGGGAACGCGGCCTTCGGTGCTTCGGGCAAGGGGGGCAGCCGTTCCTCCTCCACGGCGGCACCGGCATCCGGCGGTGCCGGTGACACGGCCATGCCCGGTCTGGCCGGTACGGCCACGGCCGCTGGTGGCTCGCAGGGCGCTTCCGTGGCCGACATCCCGGCCGACCTGATGGTGCCGGCCCCCAATGGCGTCCCCGATGTGGCCGAGCGGGGAGGCCGTGGTGGCCAGGTTCGCGTGCCTGCCACCCATCCCGCCACCGTGCACAAGGCCAGTGGCTTCATTCCGGTGGCCCTCACCACCGAGAACGCCACCCAGCTCGCGCGCCCCTGCGAACAGCCCATCGACACCTGCGGCCGTCAGGTCTTCGAGAGCCTGTTTGCCGAAGAGGCCCGCGTGCTTGCCAGCCTGCCGCCCAGCCAGAGCCGCCGCGAGAGTTTCATCTACGCCGACCAGCCTGTGACCAGTGCCGTGTATCTGGTCACCGTGGTCGACCTGCCCGGCGAGATCATCGCCGGCGAGCGCATCCGCATCGAGTTCGTGCGCCGGGGTGCTGGCTGGGTGGCTGCCTCGGCCGGCCGCCAGTTCAAATGTCACCGCGGTGAACTCTCCCGCCTGACCTGGACGGACCGCCAGTGCCAGTGAACCCGTGACAGAGGAACCGGCACTTCATTGAGCGCATGAGGCCGCCACGGAATGGATGTGGTTCTGCCATCATGAACACCCACACATGGCACCGGACGGCATCACGGCCAGGCGGCGGCAGGCCATGCGCGCCTGATCACGCTGTTTCTGATGCCAATCAAAAACGGGGGTATCCGGCCATCTTCCGATAGTCCGGGCATGGAGACTAAAGTGCCGCAGGACTTTTGCAGAGGCTCGTTAACGCATCTAAAGCACCTCGCCGCGCGCCTCTGCCTTTCCTGCGGCCTGCCGTTTGCCGGCTGGATCGTTGCTGCGGCACTTCGTGAAGTCATTGCCGCAGATCCCGCACGACTTCTCGATCCCCAGGTTTGCAATGCCGCCGCATGAGCCCGCAATCGGCTTGCGGCCGGCCATTACCCCTATGGCCATGCCCGCCACCACCACCAGCATGATGCCAAACACCAGAAGCCATACCACCATCACCGTCACTCCCCATCCAGACGCTGGTTCGAAGATACCGGAAAACGCTGCTCGAATGCCGGCGTCGTGCGCGTGGCAAACCCGCTGGGTGTCCGGCTGACCAGCAGGGCGGCCAGCTGGTGCCGCACCGCGTAGTTGTACCCCTGTTCAGGCCCGAGCACCATCAATAGCGTCGACAGGCCATCAGCCTGCATGGCGCTGTCCGTGATGACCGTGGCCGCCGCCAGTTTGTGCGTGATGGGCGACAGCGTGCGCGGGTCGATCAGGTGCGACAGCCGGCGCCCGTTTTCCTCGCGATAGATGCGATAGTCACCCGAGGTGGAAATGGCCATGTCACGCAGGCTGACGATCCGCTGCGCTACCCGGGCGTCGTCCAGCGGTGCTTCCACCCCGATCCGCCAGGGCTGGCCATCGGGTTTCTGGCCGCCGGCCCGCATCTCGCCGGTGACCTCGATCAGGTAATTGCGAATGCCCTGGGCGGCAAAGCGCGCCGCCATCCGGTCGATGATGTAGCCCGCCGCAATGCTGTTGAACTCCACCGTGATGGGCGCATCCTTGCACAGCCGGTCGCCATCGATGCGCAGATGCTGCATGCCGGTCCGGGCGCGCAGGGCCTGCAGGGCATCGTCACCGGTGGTGGCTGGATTTGTGTCGGTACCGGATGTTGCCGCATCGTTGCCGGGTGAGGCCGGCTTGCCTCCCGCATCCACCAGCTGCGCCACGGTCAGCCCGTCCCCGTTGCCGCTCCGGGCAGCCGCGGCCCGCTCGCGCGCGGCCTTCGGGCCGAATTTCCAGTAGTCCAGCACCGGCAGCAGGGTCACGTCGTAGGCACCGTCACTGTCGGTCGCCAGTTTTCGTGCGGCCCGGGCCAGGTCGATGGCCATCGGTGGCATGGTCTGGCAGGTACCGGCAGGCGTGGCGTTGAAGCTCGCCAGCGAGGAATCGTCCCGGTAGGTCGAGACCGAGCGATCCAGCTCGTCCAGCAGCTGCCGGATGCTGGCCTGGACGGCTTCGGGGCTGGGTGTGCCCTCGTCGCGCACGTAGCTGATGTGGTAGCTGCTGCCCATGGTCGGGCCGGACAGCTTCACCGTGTCGGGCTGGCAGGCTGCCACCATCGGGGCAAGGCCCAGCAGCGGCAGCAGCCGGCGCAGCAGATGCCAGCGGTGGACGAATGCCTTCATGACACGCGCTAACCACCAAAGTCGTCGAGGAAGATGCTGTCGCGCTCCACCCCGAGATCGGTCAGCATCTTGATGACCGCGGCGTTCATCATCGGGGGGCCGCACATGTAGTATTCGCAGTCTTCGGGGGCCGGGTGGTCCTTCAGATAGTTTTCGTACAGCACATTGTGGATGAAGCCGGTCGGACCGGTCCAGTTGTCCTCCGGCAGCGGATCGGACAGCGCCAGATGCCAGGTGAAGTTCGGGTTGTCCTTCGCCAGCTGGTCGAACTCGTCCACATAGAAGGCCTCGCGCAGCGAGCGCGCCCCGTACCAGAAGCTGATCTTGCGCTTGCTGTGCAGGCGCTTGAGCTGGTCGAAGATGTGCGAGCGCATCGGGGCCATGCCGGCGCCACCGCCGATGAACACCATCTCGTTGTCGGTTTCCTTCGCGAAGAATTCGCCGAACGGGCCGTACACCGTCACCCTGTCGCCGGGCTTCAGGTTGAACACCCACGACGACATCTTGCCCGGCGGGATGTCGCTGCTCTTCGGCGGGGGCGAGGCCACGCGGATGTTGAACTTGACGATGCCCTTCTCGCCGGGATAGTTGGCCATGGAATAGGCGCGGATCACCGGCTCGTCCACCTTCGAGATGAAGCGCCAGAGGTCGAACCGGTTCCAGTCGTCGTGATAGTCCTCGTGGATGTCGAAATCGCGGTAGTTCACTTCGTGCGGCGGGCATTCCAGCTGCACATAGCCGCCGGCGCGGAAATCGACGTTCTCGCCCTCGGGCAGGCGCAGGGTCAGCTCCTTGATGAAGGTGGCCACGTTGTGGTTGGACTCCACCGTGCATTCCCACTTCTTCACGCCGAACACTTCTTCCGGCACGCGGATCTTCATGTCCTGCTTGACCGGGGTCTGGCAGGACAGGCGCCAGCCCTCGGCGGCATCGCGCCGGGTGAAGTGGGCCTCCTCGGTGGCCAGCATCTCGCCACCGCCCGATTCGACGATGCACTTGCACTGCGCGCACGAACCGCCGCCACCGCAGGCCGACGACAGGAAGATGTCCTGGCCGGCCAGCGTCTGCAGCAGCTTGCCGCCCGCCGGGACGGTGATCTTGCGTTCGCCGTTGATCTCGATGGTGACATCGCCGCTGGACACCAGCCACGCCCGGGCCACCAGAATCAGTGCCACCAGCGACAGCACGATCACCGTGAACATGCCGACGCCGAGCAGGATTTCAGAGTTCATGAAAGGCTTTCTCCCTGATCCGGCCGGGCGCTCACAGCTGCACGCCCGAGAACGACATGAAGGCCAGTGCCATCAGGCCGATGGTGATGAAGGTGATGCCCAGACCCTGCAGCCCGTCGGGCACGTCACTGTACTTGAGCTTCTCGCGGATGCCGGCCAGCAGCACGATGGCCAGCGCCCACGACAGGCCGGAGCCGAAGCCGTAGACGCAGCTCTCGCCGAAGGTGTAGTCGCGCTCGACCATGAAGAGCGTGCCACCCATGATGGCGCAGTTCACCGTGATCAGCGGCAGGTACACGCCCAGCGCGTTGTAGAGGCTGGGCACATACTTGTCGAGCAGCATTTCCAGGATCTGCACGATGGCGGCGATCACGCCGATGTACGACAGCAGCCCCAGAAAGCTCAGATCCACGTCCGGCAGCCCGGCCCAGCGCAGCGCGCCCGGCTTGAGCAGCCACTGGAAGAGCAGGTTGTTGGCCGGAATCGTGATGGCCTGCACCACCACCACCGCCACGCCCAGGCCGATGGCCGTCTGCACTTTCTTCGAGATGGCGATGAAGGTGCACATCCCCAGGAAGAACGCCAGCGCCATGTTCTCGATGAACACGGAGCGAAAGAACAGGCTCAGATAATGTTCCATGTCGTCATCCTTGTCGGGATCAGTAGTCCTGCGTCTCGCGCACGTTCGGGGCCAGCCGGTAGGCGGGTGCCTCCATCTGGTTCTTCTTCCAGGTGCGCAGACCCCAGATGATCAGCCCGATCAGGAAGAAGGCCGACGGCGGCAGCAGCAGCAGGCCATTGGGCACGTACCAGCCGCCGTCGTTCACGACCGGCAGGATGGAAACGCCGAACAGCTTGCCGGCGCCCAGCAGCTCGCGGATCGTGCCGAGGATCATCAGCATCGTGCTGTAGCCCAGCCCGTTGCCGATGCCGTCCCAGAACGACAGGATGGGCGGATTGGCCATGGCAAAGGCTTCGGCGCGGCCCATCACGATGCAGTTGGTGATGATCAGGCCGACGAACACCGACAGCTGCTTGGACAGCGAGAAGGCATAGGCCTTGAGCAGCTGGTCGACGATGATCACCAGCGAGGCGATGATCACCATCTGCACGATCATCCGGATCGAGCCCGGAATCTGGTGGCGGACCATCGAGATGAACATGCTGGAGAAGGCCGTCACCAGTGTCAGCGCAATGGACATCACCAGCGCCGTCTTCAGGTTGGATGTCACCGCCAGTGCCGAGCAGATCCCCAGGATCTGCAGCCCGATCGGGTTGTTCTTGATGATCGGGTCGAAGAGGACTTCGCGAATGGTGGGTTGTGCAGCCATGCTCAGCGTCCTCCCTCGGCAGTGGCAATCAGGTCATGGGGCAGGGCGACCCCGGAAGACGTGGAACCATCGTGGCGCCCGGCCGGTGTGGCTGCCCGTTCGGCGGTTACCCGGGCTGTTGCCGGTGTCCCTGCCGGGTGTGCCGTGCCGGCCACCTTCACCGATCCGTCCTTCAGGTGCGCAATGAACGGCCCGAAGCCCTGCGGTCCCAGCCAGAACTTCAGCAGGTTGGCCACGCCCTTGCTGGTCAGGCTGGCACCGGCCAGCCCGTCCACCTGGTGGGCGGCCTTCGGGTTCGATGGATCGACCGACCCCTTGATGATCTGGATGTCGGGCCTGCCGTCATCGGCAAACACCTGCTTGCCCGGCCACAGGGCACGCCAGCGCGGGTTGTCCACCTCGCCCCCCAGGCCGGCCGTTTCGGCGTGCTGGTAAAAGCCCAGGCCCACCACCGTGTTCAGGTCGGCCTTCAGCGCAATGAAGCCGTGCAGTGTGGACCACAGCCCGTAGCCGCGCACCGGCAGGATCAGCGTCTGCAGCTGGTGCTGGTCGTTTTCCACCAGATACACCACCGTTTCGTTCTCGCGGCGGTGGATGGAGGCGATGTCATCGGCACCGGCAAGGCCGATCGACTGGGCCGGATCCTTGGCGGCCTCCAGCGGGTCGAAGGTGGCCGGATCCTGCTTCGTGGTGAACTGGCCGGTCTTCAGGTCGACCACCCGGGCCTGGATCTTTTCCGCGAAGACCTTCTGGACCTGCCCGGCCGGTGCATCCGCGCTGGACAGGCCGGCAATTTCCAGAATGTAGCGCTGCTTGTCGAGCAGCTTGTTCTCGATCTGTGTCGGGCGCAGCAGCACGGCGGCGCTGGCCACGATGATCGAGCACACCAGGCACATCACGAAGGCCACCGTGACGGTGCGAACGATCGATTCCTGCTTATTGGACACGGCGTCTGGCCCTCCGCTTGATGTTGGCCTGCATCACGAAATAATCGATCAGCGGGGCGAACAGGTTGCCGAACAGGATGGCCAGCATCATGCCCTCCGGGTAGGCCGGGTTGATCACCCGGATCATCACCACCATCAGGCCGATGATGATGCCGAAGGCCCACTTGCCGGCGTTGGTCATGGCAGCCGACACCGGGTCGGTGGCCATGTACATCATGCCGAAGGCAAAGCCCCCCAGTACCATGTGCCAGTACCAGGGCATGGCGAACATCGGGTTGGTGGCGCTGCCCATCAGGTTGAAGAGCCCCGACAGCACCATCATGCCGAGCATCACGCCGGCCACGATCCGCCAGGCGGCGATGCCCGTCAGCAGCAGCAGGCCGCCGCCCAGCAGGATGGCCAGCGTGCTGGCCTCGCCCACGGCGCCCGGCATGAAACCGAGGAAGGCATCCGTCCAGGAGAGCCCGTGCTGGGTGAGGGCGGCCACACCCCCGTCCTTGGCCATGCCCAACGCCGTGGCGCCCGAGTAGCCGTCCACCGTCGTCCAGATGGCCGCGCCCGACATCGAGGCCGGATAGGCAAAGAACAGGAAGGCCCGGCCGGCCAGTGCCGGGTTGATGAAGTTCTTGCCGGTGCCGCCGAACACTTCCTTGCCCAGCACCACGCCGAAGCTGATGCCCAGCGCCACCTGCCACAGCGGAATGGTGACCGGCAGGGTCAGCGCAAACAGGATGGAGGTGACGAAGAAGCCTTCGTTGATCTCGTGCCGGCGAATGGAGGCGAAGAGGATTTCCCAGAAGCCGCCCACCGCGAAGGTGACGGCATAGACCGGCAGGAACCACACCAGCCCGTGCACGAAGCAGGCCAGGATGCTGTTGGGGTCGAAGCCCACCAGCGACTGCACCAGCCCGAAACGCCAGCCACCCTGGGCCGCCAGCAGGTCAGGACTGGCGGCATAGAGCAGGTTGGCCTGGTGACCGGCGTTCCAGAGGCCGAAGAGCATCGGCGGGAACGCGCAGAGCCAGACCAGGATCATGATCCGCTTGATGTCGATGGCATCGCGCACGTGGGCCGTGGATTTCGTCACCAGGCCGGGGCGGTACAGGAAGGTATCGACCGCCTCGTACAGCGCATACCACTTCTCGTACTTGCCGCCCTTGTGCAGGTGCGGCTCGATCTTCTGTTCCAGATGATCGCGGATTTTCTGGAAATTCATGTCCGCTCAGCCCTCCTTCTCGATGCGGGTCAGGTTGTCCCGCAGAATCGGGCCATATTCATACTTGCCGGGGCAGACATAGCTGCACAGTGCCAGGTCTTCCTCGTCCAGTTCCAGACAGCCCAGCTGCTGGGCCATCTCGGTGTCGCCGATGATCAGGTAGCGCAGCAGCTGTGTGGGCAGCAGATCCATCGGCATCACCGCCTCGTAGCTGCCCACCGGCACCATGGCCCGCGGACTGCCCTGTGTGGATGTGTCGAGCTTCAGCAGCCCCGGCCCGCCGAACAGCGCCGACAGAAACGCCCGGGTGGCCGAATGCTTGCGCCGCCCCAGACGCAGGAAGTGCAGCAGCGGCCGGTCGTGCCCCTCGGCCAGGCAGCTCACCTGCAGGTCGTAGCGGCCCAGATACGCGCAGGCACCGCGCGCCGTGCGGCCGCCCAGCACGGAGCCGGAGATCACGCGGTTGTCGCCGTCTTCCAGCTCGCCGGCCGTCAGTTCGTGCAGGTCGGCGCCCAGCCGGGTGCGAATGAGGCGCGGATTCTTCACCACCGGACCGCCCAGGGCGACGATCCGGTCGGTGTACAGCTCGCCCGTGGTGAACAGGCGGCCGATGGCGATCACGTCCTGATAATCGATGGTCCAGACCGTGCGCGTGGCATCGACCGGATACAGGAAATGGATGTGCGTACCCGCCAGACCGGCCGGGTGGGGCCCCTCGAAAATTTCGGCCGTCACGTCGGGCAGCTCTTCGCCGGGCAGCTCGGTACCCGGGGCCCGGCAGAGATACACATGCGCCAGCCGGCTCAGCACCGCCAGGCCATGGCGAAAATCATCGGCCTGCACCTGGATGATGGGGAACGGCGTGGCCGCCAGCGGCCGGGTGTCGATGGCCGTGACGAAGATGTGCGCCGGCGTGGCGTCCACGGCCGGCACCTTGCTGAACGGCCGCGTGCGCAGCGCCGTCCACAGGCCCGAGGCCTGCAGCGTCTCGCGGATCCGTTCCGGGGGGAGGGTGGCCAGTTCGGCCGGCGTACAGTGCCCGAACTGTACGGCGCTGTCCGGCACCGATTCGTCGCCCACCTCGATGACCACCGACTGCAGCACCCGCCGCTCGCCGCGGTTGATGGCGCTCACCGTCCCGGCCGCCGGTGCCGTGACCTGTACACCCGGATTCTTCTTGTCGGAGAAAAGGGGCTGGCCCTTCTTCACCCGGTCTCCCACCTGGACCGCCATCGTGGGCTTGAGCCCGTGGTAGTCGAACCCAATCACGGCCACGCTGTGCACTGGCTTTCCCGTGTCGATGAGCAGCCGGGGGGCCCCGGCAATGGGAATGTCCAGGCCACGCCTGATTCTGAGCATCTCGTTCGTGCCTGCGTCAATAAGTTGATATCCAGGGAAGGACCGGTGACGGCAGCCGGCTGTGTGGACCGCGTCCACCACAACCGCGCACCACGGCCAGCATGCGCGCCGAATGCGCCTGACCAGGGGCTTCCCAGCGTCGATGCCGGATTCTAGAGCGTGTCATGGGCACGCTTTGGGATAAACGACCCCTGCACGTGTCATGGATTTGTTAACTCCAGTGAAGTGAACAGGGACACGGCGCTTCCATGGACCGGGTCTGGCCAGCATCTTCTGCCGCTGATTCTAAAAAATGGCTGCCCGCCTGTCTGGCAACCGGCCTGCCTGCCGGTCTCCCCGCGTTCGCAATCCTAGACGCAGATCAAGATTTGCCCATCTTTGCCGGCTCCTGCGCCGCTTCGCGTGCCGGACGCCGCTGTTCGGCCCGGCAACGGCCACCCTTGAAGCCTCGCACCTTTTCCTTTCCGGCAAAGCCTGTTCGTGAAGCTTCTCACCTTTCCCGGCATGGCAACGCCAGTCCGTGAAGCATCTCACGGCGCTTTCCGGCGCCACGGCGCATCATCGCCGGGTCACCATCCCAGCGCCGGCGTCGGCCTGTGTCACCCCGTTCGCGTGACCTGCGACCCCGTCCGCTCCCTCTCACAGGAACCCGCCGTGATCCGCTCCTTCCCGTCCGTTGCCGTGCCCGAACACCTGCGCCGCCGTGCGCTGGCCCTTGCTTCCGCCTCGGCCCTGCTGACCCTGGCCGCCTGTGGCGGCGGCGGTGGTTCCGATGCCGCCCCGGCCGTCTCGGCCGGCCAGCCCGGCACGTCCCTGACCACTGCGCCAGGCAGCACCGTCACCGGCTCCATCGACATCGACGGCCCGGCCGATGGTGTGGTGGCCGAACCCAACAAGGGCATCGACTTCTCCGCCGAGCGCAATACCGGCGGCATTCCCGTGGCCGATGAAACCGCCGAGATCAACGACTCCATCGTTGCCCGCAAGGCGCTGCCCACGGCGGTGAAGGCAACCGAGGGCGTCTGGGGCGGCCAGCTCAAGTGGCCGTTCATCCCCATCCACGCCGTCGTGCTGCCCGATGGCCGCGTGATGACCTACGGCTCCACCGACCGCGGCGAACAGGGCGCCAAATTCTTCTACGATGTCTGGGACCCGACCCTGGGCGGTGACGATGCTTCCCACCTGACGCTGCCCAACACCACGCAGACCGACATCTTCTGCTCGGCCCAGGTCGTGCTGCCGCTGACCGGTGACGTGTTCATCGCCGGTGGTGATATCTACAGCGATGCCCGCGGCCGCAGCATCAACCAGCCCATCAACGACACCACCGTGTTCCGCCCGGGCAGCAACCTGCTCGAGAGCGGTCCCAAACTGCAGCGCAAGCGCTGGTACGCCACGGCCACCACGCTGCCCAATGGCGAAGTGTTCGTGCAGGGCGGCAAGGGCGGCAACGACCATCCCGAGATCCGCCGCACCGACGGCAGCAATGCCCTGCTGTCGGGCATCACCACGTCCGACCTGCGCGAGGATTATCCGCGCAACTGGGTGGCACCGGACGGCAACATCTTCGGCTTCTCGCGCCAGCAGATGTACCGCATGAAGCTGGACGGCGAGGGCAGCCGTACCGACCTCGGCAAGCTGGACTACAAGTCCGACTGGGAGGGCTCGGCCGTCATGTTCCAGCCGGGACGCATCCTGTTCACCGAGGCCACCGGCAACCGTGCGGCCATCATCGACATCCGCGGTGACAAACCGGTGGTGACCGATGCCGGCACCTTCGCCGACACGCCGCGCATGTGGCACAACAGCACCGTGCTGGCCGACGGCACCGTTGCCATCACCGGGGGCGCCGAATACTTCGACTTCCAGAAGGCCACGGCTCGCAACCCCATCTACGACGTGACCCTGTGGAACCCGAAAACGGGCACCTTCACCAGGGGGCCGTCGCAGAAGCGCATGCGCCTCTACCACTCCACCGCCACGCTGCTGCCCGATGGCTCGCTGTTCACCGGGGGTGGGGGTGCCTATGGCCCCGAGACCAACCTGAACTCGGAGGTCTACTATCCGCCGTACCTGTACAACGCCGACGGCACCCCGGCCGACCGCCCGACCATCGACAGGGCGCCGATGGTGGTGCAGCCGGCCGGCAGCCTGGTGCTCGAATCGCAGCAGGCCAGCAGCATCCGCCGCATCACCCTGGTGGCCACCGGCTCGGTGACGCACTCGTTCAACATGAACCAGCGCTTCATCGAACTGTCCTTCCATCGTGAAGGCAACCGGCTGGTGGCCAGCCTGCCCGCCAACGTGCATGACACGCCGCCGGGTTACTACATGGTGTTCATCCTGAACGAGGCCGGCACGCCGTCGATCGCGAAGATCGTGCGTGTCAACGTGGCTGGCGAGGTCACGGTGGACCCGGACATCGTGCCCGTCTACCGCTACGTGGCCAACGACGGCACCGGCCGGCGCGTCCGCCTGAGCACCGACGGCACGCTGGGTGGCGAATGGCAGCTCAAGGGCGAGGCCTTCTATGCCTACGCCACCCAGAAGAACAACACGGTGCCGGTCTACCGCTACTCGGCCACCAGCGATGGCAAGGTGCGCTACAAGTTCACCACCGATGGCTCGGGCCGCCTGCCCACGCTGGGCTGGACCCGGGACGGCATTGCCTTCTATGCCTTCAACCAGCAGGGTGAAGGGCGCATCGGCGTGCAGGAGTACAAGCAGGTGGCGGGTGGCTGGTACGTGAACTACGCGCTCACCGGCAACAACCCCGGCGGCGCCTGGGAATTCACCGATGCCACCAGCTTCTACGTGCCCACCAGCCGTGCCCAGGCCCAGCCCGGGGCCGTGCGGGATACCGAGGCGCCCACCGTGCCGGCCGGCGTGAACGCCCTGGCACAGGGCCAGGACACCGTGCAGCTGTCGTGGGGCAAGTCGTCCGATGCGGGTGGCTCGGGCCTGGCCGGTTACCGCGTGCGCCGTGATGGCATGGACATCACGCCGAACCTGCTGACCACCGAAAGCTTCACCGACAAGGGCCTGAAACCGGGCAGTTACTCGTACACGGTGGAAGCCGTCGATGGGGCCGGCAACGCCTCGGCCGTATCGGCCCGTGTGCAGGTGACGCTGCAGAACGAGCAGGATGTGCGTGATGCGAAACTGGCGGCAGCTGGCCTGGTGCGGGTGTACCGCTATGTGGCCCCCGGCGGTGATGGCGACCTGCGCTATGTGTACAGCGCCGACGCCTCGGTCAGCGGTGAGTGGACCAGGCAGGAGCTGGCTTTCTACGCCTATGCGAAGGCGGGCCGCAATACCGTGCCGGTCTATCGCTACCGGGCCCGCGATGCCCAGGGCGTGGCCCGCTACCTGTTCAGCATCAACCCCCAAGTGGGCAATGGCTGGACACGGGAACACGTGGTGTTCCACGTGCTGCGCTATCCCACCTGGCGCTCGCAGGCGGTGAACGAGTTCTACCGCATCAATGGCGGCTGGTACCTGGGCTATGCCACCGGCAACCGTTTCGGCACCTCCGGCAACTGGCATCGCTACGGCCGCGTGTTCTACACACCGACGTTCACCGAGTGACGCCGGTGTGGTGACGGGGCATGAGGGGTACGGATGGGCCCCTCATGCCCGCTGCGGGATGTCTGGTCGGTTCCGGATGCATGGTGCCATGCTCCCCGGGCCGTGATGACGCCAGCCTGCAGCACACCCCGGAACGGCACGACGCCCGGCCTCGCCACCTGGAAAAGGGGCATGGCCGGGCGTTGCCGCTGGCAGAGTGGGGAGGCTCAGACCATGTATTCGCCCACGTCGTCGGCGATCTCTTCCATCTCCTCGTCGGGCACCTTCTGCGGGCCTTTCGGGTCCAGCGGGGTGAACCAGCCCAGCGCCGCATAGATCAGCCCGATCAGCGGCGACAGCCAGCAGAACACCGCAAAGGGCGCGTAGATGAAGGTACTGATGCCCAGCGTGCTGGTCACGAAGGCGCCACCGTTGTTCCACGGAATGAGCGGTGAGACCAGCGTGCCCCAGTCCTCGATGGTGCGCGACAGGATCGAGCGGTCATAGCCCATTTCGGCATACTTGCCCTTCATCAGCCGGCCGGGCAGCACCAGCGAGGTGTAGATCTCGCCGGCCACCATGCCCACCGTCAGCACCGACAGGGCCGAGGTTGCAACCAGAGAGAAGCGCGAGCTGACGATGGTATTGATCTTGAGCAGCAGCGCCCGGAAGGTGCCATAGGCTTCCAGCGCCCCCACGAAGGCCAGCGACAGGAACATCATGCTGATCACCCAGCCCATGTTCAGGATGCCGCCCTTGGTCAGCAGCTTGTCCACGTATTCCACGCCGGTGTGGGCGGTGTAGCCATTCATCAGGATGCCCGACATCTGGCTGAGGGCGTTGCCCTGGTAGAACACGGCGATCAGCGCGCCCAGAAATACGCCCGTGCACAGGGTACCCATCACCGAGTAGTTGCGAAAGCCCATGTAGATCACCACCACCGGCGGAATCAGCGTGATCCAGCCCAGCTGGAAGCTGGCCTGCACGGTGCTCTGCAGCGACTCGCGCAGCTGCAGGCTTTCGGGGTCACCATCGGCGTAGTTCCAGCCCACCAGCGTGTAGATGATCAGCGTCAGCGCATAGGCCGGAATGGTGTTGGAGAGCATCGAGCGGATGTGGCTCCACAGGTCGGTCTCCACCACGGCCGGTGTCAGGTTGGTGGTGTCCGAGAGTGGTGACATCTTGTCGCCGAAGAACGAGCCCGACACCACGGCGCCGGCCGTCCAGTATTCCGGCACGCCCAGGGCCTGGCCGATCCCCATGATGGCCAGACCGACCGTCCCCACCGTTCCCCAGGAGGTTCCGGTGGCCAGCGACACCACCGTGGCCAGAATGCAGGTGGCGGGCAGGAAGATCCGCGGGCTCATGATGCCCAGGCCGGCATTCAGGATGGTGGGCACCGTGCCGGAGGCAATCCAGCTGGCAATCACCATGCCCACGCACATGATGATGATCATGGTGGGCAGGGCCACCTTCATCACCCGGTACATGTTGTGTTCCATGTCGATCCATTTGCGGCCCTTGAGCGACATGAAGGCCCCGGTGATGCAGATGCCGATCACCAGCGGGATGTGGGGCGTGTAATCGCCGAAGATGAAGAACTGCACCATCAGGATGATGGTGGTCAGCATCAGCGGCGCGATCTCGAACCAGAACGGGTAGCTTTCCCGGTTGCGCAGGGAGGCGAGCATGGATGTCTCCTGAAGGAGGGCTTGGCGCTCCCTCCGGAGACATGGCTGTCATGGGCAGACAGTGCAGCCTTCACGCGCAGGGCGGGACAGGGGGCTGCATGCCTGCACATATCTTCCCGGAAGAGAGGCGCCGACCTCTCGGTTTTGCAAGGCTTTGTCCCTTCATTCTTCGCCTTTGCCGGTGAATGTGCAAGTTATGGTGTACTGTGATTGCGGACAGGGCCTGCAGGTTCGGCTGTATGCCTGGTGCAGCCTGCAGCCCAGTGGGGCCTGATGTTCCGGCCAGGTGCGGCGTCAGTTCGAAGCGCTGTCCGGGCCGGGCGCTCTGTCCGGGTGCTGCCCGTCGTCCGTCGGGTGCCCCAGCCCCACCCAGATCGCCACCAGCGCCAGCAGCACGCCCGAGACCGCATAGGGCAGGCCCGGCGTGAGCTGCAGCAGCATTGCGCCGGCCAGCGGTCCGAGTACCGTGCCCAGTCCCTGTGCGGCTCCCACCGCGCCTGCTGCGGCGCCCTGTTCATTGGGCTGCACCGAATTGGCGGCCAGTGCCGAGAAGGCCGGGAACACGAAGCCCATGCCGGCTGCCGCCACGAAATAGCTGACCATCAGCATCCAGCTCTGTGTGACCAGCATGACCGACACGAAGCCCAGGCCGGCCACGCTCATGCCGATGCGGATCATGGGGATGGGCCTGAGCGTCAGTCTGCGCACCACCAGCTGGCTCAGGATCAGCGCAATGCCGACCATGCCCAGCGCATTGCCGGCGGTCCGGGCGCCGGCCTCCGGGCTCATGCCCAGCTGGTCGATCACGAAGAATCCCACGGCGATCTGGCTGGCCGATACGGTGAACAGGGCCGTGAAGGCCGTGATCATGGGGCGGCGCAGGCGCGGATCGGTCAGCAGGCTGCGGCCTCCCCGGCGTCCGCCGGCCGGCGGCGGTGCATCGGGCAGGTACTTCCACAGCGCGACCAGCCCCAGCAGGGGCAGCAGCGTGGTGAGGTAGAGTGGGGCTTCCAGTCCGAACCAGGCCAGCTGGCCAGCCAGTGCCGGTCCCAGCACCAGGCCCACGCCGTTGGCCATGCCGAGCGAGGCCATGGCGTTCACGCGGCGCTCGGGCGGCAGGTTGTCGGCGATCAGTGCCTGGCTGGCCGTGGGGGCGGCGGCGTAGAAACCGCCCACTGCGCCCCGTGTGGCCACCAGTCCGGCAAAGACCAGCCAGCTGGCCATGGGTACGTGCATGGCTGCGATCAGCCCGATACCCATGGCCAGGTAACTGATGAAAAAGCCTGCAAACCCGGTCACCAGGATGCGCCGGCGACCGTGCTGGTCGCTGAGCCGCCCCCAGATGGGGGCAGCCACCATCCACAGAAGGCCCCCTGCCGTCACCGCCAGACCGGCCTGCCAGGGCAGCAGCCCCAGATGCCGCGACAGCGGGCCGATGACGGCCACGAAGGCCATCATTGCCATGGTGCCGCACATGTAGGCAAACAGGAGGGGGCGCAGGGAGAAGCTGGGGGCAGAGGCGCTGGACGTATTCATCCTGCGGATTATGCCCCCATCTGCTGCGCCAGCACCTCGTCGAGCTGCATCGCACGGGCGAACGAGGGCAGGACCATGAAGCGCAGCACGCTCATTCCTGCTTCTGCCCGGACTGGGCCCTGGCCAGCAGCTCGATGCCCCGCTCCTGGCGGCCGCGACCCCGGGCAGCCCGGATGCTGAAGCGTGTTTCGAGGTCGAATTCGGCGAGCATCATCGTGGCCATTTCATCGATCAGCCGGTTGACACTGGTGCCACGGTGGGCAGACAGTGCCTTCAGGCGCTGGTACTTGTCATCGGCAAGGCGGATGGTGAAGGCGCTCATGTGTCATGCTCCAGAACGAAGGTTTCGGGTGGCACGATGCGAAGATCCGGGATGCAGATCAGCCCGAAGGTGCCTCTCCGGCGGCGCTCATGCCCCCATCTGCTGCGCCAGCACCTCGTCGAGCTGCATCGCGCGGGCGAACGAGGGCAGGGCCATGAAGCGCTCCATGTAGGGCACCAGCACCGGATCATCGGCGGGCAGCACCGGCTGAAACTTCGTGAACCGTGCCAGCAGCATGGCGTAATAGAGGTCCAGAATCGTCAGCTGGTTGCCCACCATGTATTCGCGGTCTTTCAGGTGCGCGCGCAGTGTGTTGAAGGCCGTGTCGAAATCGCCGTAGCCGATTCCCTTGCGGCGGGCCTCGCTGGATGGCACCTCGGCTACGCGGTCAAAAATGGCGTACTCCAGATGCAGCGAGAAGCACATCCAGCGGTAGAACTCGCCGCGTTCCGGCGAACCGGCGGCCGGAGTCAGGTGTTTTTCCGGGAACTGCTCGGCGAGCCAGACGCCGATGGCCAGCGTCTCGGTCAGTACCGTGTCGCCTGCCTTCAGGGCCGGCAGCTTGCCCATCGGGTTGATGGCCAGAAATTCTGCCGAACGGGTGGTCAGCGTTCCGGCTGGCACCTGCGGGTCGGCGTAGGCAACGGGCACGACGTCATAGGTGGCACCGCATTCCTCCAGCACCCAGCGGATCCACTTGCCGCGGGACTGGGGGTTGGTATAGAACGTGTACGGGGCAGACATGGCAGCACTCCTGTGGTGGTTGCGTGAAACGGGATGCGGAGAACTGTACGCTGCACCACTGACAGTTTCTGTCAGCAGCGTGTCCGGGCGGAGGCTGTGCCGTCGCAGGCTGCATGCTGGGTCATGCGCAACCGTTTTCCGTGTGCACGGGGCGAACAGGTGCGCGCCACGTCGTACGAAGTCACCATTAACCCGTTTTCCGTGTTTTCGTGTGCATGGGGCGAACAGCCTGACTGGCTGTTCATGGGCCGTCGGGCAAGCCGGTTCTCCGTGCATGCGGTCCGCACAGGGTAGTTGATTGTGTCGCCCGGCTCCTCGATGCCGGTTTCCCGGACATGCGGTCCGCACAGACAGATGGATCAGGCCATGCCCCGTGTCAGTCCCGGTCGTGGAACTGGTCCAGACGGATGCCGGTGGCCTGCAGCCACGCTGCCTCCAGCTGCCGGCGCGGCCTGGGACACGGATCCCCCAGCCATGCGTGCCGGATCCGGTCGGTACGGAAATGCCGGAAATCGGCCCGCAGGGTGCACCAGGCGGCCAGCAGGCGTGTTGACTGGAGGTAGCCCAGTGCAACCGGCCAGATCGTGCGTCGCGTGTCCTGTCCCTGGGCATCGGCATAGTCCATCTGCAGCTGGCGGTTCTCGCGCAGCGCCTGCCGTATCAGGGGCAGGATGATTTCCTCGTGGCTTTCCCATGCTGTGCGGGCTGGCGACCGTACGTTTCCGCAAGGCGCGGGTGACGTATCGGCTACGGTAGCGGATGCGGGCGCAGCAGGGACGGGGACCGGGATAGCGCACGAAACAGAGGCAGCGACGGAGACCGGAGCACAAGCCGGGACGGGGACGGATGCAGGGGCGGAGGCAGACGCAGGGACAGAGTCAGGCGCGGGGGTGGAGGCAGATGCAGGGACAGAAGAGGGGGCAGAAGAAGGGACAGATGCGGCAGCAGACGCAGAGGCTGCGTCAGGGGCCAGGGCAGTGTCAGAGGCAGAAGCAGCATCAGGGACAGAGGCAGAGGGCTCGCCGGACACGCGGCCACGGACCGGATACAGTGCCTGATCTTCCATCATTGGCACCAGCCGTGCCGGCAGGACGGCCTCCACCTTGGCCAGTACCGAGCGGGCACTGGCGGCCAGTGCCGGGTCCGGCTGCTGCACCACCCAGCGCAGTCCGAGCACCAGCGCCTCGATCTCGCCTTCGGCGAACATCAGTGGGGGCAGGGTGGGGGCGCCCTTTTTCAGCACATAGCCCACGCCTGCCTCGCCGCGGATATCGGCCCCCTGGGCGCGCAGCAGATCGATGTCGCGATACAGCGTGCGCAGGCTTACACCCAGCATCTGCGCCAGCTCGTGGGCCTGCCGGGGTCGCCGGCCGGTTCGCAGCTGCTGCATCAGGGCCAGCAGGCGTTCGGTGCGGGACATGGGGGTTCAGGCGGCAGGGACCATGCCGCGGCGGCATTTCATGAACCGGTGGGGCCAGCATCCCCTTCGGGGTGTGACGGACCGGTTGGCGCGGGTCGGCTCAGTCGTCTCCATACGCCCATTCTTCCTTCTCACCGCGCAGCAGCGCCTCGATGGCCTGGCGGGTTTCCTCGCGCGTGGCCAGCACCCGTTCCACCATCGCATCGTTGCGGTAGGTGCCCAGCGACGGGTCGTACAGGCGGGCCTGTTCGATCATGCCGTGACGGTCGTGCCGGTAGAACAGCCTGCCCACTTCCTCGGCCGTCTCATGCGGCATGCCCAGCTTCTCCAGCGAACGCTTGCCCATCCGCAGCGCCGCATCGAAGGTCTCGCGGACGATCTCGTCGGCCCCCGCACTGTACATGTCGAAGGTGTGCAGCCGGTCGAAGGAACGGGCCACGATCTGGATGTCGGGATTGACCTCCCGTGCGAAGCGCACGATGGAGAGCGCTGCCTTTCTGTCATCCACCGCCACCACCAGCAGGCAGGCTTTTTCGATGCCGGCCGTCAGCAGCAGCTCCGGGCGTGTGGCGTCGCCGAAGTGAGTCTTGGTGCCGTAGCGGGTCACACCCTCCACGGCCTCCGGGTCCAGGTCGATCACGGTGGAGGTGTGGCCGCACATCTGCAGCATCGTGTTGATGATCTGCCCCATCCGGCCCATGCCGATCACCAGAATGGGGTGCTGTTCCTCGATGGGATCGGCCTCGCGTGGTTCGGCTGCGGCCGGTTTGCCGAAGCGCTGGTACAGGATCAGCAGCAGTGGTGTGATGGCCATCGACAGCACCACGATGGCCGTCATGTTGGCATTGGTGCGGGCATCGATCACACCGGCACTGGCCGCTGCCGAATACAGCACGAATGCAAACTCGCCACCCTGGGCCATCAGGAGTGCACGGTCCATGGCATCGGCGTGGCTGCTGCGGGCCAGACGGGCCACGCCGTAGACGCACAGCGCCTTCACCACCATCAGCGCCACCACGCCGGCCAGGATCACCCCCCAGCTCTCGGCCACCACCTTCAGATCCAGCGCCATGCCCACGCCGAGAAAGAAAAGTCCCAGCAGCAGCCCGCGGAATGGTTCGATATCGGCCTCCAGCTGGTGCCGGAAGCTGGATTCGGACAGCAGCACCCCGGCCACGAAGGCACCCATGGCCATCGACAGCCCACCCATCTCCATCAGCAGCCCCGCGCCCAGTACCACCAGCAGCGCCGCGGCCGTCATCACCTCACGGGCCTTGCTGGCTGCCAGTACCCGGAAAAGCGGGTTCAGCAGCCACAGACCAGCCGCCACCAGCGCACCCAGGCTGCCCAGCGCCACGCTGATGCTCTTCCAGACCGAAGACCCATGCGCCGCCGCCTCATCGGCCCCCGGCACCGTCGGCGCCAGGAACGACACGATGGCCAGCAGCGGCACGATCAGCAGATCCTCGAACAGCAGGATCGACACGATCTGCTGCCCACGTCGCGAGGCCAGCTCCTGCCGCTCGCCCAGCACCTGCATCACGATGGCCGTCGAGGTCAGCACGAAGCCCGTGGCGCAGACGAATGCCACTTGCCAGGGTGCCCCGAAGGCCATGCCCACGAAGGTCAGCAGGATCGAGCAGATCACCACCTGCATGCTGCCCAGTCCGAAGATCTGCCGCCGCAACCCCCAGAGGTGCGAGGGCTTCATCTCCAGCCCGATCACGAACAGGAACATCACCACCCCGAACTCGGCTATGTGGATGATCGAATGGGAGTCCGTGACCAGACCCAGCCCGTACGGTCCGATGGCCAGCCCAGCCGCCAGATAGCCCAGCACCGAGCCCAGCCCCAGCCGCTTGAAGAGCGGAACGGCCACCACCGCGGCACCCAGCAGGGAAACGACCTGGATCAGATCGGACGAAGAAGCTTCAGCAGCCATGAGAGATGCAGTCCTGCGTAAAAAGAAAGGGCACCCGAAGCGGATGCCCGTTGAGGGAGGGTGCCGATGGCACGATGTGTGCGCAATACAGACGCGCGGGATGATGTCCGGAATGCCCGGGCATGGCGCACGCAAGTCCTCCGGTGCGGGTCCGTACAGTCCGGCCACGGTTTGCCCGGCACGGGTCACCGGTTCGGGATGGTGTGATGGTAACGCCTGTCGTGCCGGCGGCGAAGGTGGGGACGCTATTGCAGGCGGAAGACCTCGTTCAGTGTCTGCACCGTGAGCGCCTGATCGGTCCAGTGGTCCATCTGTTCCAGGCTGGCCTGTTGCAGTCGCCGTTCAGTGGCTGTATCCAGAGGGCCGAAGCGGCTGACCAGCAGCTTGGTCAGCACCCTGCGTTGGGTATGCTCGGCACCCAGCTGAATACCTTCCTCGCGGCCTTCTTTCAGACCACTCTCCCGGCCCTGCAGGATACCCTGCTGGACTCCTTGCCGAATGCCTTCCTGCCGGCCCTGTTCCAGCCAGCGTTGCGTGAATGCGCCCATCTTTCTGTTCTCCGTGGGGTAGAGCTGTTCGTAGAGCCGCCACTCTTCGGCGGTCAGTGTGAGGTAGGTTTCGATGAAGTCCAGGTATTTCTGCCGCAGGTCGGGGTTGCGCTCCAGCGTCAGCAGCCCTTTCACGGCCTGGCCGTAGACGCGGACCCGGGACGGGCTGTCTGCCGGCCGGGCCATGCAGACCGAGGTGATGCGGGCCACGATGTTGGGGCTGTTGGCGAAGTCGGCTGCCTGCATCTCGGCCAGCCGGCAGGGCAGGAAGGTGAAGTCCTGGTAGCGACGGTGCCGGCCTTCGACGATGAGCCGTTCTTCGATTGTGCCACGGCGCAGGAAGATTCCGACAGGGTAGACATGGCAGGTCTTCTGGGTGTGGATGACCGTGGCCGTGTAGCGGTTCATGCGTGCGATGTTGAAGTGCCGGGTGACGGACTCTCCCTCGAAGAGGAAGATGGCATCTTCGCGTTCGCCGTTGCGCCAGTGTACGCGCATCGGCGTGTCGAGGATCAGGGCGCGGTCGCGCAGCCGGCGCCGGGGCGGCTCCTGCCGGATGAAGGTGATGTCGATTTCGTCCTCCAGGGTGATGCCTTCCTCGGCGGCGAAGAAGGCGAGGGAGGCCTGCGGGTAGTCGAGGATCAGGTTCTTGAAGTTCTGGTCGTGACTGGTGCGTGGGGCGGGACGATACCGGCGACGGTACAGCCGTCTGGCAAGGCTGCGGGGCAGGCCGGGCCGAGGGGGTGAACCGGGACTGGCATGGGGTGGATGGCTGCTGCCCGGACCGGAGCCGGGATGGGGCTGTCGGGGGCGGCGGCGCGGATCGGCATGGGGGCTCATGGGAAATCCCCGGGGTGGGGGGCGTTGCGGAACACCCGGGCATTTCAGCAGGCCGTCAAGGGGTTGTCGGTGGGGGAGTGGTCAGGCTGGCCATGCGGCATAGGCCGTCTGGCCTATGCCACATGGTCACACCCCTGTCTCGGCGCGTCTGTCATCGATCGTCTCGGGGCCGGCCGGAATCGTGATCCGCGGCACCACCACCGTCCATTTGTCCAGCTTCTCCGGATGCAGGTGCAGCCACTGCGGATCGACCTGCGCGCGGTAGCGTACATACAGCTCGGCCACCACGGCCCGGGCGCCGGCAGGCAGCGGGCAGGGCAGGTCCAGCCGGTCGAGCGTTACAGAGCGGCTGACCACCACGTTTTCATGCAGGAACTCGTACCGTTTTCCGTCCCGTGACGGTCGCATCTGAAGCGGATCTCCGGGGCGCAGCTGTGCCAGCACCTTCAGCCGGCGCAGGGCGCGGTCGCTGAGCCTGCCGGGGGAACGTGAAGCGCCTGCGCCAGGAGGTGGTTCCGAAGCTGCCGGGTATGCCGTACCGGATAGTTGCCCCGACGGTGCATCCCGGCCGGCAAACCCGATGTCCAGTTCCTTCAGCCCCAGCATCCGGTACTGCGTATCCAGGGCGGGCTGTACCGCATGTTGCTGCATGACCCGTTCGACCAGGGGCACATCTGCGGTCTGCGGCTGGTCTGGATGCGCAGTATTCCGTTTCTCACGCCGGTCTCTGCCCTGCTGCCGGGTGTCGGGCCGGTCGCTCTGCAGGCCGTCGAGCCGCCCGATCCACGCGTGCTGCGGCGAATCATGGCACAGTGTCAGCGTTTCGATGGCCCGGGTCATCGCCACGTAGTACAGGCGCTGTCTGTCGGGTTCCGGCGCTTCCCAGCCACCATCGAGCACGAACACGTGCCGGAACTCCAGCCCCTTGGCGGCATGGACGGTACCCAGAAACAGCCCGTCGGCCCGCAGCTCTTCCAGTTCACCGGCATGTGCGTACAGCCACTGGCGCAGGTGATGCGGGGTGTAGCGTAGGGTCTGTGACGGGTCGTCTGCCGCTTCCCGGGAATCTCCGTGTTCCATCAGAAAGTCGCGCAGCATCACGCGGAAATAGCGTTGCCAGCGTTCGTCCACATCCTGCCGTTCCACCAGACGGGCGAAATCCTCCGCTGTCAGCAGGGGGCCGCTGGTGAAGTGTTCCGGAGTCACTGATGCCTGCTGCAGCTTCTCCAGCGCATCCACCAGCCGCACGAAGGGCCGCAGGTGAGTGATGCGGATGCGTGCGTGCTTCTCGCGCGACAGGGCGTACGGAACTCCGTGCTGTTCGCACCATGCCTGCAGTGGCTGCAGGCTGCGGTTGTGGTGGGCGAGGACGGCAAAATCCCGCCAGCCGGCCTCGGGCCGCAGCGCCTTCAGCCGTTTCATCTCGGCTATCACGGCCTGCGCCTGCAGATTGTCGGCCTGCGTGCGGTCGCGGCTGCCCGCCTGGAACGGCGCGCGGGCCTGCTGGAGGAACGCTGCGTCCGCTCCTTCCGGTCGTTCGGTGGGTACAGCAGATGAGGAAGAAACAGGCAGGGAGGCAGCGGGTGCAGCATCGGGAGCCGGTGCAATCTGCAGCACCCGCACGCGTCCCTGCCTTTCGGGATCGATCTGCGTCCAGACACCACCCATGGGGTCATCGGCCCGCTCCGGATCGATGGTGATGGGCTGATCAGCCTTCATCCGGCCTGGCTGGCCCTCGATGACCGCGTTGGCCGCGGCGATGATGGCGCCGGTACTGCGGTAGTTCCAGGTCAGGTAATCGGGCTTTTTCACCCCGTAGTCCTGCTGGAAGCGCTGGATGTACTCGTTGCTGGTCTGGCGGAAGGCGTAGATGTTCTGGTCATCGTCTCCCACGGCCAGCAGGGTCAGTTTGCTGTCGTCATCGGCCAGCTGCCGGCCGGCCAGGGCCGAAACCAGGGCATAGTGTGGCCCGGAGATGTCCTGGTATTCGTCCACCAGAATCCACCGGAAACCGGCCAGCAGCCGGTCGCGCGTATCGTCTTCCTCGCCCTGGGTGGCCTCGCCGGCCGACAGCATGTCGGCGGCCTGCTGGCACCAGATCTCGAACGGGCTGGGCTGAAGTGCTTCGGCTCGTCGTCCCCGGTTTGCGCCCGCGCCGTCTTCCTGCGTTGCGCTCAGCAGCCTGCCCTGCATCGGGCGGGAATGGTCCTGCGCGGGGTATGACTGAACCCGTGCCGGAAGCGGCGGCTCTGGTGCGCCGTTGCCGGGTTCCGTTCCGTCGGGCAGGCTGTCGAAGCGTACCCCCAGCAGCCGCATGGCCATGCTGTCGTAGGTCAGGACGGTCACCCGGCGCGCAATGTCGCCGACCAGCTGGTGCAGGCGGTGTTTCACCTCCACGGCCGCATGCCGGTTGAAGGTCAGCACGATGATCGAGGCCGGATCTTCGTGCATGACCCGCAGCAGAAAACCCACCCGGTGCACGATCACGCGCGTCTTGCCCGAGCCCGGGCCGGCCAGCACCAGCCGGTTGGTGCCGCTCTTGTCGGTCACGATGGCCCGCTGGGCGTCGTTCAGACCGCCGGTGATGCGCCGGTAGGTGTCGGGAGAGACGGCCTCTTCCAGCTCGGCAAAGCGGCCGCGGAACCACCGCTGTTTGAAGGTGCCTGCCGGTTCGTGAAAATAATCGTTCACCAGGGCCTGGGCGGTCTGGATGTTCTCCTTCAGGGCCTTGATGGCGTATTCCTGCATCACGTGCACCTGAAAGCATTTTTCGTTGTAGAAAATCTGCAGGGGCCTGTAGTCGGCCTTCCGGTATTGCCGTTTGCTGGCCAGGGCATCGGGATCGAGCCGGATGGTCATGGCATGGCGCAGAATGGTCATGCCGTGGTTGAGCCGGATCACCTCCTGTTTGTGCATGAACAGCAGCGCCTGCTTCAGCAGGGGCTCCCGGTTGTTCTCCGGAATCTGGCCGGTCAGGGCATCGTGTTCTTCGAGCAGATCCTTCAGTTCGCCAAAACTGGTTTCGGCTACCGCGTCCTTGCTGCGCACGCCCCCTGTTTTGCCCACCAGAAAAGGCAGGATGACGCCGCACAGTTGCCGTCGCAGGGCGGCGCGGTTCTGCAGATCGTCCCAGTTGTCGGCGCTGTTTTTGAAACGCATGCGCAGCAGGTCGTTGCCCATGTCCTGAATTTCGAAGCTGCCGCTGCTGTGCGATTTTTCGGCGGCACGGTCATGCGACAGCGAAAAGAGCAGCGCTTTCAGGCTGGCCGGGAGCAGCGAAGACAGCATGGCGCCACCGCCGCTGTCCCCGGCCGTGGTGACAGGCAGAGGTGCCGACGGGAGCGGGTTGCCCGGCGTACGGGACGCGGCCGATGCTGGTTCGCTGGCGTCGTGGCGGGCCGACGCATGGCCGTCCGGTTGCGCGTGCGCCGACGCCAGCCGGCTGCGCAGCGTGCTGCACAGTGCCGTCAGTGACACGTTCTGCCACACGCGCTGGTCGGCGTCGGGAATTTCGTCGTGCAGGATCTGCCAGAGCCGTTCCTCGATGGCCAGCACGGTGCGCAGCGTTTTCTCGGCGGGACGAACATGGTCGGTGCGCAGGTTCACCGTCATGCGCGTGTCGTTGACCAGAATGCCCAGTTCTTCCAGTTCCTTCAGCATGCCGCGCAGCTCGGTGAAGCTGCAGGCAGTGGCGCGCTCCAGATCATCGGTGCTGACCGGACGGTCGTCCGATGCGTTGAAGATGATCTCGATGAGTGTCTGGAACATCTGCCGCTTGCGTGGTGGCAGGTTGGCCTGTTCGAGTCTTTTCAGGGCCTGTTCATCGGTCAGGCTGCCCGACCGGGCCGGAAAGATGCGCGTCTGGTTTTCGGTTCGTACCAGAAACCCGTCGCGGGCCAGCCAGGCCAGGGCGGTCTTGACTTTTGTGTCGGCGCCGGCATCGTCACTGTCGAAGCTCATCGATGCTTCGGTGTCGCGCAGGATTTCTCCGCCTGTGACCACCAGCATGGTGTCTTCGCCGTACGGTGTGCCTCCCGAACCCGAACCCGAACCCGAACCCGAACCCGAACCCGAACCCGAACCCGCTTCCGTGCCGGTACTGGTGCTGGTGCCGGTCCGTGTGCGGGTGGTTCTTCCCGTCTGCGCGCCTGCCCCTGCCGGGTTTCCAGTTGTGGAACCGGTGGGGGTTCCCCGGCTGGCATGGCCGGTCTTTCTGGATGGCTGCAGCTGCACGAGCCGCTTCCAGACCATCTTCAGATCGCGCCATTCCAGCTGCGAGCTTTTGCCCAGGCCGAACTGCGTGTCGATGTCCTGCCCGTCGTAGAGCAGCACGCAGCGGGCGTTCTGCTGGTCACGGCCGGCACGACCGGCTTCCTGCAGGTAGTTTTCCAGCGACCCGGGAATTTCGGCATGCACCACCAGCCGTACATCCGGTTTGTCCACACCCATGCCGAAGGCGTTGGTGGCCACGATCACGCGCAGGCCGTTTTCGCCCCCCGTGATGAAACGCTCCTGCACCTCGGCCTTTTCGTTGGCAGGCAGCCCCGCATGAAAATGCTCGCAGGCCCAGCCCTGCTGTTTCAGAAATTCGGCGGTTTTTTCGGCGCCGCGCCGGCTGGCCACGAACACCACGGCGCCGCCCGGGTCATGGTCCAGCGCATGATGCAGCAGTTCGCTGATGCGCAGGTTCTTCTGTTCCCGCGGGGTTTCCAGTACCTCGTAGGCCAGGTTGTCGCGGGTGTTCGTGCCGATGAAAGTGGTGAGTTCAACACCCAGTTCCTCGCGGAAATGCTGGCGGATCTCATCCAGTACATCCGGCTTGCCGGTGGCGGTAAAGCAGCTGACCGGGGCATGTTCGGCCGCACGGTGCGTTTTGATGAACTGCGCGGCATACAGGTAATCGGGCCGGAAATCGTGCCCCCATTTGGACAGGCAGTGGGCCTCGTCGAATACCCAGCCATTGACCTGGCGGTTTTCGATGGCGCGGATGAAGCTGGTGTTGCGAAACTGCTCGGGCGCCACGAACAGGATGCCGATGTCGCCCAGCGCCACCCTGTCCAGAATGTCGGCGCGTGCCACCACGTCCAGCATGCCGTTGAGTGTGGCCACGCCGCTGATGCCGCGTTTTTCCAGATTGCGCACCTGGTCCATCATCAGCGACTGCAGCGGTGAGACCACCACGGTCAGCCCGCCATTGCGGTAATACCGGTTGAGCGCCGGAAGCTGAAAGCACAGCGATTTGCCACCCCCGGTGGGCAGCACGGCCAGCAGGCTCTCGCCACGCATGCCGGCCCCGACGATGGCCTGCTGACCGCCGGGCACACCCGCGACAGCGCGAAAGGATGTGATGGGGTGAAAGTACCGCTGCAGCTGCACGGTGGCGTCCAGCGTGTTGCGGCAATAGGTGCAGAGAGGATCGGTGCAGGGCACGTCACGCAGTTCGCGGATCAACCGTGCCGTATCCGGGAACTGCTGTCGCACCCAGGGCGCCAGGACCGAATTGCCGCCCGCAACCCTCAGCCACGACAGCACATAGACGATGGGAAGCTGCAGGGCAGGGTCGGCCAGATCGTGGTCGAGCAGCTGCTGCAGGCGTGTGCGGCAGACTTTCAGGGCGGTATCGCCTGCGTCCTCGTGCAGCATCTGCCGAATGGCCTGGTGCAGCACGGCGGGGGCCAGCTTTCTGCCCCCGTCGGTGCCCTGGGGCGTCACTGGCTGTATCAGCCCCGGCAGCGGGCCGAACAGGTGTTCGCAAACGGCTGCCTCCTGCGGTGCCTGGTCCTTCAGCGTCTGCAGGGCCACGCACTGGTCCTGGAAGAGGGTCCAGCAGGCCAGGCAGTCGGCCAGGGGCGAATTCTGCGCAGACGAGATGAGCTTGTGGTTCTTGATCAGCCGGTGGTAGGGATTCTGCGGAAAGGCGATGGGCGAGAGGCGCAGCGTGTCGATGACCGGCAGGCGGTGCAGGCCCAGCCAGGGCGCGGCCTGCTGCAGGATGGGCAGATCATGGGCGACGAGGTTGTGACCCATCACATGGGTGGCGCCCAGGGTCAGCCTTTCCAGTTCGGCCAGCGCAGCCTGCAGGTCGGCCGCCTTGCGAAAGCGGGGGCTCTCGAAACGCTCGCCGGTATCGGGTCGAAAGGCACCGATCTGCCGCAGGCGGCCCCGGTCGGTGTCGAGGGAAAGAGGCTTTCTGCCTGCGTGGGTATGGCTGCCCCCGGGGGTGCCAGGGCTGCTTCCCAGCAGGGCGGCCAGCCGTTCCCGGCCTGCGCCCAGCAGGGAGGTGAGGCGGCTGGCCGTGCTGGTGCGTTCTTCGGGGTGTGCAGGGGCACCGGTGCGGCCACTGCTGGCTGCCTGTGCATTTCCGGCGTTGCCGTGCGGGAGGGCTTCATGGGCGCTGCTGTTCACCGCACCTGCCGACGGGTTGGGGGTATCGGTCGCTGCCGCCCCGTCCGGTGGCGGACGAACTTCCAGATCGATGATCAGAATGGCGGGCGGCTGCATGGCACTGATCTGGAAAAGCGGGCTGCCGGGTGGTGCGTCAGGCAGGATCGTCGACGGGGGGATAGGCTACCCCGAAGCGCCGGGCGAGTGCATCGAGCCGGCGATCTGCGGTCCACAGCTGTGTGACGGGCGTCATGAGGGTGGAGGCCAGCAGGAAGAGATCGACCAGGCCGCAGCCCAGTCCCTGTAGCTGGTGACGGTCGATGAAGGCCAGCAGCTCGTTCAGGCTGCACTGCTGGACACTGCGCAGTCTGCGCAGGTCACCCAGCAGCTGGACGCGGCGCGGCGGGGTGCCGCAGGCGATCTCGCCGATGATGAAGGGATGAATGGCCACCTGATCCTGCGCGAGCAGGGTGGCCAGCCGCGCGTCGCCATGTTTGAAATGGCGCATCCAGACACTGCTGTCCACGAGCACGAAGGGCGTCATGTGCCGCTGCCCGCTGGTACCCCGTAAGGGGGCGCGTTTTCGTGCACGGTGTGGCTGTACCCGGCATGGGACGCGTCTGTACGCTGACGGGTGGGCAGCGTCATGTCGGGGGCGCTGCCACCCAGCGCGGCAAGACGCCGGGCAGACTGCACGCGCACGAATACCCTGACCGCCTCGCGGAACAGGTCGGACCTGTCCATGTCGGGGTCGGCCACTTCCAGTGCCTGTTCGTAGAGTGCGTCGTCGATGGTGACGGTGGTACGCATGTTTGCCTCGCGTCAGAGATGATGCAATTTTGCATCACTCCGGGTGGTTTTGCAAGTCTGCCGACTGTTTTGCCGTGTCCGCCCGGGGCACCGGACTGCCGGTCGCGGCTGGCTGTCGGCAGGCCGGGAAATCAGGGATAATCCTTGGCAATGAATGCCTTGTCGTGTTCGGCCATCTTCGGGTCATCCGGCAGGCCGTATCCGCAACAGTGCCTTTTCATCCCTTCGCCTGCCCGGCAGGTTTTTCAGGAGACATCATGACAGCGCAAGTCATCCGGCCGGTGGCCATCTGTGTGTTCAGGCATGAAGGCCGCATTCTGGCCGTGCGTGGCCATGATCCGCACCGTCAGGGCGCCTACCTGCGGCCAGTCGGGGGAGGCATCGAATTCGGGGAGTCCGGCGCGCAGACACTGGTCCGCGAGGTGAAGGAAGAACTGGGGGCCGACATTGCCGATGTGCGCTTCATCGGCACGCTGGAAAACCGTTTCCGGGTGGGGGACGAACCCCGTCACGAGATCGTGCTGGTCTACGATGCACGCTTCACCGATGCCTCGCTCTACGGCCGTGAGGTGCTGCGGGGCAAGGAAAGCGACGGTACCGACTATTCGGCCATCTGGGTGCGCCCCGAGGACACGAAGCCCGAAACGCCGCTGTATCCGGAAGGGCTGGCTGCCCTGCTGGCCGCCGATCAGGCCATGATGGCATCGGCCAAACCGGCAAAGGCCCCGCGCAGGAAGAAGTCGCTGGTGGACCTGCTGCACGCCCACCGTGCCGACATCGAGGCGATCATCGCCGAATTCGACCGGGCCCAGCCGCCGGGGACGAAGCGGCGGTGAGGTGTGTCAACCGCGTTTCAGGTCGCGGTAGAAGTTTTCATGGGGGCCAACGGCTTCGAGGTAGACGAACCGTATGCCTTCATCGATGGTGTAGCCAAGCAGGTAGAGCTGGTTCTGGCTACGGAACTTGTAGACGAGCAGCCCTGCCAGATCGCCCTTCTTGCGCTCCCCGATTTGTGGGTTGTGGGCGATTGTGTCTGCAGCCATGTCGACGTCTCGCGCAACATTGTCGTGCAGCTTTTTGTAGGCGCGAGCAAAGCGACGCGTTTGCTTGAGCAGATAGTCGCTCATGCTGGCTGATTCTGGCTACGAGGGATGAAGGGGGTCGCCTCTTCGCGGGGCTCTGCCAGTGAGGCAAGTGATTCCGTGATGAAACTGACGGGAAGGTCAGGGTTGTCAATGGCTGCACGGCCCACACTGGCCCAGAACTCGATCTGGCCTGCAATGGTTCTGTGCTCGGCCCGGGCTTCGGTACGGGCGTGGTCGTACAGCTCGCGATTGATTCGGATGGCGATGGAAGTCGTCATGGTGTGATCATCCCACGATATCCCTGAATTACTACAATTGTAGTAATTCAGGATGGTCTGTCAATCGATGGCGTGGGCGTGTGGACCTGTTGCCAGCGTCTCCCTGACATCGAGGCGCCCTTTGAGTGCCCGCACGGCAATGTCATGAATCAGTGCGGATGGGGCGCTACAGCAGTCCGCCAACACGTGTATGGTGTAGCGACGGGCATCGGGTGACAGTGCGGTATGGGTGATGCAGTTTTGTGTCATCATGCCGCACAGGTACAGGTCCGTGACGGATGTGGCTTCGAGGATGGCATTCAGATCCGTATCCAGAAACGCATCGGCCTGTCGTTTGATGACCAGAGGGCGGCCAGTCAACAGATCCAAAACGTGGGGGTGAAGGCTCGCGCCCGATGTTCCGGGCCGAAAGATCCTCCCGTCCGGGAGGCCTTCATGCCGGACGGCGATGATGGCCCAGCCATGTGCATCAGCATGCCGGATGGCCCGTGCAATGCGGGTTGCCGTTTCATCGGCCTGCCACAGCGGCAGGACTCCTCCGCTGAAGTAGTCGTTTTGCACGTCGATGACGAGCAGGGCAGGGGTGCTGGTGGCAGGTCTGGAAGGGGGGCTGTCATCGGCTGGTGCACCGGTGGGCGTCTGGCCATCAGGAATCCCGGTGGGCGTTGTCTGGATGGCTGTTCTGTCCGGCGTCGTCATGATGGGGTGGCGCTCCTGAAAATGCCTTGCATGCATGCCGTCTTCCCGGCATGGCAGGGGTTTGGGTGAGTGGACAGGAACAGCATAGGGCAGACGCCCAGACGCTCACCAGCGCAGATTCAGGGAAATCCGGCATGGATTCGGAGAGATTCAAGGTTTTGGGCGGGAGGCAGAGAACGGCATGAAAACCTTTGATGACCGGATGAGCCAGGCCATTCTGGCGGAGCTGCGGTGTGATGCCCGGCAGAGCTGGGAGGCGATGGGCCGTCGGGTACATCTCAGTGGCCAGGCGGTGGCCGAGCGCGTGCGCCAGATGCAGGAGGCCGGTGTCATCACGGGGTTCACCCTGCGGGAGGACCGGCATCCCCGGCATTTCATCACCATGTTCATGGCGCACAGCCAGTTTGCTGCATTCGAGGCGATGCTGGCTGCAGAGCCGGACCTGGAGAGTGTCGACAAGGTCAGCGGTGAAGGGTGCTATCTGATCATCCATCGCGCCGGAACACGGGAGCAGCTGGAGGCCTTCCTGAACCGGCTGCTGCCGCATGGCCGCTATCGGGTGTCGAGCAGCATCCGGCGGGTGGTTCCGAAGTCCTGATTTGTGTACACTGAGATACACTTATATGGGAGAGATATTGCATGGATATGATCAAGGCCGGGATTCGGGAGTTCCGCGCGGGGTTGGCTGAGTACATTCTTGACGGTACTCCGGTGGCCGTTACACGGCATGGACAGACGGTGGGCGTGTTCATCCCGACACAGCCCGAACACAACGTGGATCTGGTGGCACTCAGGCGTGCTGGAGACGCTATCGAGGCATTGCTGGCAGAGCACAACATCGACGCCGAAGAACTGGTTGCGGAGTTCAAGGCAGCTCGCGAGGAAGGGAGGCGGCGCCAGCGTGCTGCAGTTGCGGAGAAGGCACAATGAACATCCAGGGCAGGGTGCTGCTGGTCCTGGATGCCAATATCCTGATACGCGCTGCGCTGGGGCAGCGTGTGAAGGGTATTCTTCTGGCGAATGCGGCAAGAGCCAGCTTCTATGCTCCCGATGTGGCGTATGAAGACGCCTGGGAATATCTTCCTGGCCTGCTTGCCAGGCGGGGGATCGATCCCGGCGCGCTGTCATCGTGGTTGAGGGATTTGCAGGACATCGTGCGCCCTTTGTCCGTGGAAGTTTATGGACATATGAGGCGGCTGGCGCTGCAACGTATTGCGACTCGTGATGAGGATGACTGGCCTGTCGTGGCAGCGGCGCTTTCGCTGGGATGTCCTGTCTGGACAGAGGATCAGGATTTCTTCGGGACAGGTATTCCAACCTGGACCACGGATCGGGTCGAGCTTTACCTGAATCCGGATCAGCGCCTTTGACAGATCCCGAAGCAGGTGAATGAAACGGCAAAGGCCGGACCGTAAGCACGGGTCCGGCCCTTGCCGTATGGCGCTCCTGTCTGGCGATACCCAGCACGTGTCATGGACTCATGCGTCCCTGCGCTGGCCCAGGCTGTCTACTGACAAGGCGCCCCACGCAGGCCACCCGCAGGTGGCCTGCTGCCCTGGGTGGCGACGGCTTACACCATCGTCATCAGGCTGGCGTTGCCGCCCGCAGCGGCGGTGTTCACGCTGATGGCGCGCTCGGCCAGCAGGATCTCGGTGCCGTAGAAGGCGCCGCCGGTCAGCTGGTCGTGCGTCAGGCCCTGCAGGTTGACGATGGCGCCGGTACGCTTGGCCAGACGCTGGTTCAGTGCCTTCAGTTTGTCGGCATCACCTTCGAACAGGGCGCCCTCGAACACGGCGCTGTCGATCTCGGACTCGTTCAGCTGCTTGACCTTCGCACGCAGCGTGCCGGGCAGCTTGTTGATCACGTCCGAGGTGGCACCGCTGCCCACGAACAGTGCCTGGTTGCCGGTGGCCAGGCAGGTGGCCAGCTGTGCCAGGGCACCCAGCGGCGTGGAGGCCACGCACAGCACACGGCCACGGCCTTCCTGGCGATAGGTGTTGCGCTCGCCGGTGGGGCCGGGCATGACCTGCTCTTCCATGCCGGTCTGGGCCGCGCGCAGCCCCTCGACCAGGGCGCGGGCGCTGGAGGCGTCGGCTTCGACCAGGCCGGCGCGCGGCAGCCACTCGAGCAGCTGCGCCAGAGCCTGTTCGGTCTCCTGCGTGCGCGGCAGCACCGTGACCGGGCGTTTGGACAGCAGGCGCTTCAGGTACAGCGGGCCGCCGGCCTTCGGACCGGTCCCCGACAGGCCCTCGCCGCCGAAGGGCTGCACACCCACCACGGCACCAACGGTGTTGCGGTTGACGTACAAGTTGCCGGCGTGGATAGAGCCGAGCACCCGTTCGATGGTTTCGTCGATGCGGGTATGCACGCCAAAGGTCAGGCCGTAGCCGGTACCGTTGATGTCGCGTACCAGCGATTCGAGATCTTCCCGTTTGTAGCGCAGCACGTGCAGCACCGGACCGAACACCTCGCGGCCCAGTTCCTTGATGCTCTTGATGTCGATCATCGTCGGCGGCACGAAGGTACCGGCGCCCAGGGCGTGCTGGTCGGCATGGGCCAGGGCAGGCTGGGCGACCTTGTGGCCCTTGGCACGCATCGTGTCGATGTGCTTGACGATGGTGCTGCGGGCTTCGTCGTCGATCACCGGGCCTACATCGGTCGAGAGCAGTTCGGGGTTGCCCACGCGCAGCTCGCGGGTGGCGCCTTCCAGCATGGTCAGCAGGCGGTCGGCGCAGTCATCCTGCACGCACAGTACGCGCAGGGCGGAGCAGCGCTGGCCGGCCGAGTCGAAGGCCGAGGTCAGCACGTCGGCCACCACCTGTTCGGTCAGGGCGGAGGAGTCGACGATCATCGCGTTCTGGCCGCCAGTTTCGGCGATCAGCGGAATGGTGTGGCCGTCCCGGTCCAGACGCTGGGCCAGCGTGGCGGCGATGATGCGGGCCACCTCGGTCGAACCGGTGAACATGACGGCGGCAATGCGCGGATCGGCCACCAGCGGGGCACCCACCTGCACGCCATCACCCGGCAGCAGCTGCAGCACATCGGCCGGGATGCCGGCTTCGTGCAGGATCCGGACGGCTTCTGCGGCGATCAGCGGCGTCTGTTCGGCCGGTTTGGCGATGACCGGGTTGCCGGCAGCCAGTGCAGCCGAGACCTGGCCGGTGAAGATGGCCAGCGGGAAGTTCCACGGGCTGATGCACAGCACGGGGCCCAGCGGCCGGTGCGAGTCGTTGCTGAACTCGGCAGATACCTGGTTGCCGTAGTAGCGCAGGAAGTCGACGGCCTCGCGCACCTCGGCGATGGCGTTGGGCAGCGATTTGCCGGCTTCCCGCACGATCAGGCCCATCAGCACCGGCATGCGGTCTTCCATCAGCTGGGCGGCGCGCAGCAGGCAGGCAGCACGGTCGGCCGGCGGCGTGGCCTGCCAGACCGTGGCGGCTGCCGTGGCCGCTTTCAGGGCGGCGTCGATGTCGGCCGGCGTGGCTTCGATCACGTGGCCCACCACGTCGTGGTGGTTGGACGGGTTCAGCACCGGTTTGGCCTCGGCCGGCAGGCTGGCACCGGCAGGCTGGGCGGGTGCAGCGGCGCTCTGGCTTTCTGCCTTTGCATCGGCCTTGCCCGCTGCGCTGGCATCCTTGCTGACCTTGTCCGGGCTGCCGACCTTCTGCCCGGTACCCTCGGCCGTTTTGCTGCTGGCGCCAGCATCCTTGCCGGTGGCTGCGGGTGTGTCCGCCTTCGGCAGGCTGACCGGTGTGCGATTGCCCGGCTGGGCCAGCCAGGTTTCGGTGGTGCTGGCCAGCAGGCCGCCCGACAGGGCCGCCAGTTTCTGCTCGTTGGCCAGGTCGATGCCGGAGGAGTTGGTGCGCTTGCCGAATACCTCGGTGGCGTACAGGTCCACCGGCAGCGGGATGTTGTCGTGCGGCGCGCCCAGCGGCGTGATGCCGGCGGCTTCCTCGATGGGGTTGGTGATCAGCTGATCGATCGGCAGGTTGGGGTCGCTGACACGGTTGACGAACGACGTGTTGGCGCCATTCTCCAACAGGCGACGGACCAGATAGGCCAGCAGTGTCTCGTGCGTACCCACCGGGGCGTACACGCGGCACGGACGGCCCAGACCGCCTTCGGACACCGGTTTGGTGACCTGCTCGTACAGCGGTTCACCCATGCCGTGCAGGCACTGGAATTCGTACTGGCCGGGGTAGTAGTTCCTGCCGGCCATTTCGTAGATGGTGGCCAGCGTCTGCGCGTTGTGCGTGGCGAACATCGGATAGATGGCGTCGGGCACTTCCAGCAGCTTGCGGGCGCAGACCTGATAGGACAGGTCGGTGTGCACCTTGCGGGTGTAGACCGGGTAGCCGTCCATGCCGTCGAGCTGGGCACGCTTGATCTCGCTGTCCCAGTAGGCGCCCTTGACCAGGCGGACCATGATCCGGTGGTGGCTGCGGCGGGCCAGGTCGATGATGTAGTCGAGCACGAACGGGCAGCGCTTCTGGTAGGCCTGCACCACGAAGCCGATGCCGTTCCAGCCGGCCAGGGCCGGGTCGAAGCACAGTGCTTCCAGCAGGTCCAGCGAGATTTCCAGCCGGTCGGCCTCTTCGGCGTCGATGTTCAGGCCGATGTCGTACTGGCGGCACAGCAGCGTCAGCTGGCGTACGCGCGGGATCAGCTCGTTGCGCACGCGGTCGGCCTGGGCACGGCTGTAGCGCGGGTGCAGTGCCGACAGCTTGATGGAAATACCCGGGCCTTCGTAGATGCCACGGCCGGCCGAGGCCTTGCCGATGGCGTGGATGGCCATTTCGTACGAGGCCATGTAGGCCTGGGCGTCGGCCTCGGTCATGGCGGCTTCGCCCAGCATGTCGTACGAGTAGCGGAAGCCCTTGGCTTCGTACTTGCGGGCGTTGGCCAGCGCCTCGCCGATGGTCTCGCCGGTGACGAACTGCTCGCCCATCATCCGCATGGCCAGGTCCACGCTCTTGCGCACCACGGGCTCACCGCCGCGCTTGAGCACACGGGTCAGGGCCGACGACAGGCTGCTCTCGCTGCTGGTACCCACCAGCTTGCCGGTGATCACCAGACCCCAGGTGGCGGCGTTGACGAACATCGACGGCGACTGGCCGAGGTGCGATTTCCAGTCACCATCGCCGATCTTGTCGCGGATCAGGATGTCGCGGGTCTCGCGGTCGGGAATGCGCAGCAGGGCCTCGGCCAGGCACATCAGGGCCACGCCTTCCTGGCTGGACAGGGCGAATTCCTGGATCAGGGCTTCCACCGTGCCGGAGCGCGGCCGGTTGCGCAGGCCCTCGCTCAGGCGGCGGGCCAGCTTGTAGACGGACTGCTGGAAGGCCGGATCGACCAGCACCGAGGTCTGGGCCTGGCTGAGCAGCCAGGGCACGCACTCGGCCTCGGGACGGCGCCAGGCTGCGGTGATGGCGGCACGGCGCGGCGTCTGCGGCGAAACCTGCTGGGCAAACTCGACGAACGGGCCGGCCTGGGTCTGGCCGGTACTCTCCCGCTCGCCGGGCGCACAGTCCTTCGGCAGGGCGAGCTGGTCGGGTGGCTCTTCGCCACGCTCCAGCGCTTCCACATAGCTCATCAGCGCCTGTCGTGTCAGCCACTGCAGGCTGCGGTTGTTGCGTTGCGCGATGTTGCTGAGGCGATTCTGCAGGGCCTCGTCAACCTTGATGTCAAGTGGGAGGTTGCTCACGATGGTCTCCGAATGAGCGGTGACGGGGCACCAGGATGCCTCACGCGCCAGCGGCCGTGCCGGGATGTCTCCATGCCCCGATACCTCTTCCGTGTGCTGCAGCCTGGTGTCCCGGGCCATACCGACCTGGGAATGGTCCGAAGCCCGGGGATGCCGGGCTTCGATCGGTTGAAAAGTCGGCAGCGTATCATCTTTTTTGCGGGAAATCCCGGGTGACAGGCTGAGTAGAATCAGAGGATGAACATTTTCAGGTTGAAGACGCCCGTCTGGAGCGCGCTGGCCGTGCTTTTCGCCGCGCATGCGCAGGCCGCCACGCAGCTTCCCGGTGGCATGGTGCTGGTGCCCGCCAGCGAGGTCCGTGACGTGGACCGCGCCGCTCGCGAGGTCTCGCGCTGCGTGTCCATCCAGAGCGACCTGGACCGCCTTGCCTGTTACGACGAAGTGATGGCCCGGCGCCTGCCGTCGCCCGACCGCGACCTTCCCTCTGCCCGGCAGGGCAGGGTGGGGCTGAACAGCCGTCCCGCACCGGCTTCGGAGGCGGATACGGGCGGCAGCCGTGCGGCGCCCCCGCCGTCGATGGGCCTGCGGGCCACACCGGCGCTGCCGGCGCTCGGCGATGGCCTGGATGATGACGACGACGACAACGACAGCCCCCGTGGCAAGCTGCTGCTTGATGGCAGCCAGGCATCGCGGGCCGTGCAGGATGTGCGCCGCAGCCTGGGCAGCGACCTCACCGACCGCTGGGAGCTGGACGACGACGTCAACCGCGGGCGCTTCCTGCTGCGGCCCTACAAGCCGATGTACATCTCGTTCGTCGACTGGACCAGCAGCCTGAACCGTTCGCCGTATTCGCCCAACCCGTCCAACCGGGCCAGCAGCCTGGCAGGAGGCGACCGCAGCGTCAATGCCAACCAGGCCCGGCGCACCGAGGTGGAGTTCCAGATCAGCTTCAAGACCAAGGTGGCCGAGAACGCCTTCGGCGACAATGGCGACATCTGGGTGGGCTACACGCAGAAGTCGCTGTGGCAGATCTACAGCCAGCACCTGTCGCGGCCCTTCCGCGAAACCAACTACGAGCCGGAAGTGATGGCGGTGTTCCGCACGGACTACCGCATTGGCGGGTGGCACGGCCGGCTGGCGTCCGTGTCGCTGAACCACCAGTCCAATGGCCGTTCGCTGCCGCTGTCCCGCAGCTGGAACCGGGTGATCTTCCAGGTGGGGCTGGAGCGCGAGCGCTGGACACTGATGCTGCGGCCGTGGTGGCGCATCCCCGAAAGTGCGGCCGACGATGACAACCCCGACATCACCGACTACTACGGCCGGGCCGAGGTGGTGGGGGTGTATCGCCGCGGCGGGCACGAATGGGCGCTCACGCTGCGCAATTCCATGCGCATCGGTCACAGCCACGGCGCGGTGGGGCTGGACTATTCCTTCCCGATCAGCAGCTACCTGAAGGCGCACCTGCAGCTCTTCCATGGCTATGGGGCCAGCCTGATCGACTACAACCACCGCCAGACCCGCATCGGGCTGGGCGTGTCGCTGGTGCAGTGGCTTTGAGGGGGTTCCGGGCCATTCGTTCCCACGGCACACTTTGGGCGCGCATGGCTGCGCTGGCAGTACCCCGGGCCATTGAGCCAGACCATTGAGGTATGAATGAGGTCCATGCGACCTGCAGCCCCGCCCCGTCCTGTACACCCCAACGGGGTTTGGCGGGGACGAATGCGTTCGTGACACGTTCCAGCCAGCCTGGGGATGGCTTCCTGCCGGGCGTGGCTGTGCTGCCTGCCGGTGTTGTGCAGCCTGCCGGCGCTGCGCCTGACCGGTCCGTCACTGCCTGCAGTGCCGTCGCAGGCCGAGGAGGCGCTGCAGGCTGAAGGGCTGTCGTTGCATATCGGGCTGTCGCTGTGTTTTACTGGCAGGATGCGAAGCCCGTCACGCGGCGCAAGGCAGGCCGATACAGGCCGAAACATCGCCATCGGGGCAAGCAGGTAACATCACCGGACCCCTTCTTTCATCGTGGCAAGGACACAAGGTACATGGCACAACCGACGACGATGGTGCAGCGTTCCACCGGACAGCGGGTTCTTCGCTGGTTTTTCGGTGCAGCAGTGGCCGGTTTTCTGGCTGGTGGCCTGACGGGCTGCGGCTACAACGACATCCAGCGCACCGACGAGGCCACCAACAGTGCCTGGGCCGAGGTGCTGAGCCAGTACCAGCGACGTGCCGATCTCATTCCCAACCTGGTCAATACCGTCAAGGGCTACGCCGCCCAGGAGAAGGAGGTGCTGACCCAGGTCACCGAGGCCCGCTCGCGGGTGGGGCAGGTCAACGTCAACCCGGGTGATGCCGGTTCGCTCAAGCAGTTCGAAAATGCCCAGGCCGAGATGGGCGGCGCACTGTCGCGCCTGCTGGTGGTGGCCGAGCGTTATCCGGAGCTGAAGTCCGACCAGAACTTCCGCGACCTGCAGGCCGAGCTGGCGGGCACCGAAAACCGCATCACCGTGGCCCGCAAGCGCTACATCGATTCCATCAACACCTACAACGTGCTGGTGCGCGAGTTCCCCGTCAATCTCACCGCGAAAGTCATGGGCTACGTGCCCAAGCCGCAATTCTCGGTCGAGAACGAAGCCGCCATCAGCAAGCCGCCCACCGTCGACTTCGGTGGCGGCCAGACGGCGCCGGCCAAATAACCGGCCGCGTGGGCAACAGGCTGCGCGAGCAGTGGGCGTCACGGGCAGGAGACGGGACGGTTTGACGATGGCGTTGACACAACAGGAAGCAACGGTGCCGCGTGAAGGCAATCCCCGGCTGGGTCGCATCCTGCCGGTTCGTGCCTTGCTGCCCTCCACCCGGCTGTGGGCAGGTGCAATGCCGGACCGTTCTGTGTGGGACGATGCCACGCCGGCTGGCGGACACCGGTCGGGCGGGGCGTGCGGGCTGGGCCGGATGTCCCGGGGGGTGATGGCGCTGTTGCACGTGGTGCTGGCGTGGCTGCTGGCCTGTCTGCTCCTTTCTCCCGTGCAGGCCCAGCAGCTGCAGGCCGTGCCGCCGCTGAAGGGGCCGGTCACCGACACGGTCGGCCTGCTCGATGCCAGCAAACGTGATGCCCTGGCCCAGCAGCTCATGGCGCTGAGCCGCGACAAGGGTAGCCAGGTGGCCGTGCTGATCGTGGCCACCACCCAGCCCGAGACCATCGAGGAATACAGCCTGCGCGTGGCCGAAACCTGGAAGCTGGGGCGGGGCAAACAGGCGGCCAACGGCAATGGCACGGCCATCGATGACGGCGTGCTGCTGCTGGTGGCACGCGACGACCGCCGGGCCCGCATCGAGGTGGGCTACGGGCTTGAGGGGGCCATTCCCGACAGCATGGCCAAACGCATCATCGACCAGCAGCTGCTGCCACGCTTTCGCCAGCAGGACTGGGACGGTGGCGTGAAGGCGGCCGTGGATGCCCTGATTGCCCGTATCAACGGTGAACAGCTGCCCGAACCGTCTGCCGGCAAGGCAGCCGATCCCTTCGATGTCTGGGCCGAGGATGTGCTGCCCCTGATGTTCTTCCTGGGGGTGGGCGGCATCATCGCCTCGGGTTTTTTCGGGCGCTGGCTGGCGTCCATCGGGGCCGGCGGCATCATGGGTTTCAGTGCACTGGGTATCCTCGGCTCACCGGTCCTGGCGGTGGTGCTGGGGCTGCTCGTGCTGGGCTTCGTGCTGCTGGTCACGCTGGGCACGGCGGGCAGCAGCATGCAGCAGGTGGGTCGCCATACCTATCGCCATGGCCGCGGTGGCCGTGGCGGGGGTTGGGGTGGCGGCTTTGGCGGTGGTTTCGGTGGCGGAAGTGGCGGCTTCGGTGGAGGCGGCGGCTTCGGCGGGGGCGGTGGTGGCTTTGGTGGCGGAGGTGCATCCGGTGGCTGGTGATCTGCATTCCCGACCCGGGCAGGCTGATGCCTCTCCCGGGGCTGATACCGCTTCTGCGGGCCGTGCGCTGCCGGCGTCACGCCGTGGCCTGATGGCCTGGTGGCGTCACAGTGGCCTGGCGCCCGATCCTGTCCTGCGGGCGTTCGACGATGCAGCTTTCGACCGCATCGAAGCGGCCATTGGTGCCGGTGAAGCCCGTCATCGGGGTGAAATCCGCTTCGCGCTCGAGCCACGGCTGGGCTGGCAGGCGCTGCGTCGCGGACTGGGCGCCCGCAGCCGTGCCCTGCAGATTTTTGGTGAGCACCGTATCTGGGACACCGAAGAGAACACCGGTATTCTCATCTACCTGTTGACGGCCGACCATGCGGTCGAGATCATCGCAGATCGCCTGGTCAACCAGCGCCTGCCAGCCAGCATCTGGCAGCAGGCCTGCCAGTGCATCACCCGGGCAGCCGTGCCAGGGGGGCAGCCGGTCGAGGGCGTCCTGGCTGCCATCGACCTGCTGACGCAGGCGCTCATCGAGGCGCTGCCGGCCCGGCCGGACGGTGTCAATCCCAACGAACTGGACAATCGGCCCATCCGCCTCTGAGGCGGCGTGCAGGCGGCCCACCGTCCCGGAGTTTCATGAGTCATTCCGAACGTCGCCGACAGTTTTCTGCAGCGCTCCTGGCCGCAGCGGGTACCAGTGTCGTCGGGCGCAGCACCCTGGCCCGCGAGGTACCGGCCAGCCGCGCCGTTGCCCGGGCCGCTGGTAGTGGTTCTGCTGGGGCCACACCCGTTGCCGTCGTCGCAGCCGCTTCTGCGCAGCCAGCGGCTTCCCGTGCTGCTGGGGCTTCCGGGGCCCGCGCGGCAGGAGACGCGTCTGTTGCTGCCAGCAAGCCTTCCGCCGGAACTGGTGCGGCTGGTACCGATGCCTCCGGTGGTAGTACATCCGACGCTGGTACTTCCGGTGCTGCTGCCGCGCCCACCGGGGCGACAGCCGCTGCATCACCCGGACAGGGGCGTACCCTGCCTTCGCTGCCGGCCAGCCTGTCGCTGGACTTCGATGTCTATTACGGCGACTACACCGACCGGGGCATCCAGGTGGCAGGTGCGGTCTACCGGCTGAAGCAGCAGGGGGGGCGCTATCGCCTCAGTACCGAGGCGCGGGCCAATGGCGTGCTGGCGGTGTTCTACTCGGGCACGATCGAGCAGGTGAGTGAAGGACTGCTGGGGGGGCAGGGTTTCGTGCCCGACCGCTATTCCGAAAAGCGTGGTCGCCGGCCCGAGCGGCAGTACACCTTCGACCCCAAAACCCGGCGTGTCCGCCAGCTGGGCGATCCGGCCATCGATTACCCCTTCCCGGAGGGCACGCAGGACCGGCTGTCGATCTTCTTCCAGCTGGGCCTGCTGGCACGGGCCGACGCATCGCGTTTCCGGGCCGGCGAGACCTTCGTTCTCCCCCTGGCAGGATCCCGCCGTATCGACGAGCCGTTCTTTCAGGTGTCGCGGCAGGAGAAGATCCGGACCAATGCCGGTGTTTTCGATGCCGTGCATGTGGCCGTCAGCCGGCCGGGTGACAGCGATGCACCACGTTTCGACATCTGGCTGTCGCCGTCGCTGAAGATGCTGCCGGTCCGTATCCGGGTGTTCGACCACGGAGGCGGCGGCAAGATCATCGACCAGGTGCTGCGGAACAGGCCGCAGGGGGTGTAACCTGCGGGTATGCGCATCCCGAGCGTGCGCGTAGTCCGCCAGTGCGTGTGGCTCGTCAGTGTGTGGTGTTGGTAATCGGCACCAGCAGCCAGATGGCGGCCACCAGCAGGGCAAAGCCGATCACTTCGATCCGGGCGCGGGTGCGGGGTGAGAACTGCGTCATCATCATGCCTCCGTGTCGACGGTAATGGGGATGGTCCGGGCATCCTGGACGCCCTGTACCAGGCCGCGTTCAAAGGCGCTGGCGCTGGGCTTGTCCACGTACACACAGCGCTTGCCGGTGCGCTTGCAGTGGTCCTTCACCAGCCAGTAGGCGCTGTGGCTGATGCAGCCCGCCTGGCAGATGACCAGATCGGCGGCTGCCAGGCTGGCATCGAGGCGGTGCACGCTGTCCTCACGGCCGCCGTCGTGGTGAATGAACCGTCCGCCTTTCTTCTCGACGATGCGCCGGTAGATCGAGATGGCTGCATGGCGTCCGCCCACGCACAGCACGGCGCGCGAATCGAGCTGGTCGGCCGACGGGCTGCAGGCCGGGCAGCCGTTCTCGGTGGCATGTGCCTCGGGCACGTCCTCGCGGGCCGTGGTGGCATCCAGCGGGGTGGTGGCGGGCTGCTCCGGTGCACTGCCGGGGGCCGTGATGTTGCGGCGCATGTCGACGATGCGCTGCATCAGTTCCTGGTTGCGTTCGCTCAGCCAGCGGACCTGTTGCGACAGCTCGATGCGGCTGTCCAGATCCTCGGCCTGGCGGCGCAGGGCCTCCAGCTCTTCCTGCAGCTGGCGGATGGTGTTTTCCTTGCCGGCATTGTCGGCGCGCAGACGCTGCACCTCGGCGTTCAGCGCCTCGGTTTCGGCGGCCTTGTCCACTTGCAGCTGCTGGTAGCGCTGCTGGGCCTTTTCGATGTCCTGCTGGCAGCGGGCGTGCTCTTCGGCCAGGGCGTGATATCGCTCGTCGCGGTCACGCGTGCTGGCGCTGGCCTGGTGCTGCAGCATGTGCACTTCGCGATAGATGCGCTCGGCCGTGGCGGCATCGCAGCGCGGGTGGGTCATGCAGGCCCACAGGCCGGCCGTGGTCTCGTTGCGGGCAATGAACTGCTGCCACTGCGCGTACAGGGCGTCGGCCGTCTTGACTGCTCCCAGCTTGCGCACGGCCATGGCATAGCGCTGGTCCAGCTCCTTCTGCAGCAGCTCGGACAGGCTGCCACGCCGGCGACATTCGTTGACGGCGTTGACATGCAGTTCGTAGTCGTCCTGGGGCAGGGGGGCGTCCATCGTCCGGGCGGCCAGCTTGCGGAGCGTACCCATCGACAGGCACAGCCCCACGATCGGACAGTGACAGTGTGCGGCCAGATCCCACAGCTTGCGACGGCGAGAACCATTGTCCGAGGCCGGCAGCCGCGAGGGCTGACGCATGGTCGGCTCGAAATTGCTGATGTCGAGGGCGCTTTCCGCCGGATTCTTCAGAATGGCCAGGGTTGGCCGCTCGCCAAGGTAGAGTTCACGGTCTTGCATGGGGACGTCTCGCTGACTGCGCGAATGAAACGGCCCCATATTCTATTACTACTCATTATCATTAGCAAACGTAGTCGCCTGCTCTGATGCACGGTGGTGCCGGAGGTTTTCGTGAGAAAACGTCAGATGGTTGGTGGATGATGCCGGATGGCATCGGATTCGCAGGTGCCTGGCGACGCCGCCGGGTCCGGTGCTTCTACTGACAGCAGTCCCGGAAGCCTTCAGTTCAATACAGGAGGACAGATTGCACGGGGCCGGGGAAGTGGCGCAGTACGACCTGGTGCAGGCGACCTGGCTGCAGAAATGGGGGGGCTTTATTGCGCAGAATGCGGGCTCAAGGCGCGGAGTGCGGGAGCGTGTCAGGGGTATGGGGCAGGGTGCCATCCTGCCATGCACACGACATCCAAAAAAAAACCGGCCTTCCCGCGTGGGCGCGCCGGCCAGCGTGCGCAGCAGCCGGCCGTCCCGCGTGGGTCGGGCAGATACCCGCGGGGAAGGCCGGCAGGAGAGGAGTGGCGGCACGACAGCCAGAGGGCTTGCCTGCAGCCCCTGCGTTGACGGCGCGCATCACGACGGTACCGTCTGCGGCAGGGCGCAGAGGGCTTGCTCGCAGCGCCCCCGGAGTGCCTCACTTCTTCTTGCCGAACGAATCCTTCAGCGTCGTGACCCGGTTGAACACCGGCCTGTCGGCCGTATGGTCGTAGCGGTCGGCCACATAGTAGCCCTGACGCTCGAACTGGAACTGCTGCTCGGGCCGCGCCTCGCGAATCTCCGGTTCGGCGTAGCCGGTACGCACGACCTTCGAGTCTGGGTTGATGTTGGCCAGTGGATCCTGCCCGCCGGCATCCGGCTGGGCGTCGAGGAACAGCGGTGCAAAGATGCGCAGCTCCACCGGCACGGCGTCGCTGGCCGATACCCAGTGGATGTTCCCCTTGACCTTCACGCTGTCCGCGCCCGGCGTACCCGAACGGGTGTCGGGCAGATATTCGCAGTGCACCTGCAGGATCTCGCCGTTCTCATCGCGGTCCACGCCGGTGCAGCGCACGACGAAGCCATGCCGCAGCCGCACGAGCTGCCCCGGCGTCAGCCGGAAGAAGCCCTTGGGCGGGGTTTCGGCAAAGTCCTCGCGCTCGATCCAGAGTTCGCGGCTCAGATCGAAGCTGCGCTGGCCCCACTCGGGGTGGTGCGGATGACGTGGCGCGCTGCAGGCAATCCGTTCGGCCGGGTCCATGTTGTCGATCACCAGCCGGATCGGGTCGGTGATGACGTGCAGCCGGTTGACCGCCGGATCCAGTACCTCGCGCACCGTCTGCTCCAGTACCGCCATGTCGATCAGCTGGTTGGCCTTCGACACGCCGGCCCGCTCGCAGAACAGCCGGATGGCAGCCGGCGGATAACCACGCCGACGCAGGCCCGCAATGGTCGTCATGCGCGGATCGTCCCAGCCCGTCACGATGCCTTCGTCCACCAGTGCCTTCAGCTTGCGCTTGCTGGTGATGGTGTAGGTGAGGTTCATCCGGGCAAACTCGATCTGCCGCGGCAACGGGGCATCCAGCAGGCCGGTTTCGGCCACGCGGGCCAGCAGCCAGTCGTACAGTGGCCGGTGATCCTCGAACTCCAGCGTGCACAGCGAATGGGTGATCCGCTCCAGCGCATCTTCCAGCGGATGCGCATAGTCGTACATCGGGTAGATCGGCCAGGCATCGCCCGTGCGATGGTGGTGTGCCAGACGGATCCGGTACAGGATCGGGTCGCGCAGGTTGATGTTGGGCGAAGCCATGTCGATCTTCGCGCGCAGCACCATCGCGCCTTCCGGGTGTTTGCCCTCCCGCATTTCCCGGAACAGCTGCAGGCTCTCGGCTACCGGACGGTCGCGGAACGGCGAGTTGCGCCCCGGCTCGGTCAGCGTGCCGCGGTTCTCGCGGATCTGGTCGCCGGTCTGGCTGTCCACATAGGCGTGACCGGCCTCGATCAGCTTCAGCGCGATCTGGTAGAAGGTCTCGAAGTAGTCGCTGGCGTAGTACAGGTTGCACTCGCCATCGTCGAACTGCCAGTCGAAGCCCAGCCAGCGCACCGAATCGATGATCGCGTCGACGTATTCCTGGTTTTCCTTCTCGGGATTGGTGTCGTCGAAACGCAGGTGGCAGCGCCCCGCATAGTCGGCTGCCAGCTCGAAGTTCAGGCAGATCGATTTGGCGTGACCGATGTGCAGAAAGCCGTTGGGCTCGGGCGGAAAGCGCGTGCGGATGCGGGCCGGGTCGGCCTGGCCCTCACGTTGCACGGCGGCCACTCCGGGGTGGCCGGCCCAGCGGCGCCCGTCGAGCTTCCGGCTGGCCAGGTCGGCATCCACCGCCTGACGGATGAAGTTGCTGACCGCGGTTGCGTCAGGGCCTGTGGCCGCGGAGGAGGTTTCGGGCGTCTTCATGTGCGTGGATGCCGGCAACCTCAGACGCCCAGCAGTTCGACATCGAACAGCAGCGTGGCGTTGGGCGGAATCACGCCGCCGGCACCGCGGGCGCCGTAGCCCAGATCGGCCGGGATCAGCAGGCGCCGCTTGCCGCCCACCTTCATGCCGGCCACGCCCTCGTCCCAGCCACGGATCACCTCGTGACGGGCCAGGCCGAAGCTGAAGGGCTGGTTGCGGTCACGGCTGGAGTCGAACTTGCGGCCGGCGCGTCCACCCTCGGGGCTGGCCGGATCGGCCTCCCACAGCCAGCCGGTATAGTGCACCTTCACGACCTGGCCCGGTTTGGCCTCGTCGCCGGTACCCACTTCGATGTCCTGGATGCCCAGGCCGTTTTCCCTGAATTCGAAACTCATGCTGTGCCCCTCGCCGGGTGGTCAAACAAAGCTGACAAAGATAGCACGGCGGGGGGGCGCTGGGGGCGTAACAAGGGGCTGTCCGTGCCGGGCAGGAAGGCCTCCTGGCGCATCCGGCGGCCGTACGGGTGCAGCTGGGCCCGGCACAGGCCGGGCCAGGGGGCAGGAACCGCACGGTGGCGGGACGAACAGGTTCGCAACGTGCGCCGACGGCCCGTTCGGCGACCCGACGTTCAGCGCGGATCCACCGTGGCCCAGCTGTCGACCAGCGGATTCACGTGGGTGTTGTAGTAATCCCCCAGCGCGGACAATTCGGTCAGTGTGTCGAAGCTGAATCCCTGACGGTTGCCGCGGCTGTCGATCAGCAGGTCGTTGAGCTGGCGGCGGAAGGCGGCCGGCGTCTCCCAGGTGGCCAGCAGGCGGTCGAGCATCCACGGATGTTCCTGCGTGCAGCGCAGCGGGCGGGCATTGGCCGGCATGCGCAGCAGCACGCGCTGGGCCTGCGAGCTGAGCTGGTGGGCACCGGGGATCACCTCGTCGATGTCGCTCTGGGCGAGGGGGCGCTGGTCCGGGGCCGGGGGCGGTTCGATGGCAACTGCACGCGGCACGATACGGGGGGCCGATTTGCTCGATTGACGAAACCAGTTGAACATAACCGTTTGACCAGGTTGATGCCTGCGGCCGGAGGAGCTGGGTGTACGTTCCGGCCCGGGGCGTTGCGGAATCCTTCCAGCCGTTCTTCTTGCTGGATCGACCGACAGTCTAGGAAAAACCGGTGTTCATCGGGAGGAATTTGTTCATGTTTCAGGCATACGAAGTGGCCCCGGGGGGGCAGGTTTCCGGTGACATCCGGGTTCCGGGTGACAAGTCGATCTCGCACCGGGCCATCATGTTCGGTGCACTGGCCGAAGGCGACACGGTGGTCAACGGCTTTCTGGAAGGGGCCGATGCGCTGGCAACCGCGCAGATCTTCCGGGCCATGGGGGTGCAGATCGACGGGCCGGTGGATGGCCGGGTGGTGGTGCATGGTGTGGGCCTGCATGGCCTGAAGGCGCCGGTGGATGATCTGGACTGCGGCAACTCCGGTACGTCCATGCGGCTGCTGTGCGGCATTCTGGCGGGCCAGCGTTTCGGCAGCCGCATGGTGGGCGATGCCAGCCTGTCGCGCCGTCCCATGCGCCGGGTGATCGATCCGCTGGCCACCATGGGGGCGCGCATCGACAGTCACGAGGGCAAACCGCCCCTGCAGGTGCATCCGGTGGGTGGCCTGAAGGCGGTGGATTTCACCATGCCGGTGGCCAGCGCCCAGGTGAAATCGGCCCTGCTGCTGGCCGGACTCTACGCCGACGGCGAGACCCGCGTGACCGAGCCGGCCCCCACGCGCGACCATACCGAGCGGATGCTGACGGCCTTCGGCGTACGGGTCGGGCGCGACGGTGCGACGGCCTCGGTCAAGGGCGGGCAGACATTGCGCGCCACGCAGGTGGATGTGCCGGCCGACATTTCATCCGCCGCGTTCTTCCTGGTGGCAGCCGCCATCTGCCCGGGATCCGATCTCATCCTCCGTCATGTGGGCATGAACCCCACGCGGATCGGTGTGCTGCACGTGCTGCGGGCCATGGGGGCCGACATCACCGAGCTGAACCCCCGGACGGTGGGGGGCGAGCCGGTGGCCGACCTGCATGTGCGGGGTGGGCACCTGCGTGGCATCGCCATCGACCCGGCCTGGGTGCCGCTGGCCATTGACGAGTTCCCGGCGCTGTTCATCGCTGCCGCCTGCGCGGAGGGCACGACCGAGCTGCGCGGGGCCGAGGAACTGCGCGTCAAGGAGTCCGACCGCATTCAGGTGATGGCCGACGGTCTGGCCGCCATCGGTTTCCCGGTCACGGTGCTGCCCGACGGCATGCGCATCGGGGGGCGGGGCGGCGAGGTCACGCCGTTTGCCGGCGGCACCATCCAGTCGCATGGTGATCACCGCATCGCCATGTCCTTCACCGTGGCAGCGCTGCGCAGTCGTGGTGCCATCCGCGTCGAGGACACGGCCAACGTCGGTACCTCGTTCCCCGGTTTCGTCGATCTGGCGCGGCAGGTGGGGCTGGGCGTGCAGGTGCTGGGGTAATCCGGCGCGAACTCCCGGTGCGGCAAACGGGCGATGGTGAGACAATCAGGGGATTGATTTTCAACCATCGACCCAGGGGCTGGCCGGTTCCTGCAGCCGGCCTTCCGGCCGGGGCAGGGCGCGGGCCCGTCCCGGACATCCCGAAGGAGACCCGACATGTCTGCACACGCCCCGCACGAATCCCGCAAACACCATGAAAATCATGCGGTACCGGTCATCACTATCGATGGTCCCACGGCGTCGGGCAAGGGGACCGTAGCCGTTCTGGTGGCGAAGAAGCTGGGCTTTCACTACCTGGACAGCGGCGTGCTGTACCGTCTGGTGGCCATGAAGCTGGTGCAGGCCGGTGAGGACGGGGCCAACGAGGCGGCAGCCGTGCGTGCCGCCGAATCGCTCGATCCGCAGTTCGGCCCCGAGGGCCAGGTGCTGCTGGAGGGCGTGGACGTGTCGGCCGACATCCGCGCCGATGGTATCGGTCTGCAGGCCTCGCGGCTGGCCGTGCACCCGGCCGTGCGCCAGGCGCTCAATGTCATCCAGCACCGTGCCCGTCGCGCGCCCGGGCTGGTGGCCGATGGCCGTGACATGGGCACAGTCGTCTTTCCCGACGCGCCGCTGAAGGTGTTTCTCACGGCCAGCGTGCAGGCGCGCGCCGAGCGCCGGTACAAACAGCTGCTGGAAAAGGGTTTCTCTGTTAAACTTGAAAAGATTTTGCACGATCTGCAGGAGCGCGATCACCGCGATGCCGGCCGGGCCATTGCCCCGCTCAAGCCCGCGGCCGATGCCTTCTGGCTCGATTCGGCTGGCCTGACCATCGGCGAAACGGTGGAGAAGGTGCTGGCTGCCTGGCAGCAGCGGCAGTGAGCGCCTCGGCAGCATCGGGCCGCGGCCTTCCGTGTGGCCCTGCTCACGGTGACCTGGCCATCCTGCCAGCCATGCATCATGGCCACCCAACCGGTTGGCTGTGGCCTGGCCCGGCGCTGCAGTGTGCAGATCAGGGTTTTCAGGCTGCCGTGTCCATGACGGCAGCCTCTGTGCCCGGTTCGCCGTCACGCTCCGGCGGGCCGGGATTTTCCGCAACACCGCTGGCCGGTCGTGGCATGCATGGACAGCCACGCCGCCGGCGAGAATCTTTTGGATATCAATGAGCACTGAAGTTACCCAGAATCCGGCATCG
>ERZ773010.112-NODE-112-length-64193-cov-17.440347_pt1 | contig 64193 bp, 68 predicted proteins | sample MGYA00580842_ERZ773010 | MGnify/ENA primary metagenome ERZ773010 (study PRJEB29015, sample SAMEA2737982) | human oral metagenome | biome: human oral; feature: human-associated habitat; material: dental | place: China | collected 2107 ... | reverse complement strand
CCCCCTTTTCTCTCCTAATAAAGCACCGCGGCGTCATCAGATTTCTCAACCAATCTGATGACGCCGCGGTGCTTTACAAATTCTCTTTATACCACTGGATCGCCTCTTTGATCCCCTTCTCGAAATCATACTCCGGCGCATAGCCGAGGTTCTTTCGAATCTTCGAAATGTCCGCGCCGCTGTGGCGAATATCACCTTTGCGCTCCGGCCCGAAAATTGGCTTCAAATCTTTTCCAAACAGATCACTGAGCACCGTATACATCTCATTGAGGCTCGATCGCTTGCCGGCTGCAACATTGTATGCCTCACCAGCTACCTCATGCGGGGCAGCACATGCAAGGAGATTGGCCTGAACAACATCCTCGACATAGACGAAGTCCCGCGACTGCTCCCCGTCGCCGTTGATTGTCGGCGCCTCATCTCTGAGCAGGCACTCAATAAACTTCGGAACCACTGCTGCATAGGCACCGTTCGGATCCTGCCGGCGTCCGTAGACATTGAAGTAGCGCATGCCGTAGCAGTCCAGCCCATAGTGCATCGTATACTGATACGCATATTCCTCTGCGACAAACTTCGTCACCGCATACGTCGAGAGTCGATTCCCGACAATCTCCTCCCGCTTCGGCATCGTCTCGTCATCACCATAGACCGCCGCACTTGATGCATAGGTAAACTTCTTGACGCCGTTTTTCGCAGCAGCCTCCATCATATTGACCGTGCCGACAATATTCGTCAGCGTATAGTCCACCGGCTGCTCAATGCTCTCCGGGACGCTCACCGCCGCCGCCTGGTGCAGCACATAGTCTGCGCCCTGACACACATGCTCACAGAGCGTGGCATCCCGAATATCGCCCTCAATAAACTCAAACCTCGGGTTGTCCCGAAAGCCCTCTATATTCCTCGCATATCCCGTCGACAGATTATCCAGCACACGAACCCTATGCCCCATCGACAGAATCGCCTCGCACAGATTCGAGCCGATGAACCCGGCACCTCCTGTGATAAGGAATAAGCTGTTTTTGGGGAATGAAATTGTACGGTAGTTCATAAAGCCTCTTTTCCAATAGAGCTGCTCACTCAAACTTTGTATATCAAGGACATATGATACAGTGGGATGGTATTGTATTTACAGGGGTGAATTGTCAAGTCAAGTGCAACGTTTTCTTATAGAAGACCTCATAGGGCGTACGATAACCGAGGCATTTAGTGGACGCATATTTAGTTCATCAAAAACCTCTTGGATGCGCTCCTGCGAGATATCCGTAAGATCCTGTTCTTTCGGAAAATATTCACGCAGCAAGCCGTTTGTATTTTCATTTGTTCCCCTCTGCCAAGGCTGATGGGGCGGAGGGAAATAGAACTGTACTTGCAGAGGGATGTTACCTCAGCATGACGGGCAAATTCCATCCCACGATCCGGCGTGATAGTTTTTACGGGAAGCCTTCAGAGCGCACATATAATGACACGGCTGACTTCACGCGCGTTCTTCTTGTTCGCCTTGCCGCCAATGGCAAAGCGACTCTTTCGGTCGACAAGCGTAACAAGACATGCCCGCCCCGTTTTTCCTGCAACCGTGTCACCTTCCCAATCACCAAGTCGTCTCCGATGATATGCTGCGTGGGGACGAGCAGCAAGTTCGTTGCTGATACGAATTTTTCCACGACGCTCCGCATACCCTTTCGTATGGCGTGTTTTTCCCTTGTGGCCGTAGTTTTCGCACCACACCGCGCGCTCCATGCGACAGCTTCACATCATCAAACAGCCCTGCATAGATTCCCCGGTAGATCGTAGCGCAGCTGATGGATGCACCATGCTTTTCCAAACGCAAACGTCCTTCGATTCCTTCCGGCGACCATTGATGTTTGATGAATTTGTCTTTGACGAGAGCAAGTAGGTCAGGATTGTCCAGCTTTTTGTGTGGACGGCATTTCTTGCGACGTGTACGATACCGTTTATGCGCGATTGCAGGAATATATAAGGCATCCCTGCCGTTGCGCCGTAGTTCTCTTGAAATGGTTGCCTTGGAACGTCCGAGCGCTTTGGCAATTACCGAGAGATTTTTGCCCTGCGCGCGAAAAAACGATATCTTTTCTCGCTCAATTAGTGTAAGATGCTGGTAGTGGCACATTAGGATACTCCTTGATCAATGTGGTCTTTGCAAACACCATTGTATCAGTTTCCTATGTGTCACGTTTTCTTTTTTTACTGCTTGTTGCACTTAGATTGTAAATTCAAGGGCTTAAAAAGCCCCCATATCATGAAATAGCAAAGATTTTTACTTTCTCGCCAAGCATTTAATCTCCCATGTAAATATCATGGGACTCGGCACGTGGTATGCACTTCCTGTAACCTTATTCCAAAACAACTTATTTCGAATGTATGCTTTCAAAAGGATGCCCTTAACGACCTTTTTCCAACCTTTCGAATTTCCAACCCCATCAACATCAAGAAACTCAATATTTGTAAAGCCGGCCTCACGCAGTACATAGAGCAAGCTCCCCGCTATAAAAAGCGTATAGTGCGTAAAATCCTCATATGCCCAGTAACAATCTGTATTCGATTGTGCATTCGGCATCATAATACGATTTCAATTCACCCTACCTCAGGTCGCAAAAAGCCCCATCATGAGGATGTTAATATCCAATGTATTTTATATACTCCTCAACATCATGTGTTTTTTTATAGTGCTTTTTCAGCCATTCTATTGGTTTATCCCACCATTTATCATGTAATAAAATTTTTATCTGCTCTTCTGTAAAACGATAGTGGATGACTTTTGTAGGCACTCCCCCCACAATAGCGTATGGCGGCACATCTCGATTCACAACAGCCCCTGCTGCAACAATTGCGCCATCCCCTATCGTTACACCATCACATATATATACGTTAGCACCAATCCAAACATCATTACCTATTTTGATTTTCTTTACTTCCTCAAAATAAGTCCTGTCTGCAAACGTTATCTGCGCCTGCTTTTGGGTCGAAAAAAAAGCCGGATGCGTAGACAAAAATTTCCGCGTAGGATGCATGCCATAACCTATCGTGACATGTGGTCCTATGGAGCAAAATCTGCCAATATCTGCATTATTTATCACGCTATGATTTGCAATATATGTACAGCGTCCAATCTTGGCATTCCACACAGAAACGTACATATAAAATGTTACATATTCCTCAATGTCGCATTGAGATGCATATGTACCATATAATATTTGTACGGTAGGATATTTGCGTTTTAGGTGGTAAGCATTCTTCATCCATCGCACGCCTTCCAATGGGTTATGTTTTATCCATTCCTTAAAAAGTTCCTTGACCATACTGCTTTCCATCCAATCCTCGTAGTGCAAAGAATCAAGTTCTCCATGCATCTATATTCGCTCTCGGAAATGCGTCAATAAATGAGTTTGGCGTAATATTATAGATATTTGCATGAAAACATGCTGTCATTTCAGCTACTTCCTCATATCCCCGAAACATCAGCGCAAGTTTTTCCAACACATCCCCTATATGATCAGGTTGGTCCGTTTGATCTAAAAAAATTTCGTTTTCCTTGTTTTCATCATAGAAATGTCCCGGTTTATATCGTACAAAATTCTTGTCATCAACATACATCGTTTTAGCCCAATCATGTTCTCCCCCAATCAAATATATATTAGAATACCCAAGAAAGAGTGATAGAAAAAGCGATGCCACGAGTACATTTTGGCTATGCGGCATACAAAGCCCCCTGCGCATTAAAAAAATCTTCATGCTATGAAATCCGGCAAAAGATACTAGTGGAATGTACGTAAGTTTTATATTTTTATTAGCCTTCATCTCTTTGGAAAAATCACTGTGTTTCACATAATGTGGAACATATAGATACAATGGCCAGTTCGTCTTTTCCAGTAAAGATGCTTTCGTCTGTAAAACCTCTTTTTGGGCGTGCTTCGGCAAATCTTCTACACGAAAGTAAAGGGGATCGATCAGCACACAATATCTTGGCTTTATCACAGAAAACCACTCTGTATTCAAAAAGCTATTGACACACAAAACATCCTTATATTGGATATCTTCCACATTTTTTTTTAAAAAACCAACTGTTGAGATTCCATTTCCCAAAACGAAAAGATCCGCTTTTTCACTACTCTTCCTTACAATTCTAGAATGCACACGTATAATATTCATGACCCCAAGCAATGATTTGATAACCATACAACTATTGTGTATAACCTTTCCCAGCATACACAGCCCTCCATACCGATAGAAGATCCCATACGAGGCCTCTGTCGATCTTCATCATATTACACCACTCAAACTTCACATATTAAAAACATATACCGGACTTGGGAAGCCTTTGATCTCAGGCAGGGAAATATCTCTATGCACAATATGCGATTCATGGAATGAGTCTCCGTTGACTTTATTGCGTTTATTATTCTTATATCAAACAGGTGTTATTCATACTATTTTATTGCCAAGAAAGAAGCTATTTCAAGGTCTCCCGCAATTTATTTATCTGTGATTAATATACATATCAACTATACATCGTACGATATCTCTTTACATTGATATTATTAATCAACTGTAATTCTGGAAAAAGACCAAATCCTGGATCAAAGAATAGTATTTGTAAGTTGTCTTTTGATACATCACTTGCCGCATTCCATGTTGTTGTAGATCCCATTGTAATTAATACTGAAATACCTAGATGCTTTATAATCAATTCTGCCGGCAGATATGTCAGCAGTCTATTTTGAAAAAAATCCTCTAAAAAGATAGCATTTATTTTATATTGCTTACAAATGTTCAACATTTCATTTTTTTCGTTTTCTATCTCTTCTTTTTCCATGCCATCATCCCATGCAGGGTGGTATTTAATCAGCAAAACATCAAAATCGGTAGTTTCCTTCACTCTTGAAAGAATTTCATTGTATATATCTTTGCATATTAATGGAAAAGAGTTCGGTAAACTTTTTTTCTCACAACAAAAAGTAAATTCATACTCTGAATGAGAATATGGGAGAAAAAGCCCTATCTTCTTTCCTTTACATAACTTCTTGCTGCCCAAAAGGATATTTGATAAAAAAGCATTGGAAAAATCTTGGTAGTCGATTTGCTCAAACCAATCACCTGCCCTATGAAACATCGTATAACCACGTAAAGACGCTAGTGGTGCAATCATAGCTGGCACGCATACAATCTTGTTATATAAGATATTTTTTAATACATCACGAATTTTTTTTGTTTTATTATTCTCTTCATTCTTATGAAGCATCATTCTTCCCACAGACTCGAGTCCATGATCTATAAAGCGAATATTTTTAGGGGATACACCTGCCAATTGTATAATAGAGGAATAATAATCTCCGTAGAAGATCATATTTTGATAATCTCCCAATTGATCTAACAAGAATTTCTTTATTTTTCGCGACTGTTCGATTATTTTAAAAGCTTCATTGATTTTACGAAAATTTATAAAAAACATGCTCGGCGTTTGAAAGCTGAAAACATTTTTTACATTCATTTCCGTAACAATAATATTTATCATTGCACGCAAATATCTATCAGGAACCCATTGATCTTGTCCCCTTTTTTTAGGATGTTCCTCCAAGATAATATAATCTAAGGAGTTCTCTTGAAAAAGAATATCTAATACGATCGCTACATTTGTACAGTCGATAATTCCAACTTTTTTTCTCGAATCTTTTTTATCAGTCTCTCGCATACTTCTCGTACACATCCTTCTCCCCCCCTATGTTGACAAATGTAGTCTGCCACTTCTTTATTGTTCTCTGCTCCATCCGCTGGTACAGCTGAAAAAGCAACGCATTTCATCGCCGCAACATCATTGACGTCGTCTCCTATATAAGCAGATGTTTCGTAGGCGTATCGTGTATGCTCTTGAAAAAAACTATCAAGTTTTGCCTTTTTATCCTTGATCCCCATATAGCAAAACTCAACCTTCAGCTTCTTTGCACGGAAGGAAACAATCGGCGTATCCTCCGAAGTCAGAATCATCGTGGCAATGCCATGCTCTCGCAAAAGCTCGATTCCTTTTCCGTCACGTGTATTGAATTTTTTCCACTCATGACCTTGATCATCGTAATACATACCACCATCTGTCAATGTCCCATCTACGTCAATGATGAGGAGATTGATCGTTTTCTGTTGCAAGCCTCGCCCCTCCTTCATATTGATAAAAGCACCTATTTCCTCCTGGCATATGTGAAATACCATGGCATGAGCAGCCCTCCTGATATCTGAAGGCGAACGTCATCCTTGGTTTGAACTGTATAGGTCTACATTCGTGGTTGTTCTGGCTTTGGGATATCTATATCTATATCGAATCGCTTGTATCGAAAGTCTCCAAGCCAAGTGACTCTAAAAATTCCTTTACAAGCGGTAGTGAATATACATTGTAGTATCGTTTCCCATCCTCTCCCCAGCCTTCATCATTACGCTCATGATCATCCACAACGGTGTAAAAATTGATTTTCCCCTCATAAAACAATGTTGTCAGCGCGATCCATTTTGGCTCCAGCTCAGCAAGCGCTCGCAATGGGTTCTTATAGTCTTTTAACACAAGTAAAGTCTGAAAACTCACAATCCCATCAAACTTTCCAATGTACTTCGGATCCATATCAAACCAATTTCCATATTCTATCGAAGTATTATCTCTCCCAATATGCTCAAGAGCAAGAAAATCCTTGTCATAATCAATACCTAGAATCTTTGAGGAGGGAAATCTCTTGGACATATAGAGGACGTTAGCCCCCTCCTCCACATGCCATGTCAAGAATATTTGACCTCTCTAGCACTTCAAATGTTTCTAGCCAATCCACAAATGCTACTGTGCTTCTTTTTGGAGATTCATACTGCTTTGTATGATATTCTAAATCCTTCATAAATATAGGCCTCTCCTTTACCAACTTGTTCTTCCACCGTCCACGACTACAGTCGAGCCAGTCATATAAGAAGATGCATCCGATATGAGATAAAGAATCGTACACACGTATTCATCTGGATGACTCATTCTTCCCATCGGTATACGCTTGCTCAATTTTTGGACAAACTCGTCGGGCTGCCCATTACTCAGACTCGCGGGGCACAGTGTATTCACCCGAATTCCCCTGTCCGCCCAGTAAGCAGACAGGTACTTCGTCAGTCCGATAATGCCGTGTTTGACGACGGAATACGATGCCGGCTTTACCATCTGTTCATCGTCTGAAAGCCCTTTTTTTCGATACACGCGCTGATCGGGCGCAATGATCCCATAGTCCGAAGAAATATTCAATATGATGCCATGTCCCTGTACTTCCATCTGTCTACCGAAAACTTGTGCACAGAGCATCGCTCCCGTTAGCCCCACGGCGATATCCTGTTCCCATACATCCAACGGGAAGTTATGAAAGCGCATTGCACCAAGATTGTTCGAGCCACCTTCCATCTTCGGGTTGTTCGCTGCATTGTTGATCAAAATATCGATATGTCCATATTTCTCGACAAGCTGCTCACAGATATTCTCCAAGCCTGTACGGTTCGTAATGTCGACAACCAACGTTTCTATTCGCACGTCTGAGCCATACTCCTCACGTAGGATGGAAACAATCCTTTCCATCCCGTCAGAAGCTATGTCGAGGAGTACAGGAATACCATCACCTTCGATAACAGCCTCGGCATGACGCCTTGCCAGCAACCCTCCACCCCCCGTGATCACACAAATGCGATCTTTGATCTCAAATCGCTTTGTATATTTTGTTTTCATTATATTGCCTTTCTGCACATAGATATAAGTGTACGTGGGCTATTTATACTTCCGGATCAATTTCTTAAGAACTTCTGCCTTTTGCTTTGCGAGGTCAAGATCACGATAATTGGTCTTAAACTGCATGATCTTTTTCTGCACTCGTTCTGCATGTGGGCAGAGCCCTTCCTCGTAGTGGATATCCCCATAGACCGCAGGGAGACGCTTTTTAAATATCCCTTCTGCCATAACTGGTTCGAGGTAGGGAACGCTCCATGCACCATAAAATCCGTCTCCTCCCATCTCGACATATTCCTTACGAAAATCTGCCCAGGGGATACCGATTGCCTCTTCACCATCATAAACGATACCCAAGGAATAATAGGTGTTGATTGTATCAGGGAGGTTCTCCTGTGCTGTCATGTACGGGCAATCGGCAATTGCCTCCATGAAAATCTTCGCGCTCTCCTGCCGAAGTCTTACGAATTCCTCGACGCGCTCTAACTGCGCCGATGCAACGGCAGCTGCAAATTCAGGCATGCGGTAGTTCCAACCGAGAGCGTCATGGCGCTTATATTTCGGATTTTGGAACATTTCCTTGTTTGTATAGCGTACGCGCCCTTCGTCAGCTTTGAGGTTTTTAAAGCCATGCCCGCCAATTTTGCGTGCCTTTTCTGCATATTCTTCGTTGTTCGTCAGGAGCATTCCGCCTTCTCCACAAGAAATATGCTTGGAGTTTTCAAAGCTAAAGCAAGAGATATCACCGATGGTGCCGAGTGTCTTACCATGATACTGGCTCAATACAGCCTGTGCGTTGTCCTCAATGACAGCAATATGATGTGCCTTTGCGATACGCAAAATACGCTCATAGTCCGGGGATGCCCCGTAAAGAGCCACAACAATAACTGCCTTCGTCTTCGGTGTGATCTTTCTTTCAAAATCATCCGGATCTATCAAAAAAGTCTTTTCATCCACGTCTGCATAAACAGGGATAGCATTGGCATGAATTGTCGCCGTACTGTCCATAATAACGGTAACAGCAGGTGATATGACCTCATCACCCGGCTCTACGCCAACAGTTTCAAGTGCCATATGTAGTGCAGCCGTGCCGGAATTGACCGCAACGCCATAGCGCGTGCCAATCTTCTTGGCAAACGCCGCTTCCAGTCCATGCACCCAACTACCCATCGTAGCAGACCATGCCTGTCCTTCTAAAACATTTGCAAGATATTTAAGTTCGTTCCCAAGATATTTCGACGGATTTCTGATTTCATTCATGTCACTTACCCCTTTTCCTTAAGTACAAGATGCATTTTCGCCTGCTGATTAGCAAGAAATTCCTGCTGACGGCCAATGTTGATCTTTGCAATCTCCGGATGCTCGCGCAGATATTTGACAATATCCGCCAAATCAACGTCGTTCTCTTCGCATTGAAAATGTTCGAATATGTTCGTGTAGAATTCAAAGTCCTCCGGGTAGTCAAGCGTGCTGCGAATTTCGTCACTGAAGTATATGGCGGGTACATTTTCCAACACACCGGTATTAAACAGTCCCGAGTCCTTAAAATACGTCCACATCATCTCTGTGTCTTCCGACGCCTTGATCTCGCAGACTTTATCCAGCGCTTTTGCTGTAAAGGCATATGTAAACGCCCCGCAAATCAGACCTTGCGGAGCTTCAATGAAATCCAGCCCCCGTGTTTCGATTTGTTCAGCACCCATATCCAGCAACTTTGGTTCGCAAAAGAGATCATCTCCATCAAAGGTAACGATATAGTCTATACCAAACGCCTTCGCCGCTCCGTTCCAGCGCTCCAATTTATCATGTAAGGAGCCACGATAGACAAGTGCTCCATTTCGTTTTGCGATTTCTTCGATTTCATCATCGATGGGACGCGTCGTCGTGCAGACGATTACAGTATCAAAGTTTTTTGCCAGCTTTGCTCGCTTGATGATGAGTTCCATGACGGGATGACCCAAAATTTCTCGTACCGCTTTGTTTGGCAGACGGCTGGAGTCTTTCCGTATCGTGATAAATATCCCTTTTTTCATACTTAGCACCCTCTTAACTTCAAGCGGACTTTTTGCTCCTCCGCCCCCAACACACGCTCTCCCGTGCCCATCATCGTCTTAACCTCTGCAATACGACCACGAAGCATCCCCATAGCCGGCACAGTAAGGCTTGATGCCTGGTCTGTCCCCCACATGTGGTGTGAGAGCGTGACATGCCGCTCTATGACACATGCCCCCAATACGACGGCGGCAACCGTTGGCTCAAGATCCTGCTCATGTCCGCTGTATCCGACAAGGCAACGATAACGTTTTCTTAGTGTCGCAATCATCCTGAGGTTAATTTCATTGTACGGCGTCGGATAGCTGGAATTCGTATGCATGAGAATGAATCCACCCGTAGCCTCCTTCTCAAGAATCCCCACGGCATGGTCGATTTCTTCCCATGTACTCATGCCCGTCGACACGACAAGGGGTTTTCCGGATCTGGCCGCCTCAGATAAAAGTTCATCGTTCGTGAGTGTTGCCGATGCCATTTTGATGAACGGAACATCATACTTCAAAAGAAATCGCAAGCTCGGAATGTCCCATGGAGAGGCCGTCCAATCGATTGGTTTTTCCGCGCAATACGTCTTGATATAGCTATATTCGCTATCTCCAAATTCAACATGTTTTTTATACTCTAAGTAGGTCATGCGCCCCCATGGCGTATCGCGCATAACATTCTTTTGTGCCTCAGGAACAGCGATATCCGGCTCCCGTTTTTGGAATTTTACACAGTCCCATTGGCATGCATTTGCCGCATCCATGAGTTTCTTGGCAATCTGAAGATCTCCATTATGATTGATTCCGATTTCTGCAATCAAATATGGCTTAGATCCTTCTGTAATCATCTGATTTCCTAATTGAACGTTTTGTTTAATCATATAAATTAATCCCTTTCTGCAGAATACATCTACTTATAGCTCATGAAAGAGCTGCAAAGCCTGCTATGATGGTATCTGCCATGCCAAGACCTGCCAGTTTATCACCATATGCTTTATCCAATGCATCATCTTGCAAATATGTCCACACATGATGTCCACCAGGCTTTCCTTTTGCCAGCCAGTGCAGATGATTGGCAAGTGGGTAGCGCTGTACTTGTTCTATAAATACAACTTTAAATCCTGCCTGTTTCGCGAGTTCGGCAAGTGTTGCGTTGGTGTAAAGGTAGACATGGCAATGCCAGTATGTAAAATCAGCAAACGCACTCGACTGATAAAGCTTTAGCAAAGCATCATCTGCATTGGGGACTTCTAGAAGCAACATTCCTGACGGTACTAGATGTTTCTTCATTTCCGCAAGGTATGTAAGCGGATTTTCTAAATGCTCCAGCACATGAAATGCCGTAATTACGTCAAATTTTCCTGTATCTGCCAAGGACTTTTTGCAAACGATCCCCTCTTCATTGATCTGTCGGCGTATTTCCGCTTCCAGTTCGACCCCCTCTACATACTTCGCAATTTCTTTGGCTCGTAATAAGAAACCACCATCCCCACAACCAAAATCAAGAAGTGCTTTTCCTTCTATCATATTTTCTGCAAAAAGATAACGACGCTCATCATCTTTTCGTGTTGATATACGCAGATCTCCTATAAGTTCACCGGCACACTTTCGCATGCCTGAGTTTTCATAAAAGGACATACTATCGTCCATCGATTCGCTGAGACGAACGAGACCACATTTTGCACATTGGAGAACGTCGATATCATTGTGCCCTCCCCGTGTGCCTTTGTGCAATGTGATATACTCATCTGACTTGCAAAGGAAACATGTATCTAATTTCATACGAGCCTCCAAAAGCTTGCATCAAAAACTTTCTTTCGCTAGGTAATCTATCATGGACCATAGTCTAACGGCAAAACGAGTCGATCCGGTAGGTTGATTGTAAAATCATCGAATAAGATAACTCGGCTTTCCATTCGCAAAGCGGAATTTTCGAAGCTCCGGTTTCGATTCTCCAAAAAACTCATCTACTGCCCATGTCTCTCCACCAACTGTTCCATAGTCATCAAACGCCACGATGCCTCCTTTTACTACGCGATCATAAAAGACTTCAAGAGCCTCTTTCGCTGGCTCATAGATATCGGTATCGATATGTAGGAGTGCAATCTTTAATTCGGGATGTTCCTCGACATACTGTCTGGCAGTTTCTAAAATATCGCCCTTCACCAGTTCGATATTACCGATCTTCTTATGTGAAAAACTTTGCAAGAGTTCTTCCTTCGTCAAAAATTCATTCTTCGTTTCTCGTACCCATGCTTCACGAAATTTCTGATCTGCCGTATTTTTTGCTTCCGGAAACTCACCAAAAACATCAAAACCAATAATTTTTCTGGAATTCTCTGTCTCAAGCAATTCTCGAAAACTGGCAAACTGAATAAGCGCCCCCCCACGAAAAACACCACATTCCACAATAGCACCAGGGAGATCCATAATTTTCTTATATAGTTCATAGTGCGATAGGATATTCCCTATGCGGCTAACCGATGAGGTCAGGTAAAATCCATTTTCATAGTCAAATGCCTTGCTTTCATCAAAACGGTTGATCATCTTTTTCTATCCTTTCTTCAATAAAGATTTTTCCCAATCATACTAACAACTATTCAGTCAGTCCACCACTTTCATCCAGCGCGCGGAACAATTCGGTATAGTGCCACTTTCACGGCATTGGCGTTTCCTATAGAACTTCAATTTTCCGCTCCTCGCCAAGATTTACACGCATCACCTCCCCTCCCTCGCTTGAATTACGCATCATCTAGTCACAGTATCTCTGTCCTCCCTCCCTCAAACCGCACCTTAAAATCACATTCTACCAGCGTACTCACACGGTGTGCGATCGCAATGATCGTGATCTGTCCTTTGAACTTCAGTATCGTATCCGTGATGCTCTTTTCCGTCTCCGTATCGAGCGCCGATGTCGCTTCATCGAGGATGAGAACTTCCGGCTGCTGATAGAGTGCACGCGCAATTCCGATGCGCTGGCGCTGCCCGCCGGAGAGTTTGACGCCGCGCTCGCCGACCATGGTTTCGATTCCCTTGGTCTGCGCATTCACGAATTCATCGAGTTCCGCCATAGCGAGCGCTTGATGAACGCGACCATCGTCAATTTCATCCGGAGATTCTCCCAATGCCACATTCTCGCGGATGGTCGCATCGGTCAGATAGATGGACTGTGGGACATAGGCAATATTTGCCTGCCATGCGCGCAGCTTTTGACGGATGTCTGCACCATCGACGGTGATTCTGCCGCGTGTCGGTACAAAAAGTCCCAAGAGAATGTCGACGAATGTGGTTTTCCCTGCGCCCGATGGGCCAAGGATGCCGACAAAGCTCCCTTTCGGAATGGAAAAGCTGACATCCGTAAGCACCTCTTCCGATGTACCCGGATAGTAAAATCCCAGATGTTCCACGCGAATCACATCGGAAAATGGGAGCGGTGGCGGCACGTCTGCCATCTTGAGCTCCCGCTGATGGTATTTGCGCGATTTGATGGCAAGCAGCTCACGATAAAGCTCTTCAAATAACGGAATTTGAAACTTGATGCCGTTCGAAAGGGTTATGATGCGATTTGCGCTCGGCATCAAGCGGAATGCCGCAAGTGCAAGTACGCCTAGCAGCGGAACAATCTCCATCGGCGTATTTCCCATGGCCATCTTCTCTATGATAAGGAAAAGCAGCGCACACACGATGAGCGTTTCAATAATCATGCGCGGGAGCTGATTCAAAAACATGAACTGTCCATTTGCCAGTCCATACTTTTCGTAGTTCTCAATGAATTCCTGAAGAAAAAACTGCTCCTTGCGCATCACCTTGGTTTCTTTGATGGCACCCAAGCCCTGATTCACCGCTTGAACATAGGCCGCTGCATACGTATTCTGTATCTGCCCGGTCTCACCAATCCTGCGCCGAAATGACCGAAGCAGTGCATAAATCAGCCCTCCCATCACGCCTGCAACAATAATCGCCGTAAAGGGATCCGCAAAAACGAGCATTCCCCAAATAGCCAATGCGGTGACAAGCTCCGTCAAAAGCTGAAATGCAGGAATCAAGATATTGGAGAATATCACCACTCCGCCGCCATTAACATTCCTCAGCAACACTGCCGTATTATGATTTAGATGAAAAAGATAGGGTTTGGCAAGATAGTTCGCCATCAGCTCCTTAGAAAACTCAATCTGATTTGAAATCGAAAATTTGATCTGTAAACGCATCTGCCATGCAAGATAAAGATTTTTCAGGATGTAGAGCAGTATAAGCAGAAGCGCGAGACCGATGATCAGCTCTGTGTGTGTCGTAATGCCAAGTTTCGCCGCATATCCTGCTATTTCCGGATGCTGTACAAGAAAATCCGGCTGCCCCATGAGGGAGATGAGGGGCAAAATAGCACCAATGCCAATCGCCTCAAGAACAGCGCCGACCATCATCACAATCACAAGAAACGCGCAGTAACGGAGTTCCTTCGGCGTGAAGATGGAAAAAATCTTCAGAAATAATTTCATTCAGAAAAAGCTCCCTGCTATATGTGGAGTCGTTGAGGCTCTGCGTAAATCGCGGATACAATAAAGTACACACCTACTACGCAATAGTATAGATGCATCAATGTAAGCTGTCAACGCAGGTTTTAATCTTTCCGCAATAAAGCAGTTTCCTGTTACTGAGGAGTTTACCTTTCGGCACACATCGGATTGTTCAGAAAATCCTGGTAGGCCAAACGGATTCCATCCTCAAGCTCCATTTTGTACCGCCACCCAAGAGCCGCCGCTTTCGAGACATCAAGAAGCTTGCGCGGCGTACCGTTCGGCTTGCCTGTATCCCACAGAATCTCGCCGCGATAGTCAACAATGCGTGCAACCAGCTTTGCGAGTTCTCGAATGGAGATTTCCTTTCCGCTCCCCGCATTGATCGTCTCATCACCGCTGTAATGATTCATCAAGTACACACAGAGATTGGCAAGATCGTCGACGTAGAGAAACTCTCGCAAGGGCGAGCCATCGCCCCAGCAGGTCACGGACGGAGCTTCCGCTTCCTTCGCCTCATGAAAGCGCCGGATCAAGGCAGGAAGCACATGGCTGTGCTCCGGATGGTAGTTGTCATTCGGACCGTAGAGATTGGTCGGCATCACTGAGATATAGTCTGTCCCGTACTGTTTGTTCAGATATGCACAGTACTTGAGCCCCGCGATCTTCGCGAGTGCATACGCCTCATTCGTCTCCTCGAGCGGCGATGTCAGCAGGCAGTCCTCCTTCATCGGCTGCGGCGCCATGCGCGGATAGATGCAGGACGAGCCGAGAAACTCGAGCTTCCTGCAGCCGTTTCTCCATGCAGAGTGGATAACGTTCATCTCCAGCATCATATTCTGGTACATAAAATCCGCAGGTGCATCGGAATTCGCCTGAATGCCGCCCACTTTTGCCGCTGCGAGAAAGACATACTCCGGTCTTTCCTCCGCAAAGAAGGCATCCACCGCATCCTGTCTGCAAAGATCGAGCTGAGCATGGGTGCGCGTTATGATATTGGTATATCCCTGCCGTTCCAGCTCCCGGCAAATTGCAGACCCGACCATACCGCGATGCCCGGCGACGTAGATCTTTGCATCTTTTTTCATCATCGTACTGCACCCCCGGTCTCGTCTGACCACTTGATTTTGTCCTCTTTTAGGATAGCTTCGCCAATCTGGACTTCGATCACAACCATGCGCTCCTGCGCGCTGATCTTGTGCTTCATGCCCGCCGGGATCTTTATGACGTCCCCCGGTGCGACGGCGCACACCTCTCCGTCCAGCAGAACCGTCCCGCTGCCGCTGACGATATTCCAAATCTCACGGCGATACGCATGACTGTGGTAATTCATCGCATGCCCCGCATTCAGCGTTACCTTGATGGTCAGGCTGCCCTCTTCAACGTCAATGATTCGGAAACTCCCCCACGACTTCTCAGCAAACATGACGGGCTGACTGATCTGCTCAACATAGGGCTTCATATGGCTCGACGCCGCTTTATCCGCCACGAGGATCCCCTCTGGGCTTGCCGCAACAATGAGATTCTGGCCGCCCATGACCAGAATCGGAACATCCAGCTCATTCACAACATGGGTGCCGGTGCAGCGATCATCAGTTGTGACATCGCCAAGGGTTGGTTCTTCCATGATCTCGGTCAATGTGTTCCATGTACCGAGATCCTTCCACGCGCCCGCATAGCGCAGGACGCCAACATGCTTTTCCCGTTCGACAACGGCATAATCAAAGCTGATCTTTTGAAGACGATCATAGGTCGAAAGCAGGGTCTCATAGTCCGAGCATCCGAGCAAGGCTTGGGCACGTTCCAAAACATACCCCAGACGATATGCAAAGACACCGCTGTTCCAGAGTGCTCCCTGTTCTATATATTCCTTTGCAGCAGCTTCATCCGGCTTTTCCCGAAAAGAAAGAACGCGGCTCACATTCTCCTTATCCTGCGGCATGATATAGCCGTACTTCTCACTCGGATAGGACGGCTCGATGCCCATCAGCATGAGGTCTGCCGTACCTTCTGCCGCAAGCTGCGCCAGATGCCGAACCGAGGCAAAATAGGCATCCTCAACATAGGGGTCAACCGGGCAGACAGCAACCGCTTCATCGAGAGCGACGCCTTTCACATCATGCAGATAGGCGCTGACAAGCGCGATCGCCGGAAACGTGTCACGACGGCATGGCTCTACGGAGATGTCGACCATATCGCCCAGCTGGCTGCGCAAAGCAGAAACCTGTGCTTTCGATGTCGCTATCGTGATCTCTGCGTCCGGAATCGCGTGGCACACCTGGCCGCAGACACGCTGCGCCATCGACTGCCGCATACCATCACTCTGACGAAAAAGGGGAATGAACTGCTTGGAACGAATATCATTCGACAGCGGCCAGAGACGTTTCCCCGAACCGCCTGAAAGCAGAACAATATGCATACATGCTCTCCTTCAATGGGAATCTCAGTGCCCGTACCGCTCCATATCCGCCCGTACCATCATGCGGACGAGGTCAGCGAAAGACACCTTGCGCTGCCAGCCAAGTTCCCGCTCTGCCTTTGACGCATCGCCCCACAAAAGTTCCACCTCGGCAGGGCGAAAATAACGCGGATCGACATCGACAAGCAACCGGCCGGACTGAGCATCATAGCCTTTCTCCTCAACACCGCTTCCGCGCCACGCGATCTCAATACCCGCCTCACGGAAGGACAGCTCCGCGAATTCGCGCACGGTATGTGTCTCATTCGTCGCAAGTACATAGTCATCCGAGATTTCCTGCTGGAGCATCCGCCACATCCCTTCGACATAGTCTCCCGCAAACCCCCAGTCACGCTTTGCGTCAAGGTTGCCAAGAGAGAGCTTCTCCTGCTTCCCAGCCAGGATGCGGGCAACGGCAAGCGTGATCTTGCGCGTCACAAAGGTCTCCCCGCGGCGCGGCGACTCATGGTTGAAGAGAATGCCGTTGACTGCGAACATATTGTAGGATTCGCGGTAGTTCTTCGTAATCCAGAAACTGTATAGCTTTGCCGCACCGTAGGGCGACTTCGGATAGAACGGTGTCGCCTCGCTCTGCGGTGCAGTATCCGGAAGCCCCCCGAAGAGCTCCGATGTCGATGCCTGATAGAAGCGAATCGGCAGCCCGCTCTGCCGCACGGCCTCAAGCAGACGGATTGTTCCGACACCCGTCGCCTCTGCCGTATACTCCGGCACCTCGAACGAAACCGCCACATGGGACTGTGCAGCGAGGTTATAGACCTCATCCGGCTGAATCTCCCGGATCAGCGCATGTGCATTGCTCGAATCCGTCAGGTCGCCGTAGTGGAGAAAGAGGCGCCCGTCATACTGAGCGTCAGACACGAGATGATCGATCCGCTCCGTACAGGGTGTACTGTGCCGACGGATAATGCCATGGACCTCATAGCCCTTTTCAAGCAGAAGCTCGGTCAAATACGAGCCGTCCTGTCCTGTGATTCCTGTAATCAATGCTTTTTTCATGCTCAGTTCCTTTCCATCCGCCCACACCACCTGCATATTCTATTATTACAACGATGTTTTTTCCAGCCTTTAAAAAAAATCAACACAACAGACAGCAAGTTTAGCTTATAGAGTATTTTTTTTATATAATTCAATATTCCCAAATGATTATATTTTTCAATTCGAACCCAATTTTGGGGAATCCCCATTTCTAGTTGTATATCTCGTTTTTCTTCCCATGTAAAATCATTTACAGAACTTACTCCTTCAACACTAAAATAACTTATTGCAGGATCATCAAGGATTTCGATGCTGACATCTTTATCGTAATAACATTCCAAAAAAAATTTATAGTCTGCTGCTATTTTATACTTTATATCAAATTTATATTTTTTAAGGAGAATACGACTACTAAACATTCCTTGATGTGGAATCATTTTAGGGCAGCACTCATCTCCTTTTATGCCAGAAACCTTTTTCTCTAATGATAAGTCGCCATTAACAAGTATCACTGGAAAAGAAGCTATATCTACTTTCTTTCCCTGATCCTGCAATTGCAATATATTATTCACGGCTTTCTCTAGTGCATTATCAGAGACAAAAGCATCATCTGCTCCAAGAAATAATATATAATCACCAGTAGCAACTTCAATGCCTTTGTTCATAGCATCGTATATTCCCCTATCAGGCTCGCTCACCCAATAAGAAATATTATCATTATATTTTCTTATGATCTCCAAGGTTTTATCTGTAGAGCCTCCATCTATAATAATATATTCTTTATTCTTATAGCTTTGCCCTACGACGCTGGATATCACCTGTTCTATGACTATCTCAGCATTATAGACTATGGTAACAATCGTTATTTTGAACATATATTTCTTCCCGTTTCAACCAAGAAACATCTCAACATGTAACATAGGCTTATGGGCAGGCAAAGATAAATACTCCCTAACCTAATTCTCCAATTGCTATTGCGCGAATTAAGTATGCTCCACAAATTGCTGCGTATTTCACTTACCATATTTTGCAGTTCACATTCATGGTCTCGATTTCCGCTTTGAAGTATTTGCTTGGATACGTTAATTAGATGCCTAAGATAGATTATATATGTACCTCTTCCCAGTACATTTGAGACAGTTCTGGCATCCTCATAAATTTCACGAAAAGCAACAATACCTGATAATGCTTTATTTACATTAATACTGTGGCTGCTACTGCCTATGCGTTGTCGGTAGTGATAACCAAATATAGGAACATATACCGCTTTGTTTGCTTTTCTCATAAGTTGCCAAGAAAGAAGCGAATCCTCTCCCACGTAAATATCTTCGCGCAGTCTAGTACCTATAAACATTTCTCGTCTCCAAAGCTTAGCACAGATAGAAAAAAACCCCGTTTTGTTTCTATCTGGATCTGCCATGAGCGTTAACATTTCTATACTATTACAATCAATTCTATGTTTTGTTCTTATTCCTATATAAGTTTTTCTGTCTCCATCTTCTATATGGCCCGTAATACACGCATCTGCCATACACTCAATGGCGGCAGCTAATAACTGTTCATAATAATTAGTATCTACCCAGTCATCGCTATCTACAAAAGATATATAGTCCCCAGAAGCAATATCTATTCCTATATTGCGGGCATGGCTAACACCTTTGTTTTCAGTATGACGAACGATGATACGCGAATCTTTTTTTTCCCAATCATCACAAATTAAGCCTGACTCATCTGTAGATCCATCGTTGACCAATATAATTTCTATATTTTTATGGCTTTGTTGGATAAGTGATGAGAGACAATCATTTATATATATTCTCGTATTATATACTGGTATTATGATGCTGATTTTATAAGATGACACATCCATCATAGTGTACCTTCACAATTCTATTGCTACTTTAGTTCTGAATATTACTTATTGGAGATGGGACAAAATCCCTCCTCTTTACAGTCATCTTAACACTGAAGTACTGTTTTTATCTGATGATATACTCTTTCTGGTCTAATATTTTTCAAGCAAACATTATCTTGGCAACACGCATACGTTTTTCCATCGTAACATGGTACACAAGGATGTCGTTTTACATCCCAGAATATAAAAACATTGTCACGCAATGGCACTTTCTCATAAGGGTTTGTTGGACCAAACAATGCAAAAATAGGAATATTCATCAAGCCTGCTAAATGCATTGGTCCGGAATCGTGTAAAACCACTGCATCCGCACAAGCAAATAGGAAAAGCAATTCTTCCAACTTTGTTTTACCAATAAAATCACATACTTCTACACCAGAAAAACTATCCCTCACCCATTTGTCACTGGCAGCCCCGATAAGTACAATCCGAAAAGACGACGCAACCAACATTTTTGCTAACGCTACATATGACGAAAGAGGCCACCGACGGCAAGCATCATCTGCCAGAGCATTTTTCGCTCCTCCTGGAGCAAGAATAATGACCTTTTTTCCATCCCTCGGCAAACCGTCTATTTGTAAATCTTTTCTTGATGCACACAGATCGATCCATGGCATACACTGAACCATAAACGGTACTTTCAACTCTTGATTCGTCACCAAGCGAATATATTCATCTGTATGATGTCGACCGGGAACAGGCCAAGATCGTTCTCCCTGACGCGAGAAAGCTCTTTTCTCTTTTCCCCGACACCACCATGATAAAATACGATAGCGCCAATCGGTATGTGCAGTAAGGATTACATCATAAGATGCAAGTTTCAATCTTATCCAGATCTTCAAGATTTCGCATAATTTCTGTGCTAGACTCCCTGCCAATAATTTTTGTTCATCAACTATAATCAATTCTTCAATTGGGTACGGGCGGAGAACCGCAGCGGCGCTCTTGCCACAAATCCAGGTAATATGAGCATCCGAATTTTGTCTGCGAATGGTTTCTATCATCGGAATAGACATAATGACATCACCAATCGCACCTATTTTTACGATAAGATACCGTTTCATAATAAATCCAACTTCTCTAAAGATCAGCCTATTGCAGTTTTCGTCGAACTTAACATCTGTTCCGCTGTACATACAACCATATCGACCGTAATATTCTGCATACACACCGGATCCGTACATTTTGACTCAAACCCTAAACTGATGCAAGGCTGACATGGTTCTCCCGACTTCACAACCACCGCATTCTCGCTGAGCGGCCCCCATCGTTTTTCAGAAGTTGCGCCATGCAGTGCGATCAAGGGAGCCCCCACGGCCGCGGCAAGGTGCATAATCCCCGTGTTGACAGATACGACCAATACCGCCCCTGCTAGTATCTGAGCCATCTGCTCCAAAGAGTAAACTCCGGCGATACTTTTTGCTGCAACGCCATCTCTCCTCATAAGCTGTGCCGAATGTTCAGCTTCCTCCTGATCTAACTGAGCACCACTAAGCAGGATACAGGTTCCATACTTTTGGTATAGACATTTTCCAAGTTCTACCCATCTTTCCTCAGCCCATTTGCGCTGAAATTCCATTGCACCGCCCGGATACTGATGAAATACGACATAAGGGCGTTCTTTTATAACATTGTCACCAAACGTAGCGAAATACGGTCGCCGTCCAGAAATCTTGATTCCTCCTACCTTTAGGATATTCCGATAGTTATCGATCTCATGCAATGAATCAAGATGCTCTACCCACTGATCGTAAACATAGTGACGATACGTATGCACACGCTTAAAACCAACTTTATAATCGGCGCGGATCATCCATGAAATAACACCGTTGATTCTCGGCCATGGGCCAAAGTCGAGCAGCAAATCGAATCTACCGAGTGTGTGCAACTGCATAAGAGAGTGAAAAGGCCGCTCCATCCAAAAGGTGAAAATATTATCTACTCCACGCAGCAACTGTACCATGGCCAAATTGTTCTTTGAACAAATTAACGTGATCCGACTCTTTGGATACTGCTGTTTGATCTCGTCAACCATGGCGCTTAAGATAATAGTATCACCAATGGCCGCTGTCTTGATCAGTACGATGTTCAAGACGGCTTTTTCATTGAGTAATTTTCTTTCCCGCTTTCGATGAAATAGACCAAGGAGGAATAAGAGAGGGCAGCCAATCCATTTGTCTAAGTGCTTTCTCCATATACTGTTCCGCTCTTTCATCTGATGACCACACCATTCTTGATGACATTGATCAGAAGCATTCAATACGCACCTTTCCCCGTGAATACCGTCTTCACAGTCTTGAAGAGGTACACAAGGTCAATCCAGATCGACCAGTTGCGGACGTACCAGGTATCCATTGCAACACGCTCTTCATAGGTGGTGTCGCTGCGCCCATTGACCTGCCAGATTCCGGTGATGCCCGGAGGAACCATGTAGTATTCCTTGATGTTTTCTCCATAGCGCTCTATCTCCTGTGTCACGATCGGGCGCGGTCCCACGAGGCTCATATCGCCCCATAGGACGTTCCAGAGCTGAGGCAGTTCATCCAGACTGGTTCTGCGCAGGAACGCTCCCAGTTTTGTGACGCGCGGATCATGGGTCAGCTTAAAGGATTCTTCCCACTCCCGCCGTGCGGCCGGGTTCTCTGCAAGATACTCCTCCAGACGCTGCTGCGCATCCGATACCATCGTCTGAAACTTGTAGCACGAAAAGAGTTTTCCATGCTGCCCGACACGCCGGTGGGCAAAGATCACGCGGCCTTTGTTGTCAATCCCGACAATGATGCACAGGACGAGCAGAAACGGCAGGATGAGCAGGCCTCCGCAAATTGTTGCAGCGAGATCAAACAATCTCTTGGCAAGGCGGTTTCGCTTGCGGGCAAGGTTGTTACGGATACGCAGCATAAACACCTTTTCGGTGTAAAATGGTTCCACGCCGATGTTCCCGAGAGGGAGCGCGAGCAAATCCGGCACGAACAGGACATCACGAACGAGCGGCTGGATTCTGGAGATCAGTTGTCCCAGGCGTTCGCTTTGCAGTCCCGGTGCTGTGATGATAACCGTATCGACACCGGAGTCCCGGATGATGGTCTCGGCGTCTGCCAGCGTGCCCATCAGCTGGAATTGCTGCGGCAGCGTCTTGGAGATCGGATGGTCGTCGAGAATGCCGATGACCTCGTAGCGGTACCCGAGATCCCCGTCGAAAAAGTGAAGGACCTGTTCCGCTGTCTTTCCTGCACCGATCAGGATGACGGGCTTTGTCAGCGTATGCGTTGCTTTCAGGAGCTTTAGGAGAATATAGCGCACTGCATAGATACTGAGCAGTGCGAGACAGCCGAACAGCACAACATAGAGGCGCGACGCGAGCAGTCCCGCCTGCATGAAGTAGAGTGCCAGAATGCACGCAATCATCGAGTAGAGAACAGCGTAAAAGATCTTGCGCACAGTCTCGAGGACAGGCTGCATCTTCGTATATGTCTGCATTCCCCACAAGAACGCAATGAACACGAGCGGTATCCAAAAAAGGAGATAGGAAAACGGCACGTAGAAGGTGCGTCCAACAATCATCCCGTATATTTCATGCAGTTCAAACGCCATTTTCTCCGCAAACAGAATGGCGAGATAATCGAAGGCCATAAAAAGGAGGGGAGCACATAATCTGCGCATGCGAGCCGACATCTGCGATCTCGTTTGCATGAATGTACTCCCCTCCCTTCATGTCTAAGGAAAATGACTGTTTAAAAAAGCTCCAACGTCTTGAGCAGAAATACCCATCCAAAGATGGTAAAACAGGACAATGCGCTGCTGTATACGACACAGTTGCCGGCGAGCTCGGCATCCGCCCGCATCTGCTGCGCCATGGCAAATCCTGCAACAGCACAGGGCGTGGCAAATATGGCGACGAGCGTGACGAGTTCCACACCCCGGAAGCCGAGTGCGATCGCGAGTGTAAGCATAATCACCGGCACAAGGATCAGACGCGATACCAGGCAAAAGACAAGCTGGCGCAGGTGCTTGCGGAAGCTGCCACCGCGGAAGGAAGCCCCGAGGATGATAAGTGCCACGGGTGTCGTAGCCGCCGCGATCTGCGCCACGGGTTTCAGTACGGGGGCAGGGATCGGCAGCTCCGCGAGACGACAGAGAGCCCCTGCGATCGCACCCATAATCATAGGATTCATTAGTACGCCGCGCAGGATCGGCAGGAGATCGAACCGTCCGCCGCGAAAGGTCTCGAGAACGAGCACGCCGAGGACGTTGTAGAGCGGAACGATCGCAGCGACCATCATCGTTGGTATAGCGAGCGCCGCATCGCCGAAGATATTGCTGATGAGAGGGATGCCCATGAGCACGAAGTTGCTGCGAAAAATCGCCTGGATCATCGGCCCGCGCCGTGCATTGTCCGCCTCAATCCGACAGACGATGATACCGAAGACAAGCGCCGTGAGGAGCACACCGCCCGCGCCGAAAAGCATCAGCTCCGGCTGAAACGCCGTCCCCGGATCGGAGACATAGATGTTGTAGAACATCATGAAGAAGAAGAACACCTGGAACACCATGCGGTTCACATGCAGGAGTTCCTCCTCCGTGAGCAGACGCGACCGCTTTATAAAAACGCCCACGGCCATCAGGAAGAACAAGGGGACGACGCCGCCAAGCGCGACAAAAAAATTGCTGAGCATAAAAAAAGCGCCTCCCCATCCATTGTCCTATATTATAACAGGAAAGGACAGGAGAGGCAACGGATAAAAGCCCGGCCCGCGGCGACGGATTGCCTGTATCTTCACGCATTGCGGAGAATCTTTATGCACACAGACGCATCTTCCGTTCACGGAATGTAACGACCTGCAGATCGAACGCGCGGGCAAGCTCCTGCGCGCGCGCGTAATGGTTCCCGACAGCATTCGGAACATGGGCGTCCGATCCGATGGTAACAGCCCGCCCGCCGAGTTCGCGGTAGCGCCGATAGACGGGTGCGAGTTCCTTGATGCCGCGCGGTACACCGAGACGGCGCGTATTGATCTCGATGACAGTATCGGTCTCGACGAGTGCGCGCAGAACGGCATCCACATCGTCGGTAAATTCTCCATAGGAGATCTCGGGATTCTCGAACGGCGCATTGCGCGCTATGTAGTCGATATGTGCAAGCACATTGATGAAAGGATGTGCATAGATCTCGTCGCGCATGACGGTGAAGTACTCATGATACATTTCCGCCTTTGCACGCCCCTCAAAGGTCTCGGCAAAATATAGATCTTTCACGTCCAGAAAGTGAATGGAACCGAGCACAAAATCAAACGGAACGCGCTGCAAAAACGCGGCATTTTTCGCGCGCGCACTTGCCATCATTCCCATCTCGACGCCGAGCGAAAGGTTCCCCTCCGCCCGCAGAGGCTCATATGCCGCCCAGTATTCCTCTGGATTGAAGATAAACTCCTCCGCCCCTGCCGCGGGGTAGTCGTAGTCCAGATGCTCGGTAAAGACGAGCCCGAGCCCCTGCTTCTCCGCCGCCGTCAGCGCCTCCGCCGCCGTCATCTCTGCATCGGCAGAAAATGCCGTATGGATATGGCTGTCAAAAAACATTGTTACGCCTCCCGCATTTCCAGATCTCCAACGGCGTCAGACAAACGTGCAAAGTCCGCAAGAGAGAGCTGCTCGCCGCGTGTATTCTCCGCAATCCCTGCCGCCGAGAGTCCTGCACGGCTCATCTCCTTCGTCAGCCCTGCACCCGTCAGCGCGTTGAGGAGCATCTTGCGCCGCTGTCCGAATGCGGCGCGGATCAGACGGAAAAAGAGCTTTTCATCGGCCGGCGCAGCGGCCGGCGTCTCCCGCACGCGGCAGGCGACGACCGCACTCGTAACCTCGGGCGCAGGCATGAACGCACGCGGCGGCACATCCATAACTATGCGCGTCTCAGTGAAATACTGCACGGCAATCGAAAGTGCGCCGTAGTCCTTTGATCCGGGGCGCGCCGTCATACGGGCAGCGACCTCCTTCTGCACCATTGTGACAAGGCGCTCGATCGGCAGGCGCTGTTCGAGCAGCGTCATGATGATCGGCGTCGTGATGTAGTAGGGCAGATTTGCAGCGACCTTAAAGCGCTCGCCCTCCTTTAGTCCGAGGATTTCCGGGATATTCAGCTTCAGGATGTCCCCCGGCACAATCGTGACATTGTCATAGCCCTTCAGCGTCTCGGCAAGCACGCGCGGCAGTTTCTTGTCAATCTCAACGGCGACGACCCGCGCACCGGTCTCAGCAAGGCCCTGGGTGAGCGTTCCGATGCCGGGTCCGATCTCGAGCACCGTATCTCCCGGCGCGAGTTCCGCCGCCCCCACAATGCCGCGCACGACGCCGACATCTATGAGAAAGTTCTGCCCGAGCCGCTTGCTCGCACGCAGGCGAAATGCGTTCAGGATGTGGCGCGTGACCTTTGGATCGGCAATAACGGGAATTCCTGCGTTCATGACAGCTCCTCCATTGCAGATTCAAATTCATCGCGCGTAATCCCATAGGTATTGAGGCGCCGCAGAAAAGTCTTGGCATTCGCAAAGCCGATCCCGAGACGCCGGCCGAGGAATGCGCGCCGTACGGCAGCATCCTGTGTTCCCGTGAGTCCGCAGGTCATCATATCACTCATGGAAAAAAGAGGCTCCGGACGCTCCATCGGCGTACGAACGAGCGCGAGCGCCGCACGGATAGCGGCAGGATTTGCCTGCTCTACGCCGATATCTCCATCGTTCACATTCGTCGCATCCTCGACAGGAATGAAGGCGTGCTTTGCACGCGGGAACATCCCGATCAGCCGCGCGCGGATGCGTTCGCCGACGGTATCGGGATCGGTGAGGATAATGATGCCGCGTTTTTCGTAGGCGGCGCGAATGTTCTTGATCGCGGAATTCCGCAGGCGAAATCCGTCGGTGATGATGCAGTCCGCCTCAACCGCGCGCCGCACGGCAGCAATGTCCATCTTCCCCTCGACAACGATGACTTCTTTGATCACAGCCGCCTCACAGCTTCCCCGTACAGTTTCTCGTGAATTGCCTCAATCGGCAGCGGTGCACCATCCGTACTCGAAGGGATGCGCACCCAGCCGTAGCGCTCGGCGAGGAGGACATAGGCGGCATGTGCACGTTCGAGATAAGCGGCGTCGCGCTCGTGGATGTCGGGTGCTGCGCCCTTCTCCTTTGCCCGCATGGCGATCAGATGATCCGCCGCGCACGGCTCCATATCGAGGAAGAACACGGCATCCGGCACAGGCAGCCCCATCTTGCGGAACTCGAGATCGTAGAGCCAGTCGAGATATGCGTCCCGCTCCGCTGCGTCTCCGATCTTCACTGCTTGATGCACCATATTCGAGGTCGTATAGCGGTCAGCGAGGATAACAGCACCATCCTCGTAGTCCTTCCCCCACTTCATCCGATAGGAGGCATAGCGGTCCACGGCAAAAAAAGTCGAGGCAGCATAGGCATTCACATCATCCGCATGCGTACCGAAATCTCCGCGCAGATACATGCGCACAAGCATGGACGAATCCGCCTCATAGTCGGGAAAGGCAACGGGCACAACGCGGCGCCCCTCCCGCACAAGCCGCTCTGCGAGCATGCGTGTCTGCGTTTCCTTGCCCGAGCCGTCCCCCGCCTCAATGATAAAAAGCTTTCCTTTTGCCATCGTCATCCTTCCGCAATCACCGTCACCGTCCGAAGAGACATATCCGCCGCACCGACAACGTGTGCACCGACCGCACGCATGGCACGCAGGTAGCGAAGCGTCTCCTGATCAATCACATCGCCGGGCGCAAGCACGGGAATCCCCGGCGGATAGAACATGATCGTCTCCGCCGCCGTACGCCCCGCGGCAGATTCCGCCGCAATGCATTCGCTGCGCGCAAAATATGCGTCCCGCGGCGAGAGTGCCGTCTGCGGCAGAGGCGGCAGCGCAAGAAATGCTGTCTCCGACCCGCGTGACGTACACACGGGAGCATTGCGTTGCGCCATGCTCCGGAGCGCAGCGAGCAGCAGTTCTGCCTCCCGTTCTCCGTCCGCATAGGAGAGCAGAAAGAGCACATTGCGCGCATCGGCAAGCTCGCAGGCAATGCCGCGCCGCCGCAGTTCCTCCTCCGCAGCAAAGCCCGTCATCCCGAGGCCTGTAACCTGCACCGTGATCTTCGTCGGATCGAGCGCTGCCGCCCCTGCCGTGCCCATATACTCCGGCCCGAACGACCAGAGTCCCTCGATCTCATTGATCCGGCGGCGCAGCTCCCCGGCCAGACGGATGGCGGAGGCGAGGCGTCCCCGCCCCTCCTCCGCCATCTGTGCCCGCGCTGTGTCGAGCGAGGCGAGCAGGACCTCATTCGGACTCGTTGACTGCATGATCCCCGATGCCGCACGAATGCGCTCTGCTGGCACACGTCCGCCGCGCGCCAGCAGCATGGAGGTCTGCGTCAACGAACCGAGCAGCTTATGCGTGCTCTCCGCCGAGAGGTCTGCCCCCGCCGTCATTGCAGACGGCGGCAGCGCGTCCGAGAAGGCGAAATGCGGCCCGTGCGCCGCGTCCGTGAGGAGCAGCATATCATGCGCATGCAGGAACTCTGCGATCGCCGCCAGCTCTGTCGCCACGCCGTAATACGTCGGATAGACAAGGAGTGCCGCGCGCGCCTCGGGGTGTTTCCGCACGGCATCCTTCACCGCCCCGAGCGATATGCCCATCGCAATGCCGAGGCGCGTATCGATCTCCGGCTGCAGCCAGACGGGCCGCACCCCCGTGAGAATCATCGCACCGACGACGGACCGGTGCGCATTGCGCGGCACGAGGAGCACATCGCCGGGCGCAAGCGCCGCCATCAGCATGGTATGAATCGCGCCCGTCGTCCCGTTCACCATGAAATATGCCGCATCCGCACCGTACGTCTCTGCCGCCAGTTCCTCCGCCGTGCGGATACAGCCCGTCGGCGCATGGAGATCGTCGAGTTCCGACGTCAACGAGACATCAGCGCGCAGCCCTTCCTCTGTAAAGAAGCGGCGCAGCAGCAGATGGGCGCCGCGTCCGCCCTTATGCCCCGGCGTGTGGAACGGCAGGACGCCGCATCCCGCGTAGCGGAGCACCGCCTCCGCAAGCGGCGCGCTCACCGATCCTCCGCCAAGCGGTTCTCCACGCGCAAATGTACCTTTGTCCCCTTGCCCGGCTCAGAGAGGATCTGGATCGCCGCGCCGATGATCTTGGCACGCTCCTCCATTCCGATCATACCGAAATGGCGCCCCCGCTGCCGGCGCTGCGTCTCCATATCGAGCGCATCGTCTGCATCCTCCGGCTCCTCCACACGGCGATTCGGATCAAATCCTACGCCGTCGTCCGCGATGAGCACCGTGAGTGCCTGATCCGTGTAGTGCATGCGCACACGCACCTTGTCGGTCTTGGCATGGTGAACGACATTGTTCAGTGCCTCCTGCACAATGCGGAAAATCGCGATCTCCACATGTTTTGGAAGCGCGTAATACGTCCCCTCGAGGCTGAATGTCCCGCGGAGCTTCCCGCGCTCGCCGAACAGCCGGACGAGCTGCTCCACCGCCTGCGGCAGCCCGAGATCGTCAAGCGCCATCGGACGCATGTCGAAGATGATCTGCCGCACGCCCGTCAGACATCCTCGGATCTCCTCGCGCAGCTCAACGAGCGTTTTCTTTGCCTCCGCCATGTCCTGGTCCATCAGCCGCTCCGTGATCGTTGTCGTAAAGAGGGCATTCGCCAGGTCCTGCGCAGGACCGTCATGGAGCTCGCGCGAGATACGGTAGCGCTCCTCCTCTGTCGCCTTGATGATGCGCGCACCGACAAATTTATCCTTCTGCACCGCCTCGATCTTCCATATAACTCCGCTGACCTGCGTGCTGAGATAGCTGAGAACAGATCCGATCGAAAGCGCCATGTGCTCGGCACGCTCCACCACTGTAAAGAGATAGCGCAGGCGGATCTCGAGCTTGTCACGCTCCACGCGCATCGCCTGCTCCTTCTCGCGCTCGATCGCGAGGTTGATCTGGATGATCGAGACCGCCTCATAGCTCTTTCGGATCTCCTCCTCCGTATGCTCGGAGAAGTTCCGGCTCACCTCGGCAAGCCGCTGCTTCGCCCGCTGCTCATCCGCCGCGAGGGCGTCCACGCGCGCGATCGTATCCGCGACATTCTTTTTGAGCTCTGCGAGCCGGTCCCGTGCCTCGTCCACCTCATTGCGCGTATTTTGATAGATGTCAAAAATCTGCGTCTTATTGTCCTCAATCGTGTCGATCGTATTGGTCAGGAGCCTGCGCAGCTGTCCTTCCTCAAGGCCCTCTTCGATCCGCTCGTCTGCCAAATCGGCACGCGCATGGCGCTGTTTCTTACTCGTACGCATCCGTCCCCTCCTGCACTCTGTCATGCGCCTATTGTACCCCATTTCCCCGTAAAAGTCACGCAGACTTCTCCCTTGCATTTTTCTTAAAAAATCGGTAAAATGACCAAATGGAGAGAAAACATATCCACAACAGATAAAACGAAAGCACAGGTGATCCGCATGAGCATATTCTCACGCTTCCTCCCGAAGCGCAAACCGCCAGAACTTAAAAACAACATCCCGAAGGAGAAGGAGAACATCCGCAAGACCTTCGGCGTCTACTGCAAAAATCATCACGGCAGCAGGAACGGAAAGCTCTGCCCGAGCTGCACCGCGCTCCTCGCCACCGTCTTTACAAAGATGGATCGTTGTCCCTACGGCATCACAAAGCCGATCTGCGACCGCTGCGACCGTCCGTGTTTCGGCACGAAGGCGACGCAGGAATTCCTCGCCATCATGAGCAGCGCCCAGCGCGGCATGTTCCTGCGCCACCCCATCATGACGATCCGGCACAAGATCGCCGGCATGGGCGTGAACTACGCGAAATACCAGCGGGACAAAAAGATCAGCAAAAAGCTGAAAGCGAGAGAGCAGGCCGCAAAAACACGCGCAAAGGAAAAAGAGAAAAAAACAACATAAAAGGAACCTCCCGGAATGAAACGGGAGGTTCCTTTTACATTTCAGTCCCCTGTTATGCCAGCTTCTTGATATAGTCCTTGAGCTCTTCTGCCGCATGCGTCACACGCGAAAGATTCGCCGTAATCTCCTGCGTCGACGCCGCCTGCTGCTCGCTGATCGCGCCCGTCGTCTCGATGGATCTCGAGATATCCTCGACTGCGCGGTTCATCTCGTTGAGCGTTACCTGAATGCGCTCCGTTGCCTCGCGTGACTGCTCGGCAAGCTTGCGCACCTCCTCCGCCACAACCGCGAAGCCGCGTCCCTGCTCGCCGGCGCGCGCCGCCTCAATCGCCGCATTCAGGCCGAGCAGATTCGTCTGGCCCGCGATATTCGTGATAAAATCGATCACCTTGATCGTGTCGGCATTGCGCTCCTCCAGGAACTTCGCCTGCTTGACCGACTCCTGACCTGCGCTCGCGAGTTCTGTCGCGCTCTGCGCAACCTGCTCGATCGCCGCGTAAACCGTCTGCGTTGATGTAGCGATCTGCTCAACCGCTTCAAGCAGGCGCTCGTGGTCAATCTTTGTCTCTTCTGCCATTTTCTCTCCCTCTCTGATCCACCCTGATAATGATGTCATATACGCTGTCTGCTATCGTTTTAATTCAACATATATGAGAAAAAACCTTCCAAGACAAAAAATTATCTCTGATCTTCCGGCATGAGGATAATGTTCACCGGCAGGTTGGATGCGCCGGGCGGCGAGTACTCGAACTGCACGGACTGTTCGCTCGAATATGTGCCGAGATCGGCGAGCTCCGTGTACTCTGTAAGCAGCAGCCGCCCCTCCGCGCGCGCCTGTGCCGCCTGTGCGGATTCCGGGCGCGTCTGATCGCCGAAATACGGACGGAGCGACGGCGTCTCCACGAGGCGCTTCTTTGTCCCGCTCACCGCACGCATGGCACCTGCATAGACACCTCCGAGCGGGCTGAGAAAGTATCGCGTCTGCACGCGTCCTGCCATTGGTATATTGATCTGATAGAGGATGCCGTAGTTGCCGTAGTTGACGACTGCAGTGCCGTCTGTCGCATCGACGCCGCTGCGGTAGGTATCGTGCACATTGTCGCCGATAGGAAAGTAGACCGCCCCGTCGCGGGCCGGATAATAGACCTTCCCCGAGGTGACGATGCGGTTCATCCCGCGGAAGGTTCCGCGCAGCGCGATCTCATCGCGCGGAAGCACGTGGGCCGTACGAAGGAATGCAAATGGGTCGACGTCGGCGCCGTACATGATCACAGAGACCCGTACGGGGGCGCTCGCATGGAAATCATAGACGCCGTAAACCAGCTCCCCCGGTCCGAGAACGGTTTCATCCATCGCAGGTGCGAGCAGGCGCGGACGCTCCTTTGTCACATGGATGCGCTCACTCATCTCCTGCGGGTCAAAGTAGCCGATTTGCGTTGCCTTGCCGACATACAGATAGTCCACACTTGGCATACTTGCCGCGCCGCGGGTCACAGAGACGACCGCAAGATCCGCATCCGTCTCAAGAATAACGGCGACCTTCTTCGGCTGTGCCGTATCGTTCAGATGATAGTAGAGGATGCGTGCATCCCCCTCCACCGTATCGCGGTAGAGGATTCCGCTCTCCTTGACGTACTCCGGGCTGTCGGAGAAGAGCAGCGTGCCGCCCGTATCGCGGGACTCCACATCCCAGCGGCGCACCATGCGCGACGCACCGGGTGAGAATATGCTGTTCTGCGGAGGCGCCTCCGCCTTGATGATGCTGGCAACGCGGCCGCGGATGTCCACCTGTGCCGTTCCCCTTTCACGCATGATCGTCGTTCCCGCGCTGTGGGGCGCCGCCCCTGCATATCCCGTCAGGCAAAGAAGCGCGAGCATCAGCACTGCTGCATCCCGAAACATTCCCTTATTCATGTCTCTGTCTTACATTCCCTTCATTTTACAGATCATCCCCGCGCAGCTTTGCCCTCAGCTGCATAAGATTGTCCCGCAGGGTCGGCGGGAGTTCCGCCATCCGCACATCCAGCCGCGCGGCAATGTCCGCCTTCATAAGGCGCAGACGGAACTCCGTCAAGCCGAAATGCGGCGGCGGGATATTGACGCGGTGCAGGAGATACGGATTCGTCTCCGTATTGTTCAGTCCCGCTTCACCCGTCACCGCCGTCAGATAGTCCTCCTCCGCGAGCATCGCAACGATGCTGTCATCGTAGGCGCCGTTCGGATAGGAGAAGCTGTAGATGGTCTTCATCCCCTTCCACTCGAGCGTCAGCTTCGAGAGGCGCAGCTCATCACGCTGCTGCGCCGGCGTGAGGGTCGTGAGCGGCAGATGATTCGCCGTATGGCTGCCGATCTCCATGCCGCGCCGCTCCAGGTCGAAGAGATCCTCCCATGTCATATAGCCGGGCTGCCCGATGTCGTTCGTCACCATATAGAACACCGCCCGCATCCCGCGCTCCTCGAGCATCGGAAGGACTACACGGTGGTTGTCCTCATAGCCGTCGTCAAAGGAGAGGATAACCGGTTTCTCCGGCAGCTCCTGCTTGCCCTTGCGGGCCCGTGCATAATCCTGCGGCGTAATGGTCGTATAGCCCTCCTCCCGCAGGTAGTCGAGCTGCGCCGCGAACTCCTCCGGAGGAACGACATACGGCTCTGCGTCGGGCCGCGGATTCTCCGTCACCATATGATACTCGAGAATCGGAAATCCTGCGGGCGGCACTGCTGTCAGAATCCATACGACAAATGCACACAGCAGCAAAGAGGGCAGCGAAAAGCTCCTCCCGAACCGTCGGCCTATTCCTCTGATCAAATCGATACCTCCTCCGCCATCGCACGAATCTTCCGCAGGCGATGGCTCATCCCAGACTTACTGATGTGGCAGAGAGCGGCAAGCTCTGCCATGCTGACCTCCGGATGCAGGCGCCGCATCTCGGCCGTCTCACGCAGATCCTCCGGCAGAGAGGAGAGCATTCCCACCGAATGCAGGCGTTCAATCGCCGCCAGCTGCTCTGCTGCCGCATCCACAGCACGCTGGAGGTTCGCCGTCTCGACATTGACCAGACGGTTCACCTGCGCGCGCACCTCCTTCAGATTACGTGCGACCTCGATCTCCTCTGCCGCCTCCTCCGCACCGATGAGGGAGAGAAAGTCCATGACGGCATCCCCCTCTTTGAGATAGACGACGTACGTGTCGCGCCGATCCGTCAGCCCCACCGGAAAATGCAGACGGCGCAGGAGCGTATGGAGCCCGCGCCCCATCACCGCGCTTTTCGTCGTGATCTCGAGATGACAGCTTGCCTCGGGACGGTTGACGCTGCCGCCGCCGAGAAACGCTCCGCGCAGATATGCCGCGCGACAGCATTTCCTGCGCAGGAGCGTTCGATCCGTTCCCGTACGCAGCGTTCCCCTGTCGAGGAAGCCGAGCCGTGTGAGGAGCGGCGTGACGCTCTCGCCCGCAGCGATGTTGACGATGTAGGTACGGCGGCGCAGCTGCGGCGTGCGCTCCATTGCGACCGACGTCTCAATCGCGCCGTCCATCGTGTGCAGGAGGCGGATCACGCGGCGTGCGACGGCAGCATTGTCCGCGGCAAAGCGCAGTCCGAGGCCGTGCGCCCCGTCCGTCACCATAGACGCGCCCATGCGCAGGAGCGCAGCGAGTTCTGCCGTCTGACAGCAGGAGCGGTCGGTATCTGTGCGCGAGAGCGCATTTTTTACATCCGAAGCAAACGACGGCATATCAGTGCACCCGAAAATCGTAGATCATGCGCATGACGCTGCGGCTGAGCTTATCGGGATCATGCCGCACGGCATCGGACTGATTGATGATGTCCGCTCCGACAAAGCCGATGCCGAGCGCGTTGATCCGTTCCTCGTCCACTGCGACGGGATAGATCCCCTGCGTCTCATACTTACGGCGCAGTTCCTCGGCAATCGGCGCATTGTTGACCAGCATAAAATCGATGGCCCCGCGGCCCGCATGCTTGATGATTGCCTCCGCGTGCATGGACGCCGTATAGCCGTCCGTTTCGCCGGGCTGCGTCATGACATTGCAGATGTAGATTTTGAGCGCACGGCTTTTCCGCAGCTCCTCTGCCACACCGCTGACGAGGAGGTTCGGCATGATGCTCGTATAGAGGCTCCCGGGACCGAGGATGATCGCATCTGCCGTATGGATCGCCTCCAGTGCCGACGGGACAGGCGCAGCGTCCTGCGGAAACAGGCGCACGCGCCGGATACGGCCGGACACTTCGGGAATCCGAGACTCCCCTTCCACAACGGTGCCGTCCTCGAGGACTGCGTCGAGGCGCACGGACTGCTTCGACGCCGGGAGCACACGGCCCTTGACTGCGAGGACCTTCGAGGACTCGCGCAGCGCGGTCTCCATGTCGCCTGTGACCTCTGCCATCGCCGCGAGGAAGAGATTGCCGAAGCTGTGTCCCGCCAGGTCGCTTCGTCCTTCAAAGCGGTACTGAAAGAGCTTTTCCATCAGCGGCTCCGTGTCGGCAAGGGCCACAAGACAGTTGCGCAGATCGCCGGGCGGTATGATGCCGAGTTCCTCGCGCAGACGTCCAGAGGAACCGCCGTCATCCGCGACGGTCACAACCGCCGTTACGTTGCTCGTCAGCTCCTTGATGCCGCGCAGCAGTACGGAGAGGCCGTGCCCGCCGCCGATCACCGTCACCGACGGCCCGCGGCTGAGACGTGTCTTTTCATAGACCAGATCGACGAGACGTGCCGAGGTGCCCTCGGGCATGAGTGCAGTGATGACAGAGCGGATGACATGCCGCGTCGCCACAAGCATGAGCACCATGCCGAAGACGGCGATGAGCACGCCTGCAATCACTGTAAACCCATAGTCATAGCTGCCCTGCCACGTGTAGACAAAGCGGAATATCGCCTCTTCGATGGCGTCGATGTATTTGTAGTTGAAGATCAGTGCCGCGCCGAGGCCGACGCAGAGCGTCCCGAGTGCGAAGACGAACAGCCAGCGCTTGAAGCCCATGCCGGGATAAAGCCATTTGATCAAATGCATGACATCATCCCTCGCTCACGTGTTCCTGCACCTCGTTCTTCATGAGATCGCGATGCTCAAGGCGCGCATCATAGGAGTCCTTGATCCGGTCATAGAGGTGCTTTGCGATAAAAACGCTGCGGTGCATGCCGCCCGTACATCCGATCGCGATGACAAGCTGGCTCTTGCCCTCCTTCACATAGTGCGGCAGGAGAAAATCGATGAATCCGTCGAGGTGCTGCTCGAACTTCTGCGTCACGTCCCATGACTCGATGTAGGAGGCGACCTGCGGCACGGTGCCGCTTTTGCTGCGGAGCGAGTCCACGTAGAACGGATTTGGCAGGAAGCGCACATCAAAGACGAGATCGGCGTCGAGCGGGATGCCGTACTTAAATCCGAACGAGAGGATGTTGACGCTCATCACCGCATCCGTGCCCGGCGTATCGTAGTGCTGACGGATAATATCGCGCAGCTCGGCCTTGCGCAGCTTGGACGTATTGACGAGCTGCGTTGCGCGCGCGCGCACGGGGGCAAGGAGCTCACGTTCGCGCGTCACGCCCTCTGAGATGCGTGCGGCGGGCGCGAGCGGATGCGGACGCCGCGTCTCTTTATAGCGGCGGATGATCACATCGTCCGAGGCTTCGATAAAGAGCAGTTCATAGGAAATATCCCCCGCATCCAGTTCATTGAGCACCTTGACAAAATCGTCAAAGAACTCCCGGCTGCGCGTATCCACCACGATCGCTGCGCGGCTGATCTGCCCCTGCGTCTCGCGGCAGAGATCAATGAATTTCGGGATGAAGATCGGCGGCAGATTGTCCACGCAGAAATAGCCGATGTCCTCCATGTAGCGTGCGGCAAGGGATTTCCCGCCGCCCGACAGACCTGTCACGATCACGGGGCGGAACTTCTCCGCGGGACGCTTCACCTCACTCATAATATCACCTCACAGCACAAATTTCTCGATCGCGGCGGCGATCCCATCCGCATCATTGGACGCCGTCACATAGCGGGCGCGCTCTTTTGCTTTCGGCCGCCCGTTCTCCGGCACAACGGAGAAGGCGCCCATCTCCAGCATCTCATAATCGTTGTCCGCATCGCCCGCGACCATCACCTCATCGAGGCACAGGCCCATCGCATCCGCGAGCGCCTGCACGCCGACTGCCTTGGAGACGCCGGGCGGATTAATGTCGAGGCTCGTCCCCGTGTTCTGCTGCGGCACAATCTGATCACCGAAATGCTCCTGCACAGCGCGCAGGCACCCCCCGATGCCGTCATCCAGATTGCGCAGGACAAACTGCGGGACATTCTCCGTATAGCGGAGATAGTCATTTCCGACTGCCGTCACCACGAAATCCGCCGTTGTACGGTAGGCAGTGAAATATTCCGGACGGTACTCCGGCGCATAGATCTCCGTGCCGATATACCAGTTCACATACCAATGGCGATCGTAGACAAACGTTAGAAATTCTCTGACGAGAGCAGTATCGAAATAACGCGCAAAAACGGGCGTCCCCTTCTCTGTCCCGATATAAGCACCGTTGCAGCAGACAACAGGCGCATCCGAACCGATCAGGCTGGCAAAATGCAGTGCCGAACGGAGCATGCGTCCCGTCGCAATCGTGACGGTGACGCCGCGGGCCATTGCACGCGTGAGGACGTCTTTTGTATGTGCAGTGATTTTCTTGTCTGATGTGAGAAGCGTCCCGTCCAGATCAAGTGCAATGAGTTTGATCGCCATGATTCAGCCCCTGTTCATCGGCACGGGCGCGTCCGCTCCCATGCCCAGCACATAACGGTAGATCGCCGCCGCAAGTCCGTTCTCCGTGCAGGAGAGCGTCTCATAGTCGGCCGCTTTCTTCACCTCGGGAAACGCATTGCCCATCGCCACGCTCGTGCCCGCCGCCTTCAACATCGGCAGATCATTGTACGCATCGCCGATCGCCATCGTCTCCTCGATCGCAATGCCGAGCTTCGCCGCAAGCGCCGTAAGCGCTGATGCCTTCGAAATGCCCTTGGGCACGATCTCGATCAGGCGGTCTGCGGAGCGCGTTACATCCACATCCGCGCCGAAGGCCTCCATAAGAGCATCCGCGCGCTCCTGCGTCACAGCGCCCCCCTGTGTCACGAGGAGCAGCTTGCAGTTGCCCGCAGCATGTGCGAACAGGCCGTTCCAACCGACCGCCTGCCCCGCAAGCTTCTGTGAGTTCTCGTAGAAGCACGACTCATCGCATGGCTCAACAAAGCGCAGACAGCCGCCGCTGTATATCTGAATGTACCAGTCCCGCGCGCGGCAGAACGCAATGATATCATGCGTGACCGCGGCATCCATCGTATGTTCCTCATAGATGCGCCCGCTCGGGCTCTTAATGAGGCCGCCGTTGTACGAGATGATCGGCACATCCACGCCAAGCGCCGCGGCGACCGGCAGCGCCGCCTCGAACATGCGCCCCGTCGCGATTGTCACCACAACGCCTGCCTCCGCAGCACGGCGCACCGCCGCAATATTCTCTGCCGAGACAATATCCCCGTCCGGCAGCATCGTCCCATCCAAATCTGATACGAACAGTTTTACTGCCACATCCGGCTCCCTTCTATCCTGCGTTTTCACCCATTGCGGGCTGACAAAGCGCTTTCCTCTGTGTTATAATACCCCGAAACGATTCATCGAAAGGAGACCGTGATGCTCAGCATCTTCCGTCAGCTTATCGTCCTCGTCGCCCTGCTCCTCATCCTCGTCGGCATCTTCGGCCTTTCCTACATCTATCAGATTGATCACCGCACGGCGCGCAGCCTCTCTGCATACGCGCGCATCGACTTTCAGGCATCCTATACCGGCGAGGGCAAACTCGAGGGCGCCAACCTCGCACTCTGGGACTATCGTTATGACGAGGCAAAGCTCCTGCCCGAAGCCGTTCTCTACACCGACGGCGCCGCATGGGAAATGAAGGCGGCGGTCAAATATACGCCGCACCCCGTCCCCAATGCGGAGAGCCGCTACAAAAACGAAAATAAACTGTTCGCCGAGCTCCCCCGTGCATCGCTCCCCGCCCTGCGCAAAGCGCTCAGCGTTCGGTTCCGTTTCTACTATGACAACGGGCAGACCATCGACCTGCCGCTCAGCGAGCCCGATCTAGCCTACTGGCAGCGCGCGCTCGGGCAGGGCATCTGAGACGCTATATGATCCGTGCATCCCGATAGGAGATATGCTGTTATTGTACTTTGATCGAAAACATTCGTCAAGGCAGGGAATTCCAATGAAGAAAAACGACCTTTTGCTCATCGGTGCGCTGCTCATCCTCTGCGGGATCGCCGCCGTATTTTTTTTCGCACGCACAGACAGCGCGGTACGGCATGCTGTCATCACGCAGGACGGACGGCAGCTGTATGACATCCCCCTCACGGGACATACCGGGACAGAGGATATCCGCATCGCGGACGCGCATGGAGAGAATATCGTCCGCATTGAGGGAGAGACCATCTCCGTCATCGACGCCGACTGCCCCGACCTCGTCTGTGTCAAGACGGGAAAGGCGCAGAAGAAAGGGGACATCATTGCCTGCCTCCCGCATAAACTGCTGATCGAAGTGAAATGATATGAGACCACTGCAGCGCATAACGTACATCGCCATTCTCACAGCGCTTTCCCTCATCCTCTTTGTCCTCGAAGGCTTCCTTCCTCTGCCGCTTCCCGTTCCGGGGGCAAAGCTCGGACTTGCTGCCGTCGCCACCCTCGTTGCGCTCTACCGTCTGCCGCACATCCGCGACGCGGGCACCGTCCTCGCCCTGCGCATCCTCCTCGCCTCCTTCTTCGGCGGGGGGCCTGCCGCCATGCTTTACAGCCTCGCAGGCGGTGCGGCCAGCTTCCTCTCGATGGCGCTTCTCAAGAAATACACAGGGCTGTCCGTCATCGGCATCAGCGCTGCGGGCGGCTTCCTCCACAATATTGCGCAGCTTCTTGTCGCTGCGGCTGTCATGGAGACAACAGCCCTCCTTTCTTACGCACCTGTCCTCGGCGTCATCGGCATTTTGACCGGCGTCTGCATCGGCACCGCCGCGCGATTTGTCCTTCAAAAAGTGCCGGGATAAACATTCTCATTTTCATGATTCTGTGTTATACTCGAAAGAACTGATCTCTCTGTTTTTCTCTCACGATAGGAGGACAAATCAAATGGAGTATCGCATTGAACACGATTCCCTCGGCGAGGTGAAGGTCCCCGCGGACAAGTACTGGGCGGCGCAGACAGAACGCAGCTTTGAGAACTTCCCCGTCGGCATTGAAAAGATGCCCGCCGAAATCATCCACGCATTCGGCATCCTGAAAAAATCTGCCGCCATCGCGAACAACAAGCTCGGCAAGCTCGATGAGAAGCGCCTGACCGCCATCAAGGCGGCGTGCGATGAGATCATCGCCGGGAGGCTCGCGGAGCATTTCCCCCTCGCGGTCTGGCAGACGGGCAGCGGCACGCAGTCGAACATGAACGTCAACGAGGTCATCGCGAACCGCGGCAACGAAATTGCGGGCGAAAAGATCCTTCATCCGAATGATCACGCGAACATGTCACAGAGTTCCAACGACACCTTCCCGACGGCAATGCACATCGCCGCCGTCATTGCCATCGAGGACGGCCTCTTCCCGAGCATTGATCTTCTTGCCGCTACCTTCCGCCGCCTCATGAAGGAGAACGAGGGCATCGTCAAGACCGGGCGCACCCACCTGCAGGACGCCGTTCCGATCTCCTTTGCACAGGAGATCAGCGGCTGGCTCTCCATGCTCGAGCAGTCAAAGAAACAGCTGCAGGCAGCACTCCCCTTCCTCCATGAACTTGCCCTCGGCGGCACTGCCGTCGGTACGGGGCTCAATGCGCCGAAAGGCTTTGACACCGCCGTTGCAGAGGCGGCAAGCGAACTGACGGGCAAAAAGTTCGTCACCGCACCGAACAAGTATCACGCGCTCACGAGCAAGGACGCCGTCGTTTTCGCTCACGGCGGCCTCAAGGGGCTCGCCGCAAACATGATGAAGATCGCGAACGACATCCGCTGGCTCGCATCCGGCCCGCGCTGCGGTCTCGGCGAGATCACGATCCCTGCGAATGAGCCGGGCAGCTCCATCATGCCGGGCAAGGTCAACCCCACCCAGTGCGAATCCGTCACGATGGTCGCCGTGCAGGTCATGGGCAACGATGCCGCGATCGGCATCGCCGCATCGCAGGGCAACTTCGAACTGAACGTCTTCATGCCGGTAATGATCTATGATTTCCTCCAGTCCGCACGGCTCCTCACCGACTCCATCAAGTCGTTCAACGACCGCTGCGTCATCGGCATCACAGCGAACCGCGAGAAGATGCATGAGAACCTCCATCGCTCGCTCATGCTCGTGACGGCGCTGAATCCGTACATCGGCTACGAGAACGCCGCCAAGACCGCACACAAGGCGTTCGACGAGAACATCAGCCTCAAGGAGGCGTGCGTCGCCCTCGGCTTCCTCACCGCCGAAAAATTCGACGAGGTCTTCCATCCCGAAGAGATGGTATAAGCGTATATTTCCCACTGGAAAAGGACTGCCGCACGAGACGGCAGTCCTTTTCCTTTGCCTCTATATCGCCAGGAAACTTTTATCCAGCACACGCAGGGTCCGACGGTCATAGTCGATAATCCCCTCGTCGCGCAGATGGCTCATCTCACGGCTGAGCGCGCTGCGCTCCACGCCGAGATAGCGTGCGAGCTGCGTTTGATTCATCCCGCGCAGATCTCCTCGGTCCTCATCTCCAGATATCGTCCGCAGATAGACACTGAGTTTTGCACGGATGCTTTTTTGTCCCATGATGCGGATTTTGTGCTGATAAAAGATGCCCTTGTGCGCGATGCGGCGCAGCATGTTCAGCGTAAAGCGCCAAAGGTGCGGATCGCTGCACGAGGTCCGCTGATAGAGCTGACGGAACTGCAGGCGCAGGATCAGCGTATCGCTCAGCGCTTTGACGAACATCCGGCTCGCCGCAAGATCCGCCCCCTCCATGGTCTCGCCGAAGCTCTGGCCCGCCTCGAAGATGCTCATGTCAATCTGGTCGGCATTCTCGTTGAGGAAGGACACCTCGACAGAGCCCGAGAGGATGATGCCCGTCACAACCGGCGCACGTCCCATCCGCATGATGCTCTGCCCTGATGTATAGTGCTTCAATTCGCCGCCGAGGGCCTGCACGAGCTCCGGCAGGGCGTCCGCGGGAATCCCTTCGAACAGATCGTGCCGCAGCAGAAGTTCCGTATATGGTGCCAGCATCTCATGAGTCAGCATAGACCACTCCTTTCCATAGGCCGGAATTTTTGCATCCCGGCAGAGAATAATTCTCTCCCATTATAAATGGACAGCAGGACTTTGTAAATGATGCGCATTCTTTTGCCGGGATATTTTCTCTCATGCCCAGTCACAACAGCGTAATGTCTGTGCGCCTGCATGTCATTTTCGCGGAGGTTTTTGCGTCCGTTTGTCGAAAAGTGTATAATAGCAAATATCTGCCAAATAAATTCTGACGGAAACGGAGCATACCATGCAGAACATATCATATCAGAATCTTATCATCGGATTCGGCAAAGCAGGCAAGACACTCGCAGGCTTTCTCGCAAAGAAGGGTGAGAGCGTCGCCCTCGTCGAGCGTTCAAAAGAGCGCTACGGCGGCACCTGCATCAATGTCGCATGCATTCCGTCGAAGTCGCTCGAATACAGTGCGCGCCTCTCGGCGGCAGCGGGCGGAGACTTCGCGGCAAAGGCGGAACGCTACCGCGCGGCAATCGCCGAAAAACGCCGTCTCACGGCCATGCTGCGCGAGAAAAACTATGCGAAGGTAACGGGCGCCGGCGCTGTTGTCATCGACGGCGAGGCTTCCTTTGTCGACGCACACACGCTGCGCATCGTCGGAGCGGGCGGAGTACAGTCCGTCACGGCGGAACGTATCTTCATCAATACAGGTGCACTTCCCTTTGTCCCCCCGATTCCGGGAGCTGAGAGCGCGCATGTCTACACGAGCGAGACGATGATGGAGCTCGACGATCTCCCGGAGAAACTTGTCATCATCGGCGGCGGCTACATCGGGCTCGAGTTCGCTTCCTATTACGCCAACTTCGGATCTGCCGTCACTGTCCTGCAGGACGGCGACACCTTTATCCCGCGCGAGGACCCCGAGATCAGCGCACGCGTCCGCCAGCAGATGGAGAGCCGCGGCATCCGCATCCTGACGGGCGCAAATCCCCTGCGTATCGAGGACGGCGCCAACGGCGCGAATGTGATTGTCCAAACAGCGGACGGCGAAAAACATCACGCGGCAAATGCCGTTCTCATTGCCACGGGACGCCGCCCGAACATCGCAGGGCTGAATCTCGATGCGGCAGGCGTCGCAGTGACGCCGCGCGGAGCCGTAGCCGTCGATGAACACCTCCGCACGAACGTGCCGCATATCTGGGCGATGGGCGATGTCACGGGCGGACTGCAGTTCACCTACATCTCGCTTGACGATTTCCGCATTGTGAAGGACCAGCTCGCCGGCAGCGGCGCGCGCACAACCGCAAATCGCGGCGCCGTCCCCTACTCCGTCTTTCTCGATCCGCCGCTCTCCCGCGTCGGCATGACCGAGGCGGAGGCGCAGCGCGCAGGCTTTGACGTACGCATCGCACGCCTCGAGACCGCTGCGATTCCGAAGGCGCAGGTCTACAAGAAGCCCACAGGCCTCCTAAAGGCAATTGTCGACGCAAAGACCGATATCGTCCTCGGCGCGCATTTCTTCTGCCCGGAGTCGCAGGAGATGATCAACCTCATAAAAGCGGCGATCGACCACGGTATCCCTGCCTCTGCGCTTGGCTCTGCTGTTTACACCCATCCGACCATGACCGAAGCCCTCAATGATTTGTTTGCCTGAGATAAAGGAGGACACATTATGACAAACTTCCGCAGAAAAGCACTGCGCCGCATCGGCCTGATCCTCATGCCGCTCATCCTGTTTAGCGCTGGATACGGACTGCCGCAGGCGAACGCCGCAGAACCGGCAGCTGCAAGCACACTCCCGCCCGAGGACGGACAAGTTCAGCAGCTGTCGATGGAGTTCCGCCATCCCGTGGAGGACGGCACCCTCATGCGCATGATCTGTCTGATCGACGCGCCCGTCAAGAATGCCCTCCCCGCTGATGAGATTTCGGCACGGAATCTGGATCCTGAGAGCTTTATCACCTGTCTCGGCGAATTCATCGGCAAGCAGTACACAAACGGACGCTATCAGGACATCGCCGAGCACTACGTCCCGTGGACGCCGGAGCTCGAAGCAAGCTTCCACAAGCTTATCGCCGACCGGAACCTCGCCGCTGAAAACGACTTCGGAGCGCGCGCAGAGACGGCCATCGATCCCGCCTACAACATCGTCGTCGCCTACAAGAACGGCCGCAGTCTCCACGTCACCGCCGCGGACAAAACGGCGAGCGGAAACGATGCCGCCATCGAGGACGCCATACTCACATGGGCAGATGATGCATTCGCCGCAAGCCGGAAGTAAATCCCTCCAACAACGAAGGAGTATTGTATGGAAACATGGAAAAAATACATCAGTGCCATCGTGTTCATCTGCGGGTTTGCGGTCTTGCCTTCATACGCATTCAGCGCGGCCGCTTCACAGGAGCATGGAGTTGTATTGACAGGCGAAGCAAAACAAGACTACATTCAAAAAGAGATGAATGCACTCTACCACCCCTCCAAAAATACGCCGGCAAAGCCATGGACACAGCCCAAGGGGTGGGTCTATGAAAAGCTTGCGATTGGAGATGTGCCGGTCGAACGAATTGCCCCGGTGAAGTCCGCCTCACAGAGGGTCATCCTACTCCTCCACGGCGGCGGTTATATGGGCGGCATAACCGACCGCTACCGTGCGCTGGCTGTTCGTCAGGCGACCTATATGGACGCGGCGGAGGTCTACTGTGCAGACTACCGACTCGCTCCTGCACATGTCTATCCGGCAGCGCTTGAGGATGCGGCTGCAGTTTACCGAGGACTACTCGCACGCGGAATCGATCCGTCAAACATCATCGTCTTCGGGGATTCTTCAGGAGGTAATCTCGCCCTCGAACTTGCACTCTATCTAAAGGAACAAGGCCTTCCGCAGCCGGCCCTGCTGCTCCTCCTCTCGCCATGGACAGACTTTGAGTACAAGGAGGGCACATCGCGCACAGAGAATTTTGAAAAAGACAAAATGCTTGGTGCAGGCACTCCATTTGCAGACTCGGTACGCAAACCGTCACCATATGCAGGCAGCCTCCCGCTCGATGACCCGCGGCTCTCTCCGATTCACGCCGATCTCAGCGGTCTGCCCCCCATGCTGATTCAGACAGGCGGCTATGATCTCCTTTTAACAGAGGACGAGCTCCTTGCAGAAAAAGCTGCAGCAGACGGCACACCTGTATCTCTCACCATTTATCCTGAGATGCCGCATGTCTTTACGCTGGTTCTGCCTGAGCTCGCCGAGAGCACCGCATCGCTTGAGGAGATGCGGGACTTTGTAAACCGCCATATGCAACAGTAAAGAAACATGTAATTCTAAAGGAAATCGGAGAAATCTAAGGAGGCGAAATTCATGTTGGAGTACAAAGGCTAGCATGCGAAAGTTTCATTTGATGAGGATGACGGGCTCTTTATCGGCGAAGTCTTCGGCATTAATGACTCACTGAACTTTCATGGCAGGAGCGTCGATAATCTGAAGACCTCTTTTCACGACTGTATCGATAACTATTTGAATGCCTGTGTAAAGTTTCATCGGAGTCCTGATAAACAATCAATTTGTAGCTGATATTAGTTACTGGTAAAATAGTATTATACAGAAGTCCGATCCATTACAATTTCATCTATGCAACCTGTAATATTAGATACAGAAAACGAAATATAACCTACTCCTTTTTCATTGTAATAATAGTAAGTATCATATTGGGAGCTTCTAAACACCTTATCTGCAGTCCCATAAATATCAGTTAATCTATATGCTGGATCTCCTACAGATACATCATCATATGTAACCAAACCAGGTTTTGTCGCGGTAGCTGTAAGAAATTTATATTTACGATGAAGAATTGATAGTCCGGTATTCCAATTCCATCGAGTATATTCTGAAGTAGATGAATCGACATAATCAGGACTTCCATACTTAGATTTAATTTCTTCAAGAGTCGTTTTCATGCCCAGACCATCGAGTTGTATTCTATACGAAGGAAGCGTGGCATATACCCCTTTGAAAAATCCAAAACTGATTACTATAATAAGACAGCTTAACCAAATTTTTTTCATTATTTCTTCTCCTACACTCTAGCCTTTTCTCACATCATTTTAAACTATACTCTTTATTTAAATAAATGTCTATATAGCAAACATCTTATTTTGCATACGCTATCCCATATAATATACATGAATTTTTCCACAAGAAAGGGAGGTTTCGCCATCTTGACGAAATCTCCCTTTCGTTTCTTTATATCCTTCTCACGCCTCTTTGCGGTCGAACGGCACCTGTCCGAGCTGGAGGTCGGGATTGTTCTCGCGGATCCAGCCGAGCGCCCACTCGTTGCTCACGAGGAGGACGGGGTTGCCGTTCCTGTCATGAACGAACATGCCGCGGTCGGCGCCGCGCAGACCGGCGGGCGTAATCGTGCGCCCGTCGGGATATGCGAGCCAGCGCGCCGTCTCGAACGGCTGCATCTGCATCGTGATCTCCGTATTGTACTCGTTCTTGAGGCGGTATTCGAGCACCTCGAACTGGAGCGTACCGACGGTGCCGACAATGTAGCTGTCAAGACCCGCTCCGGCCTGCTCGAAGAGCTGGATTGCCCCCTCCTGCGTCAGCTGCTCGATGCCCTTGACGAACTGCTTGCGCTTCATCGTATCCTTTGCCGCGACGCGCGCAAAGCGCTCGGGCGGGAATACGGGGAAATCCTCGAACTTGAACTTGTGCGCGGGATCGCAGAGCGTGTCCCCGATGCCGAATACGCCGGGATCAAACAGTCCCACAATGTCGCCGGGGTACGCCGTGTCGATGATCTGGCGGTCCTGCGCAAGGAACTGCTGCGGCTGAGCCAGCTTGATGAGTTTGCCCGTCGGCGCGTGCCAAACGCTCATATTGCGGTCGAACTTCCCGGAGGAAATGCGGATGAACGCGAGGCGGTCGCGGTGCGCGGGGTTCATGTTTGCCTGAATCTTGAACACGAAGCCCGAGAAATGCTCATCGTCCGGCTCGATCACGCCGTCCGAGGACATGCGCGGTGCCGGCGGCGGCGCAAGGCGGATATACTCCTCAAGGAAGTTCTGCACGCCGAAGTTCGTCATCGCCGAGCCGAAGAACATGGGCGTGAGTTCGCCCGCATCGACTGCCGCACGGTCGAATGCCTCGCCCGCATCACGCAGCAGCTCAATATCGTCAGCGAGCGCTGCAGCAGCCTCCGCACCGACGCGCTCCTTCCACACAGGGTCGTCCATCTCGAACACCTCGGAGACGCGCGTCTCCTGTCCGTGCGTTGCGTCCTCGGCAAAGAGCTCAATGCGGTTTTTCTCGCGGTCGTAGACGCCGCGGTAGGTGCCGTCCGTACCGATCGGCCAGTTCATCGGATAGGAGCGGATGCCGAGCACGTTCTCCAGTTCGTCCATCAGATCAAGCGGCGCCTTGCCGAAACGGTCCAGCTTGTTGACAAAGGTGAAGATGGGGATGCCGCGCTGGCGGCAAACCCGGAAGAGCTTGCGCGTCTGCGCCTCAACGCCCTTTGCCGCGTCAATGATCATGACGGCGCTGTCCACCGCCATCAGCGTACGGTAGGTGTCTTCGCTGAAGTCCTGATGCCCAGGCGTATCGAGGATATTGATCCGATAGCCGTCGTAGTCGAACTGCAGGACGGAGGAGGTGACGGAGATGCCGCGCTGCTTCTCGATCTCCATCCAGTCGGAGACAGCATGGCGCTGCGTCTTGCGCGACTTGATCGAGCCGGCGAGATGAATCGCGCCTCCATAGAGGAGCAGCTTCTCGGTGAGCGTCGTCTTGCCCGCATCCGGATGTGAGATGATGGCGAATGTGCGCCGCTTTTCGATCTCGCGCGCAAGTTCTTCTTTTAGCGTTGCCATGAATCTCCCTTACTTCAGTGTCAATGATACGGGGCAGTGATCGCTCCCGAAAATGTCGGAATGGATCTCCGCCGCTGCGATGCGGTCACGCAGCTCCGCGGAGACGAGGAAGTAGTCGATGCGCCACCCGGCATTCGTCTCGCGCGCGTGGCGCAGATAGGACCACCATGTGTACGCGCCCGTGCGGTCCGGATAGAGTGCACGGAAGGTATCGACAAAACCAGCCGCCAACAGCTCGCCGAACTTGCCGCGCTCCTCATCCGTAAAGCCCGCATTGCGGCGGTTGCTCTTCGGGTTCTTGAGGTCGATCTCCGTGTGCGCGACATTGAGATCACCGCAGACGACAACAGGTTTTTTCGCACGGAGATCAAGGAGGAACGCGCGAAAGGAATCCTCCCAGGCCATGCGGTAATCGAGGCGTTCGAGCGCGCGCTTTGCGTTCGGCGTGTAGACAGTAACGAGGTAGACATCCGGCAGCTCCATCGTAATGACGCGCCCCTCGTTGTCGTGCTCCTCTATACCGATGCCATAGGACACCGAGAGGGGCTTTACGCGCGTAAAGATCGCCGTACCCGAATACCCCTTTTTCTCTGCGCTGTAAAAATACTGCTCATAGCCGGGCAGATCGAGGATCGCCTGTCCCTCCTGCATCTTGGTCTCCTGCAGGCAGAATACGTCGGCATTCAGCTCCTTGAACGATTCCATGAAGCCCTTCTTGAGCGCGGCGCGCAGTCCGTTGACGTTCCATGATACAAAGCGCATGGGGATCCTCCCTCCGTCAGAGCGTCTTATATGCCGAAATCGGCCAGAATACGAGCATCGCCTTGCCCTTGATGAGATCATACGGCACAAAGCCGACATCGGCAAAGCGGCTGTCCTCAGAATTATTGCGGTTGTCCCCCATCACGAAGACGTGCCCCTCAGGTACGGTCGACTTCGGGTACTCGCTGCGTGTCTTCTCGAGGATGTAGTCCTCTGTCAGCAGCTGATCGTTGACGAGCACGCGTCCCGCGCGGATCTCGATCGTATCGCCCGGCGCAGCGATCACGCGCTTGATGAAGTCGCGGCTCGGATCGCGCGGGTATTGAAAGACGAGGACCTCGCCCTTCTCCGGCGGCCGAAAACGGTAAATGAATTTATTGACGACGAGGCGCTCCTCCGACTCGAGGGTCGGACGCATCGACGGTCCGTCGACAACGTAGAGCTCGACGATAAAGGTGCGGATGAACATGGCAAGTGCGACGGCGACAACGATGGATACAATCCAGTCCTTGATCTCCGAGGCGGTTGATGTTTCTTTTTCCATAAAGCCCTCCTCTCACACATCTCATACAGCAAAAATAGGGACTGCCGCAGCAGTCCCCATTTCCCGTACCATCAGCGCTTTTCGCGAATACGTGCCGCCTTGCCCGTAAGACCGCGCAGATAGTAGAGCTTTGCGCGGCGGACAATGCCGCGGCGTGTCACCTCGATCTTTGCAATACGCGGGGAATGCACAGGGAAGAGACGCTCGACGCCCACACCCGACGCAATGCGGCGTACGGTAAAGGTCTCGCGGACGCCCGTCCCCTGACGGCCGATGACGACACCCTCGAACACCTGAATACGCTCGCGCGTGCCCTCGACGATGCGCGCATGCACGCGCACGGTGTCGCCCGGTCCAAACGCGGGGATATCGGAGCGGAGCTGCTCCTTCTCCAGGATCTCGATGATATTCATATGTTTTCCTCCTTCGTTCGGATGTTCATAAACGGCTCATGCCGCCCAGCGGACCATCCACACAGATACTCAGTGACTATAGCACAAGATGTGATTTGACGCAAGAAAAATTTTGCAGCACGCCTTAAAAGCCCGTGCCGCGTGTTCTGCACGGCTACCCTCATCCGTTTTCCCGATCGCTTTCCCTGCACATGCCTGCAGGGGCCGGCAGCAACGTGCACATCGCCCGCTGCACGTGCGATCCCCTTCCGCCGAATTTTTCGCCGCAAAACGTGGCGCACTCAGATGCGGTCAGCGGCAAAGTCCTGCAAGCGCCCGACGTACAATCTCCTCAGGCACATCGCTTCGCACGGAGACCCTGCCGATGCCCTCGGCAAGCACCCAGTGGATGTGTCCGCCTACGGTCTTTTTGTCGTGAAAGAGATCCGCATACATTCCGTCGACTGTCACACCATTAGCACGCAGAGGCAGCCCCATCGCCTCGATGAGGCGCTCTATGCGGAGGCGGTCTTCCCTGCGGAGCAGGCCCATCTGCTCGCTGATGTCCGCCGCCCCCGCCATGCCGATCGCCACAGCCTCGCCGTGCCGATAGCGGATATAGTCCGTCTCCTTCTCGATCGCATGTGCAATCGTATGTCCGAAGTTCAGAATGCGGCGCAGACCGCCCTCGCGCTCATCCCGGCGAACGACATCGGCCTTGATCTCACAGGAACGCGCGATCACATGCGCTGCGGCCGCAGGCGCGAGCGAAAGCATGTCCGTACGATTCTGCTCGAGCCACGCAAAGAACTCGCTGTCGCAGATGATGCCGTATTTGATGATCTCGCCGAGTCCCGTGGCTATCTCGCGCTGCGGCAGAGTTCTGAGCACGTCGAGATCCGCAAAGACCGCATCAGGCTGGTAAAACGCCCCGATGAGATTCTTGCCGAGCGGATGGTTGACGGCAACTTTGCCGCCAACGCTCGAGTCGACCTGTGCAAGAAGGCTCGTCGGCAGCTGAACGAACGGAACGCCGCGCATATAGGTTGCGGCCACAAAACCCGTGAGATCACCGACCACGCCGCCGCCCAAGGCAAAGATCGGCGATTGGCGATCGAGGCTGAGTTCGATCGCACGCGTAAAGAGACGATTCGCTTCGTCCAGCGTCTTAGAACTCTCCCCCGCGGGAATCATAACGATCTCCGCCGCGACGCCCGCAGAGGCGATGCACTCCGCGATGCGCTCGGCATAGAGCGGACCCACGTCCGTATCTGTGACGAGCATGCCGCGCGGCGAATATCCTGCGCGGCGGACGAATGCGATCAGAGCCTCCGTTAGGCCTTCGCCGATCGCGATCGTATAGCTGCGCTCTCCGAGCGCGACCTCAACTCTGCGCGTCATATCATTTTCTCCATATCCGAATTTCCTGCAGTATACGCTCCGTGACCTCAAGCGGCGATCGGCCGCTCGTGTCGACGGTAATATCCGCATCCTCATAAAGGCGGCGCCGCTCTTCCAGCAGTTTTACAACCGCTGTGCGGCGGTCTCCCCCGTCGGCGCTGTCGAGTACGGGGCGCTTGCCGTGTGCCGCCGTCCGCTGGAGAATGGTATCGACATCTGCCGTCAGCGCCACGAGGATGCCGTTTTTGCGAAGTGCCGCCGTATTTTCGGGATCCTTGACGGTTCCGCCCCCCGTCGCGATGACGGCATTGCTGCGGCTTGCCGCAGCGTGCACGGCTTCCTTCTCACGCGCGCGGAAGTACGGCTCACCATGCTGCGCAAACATCGCAGGGATGCTCATGCCATGCTGTTCTTCGATCTTTCGGTCAAGGTCGTGGAAGGCACAGCCGAGCCGCGCGGCAAGCAGACGCCCGATGCTTGTCTTTCCCGTGCCCATAAAGCCGATCAAAACAACGTTCTTCATCGATTCATCCATCGACTTTCCAGCCGCGCGCGGTAGGCGGCGAGCGAAGCCGTGAGATCGGTCATCGCATCCGCATGGAACTGCGTACAGATGGCATCTGCGAGGATAAAGGAGACCATTGCCTCGCCAACCACAGAGGCGGCGGGAACAGCGCAGGTGTCGCTGCGCTCCTTGCTTGCTGAGACCTCCTCACCCGCTGCAATGTCGACGGTACGCAGAGGGGCCATCAGTGTCGGGATGGGCTTCATCACTGCGCGCACGACAAGCGTCTCCCCGTTCGTCATGCCGCCCTCGAGACCGCCCGCACGGTTCGTCTTGCGGCAGGGGCATCCGTTTTCCCCCATAAAGAGTTCATCGTGAACCTGGCTGCCAGGCACATGCGCACACGCAAAGCCCGCGCCGATCTCGACGCCCTTGATCGCCTGAATCGACATGACCGCCCCCGCGAGGCGTCCGTCGAGGCGGCGATCCCACTGCGTATGTGAGCCGAGCCCGACGGGAAGTCCGCGCACAATGATCTCGAAGATGCCGCCGAGCGTATCGCCTGCCGCCTTCGCCTTGTCAATGCACGCCTTGATCCGCGTCTCAGCCTCGGGATCGCAGCAGTTCAAATCGCTGCTGTTCGTCACACCGACATCCTCATCCCGAATCGCCGTGCGATCCACCGTCACACCGCCGATCTCCGTCACATGGGAGGCGACGGTCACGCCCACAGCCGCAAGCAGCTGACGGCACACGGCGCCGACAGCGACGCGCATCGTCGTCTCGCGCGCACTGGAGCGCTCGAGGATATCGCGTGCGTCCTGCCGGTCATATTTCAGCACGCCCGCAAGATCCGCGTGCCCCGGGCGCACAGCGGTGACTTTGGGCCCCGTCGGCATGCCGAACGGATCCATGCGCTCCGTCCAATTTACAAAATCACGATTGATCACCTGCAAGGTGATCGGAGATCCGAGCGTCTCGCCGAAGCGCAGACCCGAGAGTACCTCGACGCGGTCTGTCTCGATCTTCATGCGGCCGCCGCGCCCGTAGCCGTGCTGACGGCGTGCAAGCTGCGCATCGATCGCCTCACGCGCAATGGGCAATCCCGCCGGAATGCCGTCAAGAATCGCCGTCAATGCCGCGCCGTGCGATTCGCCGGCCGTCATAAAACGCAGATGGCTCATTCAAATCCCCCTGTTGTTTCACAAATATCGTCTGTTTTGAAATAAATTCGATGCAATATCGCCTTTTCCTGCAACACTGTCCATTTTCTGCCGCGCGTACGCATACTCCGCATGCCCGAATCCCTATTCTCCTCGATCGCCCCGACGCACGGGCGGCAGCTGTTCCTCATCATTTTCCCCATGCAGCGACGCAAGATTCACTGTAAGTGTGCAGTGCAGTTCATGTGCCTGCGTCGTCAGCACGAAGCTGCCGAATTGAACGGCACGTTCGTCTTCCTGGACGGCACGCAGGAAATCGAGAATCTGAAAGTATCCGCCGTAAAATTTAAGCTCCACCGGCCGGATGACGATCTCCTCTTCTTCACGCGGCGCATGCAGCACAATCCCCTCAATGGTGACGCCGCTGCGCCGAGCAAGCTGTTCCGCGCGATGAACAAACGCTCCCTGTCGGCTCTCGTTCGGCAGAGCTGCCGCAGCCCGCGCCATGCGCACGCGCAGTTTTTCCTCTGCCTGCCCGTCCGACAGCAGCGTATGCTGATACTCCTCGACACGCGCAAGCTGGGCGCGCGAACGGTCCCGCTGCACAAGTGCGGCCGTCCGTTCCGCCGTCAGAAGCGGAGCGAGTGCAAACAGATAGATCAGCAGGAGGGCACACGCCCAGATCAGCGCGATCTCGATGCGCTGACGCTCTGAAAGATTCTGCATATCGTCCCCCTCTACCAATGCGTCTCCAGAACAAAACGGATGCGTCCATCCTCCGCTCCCTCCTGTCCCGCATATGCGGGCATCAGATCCGAGGAGAAAAATTTTTGCTCCTCCATGCGGCGAATTGCAGCGGAAAGCGACTCATAACTCTCCGCCTCTCCCTCAATGCGCACACGCTCCGCCGATGTCGTTATCCCTGTGAGACGAATTCCATCCGCCGCTGCAGCGCCCAGATGAACGAGCAGTGCGCGAAGAGGCGAAGATGCGGCCGCGAATGTCATCCATGCCTGCTCGTGCTGAACGGCATCTCTGTGCATCGCAGAGAACTCTTCCATGCGCCGGAGATCCGCTCCGCGCAGCGCCAGTTCCTCCTCCGCCTGCGTACACGCGCGCTGTGCCTGCTCATAGGAAGCAATGTCCGCGCCCGCCGCTGCAAGGAATGCCGCCGTCGCCGCCGCGGCGATCACAGACGCCGCATGCGGGCGCAGCCATCCGAGAGGATTTTTCCGTTCGGACCAATACAGATGCGCCGGGGTTTTTGCATCCATGAGAAGGCCCGCATAGACGGCGGGCAGAAGCTCGTCCGGCTCCGTCTTCGCCGTCTCCCACGGCATCTGCGGCGCGCAGGCGCGTGCGATCGTCTCCGCGCAGATGCCGCCCTGCGGCGGACAGACCGTCACCCGCCGCAGGTGCAGACCCGCGGCAGCAAACGAAGAGAAGTATTCCCGTACCCGTGCCGCATCCATCCACGCCGTCCAGAAGCGCTGCGGAGATGTCCCCGGAAGCGGTGCACAGCAAATGCAGATATCCGCCGGCAGCACAGTCCCTTCTGCATCCGCCGCCGCACGCAGCGACCAGAGGAGCGCATCCCGCAGCTCGGGTGCGGCAAGCGGAGCCGGCAATTCCTGCTCCTTCGTCTGCGCCGCACCTTCGGGCACAGCAAATGCAAGCGGCAGATTCTCCCATCCTACGCGCAGGAGTTCCTCGTGCACACGGGAGGCAAGAGCCGTTGCCTCCGAGCCGTCTGTGCCGCGATTTTCCGTAATATGCGATTCCGATACCATCCACGCCCCTCCCATATCCTCGGGAGCAGAAAGGCGAACAAGCGCGATAGTATCCGCCGATACGTAGACGCCTGCCGCTTCGCGCGCCTTCCAACGCAGACTAGAACCAGCGCCGCCAAACATAGCGATCTCCCTTCTTCTCCATGAGCGCACGGACAATTTTCGCGCGTTTCCAATTCTCTCCGTCGGGCATGCGCGCCTCCCCCTCATCTATGGCGGCAGCGACCAGATAGATGCAGCCGTCCGCTTCGCCCGGCAAAGGCACCTCGATATAGACAGACAGCGCTGTATTCTCCGCTGCAGGAACCTCGCCCACCGCAATCGGCATGCGCCCTTCGCGCAGCGGCGGGCCGTAGGCATCCGCCGCCCGTTCCAGGCCTGCTGCCGCCGTCTCGATGCCGCTCTCCGCCGCAAGGCGCAGCTGCATCTCCCGCTCATACTCCGCAGAAACACTGCTCCCGCCGCGCATGAACTGAGCTGCCGCAAGCGCAAGCAGGATCAAAACCATCAGCGCGCAGAGGCCGACGGCGGATGTAAGACCGCGCTCATCCCGAAGCAGGCACTCAGTATCCACTCATGTTCTCCCGCAGATAGACGCTCGTCTCAATCCGATGTGTACGCCCGGTCGCCGCGCTCGTCCCCGTTATGGCGATGTGATAGAGACGCGGATTCCACAGATCGGGGGTAATCGAGAAAGCGGAGACAGATACGCCCGCCCCCGCAAATGACCCTGTGATGGGAAACGACGCGTAGTTGAGCACAATCCGACCGTTCCGCAGCCAATAGCGATCAAGAGCCTGCTCCGATTGATCGGCGCGCCGCACTCTCTGCCGCATCTCGTAGACGCCCGTCATGTATTCTCGGATATGGTCGGAGAGCAATGCGGACTCCACGATCCGTGCTGCTGCGATCTGCATCTCCTGTCGCAGCTCCGCATCCGCAATTTCGCGCTGATAGCTGCGCCAACTCCACGCGACTGCAAAGGCCAGGAAGCTGAGCAGCAGCACAAAGACAGGCAGACTCACCGCAAGCTCCATCAGCAGCATTCCCGCCTCGCCGTGCCGTTCAGAGATTTCCCTGCGTCCGCACATGTTCTTTCATCCTCCGCACAAAATCAGCCGCCTCTGCACGTCCGAAAATCCGCCACGAAACAAGCAGATGCACATCATGAAAATCTCCCTGCCGAACGACCTCTGTCTGCACTGTATACGATACATTGTTCGCACTGATCTCGGAGACCCCGGCCGTCGGAGAAATCCCACGGTCGAGCGCCGCCTCCATTGCCGAAAACTGCCCGCGCGCGAGGAGCGCCGCGTCCATGCGTGCCGCAGAATGTTCTTCGAGGATTGCCGTGCGCGCAAATACACCGATCACAGCAGCTGCAGCGAGTACGATCAGCCCGAGCATCACAGCCTCAAAGAGCGCCCATCCGGCCTCCTCACTCCTCTTCATCCGCTGCATCCTTCCCGCCCCTCTGCAGGCGAATCCGCGCTGCACGGTCGATCACGACATACAAGCTCTCGTGCTCATAGCCCTGCGCATAGACGCGTATCTTCATATTATGGCTCCAGATCCTCTCGATGTCTCCGTTTCGCGTGAAGGCCACGGGCGTTTCTCCCATCGTCTCCTGTGTGATGCGTACGAAAGGCAGCGGCATATGCACGCGGTCCTGCTGAAAGGGATGATGCAGCTCGTAGGTCCCGTACCGTATTCGGATCTGAGGTGCACGCTCGGAGGACAGAGGACGCTCCATCATGTAGAGCGGCATCGCCGTCGTGCGGCTGATCGCCTGAACACGGCGCAGCTCACCGATGAGACACATCGCCTCATACTCCACCGCCGCATGCGCGTAAATGGAACGCGCCGCCGGAAGCACCGTCGAGAGCAGCACGGCGAAAATGGAGAGTGCGAGCAATATGTTCAACAGAACAATCCCCCGCTCCTGCCGGCAGCGCATCACCCCGTCCCCCAGTAGAGACGCCAGAGATAATCGCCGGCAATAAAGCCGATGTATCCGCCCAGCGCCAAAAACGGGCCGAACGGAATTCCATCGTGCCGCTTCCTGCGGCCCGTGATGAGGAGAACCGCCGCTGCCGTGCCGCCGAGCATAAATGCGATCCAGAGCGCGATCACCGCCGCCTCCCAGCCGAGCCAAAGGCCGAGCCCCGCGGCAAGCTTCACATCCCCGCCGCCCAGACCGCCGCGCTCGGCGATATACAGGCAATAAAATAAGACGCCGCAAAGCGTCCCGCCAATCATCGCATCCGTCACAGATCCAACCCCAGCCATCGAAAAAATAAGTCCGAGCGCCGCAAACGGCAGTGTAATACAGTCATAGAGCATGCCGTCCCGCAGATCCAAAAAGGAGAGCCACAGAAGCGCCGCCGCGAAAATTCCTCCGCAGACGCTGCGCATGCCCATCCCCGCAGAAAAAATAATGCCGAACTCAGCAAGCAGCCAAAAGACGAGGAGCAAAATCCCCTCACGCCGTGCGGGAAAAAGCTGCGCCGCCCTTTCCAGCATATTCCCCGCTCCTCCTCACTGCTTCGCGTGATACTCCTCCGCCGTGCGCCCCGCACAGGTCGCGCGCCAGACACCGGCCTTCTTCTCCACTTTGTACGCCGCGTTTTCCATCGAGACTTCCTGATCGCCGACGCGCACACTGCCCGACGGCGGTTTGAGATTCTTGAGATCCGTCACATACTCCGTCAGATCGTCGATGCTGCCGGGGGCTTTCCCCTTTGCCGTCTGGTAGAGCACGATCGCCGTATCAAGCGCCGTGAGATCGGCCTGCACCTTGACCGTATTCGCCGTTGCAATTGCAGACGAGAAGCGCGGCACGGCAATCGCGAGAATCACCGCGAGGATCATCACGGCCAAAAGCGTCGAGAGAAGAGAAAATCCCTGCTGACTGCGCGCAGCCGGCAGACGTTTACTTAAAGTCGACAAACTCATCAATGCGCGCACCGCCTTTCGTCATCGGCTCCACGAAACTGCGCCACACATCCATCACAATCACGCGCGGATGTGTTCGGTCCTCGAGCGCACCGGAGAGCGCCGCCGCGAACTCCTCCTGCGTCGCGACGCGCACCGCCTTGATGCCGAAACTCTCCGCGTATTTCACGTAGTCCATCGCATGATCGAGTTCGCATGCGATGTAGCGCTCGTCGTAGAGCACCTTCTGCAGCTGACGGATCATGCCGAGGCTGCGGTTGTTCACAAGGATTGAGAGTATGGGCAGACCGAGGCGCGCAATCGTATAGTACTCATTGCCCGTCATCTTGATGCCGCCGTCGCCTGCAATGTGAATCACGCGGCGGCTCTCGCCCCACGCGATCTGCGCCCCCATCGCCGCAGGCAGTCCGTAGCCCATCGTGCCGAGGCCGCCCGAGGTCAGCCATGTCCGCGGCTCCTCCACACGCAGATGGAGTGCCGCCCACATCTGGTGCTGCCCCACGTCCGTCGCATAGGCGTACGCCTTGCCCGCCGTGTTCTGCGCAATCTGGTGCAGCGCCCACGGCACCGTCAGGCGCCCGACATGGTAGTCGTAGTCGTGCTCCTCCTGCCACGTGCGGATCTGTGCCCACCACGCAGAGAGGTCGCTCTTTGGCGCTTGGCGCATAAGCAGCTTCAGAATCGTCCGCATGTCGCCCGCCAGACCAAGGCTGTTCTCGACATTCTTGTCGATCTCCGCAGGATCGATGTCGATGTGGATAAACTTGCGGTCCGCCGTATACTTGCTGAGATTGCCGGTCTGCCGATCGGCAAAGCGGCTGCCGAGCGCAATGACGAGATCGGCGGCACCGATCGCATAGTTCGCCGCTTTCTCCCCGTGCATCCCGGCAAAGCCGAGCATCTGCGGATGGCTGCTCGGCAGGGCCCCCATGCCCATCAGTGTATGCACCACAGGCAGATGGTATTTCTCAACAAAGGCCGCAACTTCCGCCGATGTCCCCGCCGAGATCACTCCGCCGCCCACAATCACGAGCGGGCGCTCCGCGCACACGATCTCCGCCGCTGCCTCCGCCGCGCAGATGATAAAGTCCGCGTCCGGCTTCCCCGGTACATAGACACGCGGTTCCTCGGCCGTATAGGCGACCTCTTCAAAGAAGAGATTGCGCGGCACATCAATCAGCACCGGTCCCGGGCGTCCGCTGCGCGCGAGCTCAAATGCCCGGCGGATCGTCGGCACGAGATCCGCCGCATCCTTGATCTTATAGTTATGCTTCGTCACGGGCATCGTCACATCGAGGATATCCGTCTCCTGGAACGCATCGCGGCCGAGCATGGCGATATCCACCTGCCCCGTGATCGCGACCAGCGGAATCGAGTCCATATACGCCGTCGCAAGTCCCGTGACGAGATTTGTCGCGCCCGGTCCCGATGTCGCGATGCAGACGCCGACGCGGCCCGTTGCGCGTGCATAGCCGTCCGCCGCGTGTGCGGCATTCTGCTCATGCGTCACGAGGATCTGACGAATCTCCTTCTGTCCGTAGAGAGCATCATAAAGCGGCAAGATCATCCCGCCCGGATAGCCGAACAACGTGTCCACGCCCTGCTCCCGCAGACATGCCAGAACCGCCTCTGCACCTCTCATGCGCGCCGCACTCTCCTCAAATTCTACACAAATGATAAAAGTATTATAGCATACACACATCTGGCAGGGCAAGACGCATGCCCCGGTGAGATCCCTCATCTTCTGATTTTATCACAAAATTTCCTTTTTTCGATTCTCAATGCAAAGGCACTCGAGAGATACTGAAAAAACTGCCGTTATTTTTGTGCTTCAAGAACAACACATCGATGGTATTCTGTGTTACAATGAATTATCCGCACGAGAAAGGTGCGGATATCGAAGGACCAAAACAGTAGGAGGATTTGTTATGAACCATACAAAGGCACCTTTTCGCTACGATATTGTAGGCAGTTTTCTGCGCCCCGCCGCGCTCATGAAAATGCGCGAGGCCTATGCGGCAGGAAACGCCGCGGCAGAGGAGCTGCGGCAGGCAGAGGACGCAGCGATCCGCGATCTTGTCGCAAAGGAGAAGGAAGTCGGTCTGCGCGCCGTTACGGACGGTGAGTTCCGTCGGCGTTACTGGCATCTCGATTTCCTCGCAGCACTCGGCGGCGTGGAGGAGATCGGAGCGGCGCATTGGTCCGTCGCGTTCAAGGGTGCGCAGCCGAAGGCGGCAACCGTAAAGATCACGGACAAGGTAGACTTCGGCGCGCATCCGTTCCTCGAGCACTTCCGCTTTTTGAACGGCCTCGCCGGCGATGCGCTCGCAAAGATGACGATCCCCTCGCCGAGCATGCTGCACCTCATCTGCTGCGTGCGCGCGACGGACTATGCGCCGATCCCGCGCTACGAGAACGAGGATGCTCTCTTCGAGGACATTGCCCTCGCCTATCAGAAGGCAATCCGCGCATTCTACGAGGCGGGCTGCCGCTATCTGCAGCTCGACGACACCTCCTGGGGCGAGTTCTGCGATCCCGAAAAGCGCGCGGCATATGAGGCGCGCGGATTCGACCTCGACCGCATCGAACGCGCCTACGTCGCGATGATCAACCGTGCGCTCGAGGCAAAGCCCGCAGATATGACGATCACCATGCACATCTGCCGCGGCAACTTCCGCTCGACATGGTTCTCGTCCGGCGGCTATGAACCGGTCGCAGAGATTCTCTTCGGCGGCTGCCGCATCGACGGCTTCTTCCTGGAGTACGACTCTGACCGTGCGGGCGGATTTGCACCGCTCGATTTCATCAAGGATCAGCGCGTCGTGCTCGGACTTGTCACGTCGAAATCCGGCATGCTGGAAAAGCGAGAGGATATTGTCGCGCGCATTCACGAGGCGGCAAAGCACGTCCCGCTCGATCAGCTCTGCCTCAGTCCCCAGTGCGGCTTCTCCTCGACTGAGGAGGGCAACATCCTGACAGAGCAGGAGCAGTGGAACAAGCTGCGCTTCATCAAGGAGATCGCGGAGTCCGTCTGGAAGTAACGGCGCGGTGTTCTCCGCATGTGCAAAGCCGTGCTCTTCCTATGGCGAGCAGACAGTTTCTCGCGGAGCTCCCGCATAGGACATGTACTCATAAGAAAGGATCGATGCTCTTGTTTGATGAAAAGCTGATTGTTTTTCCGGAAGATTCTTTTGCGGCAAAGGAAGACGTCATCCGCTGTCTGACCCATCTGGAAAACAGCCGCATCGTGGATGCCGATCGCTATGAGCAGGCGGTTTTGGAGCGTGAAGCTTCGTTCGCGACCTACACGATCGACGGCGTTGCCATGCCGCATGCCAAATCGGAGGGCGTGGGAGAGGCATTCGTCACCTTTGCCCGGCTGAACGTCCCCGTCCCCTGGGGAGCAGAACCCGGCGAAGATGCGCGCATCGTTTTCCTGATTGGCGTGCCGCAGGCTGCTGACGGGGAGCAGAACAACAATCTGCACCTGAAGATTCTGGCGGCGCTCAGCAAGAAACTGATCCACGAATCATTTCGGCAGAAGCTCTCGGAGGCAGCCTCCGAGAAGGAAGTCTACCAGCTGCTGCAAGAGATTGAGGAGGATTTCCGATGAAGATTGTAGGCATATCCGCCTGTACTGCAGGCATTGCGCATACCTATATGGCGCAGGAGGCGCTCGAGCAGGAGTGCAAAAAGCGCGGCATCGACTGCAAGATCGAGACGCAGGGCGGCATGGGCATCGACAATGAACTGTCCCAGGAGGAGATTGATGCTGCCGATGTCGTCATTCTCGCCGTTGCCGTCAGTGTCGAGATGTCCGAGCGGTTTGATTCCAAGCGCGCGGCAGGCAGAGTTCTCGATGTTACGCCCGGTGATGCCATTAAGAAAACGGCGGAGCTGATTGACCGCGCGGAAAGCATCGCGGCATCGAGTGCGCCTGAGGCTGTGCAAACGAAGAGCAGTGCCGCCCGTTCCGCGCGCTCTGCCTCGGAGGAAAAGACCAGCCTCGGCGCAGAGCTCTTCCGCTACTTCAACACCGGTATTTCATACTTCCTGCCGGTCATCATCGCGGGAGGAATGCTCTTCTCCATTACGCTCATTACGGGTACGGTTGAGGACGGCCGCATCATCCCGAGCAGCCAGTTCTGGCAGAACGTATACGATCTCGGCATGGCCGGATTCTCAATGATGGTGCCTGTGCTGTGCGCCTACATCGCCTACGCCATCGGCAGCAAGGCGGCGATTGCCCCCGGCTTCATCCTCGGCCACGCCGCCAACACGCCCATGGGCGAGTCCCATATCGCCACCGGATTTCTCGGCGCGCTGCTCCTCGGCTTTCTCGTGGGCTACTTCGTCCGCTGGCTGAAGAAGTTCCCCGTTCCGGAAGTTCTCCAGCCCATGATGCCGACCTTCCTCATTCCGCTCTTTACAACGCTCATTCTGGGCCTGTTCTACATCTATCTTCTGACCGTTCCGCTGAACGCCTTCGTACAGTTCATGATTCAGGTCATGTATCAGCTGAACGGCGCCGGTGCGATGGCGCTCGGCATCGGCATCGGCCTCCTGGCGGCCGCAGACTTCGGCGGTGCATGCAGCAAAGCGGCCACAGCATTTACCCTGGCACTCATGGCCGAGGGAATTCTCGGACCGAACGGCGTGTTCCGCATGTGCTGCGCCATCCCGCCGCTCGGCATGGGCCTCGCCGCATTCATCCTGCGCAGTCGATATGACGCGGCGGATCGCCAGCTCGGCATCTCCGCGCTCTTCCTCTCGTCTGCGGGCATCACGGAGGGGGCGATTCCCTTCGCCGGCAAGGACTTCCGCCGCACATGGATTGCCTGTGCGATCGGCACCTCCATCGCCGGAGCCGTCGGCATGCTGCACGGCATCACCTCCATCGTCGCCTTCGGCGGCGTCGTCGCCATCACCGGCGTCGTGGATGGAAAGCTCTGGTATGTGCTGGACATGTTGCTCGGTGCAGGCATCATCGTATTGATCCTCTTCTTTACGAAGCCAAAACTTGAAGAAGCAAAAGAATAAAGCGTAAGACACAAAAAGAATCTCCCAAGACTTTACCGTCTCGGGAGATTCTTGTCATTTCGGAGATTTTACTTCACGACTTCCCCGTGCCAGTCATTGATGCCGCCCATCTCGATGATGTTTGTGTAGCCCATTGCCGCAAGTTTCTGCGCCGCCTGCTGGCTGCGCGCACCGCTCCGGCAGTAGACGAAGATCATCTGCCCCTTGTCGGGCAGCTCCTTCGGAGGTGTCGTGCCGATGGACTCATTCGGGACATTGACTGCATTCGGAAGGTGCCCGCCGGCATATTCCGCCGCCGTCCGCACATCCAGAATCAGATAGTCCTTCTCCTCCGTCATCATCTTTGCCGCCTCATCGGAGGAGACGCGCCGAAATGCCGCCATGGCCTGCTCCTTTCCATCCGCAGCCTGGGAGGGCTGCGCGCCGCCGCATCCAAAGATGCCGAGCGTTAAAACAGCAAACGTCAAAACCGTAAAAAACTTTAACATAAGAATGCCTCGCATATCAAAACAAAAATCACTTCACAAGCTCCCCGTTCCAGTCCTGCAGGCCGCCCATCTCAACGATGTCCTTATAGCCCATGTGCGCAAGCCGATTGGATACATTCATGCTGCGAACGCCCTTGGAACAGTAGACAAAGATCGTCTGATTCCGATCCGGCAGCTCCTTCGGCGGCACATCTCCGATACGTTCGATCGGGATGTTGATCGCATGCGGGATGTGCCCCTGCGCATACTCCTCCGGCGAGCGCACGTCGAGGATCAAATAGTCCTGCTCCTGCTTCATCAGTACCTGCGCCTCATCCGGCGTAATGCGCCGATACTTCGCCTGCTCCTTTCGGTCCTCCACGGAATTTTCGCCGCAGCCGATAAGCGCTGCCGCAGTCGTCAAAAGAAGCACCATCGCCAGAAACTTCCTCATATATTTCCCCTCCAACAATTCACAGCATCCTATCGAAAGAGCACCATGATCATCCCTCCGATCGCCGGCAGCGCAACAATCCAGAAGCGCAGCACGGGCAGCGGTGCGAGATGCGTGAGCTTCGCCCCGAAATATGAACCGACTGAGAGCCCAACGAGCGTCTGGATAAAGAGCTGCGGTTCAAGCTGTCCGTAAAGAATATAGCCGATCCCGCCGCTGACAGAGATCGGTACGATGATCATCATCGTTGTCCCGATTGCCTGCAGAAGCGGCACCCCGAACACGACCATCAGCGCAATCTGAATATATGCCGCGGATCCGATGCCGAACGCGCCCGAGAGGACGCCGCAGATGAAGCCGATCGGCAATCCGCAGAGATAGAGCCGCCGCCCGGTTAAGAGTTCCTCCCGCACAGGAATCTGCCGTCCCAGCCACTCCGCCCGATAGATGCGCAGATAGAGGAGGACCGCACTCGAGAGCAGCATAAATCCTGTAAAGAGGCTCAGATGCGGCGCCTCCATATGGTTTGAAATCACGGCGCCGATCAGCGCCCCGATCAGTCCGCCCATACCGAGAACGGCCCCCGTGAGAGGAACGACCTCATGCTCGCGATAGTGACTGACTGCGCCCGAAAGTGTGGTGAACGCCATAGATCCGAGCGCAACGGCGAGCGCCTGATGGATGGGAACGCCGAACCCGACGACGAGCAGCGTGATGATGACGCCGCTGCCGCCCGCCCCAACGAATCCGATGATCCCACCCATAAGGAGCATAGACAAAAAAAGCATCACATTCCCCGCAGTTCTCCACAGGAAGCGCAGAAGAACTGTTCTTCCATAAACAACATAAAAGGAGCTGCCCTGCAGCTCCTATTTCATTGCGATGGTGACGCCTATGGGATTCGAACCCATGAACCCGCCGTGAGAGGGCGGTGT
>ERZ773010.106-NODE-106-length-65003-cov-76.253079_pt1 | contig 65003 bp, 45 predicted proteins | sample MGYA00580842_ERZ773010 | MGnify/ENA primary metagenome ERZ773010 (study PRJEB29015, sample SAMEA2737982) | human oral metagenome | biome: human oral; feature: human-associated habitat; material: dental | place: China | collected 2107 ... | reverse complement strand
AAACAGCGCATCTTGCTGATGGCGTTATTCAGCTCACGTTGTCGCTCTGTGAGCTTCATCCCCCTCTGCGCCTTGAGTATAATCCCATCAATCAAGCCGCGCTCAAGGAGACAGGTTGAGTTTGCGCTGTTTTTATATCCCATAAGAGGTTAGTTCCTGCTATAAGAAATTTGAATGCTCTTGAAAAAAAGAGTGTATGGCATCTCTCATCCTGTTATAGTATGCCTCTTCTCCTCCGCTAACGCGATATGATGGGTGATAAGAGTTTACTATAATGAAATGATGCTTTTCCGAGAAATATATCCATTCATCATTCCCATCTCCAAAAGCTTTTATGTCAGGATATAATTCTCTCAAGAGGCCTATCCCACAGTGGCGAGTGCAATCTAAGTAAATAGAGGCATCCTTGTATATCTCCAATTGTTTTAGTAGTAGATCGCGAAAATCATCGACATATTGAGCCAAAACACCATTGTCAATAGAACTACCTCCAGGAACCTTTTTGAGATTCACTCTCACCCAGGGTTTAGTTTCAAAATATTCTTGGGCAATGATTGCTGATGGATATTCGGGGATTAGACCATCACTATTCATATTTAGTAATCCGTATATCCAACTACGAAGGTTACGATAAAATGCATAATACATGGATGGCGTTGGCTCTTCAATCCCATTTCTGCGACCATGTTCTTCTCTAATATCCCATGCTGTACTATCATTCAGGTCTTTTGTTAGAATTACGAGACCACGCTTTAGTTTACAGAATGATTGCCAACGTTTTTCTTCATCACCAGGATAGCGTCCCCAGCAATCGTTGGCATAGTAAAAATCTCCCAAATAGTGCAACCCATCTGGGGAAATTTCTCTATTATCACCTAAACGGTCTTGGTATTCTTTGAAGATACGTTCTTCTCGTTCATGTATAGTCTCCATTGATACAAATTTTATTACATCTCTTCGACTTCGTAATCACTCAGGCTGTACCATGTCTGAAGCAGTAGGATCTTGAACATCATCAAGGCACCATAGGCTGGATTACCTGTGGCGTTCTGGGTCTTATACTTCTTGTTGAGTAGTGTGCGATACCTCGCCAGTCAACGCAAGCGCTAGTCTGTCGAAGGAACAAGTGCTTCATGCGGTCGCGACGCACCTGCGTATAAACTTGCAGGAAGCTCGGAGCGGATTCGCTTTGTTTGGTAGGCATCGCCATACGACTGTTTTGGTTGTGAAAATACTAAATATCGGAGATATACGAAGTAACCACAACCCTGTATATCTTTGCCCCCGTGCAATGGTCTCTATCGAGGGAGCGATCAGCCCCGACCGACACGAGCCGACGATTAGGTATATAGTGATGCCGTGGTTACGTATATAGCAGTCCGTTGGTTGGGTATATTGTAATGCTTCGATTGGGTATATTGTGATCTGGGGTAGCAACACTCACTGTCCTGTGAAGCACGTAGATGTAGCTCTATTCGATAGGCTTGACTTACTTTTCGTATCTTTGCTAGTGTAATAAGGTATAGATGTATCTACTGAGTCGTCGACTTCTTCCCCTCCTTCATGTGAACCAGCGCCACGGCCTACGTGCGGTGCTGGTACTTCTTTGTGTCCTCGTAGGAGGGCAAGTGACCTTCGGACAGACGACGGACCCCACGTACGGACTCCCTACACAGCTCTCGGGAAGCTCCGTCGTGAGCTTCCTCGCCTCAGATCCGCATGGAGAGGCCTCCTATACCCTCTACGGTCATGCTGGTCTACGTGTACAAGATCCCAAGCAGGGGATTGACGTGACCTTCAACTATGGTCTTTTCGACTTCTCTGGAGACTTTACTTGGCGCTTCATTCAGGGAAAGACAGACTACATCGTGGCACCTATGGCCACAGCGGATTACTTCGAGGAATATCTCAAGCACGGGGCGGTACATGAGTCCATCCTTAAGACAGATAGCCTCCAGCGAGCAGCCCTCTGGCGGAAGCTCCTAGAGAACATCCAGCCCGCCCATCAAGTCTATCGCTACAATGCCTTCCGCAACAACTGTAGCACCCGTCCCCTCGACCTCTACCTAGCGACCCTACTGGCAACACAGGGTGGTAGTGCTGGGAGCGATACACTCGTTCTCGTCGGGCAGAGCAAGACTATGGACTCCGTCCTCATGCCCAAGACTTGGCGTGAAGTGATCAACCGGCTCGAAGCCTCCTCTCCCTGGCTCGTGCTCGGTACTGACCTCGCTATGGGGACACAGCTCGACGCACCGCTCAGCCTGCGTGATCGCTTCTTCATCCCCACCGATGCCACAGTACTCCTCTCCCACCTACACTACGGGTTAAGAGGAGAGCATCAGGATAAGTGGATCAATCTCGTGGAGCGAACGGAGGTCTATGGACAGAGCCAACCGATCAAGAACAAATCGCTCTGGATCACTCACCCCCTCACCCTCTTTGCTCTCCTGGCACTCCTTTCAGCATTTGTTGCCTATGCACGCTGGAGAGGTAAGCATCTTCCTCTCCTCCTAGAGAGTATCACCTTCGTCGGTGCAGGATTAGCGGGAGCTCTGCTCTTCTTCCTCGTCTTCATCTCGGAGCATCCGATGATCACGACGAACTGGAATCTCCTCGTCCTACATCCCGGCTACCTACTGCTCCCTATCTTGGCTCTCTTCGGCAGGCGCACGATTGTCCTTCGCCGAGCCTTGCATTACCTCTATATCGTAGCACTTGTCCTCTTCCCCATCATGGCCCTCACACAGGGGCAGGGGATCAATCCAAGTGTCTATCTCATCGCCCTTAGCCTCCTTCTCCTCCAGATAGGACAGATCAAGCAGACAGGCAAGGATCACACCCTACATCATGCGCCCTAAGAAGACCAAACACACCCTCGAAGGACGCAGTATGCGCTACCTACTAACCTCCCTGCTAGCCCTTGTCGCTCTTCAGCAACCAGCCCTAGCTAGTGAGCTCCCCCGCATCATCGTCTACATCACCGTCGAAGACCTACGAGCAGACTACCTCGAGCAGCTCCGTCCGCTATTCGTCAGTGATGGGATCAACCGCATGATCACGGATGGTCGCTATGAGCGCCATCTCGCCTTCCCGCTGGTAGAGCTCAATCGTGCCTCATCGGTAGCGACACTCCATACCGGAGCTTATCCTCAGATCCATGGTATCGAGCGTCCCACGCTCTGGGACAGCAAGCTCCAGCAGCGTCGTAGTATCTTCCACGACAGCCAAGTCCTAGGGACCTATTCACGAGACACCTTCTCCCCTAAGGCACTCCAAGTCAACACCCTCGGTGACCGACTCAAAGAGGCCTCAGGAGGAGCCAGCCTAGTCTATGCCGTAGCGCCCTCAGCAGAGGTAGCGATTACTTCGGCAGGATGGTTCGGCAATGGCGCATTCTGGCTAGATGATAAAATAGGATCTTGGGCTTCCTCCAGCTACTACGAAGCGATGCCTAAGGCCATCGAAGCGTACAACCGCTCCGCTGAAGGACCCAACAAGCGCTTAGTCGCAGGGCAGATGCTCTGGACACCACAGAAGAGCTACTCCACACCAGAGCGCTCCTGGAGCGACTGGAGTCAGCGCTTCAGTCACCGCTACCAAGGCTTCCAGGCTGGAGAATTTAAGCGTAGCGCCCTAGCCAACGAAGAGGTCACGACCCTCGCCCTACGTCTGCTCGAGGCGGGGGGATATACCGAGAGCAAGGCCCTTGGGATGCTTGCCCTCGGCTACAGCCTGGATGTACGTCCCCATGGCACGAGTAGCGAACTTACAAGCGAGGAGGTCGATGCCTACGTCCGACTAGATCAGAATATCCACAGCCTACTGAAGGTACTAGAGCAGAAGTTCGGTCGTAACGGCTACCTCGTAGCACTCACAGGTACAGGCTACAGCCACTACCAGCGCCCGAACTTCAAGGGGGCAGAGGCTCGCTACGGGCAGTTCAGCACCAAGAAGGCCAGCGCCCTGCTTAACCTCTTCCTCTCCGCCCTCTATGGTCAGGGGAGCTGGGTCGAACATCTCCAAGATGGGCGACTGATCCTGAATAAGAAGCTCGCCGAAAGCAAGCGCATCAGCCTCTCCGAGCTACAGCAGCGCTCGGCCTCCTTCCTCGAAGAGATGGAAGGCATCGGTATGGCAGTCGCAGGAGAGCGACTCATCACACAGAGCTCCCTCAGCGACGAAGCCCTTCGCCTACGACGCTCCGTACACAACCGCTACCTAGCAGACGTCTACTGGACGCTCATCCCTGGCTGGACGGTCGAAGAGCCTACCGACAATCCGAACCTACAGCTCATCTCCACGGCTATCGATAGTCCCTGCATCCTCTTCGGGGCAGGTGTCTCGGCCAAGGAGCAGGCCTATCCTCTCGTAGAAGCACCGGACTTGGTCAAGGCCATCTCCCGTATCTTCCGCATCCGTCCGCCTAATGCGGTTCGTTAAGAGCAAGGTTAGCCCAAGAAGAGCTTGACCTTAGCCTCAGTAGAGATAAGCCTTGGTGGTAGCCTACAAACGAAGTAGCCCGCTTGCCACCGACATCCTCCATCAAATCAAAGAATAATACAAGCATAATGGGATTCATAGACTTCCTGTCGAAGCTATTCGGCAACAAATCACAGCGTGACCTCAAGGAGATCACCCCTTGGGTAGAGCGAGTCAAAGAGCTCTACCCCGAGATCGATGTCCTCTCGAACGATGAGCTACGTGGGCGCACCGCAGCACTCCGCCAGCGTATCCAAGACTATGTCGCCAGCGAGCGTGCCGAGGTCGAGAGCCTCAAGGCTAGCATCGACGGCAAAGACCTCGACCAGCGTGAAGCGATCTGGGCACAGGTAGACAAGCTAGAAAAGGAGATCCTCGACAAGATCGAAGTCGTCCTGGATGAGATTCACCCCGAAGCCTTCGCTATCGTTAAGAGTACCGGACGCCGCTTTGCCGAGCAGGCAGAGATCCGTGTACAGGCTACCGACTTCGACCGCCAGCTAAGCCTCACGCATGACTTCGTACGCATCGAGGGAGACACCGCCATCTACCAGAACCACTGGATCGCTGGTGGTAATGAGATCTTCTGGGATATGGTACACTATGATGTACAGCTCTTCGGAGGTACGGTACTCCACAAGGGGAAGATCGCCGAAATGGCTACGGGGGAAGGGAAGACGCTTGTAGCGACACTCCCAGTCTTTCTCAATGCCCTCCCTGGCAATGGGGTGCACGTGGTGACGGTGAATGACTACCTCGCCAAGCGTGACTCCGAGTGGATGGGACCACTCTACATGTTCCATGGTCTGAGTGTCGACTGTATCGACAAGCACCGCCCCAATACGCCTGAACGCCGTGCTGCCTACAATGCGGACATCACCTTCGGTACGAACAATGAGTTCGGCTTCGACTACCTCCGTGATAACATGGCTACGAGCCCCGAAGACCTTGTTCAGCGCAAGCATAACTATGCGATCGTAGACGAAGTAGACTCCGTCCTCATCGACGATGCTCGTACGCCACTGATCATCTCTGGCCCTGTACCCAAGGGGGATGACCAGCTCTTCGAGCAGTTCCTCCCTAACGTAGAGACCGTCGTCGAAGCACAACGCAAGCTCTGCCAACAGCTCCTCATCGACGCCAAGAAGAAGATCGGCAGCGAAGACAAGAAGGAGCAAGAAGAAGGCTTCTTCCTCCTCTTCCGCTCCTATAAGGGGATGCCTAAGAGTAAGCCTCTCATCAAGTACCTCAGCGAGCCAGGTATCAAGGCTGGTATGCTCAAGGTCGAAGAAGAGTACATGGCAGACAATATGCGCCAGATGCACATCGTCACGGACGAGCTCTTCTTTGTCATTGATGAGAAGCAGAACAGCATCGAGCTATCTGATAAGGGGATTGATCTCCTGACGCAGGGCACCTCGGATCCTTCGTTCTTCATCCTTCCCGACATCGCTGCTCAGCTAGCCGAGCTAGCCGGACAAGGTCTCTCGGCCGAAGAGCAAGCTGCACGCAAGGATAACCTCCTAGCTGACTATGCTATCAAGAGCGAACGTGTCCACACCGTCAATCAGCTCCTCAAGGCCTACACCCTCTTCGAGAAGGATGACCAGTACGTCGTCATGGAGGGTAAGGTCATGATCGTCGATGAGCAGACAGGTCGTATCATGGATGGACGTCGCTACTCTGACGGCCTCCACCAAGCGATCGAAGCTAAGGAGCGTGTGCACGTCGAGGCTGCGACCCAGACCTTTGCGACCATCACGCTGCAGAACTACTTCCGCATGTACCACAAGCTCTCGGGTATGACGGGTACAGCAGAGACGGAGGCTGGTGAGCTCTGGGATATCTACAAGCTCGATGTCGTCGTGATCCCTACGAACCGCCCCATTGCACGTAAGGACCTCAATGACCGCATCTATAAGACAGCACGTGAGAAGTACGCTGCCGTGATCGAAGAGATCGTCCGCCTCGTCGGCGAAGGACGCCCTGTACTCGTCGGTACGACCTCTGTCGAGATCTCACAGCTGCTCTCCAAGATGCTTCACCTACGTAAGATCCCTCACAACGTCCTCAATGCTAAGCTCCACCAAAAGGAAGCTGAGATCGTGGCTCAGGCAGGTAAGCCCGGTGTCGTGACTATTGCTACCAACATGGCTGGTCGTGGTACCGACATCAAGCTCACTCCCGAGGTCAAGGAGGCCGGTGGTCTAGCTATCCTCGGTACAGAGCGCCACGAATCACGCCGTGTCGACCGTCAGCTACGTGGTCGTGCAGGCCGTCAGGGTGACCCAGGATCGTCCGTCTTCTTTGTCTCACTCGAAGACCACCTCATGCGTCTCTTCGCCTCTGACAAGCTAGCTTCGATGATGGATCGTCTTGGCTTCAAGGAAGGAGAAGTCCTTGAGCACAGCATGCTCAACAAGTCTGTAGAGCGTGCACAGAAGAAGGTCGAGGAGAATAACTTCGGTATCCGTAAGCGACTCCTCGAGTACGATGACGTGATGAACTCCCAGCGTGAAGTCATCTATAAGCGTCGCCGTCATGCTCTGATGGGTGAACGCATCGAGATGGATGTGATGAATACGCTCTATGATGCTGGTCGTATCCTCATCGACACACACCACCCAATGGAGGACTTCGAGTCCTTCCAGATGGATGTCCTGCGCATCTTTGCCATCGAGTCGCCTTTCTCTGCCGAAGAGTTCCGTCATGGCAAGGCTGACGATCTCACGGACCGACTCTATGATGCTGTCGAGGCTGCCTTCCAGCACCGCTCTGGTCAGATCGCAGAGATCGCCTACCCCACCCTTCATCAGGTCTACGAAGAGCAGGGGCAGAACTACGAGCGTATCATGATCCCTCTCACAGATGGTGTCATGGCGTATAATGTCAGCTGTAACCTCAAGGAGGCTGACGAGAGCCGTGGTCGCACGATCATGCGTGACTTCGAGAAGGCTATCGTCCTACACATCATCGACGAAGCGTGGAAGGAACATCTCCGTGAGATGGATGAGCTTCGCAACTCCGTGCAGAACGCTAGCTATGAGAACAAGGATCCTCTCCTCGTCTACAAGCTTGAGTCCTACGAACTCTTCCGTCAGATGATCGAGGAGATGAACCGCAAGACAGCCTCTGTCCTCATGCGCGTCCGCCTCAACATCGCTCCTCCCGCACAGGAAGAAGCTCCTGTAGCTCAGGAGGTCATCGAAGAGCCCGTCGAGGTGCGCCCCTCTGGGACGACCCAGCGTATCGGTGCTGATGATCTCTGCCTGTGTGGCAGTGGTAAGAAGTTCAAGGACTGCCACGGCAAGGGCTTCTAAAGCATCCAAGTCCTAAAAGCAAATTCGCCCCTGATCTCATTGAGGTCAGGGGCGAATTCGTTTATCACTAGGGAGCGGTCAGACGAGTAAGTAGGTCAGCGCATAGCCTCCGATGACCAGCCATACATAGAGCCCAAGGGCAAGCAGGAAAGGCTTCGCTCCTGACTGCTTGAACTTCGCAAACGTAGCGTCTAGCCCGATAGCCATCATCGCCATCGTCAAGGCTAGATTATCCAGCCACTGGATAGTCTCCGTGATCCGCTGGTAGGTCTCACTCCATCCCTGCCCCACTGAGAGTCGGAAGAGCACCGAGTGCAAGATGACTACCCCCACGAAATAGAAGGCAAACCAAGGCACTTGGATCTTCCCTTGGGTGGAAGCATTCTTGCTGACTTGCCCACGAGGACGCACCCAATAGCTTAGTCCCAGGAGCATCGGAGCTAGGAGGATCACGCGTATCATCTTCGTGATCGTCGCTGTACTCGCTAGCTCTCCACCCATGGCTGCACCTGCACCGACAACGTGAGCCACCTCGTGGATCGTAGCTCCTGTATAGATCCCAATCCCTCGCTCCGAAAGGGCGGAGAGCATCCCCGTACGGTAGAGCACGGGGTAGAGGAACATCGACAGCGTCCCGAAGAGCACCACCGTAGCCACAGCGATGACGGTCTTGTGCGACTTCGCCTTGAGCACCGGCTCCGTAGCTAGGACGGCAGCTGCTCCACAGATAGCACTCCCCGAGGAGATCAAGAGTCGCTCATCCCGATCCAAGCCCAGAAAACGGCCGAGGTAATTCCCGAGGATAAGTGTACCGAAGACGATGCAGCAGTCGATGATGATTGCTTCAACCCCCATCTGAAATAGCGTATCTAGTGTGATACGGAAGCCATAGAAGACGATACCTGCTCGCAGGAACTGCTTCCCTGCGATCCTAAAGCTCGCATCCCAGTCTCTCGGGAAGTGAGGTCGCAAGGTATTGGCAAGAAGCATACCGAAGACGACACCAAGGACGAGTGGGCTAAGGTGTAAATCAAGGAAAAGAGGTAACTGAGCAAGGCTGGTCATGCCCAAGGCTAAGACCATCAAGAAGAGTAGTCCTAGCCAGGTACCACGTGTAGAGTCTTTCATTTATAGTGTTGTATTCGTGTTTGTTTTCTTTGGGAAGTAAAGGTACGGTTTCTCTCCTAATCTCCCCTTCCCCCACAGTCTTATTCCATCCACCTGGAATAAACTCGGGAAATAGGGCTGCTGACCTAGCTTCAAAAGCTATCCTTCTACCCCCTAATACTCCTTCTAGCATCAGTAGTAACACCAAAGGGGCAACAGTAGTGCCACCCAAGGGGCATCAGTAGTGCCTACTAGTTGGTATCAAAAAGTATCCATTGGGAGCCCTATTTAGTCCGCATTTCACCTCCCCCGCTTAGGGAATAGGAAGCCCTGCTAAGGGGAAGCAGAGCCTCGCCTTAGGACTAGATCGAGAGATAATAAGGGATAGCAGAGGGCACTCACACCTCCCGTCGAGGGCAGACTGAGCAGGCCTCCCTGAGACAACAACGCTCGTGAAGCTCCAGCAAGGCCTGTGACTCCCATGCTGACTGCGGAGGAGAGCCGATCTGGTCAAAGAGACGAGTGACACGATTCTCCTCCGCTGGGAGAGAGCCTAGGAGTAGGAGCGGATCGAGAGGTTTCTCTCCCGTCGTATAAACCTCCTCATAGGCTAACCGATACGGCAGGAAGGCATTGACATAGAGGGATAGGCAGGAGGCACTAGAGAGCATCCCCTCTCCTCGCCACTTCCCGCCCAGCCAATGTGAGGGAAGCGGATGACGAAGCCGATCCTCCAATTCATCCAAAGGAAGAGTCGAACGAAGAAGCTCTGGAATAGAATCCGTATTTGCCAGCAGGGTCGCTAGCTGTAGGAGCCGATACTCGGGGAGGTTCGTCGGGCGAGTACGTGCTCGGCGACAAGTACCCGCAGGCAGGGGCTTGAGGGCATACTTGTGGGAGAGGAAGGCATATTCGGCCTCCCGCTGAGCACGTTCCTCACCCTCGGGGAGTAGCGAGAGGAGGCCTGCTGTCCCGAGGAGTAGGGCTTCTAGCTGGCATAGATCATCTCGGTGCTTCTCCAGCAAATGCAGAGGAAGATACGAGGCGAGGAGTTCGAAGGCATCACCATTGAGTCCAAAGCCTAAGTAGCGTAGGAGCAGAGCATAGCCCGCTTGCGCCCAATCTCCCTCACTACGGGCAAGCAAGGTATGGAGCAGGGCGACCTTCCTCCTCAGACGCAGGCGATAGAGACAGGCGAGAAAAGGCCTACGGCTCTCCTCCCTCCATGGAGAGGAGAGCCTAGCACAAGGAAGCTCATGGATGGACTTGACTAGCTCCTGCTCCTGCGCTCGTAGCTCTTCGGGGACTAGGAGCAGACAGGTAGGCATGCCTTCTCCCGAAGGGTAATGCACCGGACGATCATCTGCTTCGACGACATGGAGGATGACGGAGCTATAGGCGGGATCCTGGTCATGGCCGTGGCGATACCACTCGGCTGATGCCCGATGGATCTCTACGGCGCCACACCAGCGAATAGCCCCTATCCGCACTTGTGCCTCGAGGAAGTCGGGACCCGCATGATAGTTGAGACGTCCTGGATCGACGACTTCAATAGGAAGATTTGCCCACATGCCTGTTGGGACTAGGCGAGCCCAGCGACGGCTTGCCCAGAGATAGTGAAGGAAGGCCTCCATGGTAGATAGATCTGTAGGTGTGGTTCGAGGGGTGCTACTCAGAGCCGAGCGTAGGGCGGGATCTCGGGGAGTGCTTCGTAGCTCATCCCCTCATAGTCGATACGGTAGGCGAAGTGCTCTAGCCCATTACTCAGCACGAGATAGGGGACACGCAGGACGAGGTTATAGCGTAGGATCTGCTGGAGCACCTTGTCGGTCAAGGGGATGTGTGGGGCTTTGTACTCTAGGATCATCTGGGGGCGTAGCTGACGGTCATAGAGGAGCGTATCACAGCGCTTCGTGGTCTGCCCGAGCTGGAGAGCCACTTCATTCTGCATCAGCGCAGCAGGATAGTCCAGGTGGTCGATCAGATAGTGGATGAAGTGCTGTCGTACCCATTCCTCGGGAGTAAGACGCACGGCCTTGCGACGGAGGTCATCATAGATCATCACCCCAGTAGCCGTCTTACTCAAGCGGGGATTGTACTTAGGGAGATTTAGCTCGATCATCATTATCTTTGTAGTATAAGGTCTGCTTTGTGAGTAGTCCTCACGAAGTTACATATTATTTCCTCCTAATGCTCACCCAACAAGACATCATCGCCGCCCTCAAGCAGGGTAAGCCTGCGCCCGTCTATCTCCTAGCAGGCGATGAGCCTCTCTTCATCGACCAGATCGCCTCGTATGCGACGAAGGAGTTTATCCCCGAGGAAGAGCAGGACTTCAACCTCAGCATCCTCTATGGAGCCGATGTCTCTGCCCGTGACATTCTACAGGAGGCACTTCGCTTCCCGATGATGGGAAGCCACGTGCTCGTCTTGGTACGCGAAGCTCAACTCGTGAAGGATATAGAGAAGATCGCCGATCACCTCGACCAGCTCCCCTCGACGACCTGCCTCATCCTCTGCATGAAGAAGAAGGCAGACAAACGCAAGGCGCTCTACAAGCAGATCGAAGAGCGAGGAGGCTTCTTCGAATCCTCGAAGATCGCTGATCACAAGATCCCCGACTTCATCATCAAGAGCTTCTCGGCACGACGGCTGACGATCGACCCTCGCACAGCGCAGGTGATGGCCGATGCTACGGGCAATGATCTAGAGAAGATCCTCGGCGAAGTAGAGAAGATCGCTATCGCCCTCTCAGGGAAGAGCACCAGCGTCACCCCCGAGGTCATCGAGGACTATGTAGGGATTAGCAAGGAGTACAATAACTTTGAGTTCCTCGCAGCCCTCATTCGGCGAGATGCACCGAGAGCCTACCGCATCGCCTTCTACTTCGCTGCCAATGAGCGTAGCCACCCGATCCAGATGACGCTGGCGATCCTATTCAACTTCTTCGCCAACCTCATGGCGGTACACTATATACCTCATCCTGACGAACGAAGTATCTCCAGCCAGCTGAAGGTCAGTCCTTACGTTGCGCGAGACTATGATCTAGCTCGCCGACACTACTCTCCTGCGCAGACCTTCGCTATCATCCGTCACCTTCGCTTGATCGATGCTTACTCCAAGGGAGTCGATGCTAACCTCTCCAGCAGTGAGCTTTTCTCCGAACTAGTCTCACGCATCCTCACGGCCTAATCCCTCCCCTAGCTCTCCCTCATGCAACGTCAGCAATACCTTCAGGAGTTCATAGCGCATACCAACCGTAACCTCTTCCTCACCGGCAAGGCTGGTACTGGGAAGACCACCCTGCTACATCGCATACGCAAGCATACCTACAAGAATTGTGTCATCGCTGCTCCCACTGGTATCGCTGCACTTAATGCAGGAGGAGTGACGCTCCACTCGCTCCTACAGCTTCCTCTAGGAGCCTTCATCCCTGACTCCTTGGCACAGCTACCAGAGACGCAGAGTCAGCTCTTCGTTACTCCAAGAGACTTCCGCCGGCATATCCACCTGCAGGAGCGCAAGATCCGCCTGATCCAAGCGATGGAGCTACTCGTCATCGATGAGGTGAGTATGCTTCGTGCCGACACGCTGGATCTGGTCGATCTGCTACTGCGAAGTGTCCGCCGAAGCCCTCTTCCCTTCGGAGGAGTACAAGTCCTTTTCATCGGCGACATGCTCCAGCTTCCTCCGGTGGTGAAGCCTCACGAGTGGCAGGTACTTAGCCAATACTACCCAAGCCTATTCTTCTTCCACGCCCACGTCCTACAGAAGTACCCCCCACTCTATATCGAGCTGACGCATGTCTACCGCCAGCAGGATGAACAATTCCTAACCTTGCTCAATCATCTCCGGTACAATGAGCTGACCAGCCAAGACCGTCAGTGGCTCTCAGAGCGCATTCGTCGCACCTTTGACCCGATCTCCGAGGAAGGCTTCGTCACCCTCACGACGCACAATAACCGAGCTGACGAGATCAATACCAAGGCACTCGAAGCCCTACCGGGTGCTTACCAAGACTATCATGCTCAGATCTCGGGCGACTTCCCCGAGCACCTTTACCCCGTAGAGCCGATGCTTCGGCTGAAGGTCGGCACACGTGTGATGATGCTGAAGAATGACACCCAGACACCTCGACGCTACTATAACGGGATGCTAGGTACGGTCGAAGAGATGAGACCCCAGAAGCTCTTCGTCCGTCTAGAGAACGATGAGCTCCTCGATGTCCCCCTCTACACCTGGGAGAACGTACGTTACCAGCTCGACAAGGAGAGCGGAGATACCGAGCCGGAGATGCTAGGCTTCTTCAAGCACTTCCCTGTCCGCTTAGCTTGGGCTATCACGATTCACAAAAGCCAGGGGCTTACCTTCGACAAAGCAGCTATCGACCTCGAGGCAGTCTTTGCCTCTGGTCAAGCCTACGTAGCCCTCTCCCGTCTTAGAAGCCCCGAAGGTCTCGTGCTTCTCTCACAGCTTTCTGAGGAAGCCCTAGCTGTCCCCTCACAGATCGTCGACTATGAGCGCTCCCGAGCATCAGACGAAGAGCTCGAGCGCACCCTCGCCTCCGACAAGCTAGCCTACTGGAGAGAGCAGACACTCTTAGCCTTCCAGTGGGGGGAGATCGATGATCGCTTCCGCCAGCACGCACATACCTACCGCCTGGAGAGTGAGCGAAGTAAGAAAAGTAGCTTCGGTGACTGGGCCTTAGAGCAGTCGGCACAGATCGGGGAGATGAGGATCATCGCGGATAAGTTCTGCGCTCAGCTCCACCAGCTCTTTGCTTCCGGCGAAGAAGGGCTACCCCAGATCACCGAGCGCATTGCCAAGGCTTCGGATTACTTCCTTCCTCGCTGGCGAAGTCTGATGTCGGGGCTACTGCTCACAGAGCACCAAGCTCGGGGGATGAAGAAGGTCAAGGAGTTCCAAGGTGAGCTCGAGGTCCTGCATAGCCTGCTCGTTCGCACGGTGCGGCACCTACTTCGCATCCGCTGTTGTATGGAGGCTCTCTGCACAGGACACTACCCTGACAAGGAGGTACTGCAGATCGAAGAGCTCCTAGAAGCCTGGCTGAAGGAAGCCAAAGCAGAGGTCAAGATCCCCTATACCATCCCCTCCGAGCCTAAGAAGGACAAGGTCAAGGAGGTTAAACTCAGCACGCAGGAGACGACCCTCCAGATGCTCTCCTCGGGCAAGACCATCTCTGAGATAGCCACCGAGCGATCCTTGACCGAGAGTACGATCTACCGCCACCTCACCCAACTCCTGGAGGAGGGTAAGATCACGGCTAAGCAAGCTGGCATTGACCCCGCACGTCTGAAGCTCCTTCGTAAGGTCTTCGACAGCCACGACCTTACCGAAGGGCTGAAACCCATCTATGATCTCCTCGAGGGAGCTTACTCTTACGACGAGCTACACCTCTATCTAGCGGCCTACCGCTCCATCCAAGCGAAGCTAAAGAAGAGCAAGTAGCCCGCCCTACCCACGTCCTGATCTACGCCACCCCATAGCCCCCGAGTCGGCTAGGGGTGGCTTTCTTTTTCAAAGGGACTTAGCCCCCAGCCGAGGAAGGTCTACCTTAGGCCCTGAGAAGGTCTACCTTTCTCGTCGTAAAGGCTTACCTCAACTTGGATCAAGCCTAGCCTTCGCCTATACATCGACCGCTTGCCCCGAGTGGAGAGTTTCGGTCGGGGAGATCTTTGTACATTTGCTCGGAGGGCTAGAGGTTTAGATCGAGCAGACGAACCGCACTCGTACTCCATCGCCCCGACCCATGACGCTAGTAACTTCATCCTAACTCGCTATGGACATACAGCGCATACAGCAGTACCAAAGCTCCTTCGATGCGATCAGGGAGACGATCGAGGGAGAAGACGGACAGACCATCGAAGTATGGTTTGCACGCACCCTCCAGCGGGTCTTCGGCTATGTCCGCTGGAGCAACTTCCTCGCTACGATCGGACGAGCTATAGCTTCCTGCCAGGCACAAGGGATCTCTGCCGAAGATCACTTCCGCCCCATTCGGCAGGAAGTCCAAGACCGCAAGGGCGAAAAGCAGGAGCCCCAAGACTACATGCTCACTCGTTTTGCTTGCTATCTCATCGCTCAGAACGGAGATCCGAAGAAGGAAGAGATCGCCTTCGCCCAGGGTTACTTCGCCCTCCAGACGCGTAAAGCAGAGCTAATAGCCGAGCATCTCGAGGAGCTCACCCGCCTAGAGACACGTGATCGTCTGCGTTCGGCAGAGAAACAGCTGTCTCGCAACATCTCCCAGCGTGGGATCGACGCCCAGAGCTTTGCCCGTATCCGCTCCCAGGGCGATACGGCGCTCTTCGGAGGGCATACGACCGAGGAGATGAAGCAGCGTCTTGGTGTGAAGCCAGCTCGTCCCTTGGCCGACTTTCTCCCGACGATCACCATCGCCGCGAAGAACCTAGCGACAGAAATGACGAACTATCACGTCGCCGAAGAGAACCTCTATGGCGAGACCACCATTACCGACGAGCACGTACAGAATAACCTGAGCGTACGCCAAATACTAGGGGAGCGAGGCATACGCCCCGAGGAGCTCCCAGCTTCGGAGGACATCAAGAAGACCGAGCGACGTATCTCTAGCCAGGGGAAGGAGCTAGAGAAGACCACCGGACACCTGCCCCCAGAGAAGAAGAGCTAGCCCCAACCTCGACCCAAGGTAGTGCGAGAGAGCAGAGACCCTAGTCCATCCCGCTCAGACAAGGGTTTCGCAGGCATTATTCGTATCTTTGTCTTATCCTATTTACCTAGTTGTCTTCCCCATCGTCCTCTCATCTGAAACGACATATGAAAACTTCTTTCCTAGGGCGTAGTCTTAGCTTCGCAGGTCTAGCCCTCGCCCTGATCACCCTCGTGGGCTGTAAGTCTTCCTCGAAAAGCTCGATACTTCAGCAGTCAGCCATCGGTAAGCCTGGCGAACTAATGCTAGTCATGGACAAGCAATACTTCGAGACTCCGATGGCGCTAGCTCTCTATGATCTGCTGGAACAGGATGCTCCCGCACTCCCCCAAGCCGAACCTTCGCTACGTATATCACGTGTGCCTACGTCCTCCTTCACAGGGAATCTGCAGACGGTACGTAATGTCTTCCGCCTCGAAGTCGATCAGGATCGCTTCACGAAGACCAGCCTCAAGTACAGCTATGACGACTATGCCAAGGGGCAACTCGTCGTCCGTCTGACCTCGCCGAGCCAAGACTCCGTCCTCCGATATATCAAGGACCGTGGGGAAGCGATCATGAATACGATCCTTCGCCATGAGCTTTTCCTCTTCGGAGAGTCGGTCTCTAAGGTGTATAGCCAGCAGGCGATGGAGCTGGTAGATAGTGTCTTTGGCTACCGATTCAATGTCCCTCAAGACATTCGCTCACGTAAGCTGGGTAAGAACTTCCTATGGATGTCCAACGCATCCATACGCTCTCGCCACGATATCCTCGTCTATACCTTCCCCTACGAGTCGAAGGCCGACCTAGGACTAGATGTCCTCGTCCGCAAGCGGGACTCTGTCCTGAAGATGAACATCGAGGGAGAGTTCGAGGGAAGCTACCCCTGCACCGAGCAGAACTACGGCTTACTCTACCGACGCGTACAGCTCCCTGGACAGCCCCTACGCTCTGAGATCCGTGGACTGTGGAAGATGGAGGGCGGAGCGATGATGGGTGGCCCATTCGTCTCGCAGGCTTTCCTAGACCCAAGCAAGCAGCTCGTCTATGTCTTCGAGGGCTTTGTCTACCGCCCCAACGAGGATAAGCTCCACCTCATCCGTATGATGGAGGCCGCTCTCTACTCCTTCCGTCCCGACAGCGTGAAGGCCTTCGACCCGAAGATCATCCTGCAAGCAGGCTACACGAAAGGCTTCTAATCGAGTAGACGATGAATACACGCAAGCTGCGCGTCGCTATCACCCACGGCGACATCAATGGGATAAGCTACGAGATACTCCTCAAGATCTTTGCTGACGAACGCATCTTCGAGCTCTTCACCCCGATCCTCTACGGATCAGCTCGGGTGGCTACCTTCTGGAAGGAGCACCTCCAGCTCTCCGAGGTCAGCTGGCAGACGATCCGACTAGCTAGCGAAGCCAAGGACGGAGTACTCAATCTCCTCGACTGCACCTCGGGCAAGGAGACAGTACACCCAGGCGAGCCTACGGCCGAAGCTGGGGAATCAGCCTTCCTTGCCCTAGATCGTGCGACGGCAGACATACGCATGGGGCTGTGCGACGTCCTCGTCACCGCCCCAATAAATAAGTCTGTGATGCCTCGAGACCGCTTCCCCTTCCAGGGGCACACTGACTATCTAGAGGCTGCAGCAGCCGTAGTCCCTGGCGAATCCCTCATGGTACTTGCCTCGGGAGACTGCCGTGTAGCACTCGCTACGACCCACATACCCGTGAAGGAGGTGGCTGAGAAGCTCACCCCAGAGCTCATCATACAGAAGCTACGTCTACTGGAGACAGGCCTACAGCGAGACTTCGGGATCACGAAGCCCCGCCTAGCCGTCCTCGCCCTTAATCCTCACGCAGGAGATAAGGGGCTCATGGGAGACGAAGAGGAGCGCATCCTCGCCCCTGCTCTCAAGCTAGCCGATCAGGCAGGCTTACTCGCCTTCGGCCCTTACCCTGCAGATGGCTTCTGGGGAAGTGGGCGCATTGACACCTTTGATGGTATCCTAGCCATGTACCATGACCAAGGGTTAGCCCCCTTCAAAGCGCTCTACATGAACGAAGGGGTCAATGTCACCCTAGGCTTAGAGTTCGTCCGCACCTCTCCAGACCATGGCACCGGCTACGACATCGCTGGTCAAGGGATCGCAGATCCTACGTCGATGCGCTGCGCTCTCTATACGGCTCTCGATCTCTACCGATCTCGACGAAGCTATGATGAAGCGACACGCAATCCGCTTCGTCGGCTCTATCACAATCGTAGCCGAGATGATGAGCGTCTCGATACCACTTCGGTTCCTGACGAATACTAGTCGTCTAGTCCTCCCCCCATGCCTCTCCACGTCTACACAGCCTCAGCTGGTGCAGGGAAGACACACACCTTGACACGGGAGTACCTACGCCTTGCGCTCTCCTCTGCTGATCCTCGCTACTTCACAACTATTCAGGCTGTCACCTTCACCAAGAAGGCTACCGGAGAGATGAAGGAGCGTATCGTCGACGAACTCCATCGGCTGGCAGAGGATCCCAAGCAGTCTGCCTTCGCAGACGACCTGCAGACAGCCTTAAAGCTAACAGGGGAGGAGCTTCAGAAGCGTGCCTCACGCACACTTCGCACCATGCTCCTTGACTACAATGCCTTTCGTGTACGCACCATAGACTCTTTCTTCCAGGAGGTCGTGCGTTCCTTTGCCAGAGAGCTAGGGCACTCAGGAGCCTTGAAGATCGAGCTGACGACCCAGCCTTGGCTCAGGCAAGCTGTCCTCGAGGTACTATCCTCCCAAGACAGACAGCAGGCTAATGAGACCATACGACAGCTCATCGAGCAGCTGATCCAAGACAGCATCGAAGACGGAGAGCGCTTCTCTAAGCTAGAGAAGAACCTCACGACCTTCGCCAAGGAGCTCGAAGTCGAAACAGTCAAACTCCTACGCTCCAAGCACGAGTTCCCTACCAAGGAGAACGTCACAGCTCTCCGCCAGCAAGCCAATACCCTTCGGAAGGATCTCATAGACGAAGCCCAACGACGGGCAACAAGTATCCTCAACCTGATAGACCAGGCTGGTATCAAAGATGAGGATATTCGTTACAAAGAAAAAGGCCCTCTTAGTCCTATACGTAGGCTCCAAAACAATCCCAATCAGTGGGATAAAGATGGTCAAGTCCTCACAAGGAGTAACTCTTATCTAAGGGAGTATCTCGCAGTCGATGATCCTATGGAGAAGATCGTCTCGAAGGAGGCAAAGGAGCGCTTTAGCCCCATCGCTCGAGAGGTCAAGGAGCAAATGCTCGCATTAGATAGCTTCTTGCAGGAGAACTTTCCCCTCTATCAGACGACAGATCAGCTTCGTCGCTACTTAGGACGATACAACTTGCTCATCGACATCGACACCGAGCTACAGCGCCTCAAGCAGGAGGGAGGCCTGATGTTTATCTCCGATGCTCCTTCGCTGATCTCCTCGCTACTTGAAGAGTCCCCTGATGATGCACCCTTCCTATATGAAAAGCTGGGAGCACGTATCAGGCACCATATGATCGATGAGTTCCAAGACACGAGCGCCCTTCAGTACACAAACTTTAAGCCTCTACTCAAGGACTCCCTCGCCGAGGATAAAGACTGCCTGATCGTAGGAGATGCCAAACAGAGTATCTATCGCTTTCGCAACTCAGACAGCTCGCTACTCACCTCAGCACTCCAAGCTGACTTCGCTGGACAGATCGAGAAACACACCTTACAGGAGAACTGGCGAAGCACTCGGGAGATCATCCTCTTCAACAACAAACTCTACACCGCCCTCCCTAAGCTACTCCACGAATTGTTCAATGCCCAATGGGAGGCACAAAACCAATCTCTCGGGGGGATGCAGGCATTAAAGGAGCCTCTCGACGCCTTCCTTGATCTACAGATCGCAGCTTATGACGATGCCATTCAAGAGCTCCCCTCTCAGAAGGAAAATGCTCCCGCTGGGCAAGTCGTAGTCCATCGCTATTTCCCCAAGACCAAAGGCAAAAGTCCAGCCGACATCACCGAGGAAAAGCAAGCAGAGCAGATAGAACAAGTAGCTAATCCCTCCCTATCGGAGCTACCCTATGTGATCATCGACCTGCAGAAGAGAGGCTACCGAGCAAGTGACATCGCCATCCTTGTACGAAACAAGAAGAGCTCCACGGCCGTCTCCGAGGTGCTACTTTCCTTCCCTGAAGAACAATGCGAGGGCTACTCACTCCACTTCGTCTCCGAGGAGGCACTGCGGGTGGGAGAAGCCTTCTCCGTACGCTTCCTCATTGCTTGCCTAGGCTACATCGCTCACGAATCTCATCTTACCCGTGCGATCCTTCAGGAGGCCTATCACCAGCTCCTCGACCTGCACGGCACTAAATCAACTGATCCCCAAGAGCTCTCTAGCGAAGAGCTGGAGAATCTACAGACCATCGGACGACGCGGTCTCTATGAGGTGGTAGAACTCCTTATCCACCGCTTCCAGCCTTACTTACCAGAGAGCGAGGGAGCCTATCTAGTCAAGTTCCTCGATCAGCTCTATGCTTGGGGGCAGACCCAAGTCTCCGACATTCCATCCTTCCTCGCCTACTGGCAAGACCTAGGAGCAGAGGAGCGTATCGTGAGCGCCGCCTCCGACGACGCTCTCCAGCTGATGACGATCCACAAGTCTAAAGGGCTTGGCTTCCCCGTAGTACTGCTACCAGACCTCTCCTTTGACCTTGATCCTTCTGATAATCTAGAGAATATCCTCTGGTGCCCATTCCCTGATCTCCCAGCTCTAGCTCCCCTAACCAAGGCCAACGTAAAGAGTGTCCCCTTACGCTATCATAAAAAGCTACGCACCACCTTCTTCGCTCAGAGCTACTATGAGGAGCAGATGAGGTATCAGTTCGATGCGCTCAATCTCCTCTATGTCGCGACTACACGTCCGAAGCAGGAGCTTCACCTCTGGTTAGCAGAGCCCGACTCAGAGAAGGAAAAGGAGGTCAAGACGATGGAAGATCTCCTCCTTCGCCTATTGAAGAAAGATGACGAAACCAAGGAGTTCTTCGCCAACATCCCTGCTGAAGAGGCTGGGAGCTTCACTTCCGACCTCCGTGCTCCTCTAGAGAAAGACCAGCCTCGTGATCAAACGATCTCGATCACCTCGCTCCAAGCCTACCCCTTGGATACACGCCTGGCCGTCCTACGTGAGGGACTAGACTACTTCACCGAGGAGAGCCAGCGTCGCTATGGGAGGACGATGCACCTCATCCTCTCTCGGATCGAGACAGAGGGTGAGCTTACGGAGGCGATAGCAGAAGCCGTTCGCCAGGGGTATATCACCCAAGAGCAAACGGGCGAGCTCGAGCGACTTCTGAAGCAGATCCTTGACCACCCCGATGCACGACGCTGGTTCGATGGCTCGGGAAAGGTGTACAACGAACGAGCGATCATCGGGGGAAAGCTCACGTCTAGCCGACGTCCTGACCGAGTCATCATCTATCCAGATGGACACGTAGAGATCGTAGACTACAAGTTCGGGAAGGAAGAGCTTAGCTACCGCACTCAGGTGAGACGCTACATGGATCTCCTACGTGCGATGGGCTATGAGCAAGTCTTGGGCTACCTCTGCTACCTACAGGAAGAGGGAGTCAAGATCGTCGAAGTCTCAGCCAAGCACCCAGCCCCCGAGCAATAAGTCTCTCGCCCAAAGAGGCCCAAGACTAGAAGCTAGCACAGGCGACGGCATGCACTCTAGCTTCGCCATCTATCACCCGAGAGAGCTACTATGGCAGGCTCTCTCGGATTTCTTTTAGCCCTTTCTACGGATGCTGATTAATTCCAACTAGTAGGCACTACTGTTGCCCCTCAAGAGGCACTACTGTTGCCTCCCGAGAGGCACTACTGTTGCCTCCCGAGAGGCACTACTGATGCCCCTTTTGTGTTACTACTGTTACCCCTTGGATCCAGTCGTTGATTAGCCGTACCCTATCCCATCGGACACCCCAAATAGGACATAGGAGCTTTGGTATAACCTTTGTACTATTTTTGTATAGTTATTCACACTTAATCCGAATTTGATTATGAAGTTACCTAAGTGGCTACTCCCCGTCGGTATCCTTGTCATCCTCGCTCTATGGGCCGTGATGAAGTATAATGCGCTTGTACCTATGGACCAGCAGGTCAAGAGCTCTTGGAGCCAGGTAGAGAACCAATACCAGCGCCGTAGTGACCTGATCCCTAACCTCGTGAATGTCGTCAAGGGCTATGCCTCTCACGAAAAGGAAACCCTCGAAGGAGTCATCACCGCTCGTAGCAAGGCGACCTCAACGACGATCGACGCCAACAACCTCGACGAAGCCGCTCTACAGCGCTTCCAGCAGAGCCAGGATGCCCTCTCCTCTGCGCTCTCTCGCCTGATGGTCGTCGTCGAGAAGTACCCCGATCTGAAGGCCAACGAACAGTTCCAGAACCTCGCCGTACAGCTCGAGGGCACGGAGAATCGTATCGCTACCGCACGTCGTGACTTCAATGAGACTGCCAAGACGTACAACACAGCACGACAGACCTTCCCTACCGTCCTCATCGCCGGCCTTCTTGGCTTCAAGGAGCGTCCTTACTTCACCGCGCAGGCTGGCAGTGAGATCGCCCCAACGGTAGACTTCTCGAAGTAACCCGCTAGTTGCCCATAACGCCTATGCGTTCACGCTTCTTAAGACTCCTCTTCCTGCTGGTGCTCTGGGTAGCCTCCCCCTTAGCGGGGCAGGTCTATAGCCCCGAGCAGGTACCCAATGTCTTTGCTCAAGATAGCCTTCAGCTACTGAGTGACCCTGCGGGCTACATCCCAGAAGAAGAGCGAGCGGAGATCAACCGAGAGCTGACCCAGCTTCGCTTGACACGGGGAGTGGAGTTCGCTGTGGTCGTCATCCCCTCCATCGGGGATGAAGACCTTGAGGATTTCACCACGGCGCTCTTTCGTCGCTGGGGGATTGGCTCGAAGACCAAGAATGATGGCCTGCTCCTCTTGATGTCGATCGAGCAGCGACGTCTGCGCTTCGCCACAGGCTATGGCCTCGAAGGTGCCCTACCCGATGCCCTGCTAGATCGTATCCGACGGAATGAGATGCGCTCCCTCATGCAGGACAAGCAGTACGGAGCGGCGATCCTAGTGGCGATCGTAGCGGTAAATCAGGCGCTCTCTGAGGACGGCTACCAGGGAGAGGTACGCTCGGCACAAGGCAGGCGATCTCATCAGATCAACTGGCAGATGATCGCCTTCTTCTACGGGCTTATCCTCTTAGCAGCAGGCTATAGCGCTTGGTCTTCCCTAAGAGACTATGAGGTGCGTGGCAGGCGTTCGCCCCAGTGGCTTAGAGCACAGCTCCCCTACCTCCCTCAGAAGCTCGTCCGCTATAGCCTCCTTCTAGCCCTCCTCTGCCTTCCCTTGGGTCTGCTATACTATCTCTGGGCAAAGCAGATGGAGAAGCGCCTAGTGACGCTAGCGACCCGCTGTCCGCAGTGCGGTGCAGAGAGCATGCTCCTCCTATCAGATACGGAGCGCTTACGCTATCTACCTGAGCTAGCTAAGCTGGAGGAGCAACTAGGTTCTCGACGCTACCAAGTCTATCGCTGTGCCTCCTGCACCCACACTGAACTCACCTCCCAAGACCTAGGGACGCACTGGCAGATCTGCGAGCACTGCGGTGGGCGAACAGCCGAAGCTGTCAGCTCTCGCCTAGTGAATATCCCTGGGAAGGGACGCTACCAGCGCACGACGATACACTGCCGGCACTGTGGACATGATCAGCACCAGGATCGCCGAGACACGACTGATGAAGATTTGACTGCATCGGCACTCCTACTAGCAGGACTTATGCGACGCAATCGCTATCATGGTGGCGGTGGCTTCGGTGGCGGTTTTGGCGGAGGCTTCTCTGGAGGTAGCTTCGGAGGAGGATCCACAGGAGGTGGTGGTGCCTCCGGTGGATGGTGACCTAACCCGCTTCCCCATCCAGCATAAATACTCCACCCCTCCAAGCTCGTATCTTGTAGCTTGGAGGGGTGGAGTGTTTTTATCCCTTACCTAGGATAGTGGGAGCTTATCGCTCTTCATTCTCTTCACTGAAGTCCCCTAGAGAGTGTATAGAGGGGAGGTTATGCGCTTATGAAGACAAGCGCTGAGTTTGCCCTTGCACGAGCAATAGCACCGACAAAATCTCATCCTCAGTCACGACACTCTAATTCCCCTATTACCTATCCTACCTTCCTACCGAAGGAGATCTCACTTCTTAAGGACGATAGCTTAACTCCCTAAGTAGAGCAGGCTAGCTTCCCTAAAGGATACCGGTAGGCTTTCCCTATCACAACCGCCTTTCTCTCTCCCCTAGAAGAGAAGTGTGAGCAATGAGTAAGCCCCCTCCCGAGGCATGCTGTCGCATGATCCTCAGGAGGGGGCTTAGCTTTAGCTTAAAGCGATAGGTCTTACTGGAGCGTGAAGACGATAGGGAGCATGTAGCGAGTACGTACTGCCTTACCCTGCTGACGACCAGGCTTCCACTTGGGGAGAGCCTTAACCACGCGGACAGCTTCCTTATCGAGGTCTGGGTCGACACCCTTAGCGACTTCTACTGCAGATACAGATCCGTCACGCTCGACGATGAAGCGTACCATGACACGGCCCTGAATACCTTCGTCGGCTGCGCGCTCTGGGTAGCGGAGGTTATTCTGCAGGAACTTACGGAAAGCGTCTTGTCCTCCGATGAACTCAGGTTGCTCTTCTACGACTTCGAAAGGTTCATCCGAAAGCTCTTCACCGCCCGTACCGCCAGGGTTGTTTACTGGACCAAGGGGGATGTTAGCAGGAGGGAGTACCTTATCTTCGTCGGCAGAGATGATGCTGAGCTTCTCGACCTTGGTATCGTTGGATACGACCTTAAATTCTTCTGGGAGCTGGATCTCTGTCTGCGAAGGAGCTTCTTCAGGCTTGGGGGGCTCTGGCTCATCTGGCTTCTGATCATCTTGGACGATGAGTGCATCTTCCATGACGTGCTTGTCGCCACCGTCACCACCTTGAGCCTGAGCGATGCTGGAGCGCCATTCGAGGCTAACAAATACCAGCGATAGCGCCACGAGCAGACCCAGCAGGATCGAGAGACCCTTGCCCTTTTCCAGGTCGGCCTTGGCTGACTTCTTGATTTCCATAACGGCTACACTTGAGTAATTAGTGAGTTGATATTGTTCCGTGCGCAGTGCACTAGTTGTTTCCTTGGCTACAAATGTACAAATAATTTCGGATGAAGACATAGCGTCCTAAGATTGTACTTTATTTAGGGTTAAAAACATGCCCTCAACCCAATCAGAAGTTTGGGTATATTGTGACTGGCTAGTTGGGTATATAGCAATAGTCCAGTTACGTATATAGCAACTACCAAGCTGCAATATACCTAATCATCGAAAGGACATAATCATACAGCAGGAAGTACATCCCAGAGCTCTGTCTATTATCCCTTTAACATACGTTAAATACTGCCCCTTTTGTGGGGAGATTTTTATTTATCTTTGTCTTATCCTTTCAGAGAAAAGAGTATTCCCAATCTATACAGAGACAACCTTATTCTTATGTGTATAATTCTTCCGCTACAGTCAAGGTTGCTTTCCCGAGTATTCCTACTGACGGTCGGACTCTATGCTTTCTCCCTCAGTCTAGGAGCTCAAGAAGCAGAAAATTCCAAATCAGTCCAGTCTATGTTGACAAGGACGGATACCACCCTAGCACTAACCCTAGAGCAAGCAGTACGCTTGGCACTAGACAAGAGTCCTAGCCTACAAGCCGTTCGCCTCGGGTCTGATGAAGCAAAGGTTAACGCTCGCAAGACTCGTGCAGGACTCCTGCCCTCGGTGAGTTTGACGGGTAGCTACTCCTATATGCTGAAGAAACAAAAGGTCTACTTCGGTGGCGGAGATGATATGGCTGGCTCTCCGATGGGAGGGCTCTTCCCATCGGACGGGATCGAGATGGGCGAAAAGCACACCCTGCAGGGTGGGATCGCCGCAGGGATGCCGATCATCGCCCCTCAGCTCTGGGCTAGTCTCAAGCTCGACGCCAAAGCGGTAGAGCTCGCCGAGCAAAAGGCACGTAGCTCGCAGGTCGCTCTCGAGGCCGAGGTCAAGAAGAGCTATCTGGCCGTCTTGCTAGCTAAGGAATCTCTCCAAGCACTTGAAGCTAGCTATGCCAATGCCGAGGCCAACTATAAGCAGACCTCCCTGCGCTACCAGCATGGTCTCGTAGCTGAGTATGACAAGCTCCGTATGGAGACACAGGTCAAGAACCTCGTGCCTAACCTCGTAGCTGCACGCTCTGCCGTCCAGCTCGCCGAGGCGAAGCTGAAGGTCGTCATGGGCATCTCCCTAGAGACCCCGATCACGATCACGGAGCAGCTCGCTGGCTACACCCAGGAGGTCTACCGACAGCTACCCGAGTCGGCTGACCGCATCTCACTAGCAGACAACTCCCAGCTGAGAGAGCTCGACCTGCAGGGGGGACAGCTAGAGGCTGCGCTGAAGGTCAAGAAGATGGCCTTCCTACCCACCCTATCGCTCTCCTTCAACTATATGTATAACTATGCGGCCGATCGCTTCCGCCTCAATGACAGCAAGCGATGGAGTCCCTTCTCCAGCATTGGGCTTTCGCTCAATGTCCCCCTATATAGTGGAGGATCGAAGCTCCTCGATCTGCGCTCCACGGAGATACAGATTCGTCAGCTCGGTGCACAGCGCCTCGCGGCGGAGCAGCAACTTCGTCTCGGAGTAATGAACAGTCTAGAGGAGCAGCGTAAGGCGCTGGAGCAGTTCGCCGCCGCTCGTGATGCCGTCGCCACAGCAGAGCGAGGACACCAGATCGCCAAGGTGCGCTACACCAGCGGCGAAGGGACGATCCTAGAGCTAAACGATGCTGAAACCGCCCTCCTGCAGGCCAAGCTAAACTACAGCCAAGCCGTCTATAACTATATGGTAGCAGTCTTCTCCCTAGATGAGCTTCAGGGGAAGACCAGTGGCGAACTCACGAAGTAGCTCACACGCGAATTGATCAATCCTAGCGAAACAAAATAGATACGATGATAACAAAGATCCAACTAGGCGGTCTCCTCTTCGGAGCCGTCTCCCTTGTCGCCGTTTCCTCCTGCTCCTCAGGCAGTAGCGAGCAGGCGACCTCTGACAGCACAGCCGTAGACTCCACACGCATCGTCGAGGTAGGCTCTGCCACACGCACCTCACTTAGCCTCTCCGAGGACTTCACTGCCCAACTAGAGGCCAAGACCATCAACAATATCTCCGCCCAGTCCGGTGGACGTCTGAAACAACTCCTTGTCAAAGTAGGTGATCGGGTCGCCGCAGGCCAAGTCGTAGCACGACTAGAGGCAACTCAGTCCTCCCAGCTACAGATACAGCTCAAAGATGCGCAGACTAACTTCACCCGTATGGATGAGCTCTACAAGGTGGGAGCCGTATCTAAGGCGCAATGGGATCAAGCGAAAAGTGCTGTCGATCAGGCAAAGCTGGCCTACGCCAATGCCGCTGAGAATACCACCCTGCGCAGTCCCATCTCTGGCTTCGTCACAGCCAAGAACTATGATAACGGCGATATGACTTCGCCCACACTCCCCGTCGTAGTCATTCAGCAGATCGCTCCCGTCAAGGCTGTCATCGGCGTCTCCGAGCAATACTATGCCCTCCTCAAAAAGGGTATGCAGGCATCTCTCCAAGTAGATGCACTCGGCGCGGAGACCTTTGCCGGAACGATCACCAACATCTTCCCCACCCTTGACCCCGTGACCCACACGGTCTCTACCGAAGTCGAAGTGAAGAATGCTGATCTCAAGCTCCGCCCAGGGATGTACGCTCGTGTACATATCGACCTGGGGAGCAAGGAGGCACTGACCATCCCCGATAAGGCCGTCGTACGTCAGGTGGGTAGCGGTGTCCGCTATGTCTTCCTACTCCAAGGGGGGAAGGCAGTCTACCGAGCTGTCGAGCTCGGTGAGCTGTATGGCGATCGCTACGAAGTACTCGGTGGCCTCGAAGAGGGTGACCAAGTCATCACCTCCGCACCCTCTAGCCTCAAGGCAGGGACACCCGTCAAGCTACGTAAGTAAATAAGTCTATGAGTATCTACGAAACTTCCGTCAGGAAGCCGATCACTACTGCCCTCATCTATGTGGCGATAGCGATCCTCGGGCTCTTCTCATTGAGCAAGCTCGCCGTTGAGCTTATGCCCAAGACGGATACGACGAACGTGATGGTCCTCACCTCCTACCCAGGGGCGAGTGCCGAGGACATCGAGACCAACGTCACGAAACTCCTAGAGAATAACCTCAACGGGATCAATAACCTCAAGCACATCTCGTCAAATAGCCGAGAGAATGCCTCGATCATTACCCTTGAGTTCAAGGCAGGTACACCGATCGCCGAAGCGACCAATGACATCCGAGATAAGCTCGACGCTACGACGGAGAATATGCCAGCTGGAGCGAAGAAGCCGGTGATCTTTAAGTTCGACAACAGTAACATCCCCGTCGCCATCCTTTCCGTACAAGCTAAGGAGAGCGCTGCCGGTCTGGATAAGATCCTCGAAGACCGAGTCATCAACCGACTACAGCGTGTCGATGGTGTCGGCTCCATCAATGCTGTTGGGGCTCCCAAGCGTGTCATACAGGTCTACTGTGACCCGACGAAGCTCGAGGCCTACGGGGTCACTATCGGACAAATCTCTCAGCTCATCAGTGCAGAGAATGCGAATATCCCTGCAGGGCAGATCGACCTAGGCTCTCGCACGAACTCGATTCGTATCCAGGGAGAGTTCACCGATCCACTACAGCTCGGGGACATCATCGTAGCTAGCCGTAATGGGCAGGATATTCACCTGCGTGATGTCGCGCAGGTACTCGACACAGTAGAGGAGCGCCAGCAGGAGAACTACATCAATGGGGAGAGCGGTGCGATCATCGTCATCAACAAGCAGGAGGGATCAAACTCCGTACAGATCTCTAAGCAAGTCAAGGCACTCCTGCCTGAGCTACAGAAGAACCTCCCGCAAGATGTACAGCTCGGCTACCTCATCGATACCTCGAGCTTCATCGTCAATACGATTAGCTCCCTTCAGGATACGATCATGATCACCTTCGTGATCGTCATGCTCGTGGTCTTCATCTTCCTAGGACGCTGGCGTGCTACATTCATCATCGTCCTCACGATCCCCATTTCACTCGTAGCTTCCTTCGCCTACCTACTCGTCTCGGGGAACTCACTTAACATCATCTCCCTCTCCTCTCTCTCGATCGCTATCGGGATGGTCGTGGACGATGCGATCGTCGTCCTAGAGAATGTCACGACACACATTGAGCGAGGGAGCTATCCGAAGCAAGCAGCCGTCCATGCAACCAATGAGGTAGGGATCTCAGTCATCGCCTCTACACTGACGATGCTCGCCGTCTTCCTCCCCCTGACGATGATGCCTGGGGAAGCAGGGATCATGTTCCGCCAGCTAGGATGGTCGATCAGTATCGTGATGATCGTCTCTACGACAGCAGCTCTATCGCTGACCCCAATGCTCTGCTCCATCATGCTCCGTCGTAATCAGAATAGGAGCAAGGTCATAGCAGCTTTCTTCCGTCCGATCGAGCATACTCTCAATCGTCTAGACATCGCCTATGGTCGCTTGCTTGACTGGGCAGTACGGCATAGGAAGACCACCGTCTTCTCAGCATTTGCACTCTTCCTACTGAGTATCGCTTCCTTTGGCTTCATCAAGACCTCCTACATGCCTAGTCAAGATATCGGATATCTCGACGTGACGGTTGAGCTACCTGTAGGGACACGTGTCGATGAGACCCGCAAGCTAGGTCTTGACCTAGAGCGACGCATACGCCAGGAGCTCCCCGCCATCGAGACGATCTCTATGGCTGTGGGTCAGGCGACCTCTGGGAACTCTTGGTCTATGATACAGGATAATGGGTCTAACGTCGTCACAATGAATATCGGCCTCTATCCACAGTCCCAGCGTACTATGAGCCAAGATGCTGTAGCCGACAAGATGCGCTCAATCATCGCATCCTATCCTGAGGTATCCTCCTCCAAGGTCTCTACAGGCGGAGGTCAGCAAGGAGGTAATGGGGTCAAGCTAGAGATCTATGGCGAAGACTTCACAGAAACTGACACCTATGCCCGTCAGCTCCGTGATGTACTCGAGAAGGAATCCACGATCTCAGGGGTTACTATTAGTCGTAAGGACTACGTCCCAGAGATTCGCTTTGTCTTTGATCGTACCCGACTCGCCGAGCATGGTCTGAACCTATCTACAGCCTCCATGTACCTACGTAATGCGGTCAATGGATCTATCGCATCACGCTATCGTGAGGCTGGAGAAGAGTACGATATCCGTGTCAGTCTCTCTCCCGAGTCACGCCTGTCACTCCAAGACATCGCTAATCTCAGCATCTACACTCCCTCGGGCAAACTCCTTCGTCTGTCTGACCTAGGACGCCTGGATGAATCCTTTACACCTCCGGCGATCCAGCGCAAGGACCGCTCTCGCTTGGTCACCCTGGAGCTAACGCCCAAGCCTAGCGCACAGCTTAGTGACGTCGTAGCTGAAGTACGAGCGATCCTCGAAGCACATCCTGTGCCTTCCCCTTCGATAGCCTATAAGATCACTGGGGCTTACGAAGACCAGCAGGAGACCTTTGGCGACCTCGGTATGCTGATGGCACTCATCGTGATCCTCGTCTTCATCGTGATGGCAGCACAATTTGAGAGCTTGGTCGATCCATTTGTGATTATGTTCTCCGTGCCCTTTGCATTCTCTGGAGTATTCCTAGGACTATTGATCACACAGATACCCCTAGATACGATGTCCTTCATCGGGATGATCATGCTCATCGGTATCGTCGTGAAGAATGGGATCGTACTCATCGACTATATCCGTCTATGCCGTGAGCGTGGCATGAGTATCACACAGTCTGTCACGACCTCTGGTCGCTCCCGTCTTCGTCCAGTACTGATGACGACGCTGACGACCGTCCTAGGGATGGTACCTATGGCACTCGGCATCGGAGAAGGCTCGGAGATGTGGCAAGGCATGGGGGTAACTGTAGCTTGGGGGCTCTCCCTCTCTACACTGGTCACGCTCGTCCTCATCCCTACCCTCTATGCTTCGCTGGAGGCTCGTCGTGTACGTCGCGAACGCAAGCGACTAGAGAAGAAACTCATCGCACGAGGTGCTCGCTAGTCTGTCACGCCTAACATCTCATAGCACAATGGATCTACAAGTTTTCGCCCCTGAGCAGCCGATGAAGACGGTCTTCATTGCTTACAATCAGGCTTACCATGAGATCATCCTTCGCCTACTCTCACGCATGGCTCTACGAGGCTACACCTCTTGGTCACCCGTCCAAGGGAAAGGTTCGCATGAAGGCAATCCTCATCTCGGCTCTCATGCCTGGCCTACGATGAATGCCGCCATGCTGGTCGTAGCACCAGCCGAGCGAGTGCCTGGTCTACTGGCAGAGCTTCGCCAGCTTGATGAGGCAACTCCCGACCAAGGTCTACGAGCCTTCGTTTGGTCAGTCGAGGCCATGATCTAGCGATCGGAGCCAAGGGTATCCTTGCTCTCCTTCAATAATAAGACAGCCATCTATCCGTACGATAGGTGGCTGTCGGTCTTCCATCCTTAACAGTATTCGGTTAGGATAGAAGATCTCAAAACCTCTAACGATAGCTCTAGGGCTATCGAATTACCTTATCTTTGCTCTATCTGTGGGAGAAAGTCCTCCCTTTTATCCTAAAGAAAGATGTCATTTATCACCTCCTTGCGCTGGGCTGTACCCGTGGTGCTCTTGCTCGGCGGACAACTCTCGGCCGGCACTTCCTCTCCTAATCGGGCTAAGCCTGCCTCTCTCTCCGATAGCACGTACCGAAGATCTCTCACCTACTTCTTTGATCGTCCTGCTCGGGACATGATGGAAGAGCTCCCGCTGGGTAATGGTCGCCTAGGGATGCTCTCTGATGGTGGGATCCAAGAGCAGATCATCACGCTTTGCGAAAGCTCGATGTGGAGTGGCTCAGTCGATTCGACTGCTTGGAATAACGAAGCTGTGAAGTATCTGCCTACTATTCGTCAGCTCCTTCTAACAGGGAAGCCCAAGGAAGCAGAGGACCTGATGTATCGCACCTTCGTCTGTGGTGGCCAAGGTAGTGGACGTGGGAATGGAGCTAATGTACCTTATGGTAGCTATCAAGTAGGGGGATTCCTTCGCTTAAACTGGGGTAAATCTCCCTTCCCTAGTCACTACCGCCGTAGCTTGAGTCTGAGTGAGGGCGTAAGTGAAGAGTCTTTCGAGGTCGGAGCTCAACCCTACCGCTCGAAGCGCCTCTATAGCGCCTTGGGTAAAGAAGTGCAGGTAGTCAGCCTAACCAACCATAGCACCGAAGCGAAGCAAGACACACTACGTCTATCCTTGACTCGTCCTGAGAACGGACAGCGCACGATCGGAGCAGGCTACCTAACTCTAGCTGGTCAGCTGCCCGATGGGCGCCAAGGCAAGGGGCTACGCTATGCTATCGTCGTACGTCCTGTCCTACCTCAGGGAGGGAAGCTCATCGCACGAGACAATGAACTACTCATCGTCGATGCCCCTGTCGTCAACCTCTACATCGCACACAACACCAATTACTACAATAAGCGCTCTCCTCTCATCGCTCTCGGCGTAGAGCAACTTATCGAAGCCGAAGCCTGGGGTGAGGAGAAGCTCTACCAAGAGCACGTGCACCAGTTCTCCTCTCAGATGGATCGCGTACGGGTACACTTGGGAAGCAGAGATGTCCCCCAAGCATCTCTACCCATTGATCGTCGCCTAAGCGCTTATCACGAGCACCCAGAGAGTGATCCTGCTCTAGCTAGCCTTTACCTACAGCTAGGACGCTATCTACTCCTCTCCAGCACCCGCCCTGGAGCACTTCCTCCGAATCTGCAAGGATTGTGGACGGAGACGATCCAGGCCCCCTGGAATGGCGACTATCATCTGAACATCAACCTCCAGATGAACTACTGGCCAGCGGAGAAGGGCGCTCTTTCAGAGACCGTCAGTCCACTCACCGATTGGATAGAGAGCATCGTCCCATCTGGGGAGAAGACGGCTCGCACCTTCTACGGTGCCAAGGGCTGGGTCACCCATGTCCTAGGGAATGTCTGGCAGTTTACCGCCCCAGGAGAGCACCCCAGCTGGGGGGCGACGAACACCTCCGCAGCTTGGCTCTGCCAGCACCTCTTCAATCACTATCGCTATAGTCAGGATCGGGCTTATCTAGGACGGATCTATCCGCTGATGCAGGGAGCAGCACGCTTCTTCCTCTCTACTCTAGTCGAAGATCCGAATACCAAGTATCTCGTCAATGTGCCGACGACATCCCCTGAGAACAGCTACTATACCCCTGATGGCAAGGAGGTGGCCGTCGTAGCTGGCTCGACGATGGATAATCAGATCATCCGAGAGCTCTTCACGAATACTCGTGAGGCAGCCCTGCTTCTCAAGCGAGATCGTCTATTCATCGACAGCCTAGCCACCGTCCTTAGACGACTGAAGCCTACAACCCTCGCCCCTGATGGACGTATCATGGAGTGGATGGAGGACTTCAAGGAGGTCGATCCACACCACCGTCACGTCTCTCATCTCTATGGGCTCTTCCCTGGCAATGAGATAACCGTATCGGGGACGCCTGAGCTAGCCGAAGGAGCTAAGAAGACGCTAGAAGCTCGTGGAGCTAGCAGTACCAGCTGGTCCATGGGCTGGAAGGTCAACTTCCATGCTCGTCTAGGAGATGCTACCGGTGCCTACGACGTCCTCAACATGCTCCTCCGCCCCGTAGGTGCCCTAGATCCGCAGACCAAGAAGCCCTATGGTAGCGGTTCGTACCCTAACCTCTTCAGCTCTCATCCGCCCTTCCAGATCGACGGAAACTTCGGGGGATCCTCTGGGATCATGGAGATGCTTCTCCAGAGTGAGACTGGGATCATTCAGCCTCTGCCTGCCCTCCCCAAGGCATGGAGCACGGGGAGCATCCAGGGACTCCGTGTCGTAGGGGATGCCGTCTGCTCCCTTTCGTGGCAGGATGGCCAGCTACAGCAAATGGAACTCGTAGCGCACAGCCCCTATCAGCATATCCTACTCCTTCCATCCGAAGGGCAAGGCTATCAGCTTCGTCTCAATGGTCGTCCGCTCACGACCAAGCGACTGCTTCATAAGGGACGTCTTCATCTCCCCCGACTGAAAGCCGGCGATCGACTAGAAGTCATCAAGAAGGCCTAAGAAGAGAAAGGCTCGTCCACTGGTGGACGAGCCTTTTTCTATATCTCCTTCAAGAGAAGTGACTACTCTAGCTAGCCTACCTCTTTATTAGATCGATCCGCCAGCTCGACAGCGTATAGCCATCCTCTCCGAAGGGATAAACGCAAGTCGGCCGTAGCTCAATGAATGAGCTACGGCCGACAGCTTATTTAATGAAGGTTAGTCCCGAGCTTACTTGCTCTGCTCTAGAGCGAGCGTGCGAGAAGGCTGGTCACAAAGAGCGGGATCACCATAGAACTGGATTGGTCCTGGATAGATGTAGCTCGTCGTCTTAGCCCACTCTTCACGGTGTGCTGCGAAGAATGCGAAGGGCTTGCCCTGAAGGTCGACAAGAGCCTTCTGGATCACAGGCTTCATCTCGCCGTGACGACGCTCCATGTTCATCATCATCGTCGTGGGGATACCACCAGCGATCCACTCAGAGGCAGGAGCCGTGAGGTTCTGCACAGAGCTCATGTAGCCGGTGACACCTGCAGCGATGAGCTGAGCAGCCGTACGACCAAGAGCGTAGCAGTAGTCAGCGTCGAAGTTCGAAGGCATAGCGCAGCGACCTTCGTAGCCGAAGAAGTGCGTCAGCGGAGAGAACTTGCCAGCGAAGCGACCGTCCTTCTTCCACTCAGCGAGCTTCGTACCGACCATTTCGGCTAGGAGCTTTTCCGTCTCGATCAGCGATACTTGGACGTTACCATGGGGGTCACGGTCGAGCGTCAGCTGGCGAGCTACGGTAGCAGGAAGGCTAGCGTAGAGGGCAGAATTAGCTTCGGAGAGCTTGCTGATGATAAAGGCACGCTGGTCGGCAGCAGCTACTGCACGGAACTCTGCCTCGTGGTGAGCGAGGAAGTCATTGAGCTCAGCGATGAGCGCCTTGAAGGCAGGGATGAACTCGATCAGACCTTCGGGGATGAGCACCGTACCGAAGTTCTCGCCATTAGCAGCACGAGTAGCTACGATCTCAGCGATGTTCGTGACGACAGCATCGAGCGTGAGGTTCTTAGCCTCTACTTCTTCGCTGATGATCGCTACGTTAGGCTGTACCTGGAGGGCACATTCGAGGGCGATATGCGAAGCTGAGCGACCCATGAGCTTGATGAAGTGCCAGTACTTGCGAGCCGAATTACAGTCGCGCTGGATATTACCGATGACTTCAGCGTAAACCTTCGTAGCCGTATCGAAGCCGAAAGAGGTCTCGATCTGCTCGTTCTTCAGGTCACCGTCGATGGTCTTAGGACAGCCGATGACCTGGACAGGAGCGCCGATACCCTTGTAGTACTCGGCGAGGACAGCAGCGTTGGTGTTAGAGTCGTCACCACCGATGATCACGAGAGCACGGATGTCGAGCTGCTTGAGGATCTCAAGCCCCTTGTCGAACTGTGCCTTTTCTTCGAGCTTCGTACGCCCTGAACCGATGATGTCGAAGCCTCCCGTATTGCGATACTCGTCGATGATGTCGCTCGTGAGCTCGATGTACTTGTGCTGGACAAGGCCATCAGGACCCATGAGGAAGCCGTAGAGGCGACCATCAGCATGAATCTTCTTCACGCCATCGAAGATACCTGCGATGACGTTATGCCCCCCAGGAGCCTGACCTCCGGAGAGGATGACACCGACATTGATGGGCTGAGAAGCGGCGGCTTGGCTAGCTGCTTCGAAGGTCAGCTTAGGCAGACCGTAGGTGTTAGGGAAGAGGGCTGCGATAGCTTCCTGATCGCTAACGCTCTTAGTCGCTTCGCCGAGGACGACCTGTACATGGCCTTCGAGAGCCTTAGGCAGCTTGGGAGCGTACTTGCTACGCGCCTGCTGAAGTGCACTTTTATTCATCTGATTCCTTATATAATTATGGGGTAATAATTTTAGTTTTGCGCTACAAAGATCTTAAAATTTATCCATTTAACACCTTACACCCCACGCCGTAGGGGATATTCCTCCGCCAGCGAACGTTCCCCAAGTCCTCGCTAAGTAACTTGGCGCACAGGACACAGCCATCCCTCTCCATCGTCAAGCCCCTCCCTTGGTGGTAGAAAACGTATACGTTTCGCAGTCAAAACGTATACGTCTTGCGCCTAAAACGTATACGTTTCCCGAGCAAAACGTATACGTTTTGCTCGGGAAAGGTGTATGTCTTCTTCCCAAGACCTATACCATCCTCTTCGTAAGACTTCGCCTCCTCTAAATTCAAGGCCATGCTTCCTTTTAAAGTAGATAAAGTAGTATAGATCTTGAACTTGCATCAACAAAAATTCCCGCCCCTGCTTCGCTCGGGAAACAAGGGCGGGAATGAGATCGACAAAATACCCCGCAGGCTATTCTGCCAATAGATGATCGAAGGAACGGCGCCTGAGCTGGAAGTCCCTCCCTAGGTACTTCTCTCGGACGATCTCGTTTTCGGCCAGCTCTTCTGCAGTGCCTTCGAAGAGAACCTTCCCCTCAAAGAGCAGATAAGCTCGGTCGGTGATGCTCAGCGTCTCATAGACATTGTGGTCGGTGATAAGGATCCCGATATTCTTATGCCGAAGCTGAGCGACGATCGCTTGGATGTCTTGGACGGCGATGGGGTCTACTCCCGCGAAGGGCTCATCAAGCATGATGAACTTCGGGTCGATAGCTAGACAGCGAGCGATCTCGGCTCGACGACGCTCTCCCCCTGAGAGGCGGTTACCAGCGTTCGTACGTACCTTCTCTAGGCGAAACTCGGCGATGAGTTCCTCCAAGCGCTCGTGCTGCTCCTGCTTCGTCCGTCCCGTGAATTCAAGTACCGAGAGGATGTTATCCTCGACGGATAGCTTCCGATAGATCGACGCTTCCTGTGCCAAATATCCGATGCCTGCCTGTGCACGCTTGTACACAGGGTACTTCGTGATATCCTCGTCGTCGAGGAAGATACGCCCCTCATTGGGGACGACCAGACCGACCGTCATATAGAAGGTCGTCGTCTTACCCGCACCATTCGGGCCTAAGAGCCCTACGATCTCTCCCTGTCCCACTTGGATAGAGACATGGTTGACGACCGTACGAGTGCGGTAGCGCTTGACGAGATTATCCGTGCGAAGGATCATCGGTAAGGAGGAAGGCTTGGGAACAACTTACTTCTTTCCCTGACGAGCCAGGCGACCTTCAGCGAAAGCTTCGATGGCTTCGGCGCTCATACCCATGGAGCTGAAGCCACCGTCGTTGAAGAGGTTCTGCATCGTGATCTTGCGGGTAAGATCACTGAAGAGCGTGATGCAGTAGTCTGCGCAGTCATTGGCATCGGCATTGCCCAGTGGCGAGAGGTCTTCGGCGAAGTCAAGTAGGTCAGACATCCCCTTGACACCACTACCAGCCGTAGTGACCGTAGGAGACTGAGAGACGGTATTGATACGGACGCCCTTGTCACGACCATAGATATAGCCGAAGCTACGAGCGATAGACTCGAGCAGGCTCTTCGCATCGGCCATATCGCTATAGCCTACGAAGGTGCGCTGTGCAGCGATGTAAGTCAGAGCTACGACAGATCCACCCTCAGCGATAGCGTCCAGCTTCTTAGCGACCTGAAGCATCTTATGGAAGGATACAGCAGAGACATCGAAGGTCGTCTGAAGCATCTTATAGTCGAGGTCATCATAGCTACGTCCCTTACGTACGTTAGGGCTCATACCGATGGAGTGGAGGACGAAGTCTACCTTGCCGAAGGTATTGATAGCTTCCTGGAAGAGGACTTCAAGCTCTTCTTCCTTGGTAGCATCAGCGAGGACGACCTTAGCACCAAGCTTTTCGCCTAGCTCGTTGAGCTGACCCATGCGGGCAGCCATAGCAGTATTGGTGAGGATGATCTCTGCGCCTTCTTCTACGGCACGCTCAGCGACGCGCCAAGCGATGGACTGTTCGTTGAGGGCTCCGAAGATGATACCCTTCTTACCCTTGAGGAGGTTATAGCTCATAGTTGTAATTCGTTTACTTACTATTAAAGATTGTTCGTTAGCACAAAGATACGCTTTTTGTGCAAAGCACTACTTCCTATGCCCTCACGCAGGAGAGATGCTGAGAGTTCCTATAAATAGAGGAGAGGGAAGACAAACTTAACCACACGAACATGAAAGCCTTAGCTCTACCGAACTTTTACTACTTTTATCACATCCTCCTAGCTCTCCTTGTAGCTAGGGAGGAAACGAACACATTCATTCACTTACATTCAATGCACTTATGAGAAAGCTACGCATTCAATCTCTTCTCTTAGGCCTAGTAGCCCTCTGCGGGCTTTTTGCTTGCTCTGACTCTAAGGAACAACAGGAAGCTGACTTCGCTTACCTCCGTCCCACGCTACTTGGTGGTGTCTACTTCTATGCTGGCTACGGCGGTGTAGATAAGGTCTACGATATGTATCAGGGTACAGGCTACACTCGTGTAGAAGCCTATAAGGAGCTCTTCATCGATCCCTTCGAAAATGGCTCTTCGTCAGACGCACGAAATACGCTCAAGGAGGCCTGGGATATCACCGACAGCATCGGTCTCGTCAAGGAAATCGATGAGCTACGCACCCAAGAGAGCAAGCACAAGGGCTGGGATCTAGCTCGTGCCGTAAATATCGCTTGGATGGGCGTATCGGCTAAGTTCATCTCCAAGGAGACTGCCCTCGAGCAGATCAAGCCTCTCGTCCCTGTGGCACAGGCGAAGTTCGCTGACTGGAAAAGCTACTTCGAAGACTTCCTAGCAGGCCGTAAGGAGTGGGATCCCGATGGAGATCCTGAGGATCTAGCTCTCTTCACCAAGACGGTGCAAGAGCTACTTGAGAACCCCAAGTCCATCTATCAGGAGATCCCCTTGAAGTAGGCTCTCCCCCACCTCTCTACCTCAGGTAGAAAAAGCAATCCCCCGTCTACTCATCGGAGAGTAGACGGGGGATTGTGTTTTAGCTTCCGAAGCTAGCTCTCAGAGCTTAGCCTTCGATCGCTGCGATACCTGGGAGCTTCTTCCCTTCGATAGCTTCGAGGAGAGCACCACCACCGGTAGAGACATAGGAGACCTTATCTGCATAGCCGAACTTGTTCACACAAGCTACGCTATCGCCACCACCGACGAGGGAGAAGGCCCCATTAGCCGTAGCCTCTGCGATAGCCTCTGCTACAGCACGAGATCCATCGGCGAAGTTGTCCATCTCGAAGACACCCGTAGGGCCATTCCAGAGGATGGTCTTAGAGCCAAGGATCACCTCACGATAAGCCTTGATACTGTCGGGACCAATGTCCATACCGATCCAGCCAGCAGGGATGTTGTCATTCTGAGCGAAGTCAGTCTTAGCATCGTTGCTGAAGGCATCAGCGATCTTGGAGTCCGTAGAGAGGACGAGGTTAACGCCGTTAGCCTTCGCCTTAGCTACGATCTCACGAGCGAGGTCGAGCTTATCATCTTCGCAGAGGGAATTCCCGATGTTACCACCAGCAGCCTTGGCGAAGGTGTAGGTCATCGCACCCGTGAGGATGAGGTTGTCGACCTTACCGAGGAGGTTCTCGATGATGTCGATCTTCGAGGAGACCTTAGAGCCACCCATGATAGCGGTGAAGGGGCGACGGATATCCTGCATGACCTTGTTCACAGCATCCACTTCCTTACCCATGAGGTAGCCGAAGAGCTTGTGATCAGCGTCGAAGTACTCAGCGATGAGTGCCGTAGAGGCGTGTGCACGGTGTGCCGTACCGAAAGCGTCATTGACATAGACGTCAGCCAGCTCAGCGAGCTTCTTCGTGAAGGCCTTCTGGCTTTCCTTGACAGCCTTCTTAGCAGCGGCCTTCTCTTCGTCGGTAGCATCTTCTGCTAGGCCACGTGGCTTACCTTCTTCCTCAGCGTAGAAGCGGAGGTTCTCTAGCAGGAGGGCTTCACCTGGCTTGAGGCTAGCGGCTAGCTCACGAGCCTCGTCCCCTACACAATCAGGAGCAAACTTCACGTCCACCCCAAGGAGCTTGGAGACATGGGCAAGGATATGACGGAGGGAGAACTTGTCCTCGACCTTCTTAGGGCGACCGAGGTGCGAGCCGATGATGACCGAGCCACCATCGGAGAGGATCTTCTTGAGTGTGGGGAGGGCGGCACGGATACGCGTGTCGTCCGTGATGTTGAAGTCAGCATCCAGGGGTACATTGAAGTCCACACGTACGAATGCCTTCTTGCCTGCGAAGTTGAACTGGTCAATCGTCATAAAGCAATGGGTTGGTTATAGGATAAACGATATACTTATGCTATTGAAATGCACACAAAAGTAACTATTTGTCCGCACTTTCGCCTCCTTGAGGGCGGATAGCCAAGCGCTCCTTACGTGCCTCGTAGGGCTCCTTCGGGATGTGACGCTTGAGGATCAGACGCAGGGAGCGGTCATAGGTGACATAGTTCCAGAGCCAGTTCAGCAGGACGATGAGCTTATTGCGTACCGAGAGGATCGAGCGCAGGTGCACCACGAGCCATAGTACCCAAGCCGTGAAGCCACCCCACTTCATCTTCCCGATCTCTGCCACCGCCTTATTACGTCCGATGGTAGCCATAGCGCCGAGATCCTTGTAGCGGAAGGGAGCTAGAGGCTTGCCATCCTCGAGGGCTTTTAAGTTCGAAGCCAGTTGCTTAGCCTGCTGAAGAGCTACCTGAGCCATCTGAGGATGCCCATTCGGATAAGCGGGATCAGTCGTCATCAGGCTTTGGTCTCCGACGGCGAAGATCCGAGGGTGTCCTTTCACCTGACTATGCTCGTCTACCAGCAGGCGCTTACCACGACCGAGGGTATCGGCGGGCAGGCCTTCGACCGTATTAGCGACGATACCGCTGACCCAGATCACATTCCGCGAAGGGAGCTGTGTGCCATCCTGGAGCGTGAGTACCTTCCCATCGTAGCCTGAGACGAGGGTATGCGTCCGCACCTCTACGCCCATAGACTGTAGCTCACGCAGAGCAGTCTCAGAGCTCTTCTCACTCATCGCTCCGAGGAGTCTGGGGGATGCATCGAGCAGGTGGATCGTGAAGCGTGCAGCATCGAGGTCGGGATAGTCCTTAGGCAAGACATAGCGCTTCATCTCCGCCAGCGCCCCAGCGATCTCGACTCCCGTGGGGCCTCCCCCGACGATCGCTACCGTGAGCAGCGCCTGAGCCTTCATAGGGTCATCAGTCACTAGCGCCTCCTCGATATGCTGTAGTAAGACATTGCGCAGGTTCATCGACTCATAGAGCGTCTTCATCGGTAGGCTATGGCGAGCCACTTCTTCGTTCCCAAAGAAATTCGTTGTACCCCCACACGCCAGCACAAGGTAGTCATAGTGAATCGCTCCGACCGAGGTCTCCAGGCACTGCTCCTGCTCCCGTACCCCGATGACACTCGCTAGGCGAAAGTGGAAGTTCTTACGCTTGCGGAAGGCTGATCGGAAGGGGAAGGCGATCGAGCTGGGCTCCAGCCCCGAGGAAGCGACCTGATAGATCAGGGGTGGGAACTGGTGATAATTATGATGGTCGATGAGGACGACTTGGAAGCGTGAAGCATCCAAGGCTTGAGCTAGACGAAGTCCACCAAAGCCTCCGCCGGCGATGACGACACGAGGGAGCGAGGACTTAGGTACATGGAGACTCATAAAAGTAGAATTGGCGAATTAATTCAATATACGAACATCCCTACAACATCCTCTCCCCTAGGTTAGTTCAATGCCCATCAAGTGGTCTTCCTCGTCCTCCGTCCCCCTCTTCAACTCCTCCCATAGCCCCATCCCCCAAGGCTCCTCCTCTCCCCTCCTTATACCCCCTCAAACGGAGTAACACAAAATCCAACTAGTAGGCACTACTGATGCCCCTCGGGTGGCACTACTGTTGCCTCTGGGGAGGCACTACTGTTGCCCCTTTGGTGTTATTACTGTTCCCCCTTCACCAGCTTAGTCCATCTCGAGAGGGAAGAGCGGTAGACCTGCTCCCTCCATAGCCCGGATTAAATACCCAGGCGAAGGTGTGGTAAGATCTCGGGATAGCTCGTATCTTTGTGGGAGATATACTACTCATCCAAGCTATGCCTACTATCCCATCACGACGAGAACTCCTCCTGGATGCTCTTCTGATCATCGTCGGCTCTTTCCTGCTAGCTACAGGATACAGCCTCTTCCTTGCTCCCGCACACATCAGCCCAGGCGGTGTCTATGGTCTGGCGCTCGTCCTAAGAGAGCTCGCTCAGCGCTTCTTCGGCCTAGAGCTGGGGCTAGGGACTATCGCCCTCTTCTTCAACGTCCCCCTCTTCCTCTTGGCTGCCCGAGAGCTAGGCAAGATCTCCGCCATCAAGACGGTCGTGACCTTCCTCCTCGTAGCGCTCTTCTCTGACCTGATCGAGCAGTGGGCAGGTGGCAAGCCTCTCGTCGAGGAGTCCATCCTATGTAGCTTCTATGGAGGTGCCTTACTCGGGATCAGCGTCTGGATGATCTTCCGTGCTCAGAGTACCTGCGCTGGGACGGACACGCTCGCCCGCGTGCTCTCCCGCATGTTCAACACCAAGGTCGGCACGCTCATCATGCTCATCGACTCGCTCATCGTCTTGATGGGGCTCTGGGTCTTCCAGGACTGGCGTGTCCCCCTCTACTCGTGGATAGCGATCTTCGTCTACAGCAAGGTCGTAGATGCCCTCCAGCCACAGAACCCACACAAGTCCGTCTTCATCATCTCGGACAAGATGGAGGAGCTACGTAGCCTCCTCATCGGGCAGGTCGGGGTACGAGGCACATTCCTCCATGGCAAGGGCATGTACTCCGGACAGGAGCGAGAAGTGCTCTTCATCATCATCGAGCGCAAGCACTTCACCACCCTCAAGAAGCTCGTCCTCGGACTTGACCCCAAGGCATTCATCACCACGGCCGACGCTTCGAATGATACTATGCCCGTACTCCCCTAGCACGACCGAATTAGATATAAATACCCTATGAAGCTCCAGCTCCTCAGCCTTCTCACAGGTCTACTCCTTTTCCTTCATCCACTGGATGCCCAAAATCGTCCTCAGGTACTCGTCGAGACCAACAAGGGGAACTTCATCATCGAGCTCTTCAATGAGACCCCGATCCACCGTGACCGCTTCCTCCAGCATGTCGATCAGCATGCGTATGACGGAGTCCTCTTTCACCGTGTGATCAAGGACTTCATGGTACAGACGGGGAACCTCAACACCAAGGGGCTGACCCCAGACAAGCCTCTGGGAGATGATTCGCAGGAGCCTACCCTCCAAGGGGAATTCCATCCCGAGCTCTTCGTCCACGTGCGTGGTGCTCTGGCAGCCGCACGTCAGCCCGACGAGGAGAACCCTGAGAAGCGATCATCCTATAGCCAGTTCTATGTCGTCACGGGGAAGTACTACACCGACTTTGACCTCGACGAATACGAAGTAGGACGTACGTGGAAGTACACCCCTGAGCAACGAGAAGACTACAAACACCTAGGCGGAGCAGCTCACCTCGATGGAGACTACACCGTCTTCGGACGTCTCCTCGATGGCTGGGGAACGATAGACAAGATCCAGCGAGTGGCGACTGACGATAACAACCGACCACTGAAAAACGTCCTCATCAAGCGGATGTCCCGCTACACCCCTAAGGAGAAGAAGTAAGCTCTGTGCCCCACCGCCCTGCTCGCCTCTGGGTCTTCAACCCGGGGCACGAAGAGGCCCTACTCGCACCACCGACAGGGCGCTACACTCCGTCCCGTGAGGTGCGCCAGATGCGCCATGAGCTAGCTCCCCTACTCACACTCCTAGCGAGTCCCTCGGACATCATCTATGTCCCAGCTAGCGCTGATGGCTCGATCGCAGCCTCCCTCCTACGAGGCGACGGCCAGCCAGCCACTCCACAGGAACTCCCAGCACAGCTCGAGGTCTGTCTCTGGGGACTGGAGCCTCACAGCCTAGCCGAGATCCAGCGATCCTCCCTCTTCCAGCAAACCGAGCTAGAGCTTCCCCCGATCACCCCAACCTTCCTCCAGCTAAGCCATCGACGAGCTTCGTCTGATCTCCTTACCTTCCTCATCGAGCAGGGGGAGTACCCAAGGGATCTCTTACCCCAGTGGGTCGAGGCCGAAGAGGATAGAGAGAAGACCCAAGAGCAGCTTCGCAAGGCCATCCACGAGGTCTCCCAGCGCCCTCTAGGGGATCCCACCCAACTGCTCATCAAGCGCCCCTATAGCTCCTCAGGACGAGGAGTACTACCTCTTCCCCTTCCCCTCCAGCCCAAGCACCTCGATGCCCTCGCTGGTAATTGCTTACGTGTAGGCAGTGTCAGCATAGAGCCCTTCCTTCGGGTGCGGGATAATTGGGCGATTGAGTACTACCGAGATCAGACGGGAGAAGTACACTTCTATGCCTTGTCTCACTTCGAGACCTTAGCTTCGGGAAGAGCCTATGCAGGGAACCTACTAGCCTCCCCAGAGAGCCTTTGGGAAGAGCTGTCAGGGCGTGTGGGAGAGGGACGACTTACCCACCTAATCCAGCTGCACACCACGTGGCTCAAGGATGCTCTCCAAGCCTCGTGCTACCACGGCTACATCGGTATCGACCTCTTCCTCTACGAAGAGCAAGACCAGCTCCTTCTCCATCCCTGCGTCGAGATCAATCTCCGCACCACCATGGGGGTACTTGCCCACAAAGCCTACGAGCGCTATTTCTCCGCCGGAGAGCAGGGTCGCTTCACGATTGCTTACCAGCGAGAGAGGACACCCTCCTTCATCGCCACCGTCGAGCACCATGGAGTAGAGATCATGCTTAACTAGAGGGTTACCTCGAGTAGCGAGAGACACAAGCACATTAGGTCATCAAGGCTATCCCTATATTCGACTAATTGTGTACATTTGTTCTACCAATACATAAGAAGGATATGGAAGCTAGTCGCATCAAGCGCGTCGAAGAAATGGAAGCCATCCTGAATCGATGGAATGGCCTCGCCGAAGAAGGAGAAAAGCTCCTCGAGGCGATGGAGGAAGCTATGCCAGAGCTAGAGCGCCTAGTCGCCTACTACAGCTCCCCCGACTGGAATAAGGACTACTATGCCAGTGACGCAGGAGAGTTCCCCGAAGATCTTCCACAAGGAGTACTAAGCCAAGATGCGGTCTTTGATCTCCTGACCCTACTCAGAGGTCTCGTCCTTATGGCACAGTCCATGAACCTTCGTATCGCACGCATCCCTTAGACAGAAACGCAATAGGCTCACCTCTCCTCACGGAGCAAGGTGAGCCCTTGAACGTATATCATCCCAAACAAACAACACTACATTCAACAACTATGGAGTATAATCTCAATCCCATCGTTCGTGCTATCGGTAAGAATCCTCAGGACTTCACCAAGGCAGACATCATCAAGTTCATCACGGAGAATGATATCCATCAGCTCAACTTCCGCTATACAGCAGCCGATGGACGTCTCAAGGAGCTCAACTTCATCATCCAAGACGTCGACTACCTAGACGAAGTCCTCTCCTCGGGCGAACGTGTCGACGGCTCGAGCCTCTTCCCTGGAGTCATGGAGGCTGGCTCATCTGACCTCTACGTCGTGCCTCAGTTCTCCTCTGCCTTCATGGATCCATTTGCAGACCAGCCTACGATCTCCTTCTTCTGCGCCTATATGGATAAGGATGGGCAACCCCTCTCATCAGCTCCCGACCAGATCCTTCGCCGTGCAGCCCAAGCCTTCCGCGAAGTCACCGGTGGCCTTGAGTTCCACGCCATGGGTGAACTCGAATACTACGTCATCAGTGAGAAGGAGGAAGGCTACGAAGCTGTCGACCAGAGAGGCTACCATGAGATGGCTCCCTTCAGTAAGCAGATCGCCTTCCGCACGGAGGCTATGCGCCTGATCGCGGAGTGTGGCGGGCAGATCAAGTATGGTCACGGGGAAGTAGGGAACTTCAGCACCGAAGATCTGAACTACGAACAGAACGAGATCGAATTCCTTCCCGTTCCAGTAGAGCAGGCCGCTCAGCACCTACAGCTAGGTAAATGGATCCTCTTCGAGCTAGGCTGGAGAATGGGACTTAAGGTCACCTTCGCACCAAAGATCATCGTTGGCAAGGCCGGTAGCGGTATGCATATCCATACAAAGATCGTCGATAAGAACGGTATCAACCAGTATGTCGACGCCCAAGGTAACCTCACCGACACCGCACGTAAGGCTGTCGCTGGTATGATGAGTCTGGCCGCTTCGCTGACGGCCTTTGGTAATACTAACCCCACCTCGTATCTCCGTCTCGTACCTCATCAGGAAGCTCCGACGACGGTATGCTGGGGCGACCGCAACCGCTCTGCTCTCGTGCGTGTACCCCTTGGCTGGAGTGCCAAGGTCGATATGTGTAGCCTAGTCAATCCACTAGAGAAGCCAAGCGAAAAGCGCTACACGAACAAGCAGACTATTGAGTTTCGAGCTTCCGACGGTTCAGCTAATAACTACCTCCTCCTCGCCGGTATCTGTACGGCAGCACGTCATGGCTTCGAGATCGACAATGCACTCGACCTAGCGGACAAGACCTATGTCTCGGTGAACATCCACAAGGATGAGTTCGCCAGTGCAGTCGGGCATCTCGATAGCCTACCCGCCTCCTGCGTAGCCTCTGCCGAACGCCTCCGCCAGCATCGTGCTATCTACGAAGCACGTGATGTCTTTGATCCAGCGACCATCGACGGCATAATCCGCCACCTGGAGTCTTTCCAGGACGCTGACCTACGTGACAAGGCTCAGGCTGATCCTCAATTCCTCAAGGAGCTCGTCGAGCGCTACCTCTACTGCTAGCCTTCACGAGTCACCTCCACTAAGCTTCCCCCGACTCACCTCGATGGTGGGTCGGGGGAAGCACTTTATTAGAGCATATAAAAGCACACCCCCGAGATCTTCACTGAAGACCTCGGGGGTGATTTCTTTCGCCCTCTCTGTCACGAGGGCGCTATGTCTGGTGGGGAAACCCTAGGCTTCCTTGTGCTTCTCGAGCTTACGCTTGAGGACATCGATACCGAGGTCGATAGCTTCCTCGAAGCTGTTTCCAACCTTTTCGACGAAGAATTCTGCTCCATCGACCTTAAGTTTGATGGAGGCTTCCTTATTATTAGCCACTTCGGGCTTAACTACCTTGAGGACGACCTCTGCACTATGCAGATCTTCGGCGAAGCGATTGAGCTTGTCAAGCTTCTTCGTGATGAACTCCTTGAGCTGGGCGGTGGCATCGAAGTGGATGGCTTGAATACGGATGTCCATAGTTGAATAGTTATTTTTCCCTGCCCCTCGGGGCTAGGGAGGTGATAGGATGTGGTCTGGAAGGGGGAGCACTCCGCCGAGTGACTTCCTTCACTTCAAAAGTAGCGAAAAAGCTTTTATTCATCAAACACCCTCCCTCGCCGAAGAAGAGCTAGGCATTCGACCCTACTTTCGCCTCTCGAGGAGGGATGGAAGTTCGGCCTCCAGCGTCTACGGGGAGTATCCTCTCCAGCCCTAAGGTGTAGCTCTTCGAGTGGGAAGGTAGAGCTTTTCGGAGCGAAAGGTCTACCTTCTCCAGAGCTAAGATAGACCTTAGCTTATCAGGAGTATCACCCCACCTTTCTCCTGCCCTAGATCCTAGTCCAAGCCAAGAGCAATGTGCGCTCCAGCGATCGCCCAAGTCACACGCACGAGCACCCGCTCTTCCCCACGAAAAAGATCTGTCTCCTGCGACTAAAAATAGCGAGGGTCTTCGTATCTTTGCTCTAGGTCTCACGAGGGGATCTCCGACCCTCTCCGTCAGTCCGATATAGACATACACATCAACTCAACAAACGCTATGACACGTACCTCTAGCTGTCTCATCCTCTCCCTCCTGCTGGCCTCGGGGAGCACGCTTACCGCCCAGCAGCTCACCTCGGGACGTAGCTACGGTGCCCACACGGTGACCCGCCCGCTACAGCTGGACTCGGTGAACAGTCACGACCAGAAGTTCTCCCTCAACGCTCTACTTAAGACCGCCTTCGATCCTAACGGACGCTCCTCGGCGATCATTAAGGCTGGCTCCAAAGGCTTCTTCGCCGTGAAGAATCAGCCTGGGAAGCTGACCCTATCGACCTACGGCTTCTCCCTCATCTCCCCGACCTACACCAAGGGTACCCTCAAGCTCTACGGCCGAGCGCACTATGCGGTCTATGCCGACGGCGCACTCCTTGCCTCGACGGGCGATCAGCTCGCCAGCTCTGACACCGTACCTGCCCTCACCATTCCTCTGACTCTCCAAGCCACACACAAGGACTTGATCGTCAAGAGCCTCTCTGAGGGCAAGGAGAAAGAGCTAGCCGACTTCAAGCTAATCTTTGAGCCCGAGCAGGGCCTGCCTACCTTAGACCTCCAAGCGGCGGAGAAAAACATCAGATACATCGACTGGCACTTCCTCACACACGGCAAGCGTCTCTACGGAGCCGAGGTCTCTCCGACGGGGAAGTACGTCCTCGTGACCTATGCCGAGAGAGCCCCGAAGAAGGGAGTCACCTACCAAGAGATCCGAGAGGCTAGTACGGGCAAGGTGCTACGTACGACACAGGGTCTGTATGGAGCCGAGTGGCTCCCCAAGGAGGATGTCCTCGTGATGAAGCACCAAGCACGCTCGGGGAACCAACTCCTCAAGATCGATCCCGTGACGGGCAAGACAACCTTCTGGGTAGACAAGTATCCTGCCGAGGGATTCACGATCAGCCCCGACGGACGCTCTATCTATGCTTACGAGGAGGTCAAGGGTCCTGAGAAGGACAAGCAACTCATCCGTCGCCTCTTCCCTGACGACCGTCAGCCAGGTGCACGTGATCGCCACCAGCTCTATCGCTATGATCTAGAGACAGGGATATACGAACCTGTGCTCTACGGCTACCACTCCGCCTCACTCCTCGATCTGTCGGCCGACGGATCACAGCTCCTACTCGGGGTATACGGACAGGACTTCACCAAGAGCCCTTACTATCAGACGACCGTACTGCGCTACACTCCCGACACGGGGAAGGTCGATACGGTCTTCAAAAAGGAGTTTGAGATCGCCCAAGCGAACTTCATCCCTGGCACAGAGGACATCCTCGTCATGGGTTCACCCAATAGCTTCGATGGGATAGGCAATACCCTCCCCAAGGGACAGCTAGGCAATGGCTACGAGCACGAGCTATTTCGTCTAAACATCCCCTCCGGCAAGGTCACTCCGCTGACCAAGGATTTCGACCCCAGCGTCATCAGTCTAACCTACCATGCCAAGGGGAATGCCTTCTACTTCCTAGCAGAGAACGGCAGCCGACAGAGCATGTACCGCCTAGATCTCAAGACCAATCAGATCACCGCCCTACCTCAGCAGGAGGACGTCGTCCGCTCTATCAGCGTCGCATCACAGGGGCAGACGCTCTATTACTTCGGTCAAAGCCTCAACAATGCTGATCGTCTCTACAGCCTATCGCCCTCGGGAAAGAGTCAGCTGATATGGGATCTCTCGGCCGAAAAGCTACGTGGGGTGAGCTTCACCCCAGCGAAGGACTTTGTCTACCGTACCCCCGATGGAGTAGACATCGACGGCTGGTACTACCTACCGCCTAACTTCGACCCCACGAAGAAGTACCCGATGATCGTCTACTACTACGGTGGCACGACTCCACTCACACGTAGTCTGGAGACGGTCTATAACCTTCCGATGTTTGCGGCACAGGGTTATGTCGCCTTCTCCCTAAATCCACGGGGGACGACAGGTTACGGTCAGGCATTTGCGGCCGACCATCTGAACGCTTGGGGGACGAAAACCGCCGACGACATCATCGGTGCCGTCAAGGACTTCGTAGCTAAGCACCCCTTTGTCGATGGCAAAAAGATCGGATGCACCGGCGCTAGCTACGGCGGATTCATGACGCAGTATCTGCAGACCAAGACCGATCTCTTCGCAGCGGCTGTGAGTCACGCTGGGATCAGCTCGATCTCCAGCTACTGGGCTGGAGGCTTCTGGGGCTTAGGCTATAGCTCCGTAGCCTCGGCAGGTAGCTATCCCTGGAATAACCCTGAGCTCTACACCAAGCACTCTCCGCTCTTCAATGCCGACAAGATCCATACTCCGCTTCTTCTCCTACATGGCACGGCAGACGTCAACGTACCCCCTAGCGAAAGCACCGCGCTATATAATGCACTGAAGATCCTAGGTCGCACCGTCGAGCTCGTAGAGGTCACGGGCGAGGATCATCATATCGTGGAGTCTGAGCGACAGGAGCGCTGGATGAAAACCCTACAGGCTTGGTTCGCCAAATACCTTCAGGACAAGCCACAGTGGTGGGACAGTCTCTACCCCAAGACACCTCTTGACCTCTAGAATCCCTCCACCTACCTCGCTAAAGCACGGATCACAGAGAGCTCAGTCCCTCGTGATCCGTGCTTCATCCTAGGCTCACAGCGAGCACAGAGCATCGAGGGATCGATCGCTAAGCCCTATCTTTGCAGGCAGGGCGGACTACCCTTAGCCCTCCTTACATCCTATGGATCTCAAGACATCTCTAGCCTATCAGCTGGCTAAAGGGCGCCTTCGTCAGATCGACGCCTACGTCGAGCGTGCCGAAGACCTACAAAGCCACCAGCTTCGTCACCTTCTTGACCGAGCACGTCATACCGAGTTCGGGCGAAGCTATTCCCTAGACAAGACGACGACTAGCTCCGACTTTGCCTCCCGTGTACCTATCCAGGACTACGAGGGGTGCAAGGGCGACATCGAGCGTATGATACGGGGCGAGAAGGACATCCTCATACCCGGCGTCTGCCGTTGGTATGCCAAGTCAAGCGGTACGACCAGTGACCGAAGCAAGTTCATCCCCGTCCCAGCCCTACACCTCAACGACTGCCACTACCGAGGTGGGCGAGATGCGCTATGGATCTATCTTAGGAATAACCCCAAGAGTCAGTTCTTCTCTACCAAGGGTCTCATCCTCGGGGGAAGTCATACGCCGCTACCGATCGCAGGGGGTAAGGCGCACGCAGGCGACCTTAGCTCGCTCCTGGTCGAGCATATACCCCTGCTAGGCGACCTCCTTCGTGTCCCTAGCCGAGAGACTCTCCTGATGAACGAATGGACGGCGAAGATGCAGAGGATCATCCAAGAGACGATCCCCGCACGTGTCGGGAGCCTCTCGGGTGTACCTTCGTGGATGCTTGTCCTGCTCCGGGGCATACTAGAGCAGACGGGGCGGGAGACGATCACCGAGGTATGGCCTGACCTCGAGGTATTCTTCCACGGGGGGATTAGTTTCTCCCCCTACCGAGAGACCTACGAAGCGCTCATCCCCTCCGAGCTTATGCACTACCAAGAGACGTATAATGCGAGTGAGGGCTTCTTCGCTATCCAGGATGACCCCAACGATGCCGGCATGCTCCTCATGCTGGACTACGGGATATACTATGAGTTCATCCCGATGGACGAACTCCCTCAAGACGGAGACTACACGTCCTGCCGAGCACTACCTCTACACGAGGTGGAGCTAGGCAAGGACTATGCCCTCGTGATCACTACCCTTGGCGGACTCTATCGCTACCTGATCGGGGACACGGTGCGCTTCACTAGTCTCACACCCTACCGCCTCATCATCACCGGACGTACGAAGCACTTCATCAATGCCTTTGGCGAAGAGCTGATGGTCAGCAACGCTGATCGTGCCTTAGCTCAGGCTTGCCGACAGGATGGACAAGCCCGAGTGAGCGAATACACGGCCGCCCCGCTCTTCTTCCTAGAGGAGGGGAAGGGCAGACACGACTGGTTGATCGAGTTTGAGGTACCTCCGCACGACTTACGGCAGTTCCAAGCGAACCTAGACGCCGCCCTACGTGCCCTAAACTCCGACTATGATGCCAAGCGCTACGAGGATATGACCCTCAGAGAGCTATCGATCACGGTCGCTAGCCCAGGGCTCTTCCATCGCTGGCTAGAGGGTGCGGGGAAGTTGGGCGGTCAGCACAAGGTGCCACGACTAGCTAACAATCGACATTACCTCGACTCCCTGCTCGAATTGCTTCATACCGGTGAAGCCCAAGCTCCTGCTACCCTATGAACCGCATCTATCTTAGGATCCTCCTACTCATAGCTTACCTCGGAGTCATCGCCTACGTCCTATACCCCACGGGTAGCCGTCTTAGCGACGAAGAGGGACTACGCTGGCTCCTGACGATGGGCGGGACGCTCCTCATCATCCTCGTACTCTTCCTCCTCCTTCGCTATCGCAAGCAGCGAAGAGAGCGCTACACCTACGGCTACTACGACGATCAAGAGCAGGAAAGTAAATCGCCCAAGCAATAGCGCCTAATGAAGGCATCGCCGACGATCCTCTCCTCACCCAGCACAGATCAGCCCGATCAAGGACAGCAGCGTCCTTGATCGGGCTTCTTCATAACCTATCCTTAGGGAGAGCTATACCTTCCCTCCAGCAAAGCTATACCTCCGTAGCCCGAAAGGTCTACCTTGACGATGAAAAGGACATACCCCTCGAAACATTAAGACAGATCCCCCTCCGAGTCAAGACCTCTCCACCATCCAAGCAAGCATCTAGACTAGCTCACCCGACAGGGCTCCCTGCTTGAGAAAAGCAAGCCTTTCACCTCGTCCTCGTCGCCCCATTCTAGCGGGTAGGTCTAAGCTTCTGACAGAGAAGTGCAACAATTGTCATATCTTTGTAGTTAGTTAGGTGTATGGTGTACAGCCCTTAGGCTGGCATCCTACACCCCTTATATTATTATTGGAGGAGGATTACCCCACTGGATCTAACGACACGGGACTCGTCAAGTCAAGTCTCCCTCCCAAGAAAGCTATGGAGCTGGCAGACCAGAGAAGAGATACCAGACCTAGGGATAGACTCCTTCGCTAGTAGTATAGCGATAACCCGAGTAGTATTACATTTAAAGCAGAAGATGAGACAGCTAAAGATTTCGAAGTCGATTACCAACCGTGAGAGCGCCTCCCTCGATCGCTATCTCCAGGAGATCGGCAGAGAAGAACTGATAACGATCGAAGAAGAGGTCGAGCTCGCCCAAGCTATCAAGCGTGGAGATAAGCGTGCTCTAGATAAAATGACCCGTGCTAACCTTCGCTTCGTCGTATCAGTAGCTAAGCAATATCAGAACCAAGGGCTGAGTCTCCCCGACCTAATCAACGAAGGGAACCTAGGTCTGATCAAGGCAGCAGAGAAGTTTGACGAGACACGAGGCTTCAAATTCATCTCCTACGCCGTATGGTGGATCCGCCAATCGATCCTCCAGGCGCTGGCAGAGCAGGCCCGTATCGTCCGCCTACCTCTCAATCAGGTGGGGACACTGAATAAGATCACCAAGGCGCTCTCTAAGTTTGAGCAGGAGAATGAGCGTAAGCCTACCAGCGAAGAGCTCGCTAAAGAGCTCGACCTCCCCGAGGATAAGGTCACGGATACGCTTAAGGTCTCTGGCCGTCACATCTCTGTCGATGCTCCCTTCGTCGAGGGTGAGGAGAACAGTCTGCTAGACGTCCTCACCAACGAGGACTCCCCCAACGCTGACCGAGCTCTAATGAATGAGTCGCTCAGCCGTGAGATCGATCACGTCTTGACGAACCTCTCTGAGCGTGAAGCTGAGATCGTCAAGCTCTTCTTCGGTATCGGCGGTGGCCAAGAGATGACCCTCGAAGAGATCGGACTTAAGTTTGGGCTGACTCGCGAGCGTGTCCGCCAGATCAAGGAGAAGGCGATTCGCAAACTTCGCTCGGAGGAGCACAGCAAGACCCTCAAGCCTTACCTTGGCTAAGTCCTTGCTCCCAAGCCTCCACTAGAGGAGCGCCCAGCGCCCTTCCTCTACCTCTATCACGCAGGCGACGTACGGAGCACCCGTATGTCGCCTGTTGTATTACCGACACCCTACTTGACTAGACCGCCCTAGGCACTACGATTAGCCCTATGAAGCGCCCTCTCTCCCTTGCTTTAGTTCATTGGCTACGGAAGCACCATCTGCTCCCTGACCGCGTAACGCTGGTCACAGAAGCCGAAGACCTGCTGAAGCAACTCCATGACCGAGCTACCGAAGCCCCTGAAAGCCTATCTCGCTTGACCTCACGAGACCTAGGAGTCAGCCCAGAGCATCTGGAGCAACTCCTCGACATCCTCGTACGTGACGGCTTCGTACATCCACATAGCCTGCTACTAACAGAGCTTGGCGAGCAGCGAGCCCTTGAGCTCATCCGTGCCCATCGTCTCTATGAGCTCTACCTCGCCGAGCACTCGGGCTACGCTCCCGCAGACTGGCACCGCATCGCCCATAGCAAGGAGCACCAGCTCACGCCTGAGGAACATGAGCGAATCGCCCTGCTCCTAGGTAATCCCCTCTTCGATCCACACGGAGACCCTATACCTACCTCCTCAGGACAAGCTCCCTCTCAGCCCAATACCCTGTCCATAGAGGCACTACACGTGAGCTCCTGGTATCGTGTACTCCATGTCGAGGATGACGAAGCCGAGAGCTACCGCCTGCTAACGGATGCGGGCTTGACCCGAGACTCTGTATTTCGCCTCGACCGACTAGAGAGCGCTCGCTCGGCACTCTTCTACGAAGGGGAGGAGATCGCCCTACCTACCTTTGCCTTGCTAGCGCTCACGCTCCGAGAAGCCACCGAGGAAGAGCTCGCCGACTCTCATGCGATGACCGCCCAGCGTCTGACCCATCTCCCCCTAGGGGAGGAGGCTACCGTCTGCGGACTCTCGCCAGCCTGCCGAGGAGCGATGCGCCGTCGGCTTATGGACCTTGGCTTCGTCCCAGGCAGTCGCATCTCTGTCGATATGCCTAGCCCTCTAGGAAATCCGACAGCTTATATCGTCCGTGGAGCAGCCATCGCCCTTCGCCGTGATCAAGCTCGCCATATCCTTATCCAACGTCCTTGACTTAACCTATGTCACAGACTACTAATTCCTGCGCTTCGTGCTCTTCCTGCCCCGTAGGTAAAGCTTCCCTCCAGCGTCGTGGGGAGCATACCGAAGGGACACGCTTCACTATCGCCCTAGCCGGTAATCCTAATACGGGGAAGAGCACCGTCTTCAACGCTCTTACGGGACTCAAACAGCACACGGGAAACTGGCCTGGCAAGACGGTAGGGAAAGCCATGGGCTCCTTCGTCTATGGGGATGAGAGCTTCGCCATCGTAGATCTCCCGGGGACATACTCCCTGTCTTCCACCTCAGAGGATGAAGAGATCGCTCGTGACTTCATCCTCTTCGAAGCACCTGATGTGACCGTCGTCGTAGCGGATGCTACCCGCTTGGAGCGAAACATGAATCTTCTCCTTCAGGTACTTCAGATCACCGACAAAGCGATCCTCTGCGTCAATCTCCTCGACGAAGCTAAACGCAATAAGATCGATATTGATCTCCGAGGTCTCTCTCGGCGCCTAGGGATCCCAGTCGTCGGGGCAAGTGCTCGCTCGGGGCAAGGTCTCGACGAACTACTTGAGACGATGAGAGCCGTAGCGACGGGCGAACTCGTATGTAAGCCCTACCGCCAGAATGCGCTACCTGGACATACAGCTCACCAAGTCATGCGACTGCGGGAGCAAATTGAGCGTCTCTACCCAGAGACCACCAACACCGAATGGATAGCCTACCGTCTCATCGAAGACGATCCCTCGATCGTCTCCCGCTTCAATCATCCTGAGCTTCTCAAGCTAGCTAAGGAGGTGCACCTCATCATCGGGGAGAACTTCCACGATCAGCTGACCGAGGCGATCTATGCCGAGGCACACCGCATCTGCGAAGAGGTCGTTCATCAAGCCTATACTAGTGGACGACTGCCATTCGATGTAAAGCTAGACCGCATCCTCACGAGTCGCCGGTGGGGCTTCCCGATCATGCTCCTCCTGTTGGGAGGGGTCTTCTGGCTTACCATCATTGGTTCAAACTATCCCTCGGCCTTCCTCTCTGACCTCCTTGTCGGTAAGCTCCACCCATTACTGCGATCGGGGCTCGAAGCTCTTGGTAGTCCTTGGTGGGTGACAGGCTTTCTAGCCGATGGTGTGTATCTAGCTACTGCTTGGGTCGTCTCCGTGATGCTCCCCCCGATGGCTATCTTCTTCCCGCTCTTCACCCTGCTAGAGGACTTCGGTTATCTACCTCGTGTGGCCTTCAATCTCGATGAACTCTTCCGCCGAAGTGGAGCACATGGCAAGCAAGCCTTGACTATGAGCATGGGCTTCGGGTGCAATGCGGCTGGTGTCGTATCTACACGTATCATCGACAGTGAGCGGGAGCGCCTCATCGCCATCATTACGAATAACTTCTCCCTCTGCAACGGGCGCTGGCCGACACAGATCCTACTAGCCTCCCTCTTCATTGGGGCAGCTGTGCCTGCGGCCTATGCTCCACTAGCTAGCATCGGTGCTGTACTGGCTATCGTCCTGCTGGGAATAGCTGTGATGTTCGCCTCTTCGTGGGTACTCTCCCACACGGTACTTCGAGGGGAAGTATCGACCTTCCACCTAGAGCTCCCACCCTATCGTCCACCACAGTTCTGGCGCACACTCTATACCTCACTTATAGATCGTACGCTAATCGTACTCTGGCGAGCTCTCGTCTTCGCTGCCCCCGCTGGTGCATTGATTTGGCTGACATGCAATATCACTCTTGGGGGCGACAGCATCGCAGCACACCTGATCCACCTCCTGGATGCTCCAGGCTGGCTCATGGGACTCAATGGGATCATCCTGCTAGCTTATCTGCTAGCTATCCCAGCTAATGAGATCGTCATACCTACGGTGCTTATGCTCACTGCGCTGATGACCGGAGCCGGAGGAGAAGGCGCAGGTGTCTTGATGGAAGGAGGGGAAGCTGAGACCTTCGCCCTCCTACAGCAAGGAGGTTGGACCCTCATGACGGGGGTCTGCGTCATGCTTTTCTGTCTACTGCATCACCCCTGCTCAACGACGATCTACACCATCTATAAGGAGACGAAGAGCGTACGCTGGACAGCCCTTTCGGTCTTCCTACCTCTAGGACTGGGGATCCTCGTGACGATCCTCGTAGCAGGCCTGTGGCGTCTCCTAGCTTAGGCTAATACTGATCCTCCACTTCAGATCTTATCTCATCATCCTCTCCAAGCTATACCGATGGATAGCTCGGAGAGGATGATGTGGTTTATAGCTATCCCATCGATACACTGCTCCAAATACACTCGTAGTTTCATTACTAATCGACCGAGATATTGATTACTAATCCATCCTTCATTTCATTAGGAATAAATACGCTGCTTCATTAGTAACCAACCTATAGGGTCGCTCAATTGGAAGAGAACGATCCTCCCAATAACGGCGATCTCTCGGGCATATCTACATCGCTCATCCAAGTACAAAGTCTCCCCAAGGAGCACCACTCGCTATGGCCAGTCATCGCTCCCATACCAGCCTTCTCTTAGGGAAAGGCAGGGCTAAAGTCTGACTTTGGCCTATCTTTGTACACATATACGCTTATGGCATAAGGGAGAAGCCTATTCTCCCCCTTTGCCCGGACACAATGATGCAAAAGACTCTCCCATCGACAGCCCTAGTCTGCACCCTCGTCCTGTTGCTGAGCTTCCTCCCGCTACGACTGCAGGCTCAGTGGACAGCAGACATCCTACCTGGCTACAGCCAGTGTACTATCCCCCTACGCTCGGATAGCCAAGGACCCGCTGTAGCTACGCTGGTTCGTCACGACAGTTTATCCCAGAGCCCCCGTGCCTTGCTGTATGTACACGGGTACAATGACTACTTCTTCCAGCGAGCACTAGGTGATAGTATCGCCCAGCATGGCTTAGCCTTCTACGCCCTCGATCTAAGGCGCTATGGTCGCTCGCTCCGCCCTCATCATGATGCCTTCTCCATAAGCAACCTCCGAGCGTACTACGAAGAGCTAAGCAAGGCCCTTCAGCAGATCCGCCAAGAGGGAGCTAAGGAGATCTTCCTCATGGCACACTCCACCGGCGGGCTCATCACCAGTCTCTATCTCCACGACACACAGAATAGAGACAGCATCGCAGGCTTTATCCTCAATAGTCCGTTCTTAGATTTCAACTTCTCGAAGGCAGAGGAGCGATACATCCTGCCGATGCTAGCGCAGGCAGGGAAGATCATCCCCTCGAAGGTCGTCGTCGGCCGATCGAAGACACCCGATCTCTATGCGCAGTCCCTTCTCAAGAAGTACCATGGCAAGTGGGACTACGACACAGAGTGGAAGAAGGACTTCGGCCATCCCATCCGTCTAGCTTGGCTGAGAGCGATCCGCTCGGGACATCAGCGTGTTCAGCGAGGTCTCCAGCTATCGATGCCGATTTTATTGATGAGCTCTGACAAGAGCCTGCGTGCCACTGGGACTTGGAGGGCCGAGTATGGTGAGGCCGATCTCGTCCTCGACGTAGAGGACATCCAGCGCTATGGGCGTCGTCTCGGCTCCCACGTAGAGGCCGTACGTATCCCTCGGGGACTGCATGACCTCTTCCTATCGACTGACAGCACGGCCTACGAGCTAGCCTATCAGCACCTGTTCTCCTTCCTGGACACCTTTGCCCACTAAGCCTATTATGCCCGATTATCCAGACTTTGATATCCGAAACCAAGCTAGTCTACCCACCGAAGAGCAGGAGATCGACCGAGCGCTTCGTCCGCTCTCCTTCGATAGTTTCCGTGGGCAAGACAAGGCGGTAGATAACCTCAAGATCTTCGTCGAAGCTGCTAAGATGCGCTCCGATGCGCTTGATCACGTCCTACTCTATGGCCCTCCAGGACTCGGGAAGACGACCCTATCCCACATCATCGCTGGAGAGCTAGGTGTAGGGATCAAGATCACCTCTGGCCCCGTCCTCGACAAGCCTGGCGATCTGGCCGGTCTACTCACATCGCTAGAGCCCAATGACGTCCTATTCATCGACGAGATCCATCGCCTAAGCCCGATCGTCGAGGAATACCTCTACTCGGCGATGGAGGACTATCGCATCGACATCATGCTAGATAAGGGACCTAGCGCTCGCTCCATACAGATCGACCTCAATCCCTTCACTCTCGTCGGGGCAACGACCCGCAGTGGTCTCTTGACAGCTCCCCTTAGAGCACGCTTCGGGATCAACCTCCACCTCGAGTACTACGATGTAGACACGCTCGGCGAGATCGTCCTACGCTCGGCGGAGATCCTAGACACCCCGTGCGCTCGGGATGCTGCCGTAGAGGTCGCCTCTCGCTCCCGTGGTACGCCCCGTATCGCCAATGCCCTACTCCGCCGTGTACGTGACTTTGCCCAGGTCAAGGGGAATGGACGTATCGACCGAGCCATCGCCTGCTATGCCCTAGAGGCACTCAATATCGACCGCTATGGGCTAGACTATATCGACAATAAGCTCCTAGGGGTGATCATCGACAAGTTCGCCGGAGGGCCTGTAGGACTGACGACGATCGCTACGGCGCTGGGCGAAGATCCCGGCACGGTCGAGGAGGTCTATGAACCCTACCTGATCAAGGAGGGCTTCCTCAAGCGTACCCCTCGTGGGCGTGAAGCCACCGACCTCGCTTATAGCCATCTAGGACGAAGCCTTCGGATCCGCCCCATCGGTGGTCTCTTCGACGAAGACTAGGTCACTCTCTCCCCAAAGATCACGATATACGTAACTGACCGATCACAATATACGTAACCGAAGGGTTAGGATATACCCAACCGAGCACTTACTATATACGTGACAGATCGCTCCCCACTCCCCCATCTCCAACTCCTCACGATAGAGGGGCTCTAGGCCCACTAGTAAGCAGGATCGAAGGATCACTTGAATAGAATAAGACGAATGAGTACACTCTCCTCCCTGATCAAGGATACCGCAGTCTATGGATTAAGCAGCATGTTCGGGCGCTTCCTGAACTGGCTCCTCACCTTCGTCTATGTACGTATCCTTGTCCCAGCCGAGTTTGGCCAGATGACGAATCTCTATGCTTGGACAGCCCTACTGATGATCATCCTCACCTACGGGATGGAGACAGCCTTCTTCCGCTATGCCAATAAGCACGAGCATCCCGAAGATGTCTACTCTACGACCCTATGGAGCTTAGGGGTGAGCTCAGTCGCCTTCGTGATCCTCGGGCTAGTCTTCCTAGATCCCTTAGCTGCGCTTCTCAGCGTCGAGTCTGGGGGAAAGACCCTGCTAGGCTATCTCCTCTTCATCGTAGCCAGCGATGCCTTCATGGCGATACCGCTGGGGTATCTACGCTACGAGCAGCGCCCCTGGTGGTTCATGACCGTGCGTATGAGCTTCGTAGGCGCCACGATCTTCTTGACCCTAGGGGCATTCTATGTCTTGCCCTACCTCGCCGAGCTCTTCCCCAGCGTCTTCGGAGGCTTGGAGCCTAGAGCCCATGCGCTCAGCTACATCTTTGGGATCAACCTCGTGAGCAATGCCCTGCAGTTCGTCCTCCTCCTACCTACCCTGCGGAAGGCTAGGGGGAAGTTCGACGGCACACTCCTACGCTCCATGCTCCGCTACGCCCTACCGATGCTCCTCCTTGGGCTGGCGGGCAACTTCAATAACCAAGCCGACAAGATCCTCTTCCCCCTCCTCTTCGAGGACAGCCGCGCGGCACACACCCAGCTCGGGATCTATGGAGCCTGCTACAAGCTCGCCGTCGTCATGGTACTCTTCACCCAAGCCTTCCGCTATGCCTATGACCCCTTTATCTTCGCAGAGAAGAAGAAGGGAGAGGAGGCCGCTCGCTCGGCCTACTCCTCGGCGATGACCTACTATGTGCTATTCACCTACTTCATCTTCCTGGTGGTGATGGCCTATATGGAGATCCTCAAGCTACTCATTGAACCCACCTATTACCCTGGACTCGTCGTGGTGCCGTGGATCATGGCTGGCCAACTGATGTTCGGCATCTACTTCAATCTCTCCCTCTGGTACAAGGTCACCGACCGCACGCATTGGGGCACCATCCTCTCGATCTTCGGGTGCGTCTTGACCGTAGCGATCATCGTCCTCTTAGCTCCCCGCTATGGCTTCATGGCCTGTGCCTGGGCCTCTGTCGTAGCTAACGGTGGGGTGATGCTCGTGTCTTACTTCTTAGGACAGCACTATTACCCCGTGCAGTATCAGCTCAAGAAACTCATAGGCTACACCCTCCTGACCGCCCTACTCTATGGGATGATGACCTTCGGGGCGACGAGCTTCGCAGGATCGCCACTCCTCCAGCTGTCGATCAATAGTCTCCTGCTCCTGCTCTTCGTGGGTATCGTCCTGCGCCTAGAGGTACCCCCCACGGCGATCAGCATGCTCCGACAGAGGCTCCTCAGACGCTAGCCCGTCTATGGCACGAAGGCTTGCTCTCCTACTCCTCCTACTTAGCGTCATCCTCCCCGCAGAGGCTCGCTGGGTACGTATCGCCATAGAGCGAACGGGGCTCTATGTGCTCACCGAGAGCCAGCTCCGAGCCTGGGGCTTTGCCGATCCGAAGCGTGTCGGCGTCTATGGCACTGGCGGAGCGATGCTCCCAGAGGATCTAAGCCTGCTCCGTGAAAGACACCTTAGCCAGACCCCGATCTATATAGCTGGAGACAAGCGTTACTTTTTCGCCCAAGGGACGACTCGCTGGGTATATCTCCCAGAGAAGGACTTCTTCAGCCACGAGACCAATCCCTACACCCGCACCGCCTACTACCTCCTCTCGGATGAGGCCGAACCTAAGGTGATGCAGGACGTTCGTCTAGCTACATCTACCTCCTCTCCCTCCCGTGAATCCAGCACCTACACTGCCTGCTACCTGCACGAAGAGGATACTTATACCCCATCCAACACAGGGCGTCATCTCTTCGGCGAAGACCTCACTCGCACACCACAGCTAACCCTATCTCTCCCACAGGATCTGCAGGCTACCGCCCTTCGGGTACGCTTAGCCTACATGGCCTATCCCCAAGCAGAGGATGCTCGACTTAGCCTTAGCCTAGGAGGAAAGCACCTCCTACAGTCAACCCTCTCGCTCGAAGAGATGCGGGAGCGTATGCCTGCTGGAGGCTACCACGTCTACGGACGCAGGAAGGTCACTGACCCAAGTACTCTCACTCCCCTCACACCCAGGGAAGCACCTCAACTGACGCTCAGCTATGAGACCCCGAAGACCCTAGCTCGCCTCGACTATCTCGAAGCTAACCTCACCGCTCCACTCACCTATAGCGGAAAGGGACAACTACTCTTCACTCGAGGGAGCACCGCAGGCAAGGGACAGAGCTTCCACCTAACCGCCCCAGCGGGGACACAAATCTTCCGAGTGGATGATCCACCGGCTACGCAGCATCTCACCGACAAGGGAACCTTCACCACCGCCCCTAGCCCAACACCTCCGCTCTTCCTAGCCCTCCAGCTCTCCGAAGCCTATAGCCCCACCTTCGTGCGAGAGGAGGAAGCTCCACACCTGCTACAAGAGCCTCCCGCCGTCGATCTCTTCATCATCACGACCGAAGCTCTTCACCTCGAAGCAGAGCGTCTAGCCTCCTACTATCGGGGCGTCGGCAAGGATGTCCTCGTAGCGACCCAACAGCAACTCTTCAATGAGCTCAATGGTGGTACTCCCGATGCCTCCATCTATCGCTTAGCCTGCTACCTCCTTTACCAGCGAGCTCGTAGCGCAGGGAAGGGGAAGGACTTCCAGCTACTCCTCTTCGGGGATGGCGCTCATGATAACCGCCGTCTCTCCTCGGCGTGGCAGAGCAGTGAGCTTCAGTCCTCCGAGCTCCTTCTGACCTATCAGTCTCGCAATTCCCTAGACCTCGACAGCTACACGAGCGATGATTACTTCGCCATGCTTTCCCCAGAGGAAGACCGCTCGATAGCTGTAGATAGTGATGACGATCACCTCGTCAATCTCTCGATGACGATAGGCGTGGGGCGCTTCCCCGTGCGCACGGCTCAGGAGGCACGAGCCCTAGTGGATAAGACGATTCGCTACGCTAAGGAGGAAGACTTAGGGCTTTGGCGCACGAGGGCGACCTTCGTAGCAGACAATGGGGACAGTAACCGCCACCTCCATCAGAGTCTCGCTGTCTCCAGTGCCCTTAGCGAAGTGGCTCCTCAGCTCTTCATCCGGCCTGTCTACCTCGCCGACTACCCCAGGAAGAGCAGTGGAGGGAAAGTCACTGTCCCTGGTGCTGAGCGAGCTCTCCGTCAGGCACTCAGCGAAGGAACTCTCCTACTCACCTATACAGGACACGGAGGGCCTCGCTCTTGGACGGACGAGCAGCTCCTGACGACAGCCGATGTCCGGCGCTTCGCTCACCGCCATCTACCCCTCTGGCTCACGGCGACCTGTGACTTCGCTCCCTTTGATGCGCCCACCACTTCTGCTGGCGAGGAGGTCGTCCTGCATCCTACCTCGGGGGGAATTGCTCTCCTCGGCACGACGCGTATCGCTTGGGACCTACCGAACCAAGCGATGGCCACCGCCGTCCTCCAAGCTCTCTTCACTCCCGATCCTTCGGGGAAGCTACGACCTCTAGGCTCTGCCGTACGGGAGGCCAAGAACAAGCTCCGCAAGCAAGCCTACCCGATCAATCGCCTGAACTTCACCCTCCTCGGCTCTCCTCTCCTTCAACTTCCCTACCCCGCAGTCTCTACGGCTCTCACCCAGCTGGGAGGAAGAGAGCTCTCGGGGCATTCTCGACTCACCCTCGCTCCTGGTGGCGTGCTTGATCTAGAGGGCGAACTAAGAGATAGCTCGGGGAAGCGAGACACTTCCTTCCAAGGACGAGCACGCATTCGTCTCTACGATAGTCCCCAGCGACAGGAGACGATCGACAACTTCAACTACGGCGACACCAACATACCTCCTGTGAGCTACTCCACCTACAAGGATCTCTTGGTCGACGAGGAAGTGAGCGTGGAGGCTGGAGGCTATCACCTCTCCACCTCCCTACCCTACGAAGTACGAGGAGACAAGCATAGTCTTCGCCTAGAGGTCTATGCTACCGATCCGACGACCAAGCGTGACGCCTATGGAGTCTTCACCGAGATCTACTGGGGGGCTGACTCAGGAGCTGATCTACAGACACCTAAGGAGCCTATCCGTATCGAGAGCTTCTCTCTCGGGGGAAAGCGAGAGCTACCCGAGCTGGGAAGTGTAGCCTCCAGCTCTCTCCTCCAAGCCGTGATCCATGCTCCCCACGGGATCAACCGCTCCGAGCAAAGCCTGGGGCACCTCCCTCGCCTAACCTTCGATGAGCAGGAAGGGCTAACCTTCGACCTACGGGAGTACCTACAGCCGATCGAAGGCAAGCCCAAGTCCTACCGACTTAGCTTCCCACTACCGCCACTGACAGAGGGAGGGCATCAGCTCCGCCTTCGTCTCTGGGATCTAGCAGGTCAGCTTACGGAGCTTACCGCCTCCTTCACCCTCCTCTCTGGCCTCCGCCCCGAGATCACTGGTGCTAGGATCTATCCCTCAGAGACATCACCTGCTAGTCCACTGACGCTCGAGATCACCAGCCCTGCAAGTACATCCGCACGAACTCTCGAAGGAGAGTGCTTTGACCTCCAAGGCCAGCTACGAGCCCAGCTTCCTCCCCTAGCACGATCCTTTGCTTCGGGCAAGGAGGCCTTCGACCTCACGACCTGGACAGCCCGCCTAGCCCCTGGGAGCTACCTCCTACGCGTACGCCTTCGTTCGGGCGAAGGAGCCTCGGACTACCAAGTCGTTCGCTTCCTCCTTCGCCCCTAGGAGCTAGTCGCTAGAGCTACGAGGCTTAGCATCACAGCTTAGTAAGCCTTAGCCTTTCTCCCCTCTTCCTTACCCCATCTGACAGGTACCCTATTTACCAACTAGTAGGCACTACTGATGCCCCTCGGGTGGCACTACTGTTGCCTCTGAGGAGGCACTACTGTTGCCCCTTTGGTATTACTACTGCTACCCCCTCGGAGGGAATACTTTTCCCTCGATTTGGTTCGTAAAGAAATATGTACTACCTTTGCAGAGCAAAAGAGATAGCGCGGAGTGGAGCAGTGGCAGCTCGTTGGGCTCATAACCCAAAGGTCGTAGGTTCGAATCCTGCCTCCGCAAC